>JGI12048J13642_10764843_pt1 | contig 10537 bp, 6 predicted proteins | sample ElkSlonscriptome_16_FD_13642 | JGI IMG/M metagenome (IMG submission 13642)
CTTTTCAGGGGATAATATTAAACGGTGGGCGACTTCCGGGAAAAATAAGTTTTGACCTTTTTTGGGGTAAAACACAATTTAATGGCGGGCTCTTAGGCGCTACAGAAGATCTTTATCCTACGCCGCCAAATCCTAACTGGGGTAATATACCTACATATGAAGGTTTTGCAGGAGTTGACCGAACATTGCCGAACTACATTAACGGAGGTAAACTGGCCAAAACGTTCGGACCAAAAAATCAAACCCTTTCTTACAACGCTATTTTCAGCCGCACATCGGTCGATAGCTTAAGTACGGACCAGTTTAGATCCTTCCAGGTGCATACCTTAGGTTTAGACCTGAATATTGCAGATGTAAAGGTTACAGGAGAATTGGGAGCTGGAAATTATAAAAGTCCATCCTACGGTGAAAAATGGGGTGAAGCGCTTATGTTGCGTTTCGTAATCCCAGAAAAATATACGAAAGTCCCGGTTGATATCCAGGTATACCAAATTTCAAGAAATTTTTACAATCCGAATTCTGAAATACAGTCTAACTCTAACCTCGATATTCTGGCCGATGCCGGTCTTGCACTAGGGGCTACGGGTGCAGGAGGACAGTTGACTGTAGTTAATCAGCTTGTACATAACAGAAGGGGGCTAAACATCAATACGGATGTTCAAATTGGCGAAGTGAAATTAGCGGCTGGCTGGGGTATTTCCAGCGAAATTCAGGCAGATGCTCCCATTTTAAGCTTTAACCACCGTGTTAATGGTTTGGCTATGTCAAGGATTTACAATCCATTTCCTGCTGGAGCAGTTGGGCCTACAGTATTCGGACCCTATGAAAGAAAATTTTCCTTTTTCCGCGGTCAATCTGAATTGGTTCAAACAACAGATTTAGATCCTGAAACAGGCGAAGCTCTTTCCAAAAAACATTTTCAAGCAGTAGACCTTCAGGGAAAGTATGAAACCATGCTCTTCGACAGGTCATTGCATTTCTTTTATCTCGGATCTTTTGGTGCTATTTCATCCAGACAGCAGCCAATTCCGACGTATAATGACGATAGCTACTTATTTGTGCAATACCACGAATTTGATTTGTACTATGAAGTATTCCCAAAATTCATATTTGCCGGATACTTTGGTGTCGAAAATGCGCGAGGGGGTGCATTTACAGAATGGAATGAAGAAACCAGTCTCCCTCTTGATCAACTAGGCACCGCAGTCGGTATTGGTTTTGATTGGCAAGTTGCGCCAAACTCAGGTATCTATGTTAGGCATAGATGGATGAGATTTGAAGACCGCAATTTCCCGCTTGATCAATACAGGGGAACAGAACTTACAGTTGAATTAAAAACCTATTTTTAAATGGTTGTATATAGAAACATAGGCAGATATGCTGCAGCCACCTTTCTGGCTTTAATATTTGGAGCCACGGCGTTTGCCCAGGACGGCGGCTCGCTTCCTACAGAAGATGAAAAGGAAGATCCAGGGAAAGTAAAATTCAATGGTTTGGGTCGTGTAATCCTTCAGCAGTCTGGAATTGACGGAGATATCCTGGAAAATGATACCACTACAGCCAGAACAACAACAGACGGAGAATTCCTTTTAGATCTCAAGATCAATGCCAACCCTAACGATAAAACGGAAGTACAATCCATATTGAGATTGAGAAATGAATTTGGAGGTTTCTTTGGAGCCGGGCAGTCCATTGAAATTCGAGAACTATGGGCACGTGGAATTATTGCTAATGCAATTGAATATCGGGTTGGAGATATGGATATAGCAATGTCTCCCTATACATTTAATCTGGCCGATGAAGAAGGAACTGTATTTGAGCCAGCGGCATTTCAACCGCAAAAAGACGTAATTTATTACGAGCAATTCTATGGACCTAATAACGAGAGAAGGATGCAAGGTGCAGATCTCAATTTTGGTCTAAAATTCAATCGCATTCTCTACGATATGGATTTCAGGGGTTTTATGGCAAGAGTGAGAGGAACTGATTTCTTTACTGTGCCCACCAGATGGGTATCAGGAGGTAGCATGAAGTTCTCAACCGAACAGTTTGGCGATTCTGTAAACGCGCGTGGTAAATTTGGATTCAATATTGTTCACACGTTTGATGACCTTCAGTCAGGAGAAGCCAATTCGGGCATTAGAAATACAGTTTATACGTTTGACTACGATGTGATTGCTTACGAAAACAAACGCTATGCATTCCATATACTCGGTGAAGCCGGAAAATCTGATTTAGTTTCAAAAAACGACTCCGTAACCTTCTATTCATCAGACGATACCTTTTTGGATATTTCGCTTAAAGTCGATTTTAAGCCCCAAAACCTATCCGTTAGCGCAGGTTTTGTGAATGTTGGTCCGGAATTCTTTAGTATAGGGGCTCAAAGTAAACGCGTTGATTTTGAAGCGGAAAAGACATACTACGACAGAGCTGGTGAAAGCCAAAGTCGCCGACAGGTTACGATGTTTGATTTAACGAGAGACAGATCCATTTATACATTTGAATTATCTGATAAATTGATGGCCTACGATCCCAGGTTTTCAAATGCATTGCCTTATGGTAAAGCTACTCCAAACAGACGTGGGGCAACGCTCGCTGCTGAGTATGGCAATGATGAAAAAAAGGTAGAAGCGCAATTTGACGGTGCTTTCCTACAGGAAATAAGGGGACAGGGAACTACAGAGCTCAAAAACTTTACGCTCCTTCAAGTTGCTGCAGGTCTGAACATCCACCGTTTTTTAGATTGGCAAAATCACCTGAGATTTACACTTGGGTATAAGTTTGAGCAAACTGATCGAGGTGGAGTTGATGTAGAGCAGGTAGATCTTCAATCTAATTTGTTAGATATCGGACTGGAAGCAGAAATCTTTAGAAATTTTGAAGTGCTTGTAGGGGCTAAGATTCTTCAAGCCGAAGGAAGCGACTACATTCCAAGAATTGATGAATTTAATATTGTGTCAGACTTTCCGGGTAGGTATGTTGTAGATGATGTAGAAACCCTTTTAGCAGGGGGTGTCCGTTACAACTTTAAAAAAGACATTTATCTTACTCTGCAATACCATTCATTTGCAGCTCAGCGGAATACAGATGACTTCAAGAACTACCGACTAGATCAGGTGTTTTTATTATACACAATGAAATTTTAGTCTATGAAAAGTACAGACAAGAAAATAGAAAAATATAACTCCGTGTTTCCAAAGGCATTTTTAATCTTTTTGCTTATTGGTTTCGTATCATCTTGCGATCATGACACTGAACCAGAAGATCCAAATCTTATAGATCGTTTTGGGCCTTTTGAAGTCGTTCAAGACTTTGAAGCAAGCACTGATGTTGCTGATTTCTCATCAGGTGGTAGCGTAGTATTTACCGCTCAATTCAATAAAAACATAAATTGGGTAATCACCATAACAGGTAACACCAGTGGAGCTGTAAAGCGAATAGAAGGCTTTAATAGGATTATTAATGCAGAAAATGCCAGGTGGAATGGAACTACAACTGATCTTCCGTTTTTTAAAAACGAAATGTGTTCTGTGGAAATAACTATTCCTGAAGAACCAGATTACATGGATACTGCCGAAATAGAAGTTATTGGCACTAGAACCTATGAAGGAAGTCTTGTTACCGATTGGGAAAATGGTTTAAATCCCGGCTTCACTGTATTTGTTCAAAGTGGCTTGGATATGCGTTTTGATACAATCAACGATCCTACCGGAGCAGAAGGTGGAGTTTTCTATGAAATGTCTGGAGAAGTTACTTTTGCTGACGATTTGGGTAATGTGGCCATGCCAAAAGATGCTTTTACAGATCCGGATTTCTCATTAAGTCTTGTTCCCGATATTGTTTACTTTAATGTATTCGCTAAAAAAGGGCAAGACGCTGCAGAAGATATTGTGGTTTTTCAATTTATGGAGGATGATAATGGAAATGGCACTTATGACCCGAATGCGGATGACCTATATGAATACGTTATCCAGGATTTGACCTTGGATTGGGAGCAATATTCTGTACCATACACTGACATGGTTTTAAGCAACGATGGTGGCGGTGGACAACGAAATCCTGATAGACTCACAAGAATAGTAGTATTACCTATAGGTCTCGGAGTAAGATTTGAAGGATTCTTTGATTATTTAATTTTCACCGAGGGCGCACCCTTGCAACCCTAATTATGAAGAGATTAATTACTTGCATATTATTCACTTCTCTTGCTTTTGGATTGACCAACTGTGTTGAGTTCAAAACAATTGCACTTTATGATGGCATTGAGCCAGAACCCAATTTACCTAAACCCCAAACGATTAATCAAGTAGTTGAACCTGTTATCTTCTACGATGATGATTCGGATATGTGGGGGCTAGAGGAAACCGTTTGTAAAGATGCAAGCCTGACATACGATCAGGTTTATTCTGGGAATACAGCTGTAAAAATGTCTTGGGATCGAAGCGCAGAAGGATGTGAATTTGCCGGTATCGGCATAGGCTGGGATGGATACGCAGGAAAAGATCTCAGCAGACTTATGGACCATGCCGCTATTCAATTTTACGTACGTGCACAGGAAGGTAAAATGTATGGCCTACCTATCGTACTAACGTTGGAAGACTACAGCGGTGGCATGGGCTTCGCTTACACGGCAAATAAATGGTTTGAAAGAACTTCCATAGATACTTCCTGGCAAAAAGTAGTTGTTCCCCTATCGAATTTCGACCTTGAAACTGAAAACTTAGATGTTACCAATATTAAGCAGTTGCAATTGGAATTACAGCAGAGCGGAAGTATCTATTTAGATGATATAAAATTGGTTTACTTCACTCCCAAGAAGGTAGATCCATGGATGGAGGAAGAAGAGCTTCCAGACCCCCTGGCTGTGCCCGTTCAGCTTTTTGACGACAGCTTCATCAACGACAATGGTTGGGGTCTGGTAGAAGACGATTGCCAGGAAGTGAAAATTACGACCGCAGAGCATTTTAGTGACAATAAATCTATTATCGCTAAATGGCAAAACACCGAAGATTGTAAAATTGCTGCTTTTGGGGTTTCATGGAATAAATGGAAACCCGTTGATGCATCTAAAAAACTCAAAGAACTGAAATTTCAATTTCAGGTAAAGAACGCCGGAGAACCTTCTGATAAGCTGAATATAAGTATTGGAATGGAAGACTATGATCGCAGAAAAGCTCTTGTGCAATTAACTTCTGATTATGTGGAAGGCGGAATTTATAACCAGGAATGGAGAACGGTAACGGTGCCGTTTAAAGACTTACCGAAAGACTTCGATTACAAAAGAATAAAGACCATGGTGTTTATGCTAAGTGAATCGGGAGAAATCTACATTGACGATATCCGACTTATCGGAAATACCAGCGATTAAATGTCTTGTTAACTTGCCATTAGCATTTCAATTGGACATTGATTAGCTCTATCTGCTTATTTCTGGAGAATACTTCATCTGAAACTTCCCGATCTAGTTGAAGCCCTTCTATTTTTACAGCATTACCGTTCCTGTACTTAACGGTAGTCTCGTTTATCTCAGCTTTTTCATAAACTACAGGTATCTGGCAGATTGAAAAGCCCAGAGAATCACCTTTTAGCTCCACAGCAATTTGCTCCGAAAGCAAATTGACAAATTGCATCTGCCCGGGCCCATCCAGAAATTCGGATTTCATAAGCAGAGTGGGATTGAATGAGATTCGCCCATCGTTTACTTCAATACCTAACTCCTTAAATCTTACAAGAATATCTTCTTTTACCTGTCCGGTCATACCGGGTTGCTGGGCTCCGCGATGAGAAGGTGTATGTGAATAGGGATCTGTTGGAAATGCTCCATATAATTTGGGGTCTTTGTGAATACCTATCCCCTCGCCTATTTCATCAAAATGTTTTCTCAATCTATCTATAACATCTTGATTAGCTTCATTATTTACAGCCTTTAAATAGACTTCTGTAACGGCTAAATGCAGCTTTGATACCATATGCCAATAAATAGAACCCAAACCTTCATAGGCAAAGAATGTACCTGATCTTCCCGTGAACGATTTGTGGTCGAAGACAGATTCAAATACATCCATTACAAAAGACCTGTCCTTTTCTAACAGCTCAGCATAATCACTCTCTCTTAACTTATCCAATGCCGCTTTCAGATCTTTCTTATTTCTAAAGTTTCCGTTGAAGTGGTAATCGCCCTTAACGTCTTTTCGAACAATTGATGTATTACCTGCTTCATTTAGCCTAGTAAGCAAGTCTGATTCCCTGATCTTACTTGAAGGAATTCGGTTCTTCTCCATAAAACCAGGAAGATCCTTATTGGGATATAATATGTAGCTATTTTGGTCAGAACGATAAAGGGAACTTTCCCTGAGCGCATCTAAAACTTCTATGGCTTCTTGCGAGCTTAAATATCCACTACTTAAGACAGCCACTTGCCCTTCCAACATTTCGCTTAGATGTGAAACAGCCATCTCGTTCCTATCTATTTCGAGCAAGTTGTAAGAGTTGTAGAGGTTATCATCTCTCTCATTCGCTTCAATACTATGCTCCAGATAATGAAGTGCAAGGGAGAGAAACTCCTTCAGGTTTGAATAAGTGAGCGGCTCTTTTTTACCGGAAAAACCTTGGTTATATATTTGATGTCGGAAATCACTTCCAGCATTTCCAAGTTTATCAGTGATCTCCTTGCGACTCGTATTATCAATCTTTCCTTCTAAAAGATCTTTGTTCTGGCTGAATGTTTCTTTGAGAGAATGGTAAAAATTATGCAACTCAGAAGAGATAGACGTTTCTTCCTTATGCATCTCTTCAGTGGCCTTCAGTAAAAACTTCACGAACCTTCGCAAATAATACAAGGTAACCATAGACAGGCCATTTCCCACCAGGGCATTATTGGCATCATTCCACTCAGGTCTCTGCGTGTTCATCCAAATTCCACCCTCTGGAACCAGGTTCGATAATTTGGCGAGTGTTGTAGCCAGAATCTTTTCCGTAAAACTTACATGGTATATTTTTTCGTCATCACTGCTCAACAGGGCAGCATCAGAGCCATTTTTTTCTCGATCATTTCGTAATTTTTTATCGAGCTCTACATCAAATTCTATTGTATCCTTAGGGTCTTTGAGTATTTCTTCGTAGGCTTTAATTCTATAAGGCACATTGGCATATACAAAGCTTTCACCTTGAAACAAATCTTCAAATCCATCCGGTGAGTAATCAGCCTTGAATTCTAAGAACTTCAGTAAATAGATAATCTGGTGATCTCCCCAATATCCTATGAATGACCAGGGATCATCTGGCTCAATAACTTCCCAGTCAAAGCCATCTTTTGTTATCCGATAAGGATTGTAACCGTCAAATGTAGATGCATTGAGAAACCTTCTGATCAACCCGTCAATGAAATAAGGATAAGAGTGTGCAAGAGCTTCCCAATTCTGAAATATATCCCGCCAATTACCTTGATAATTTAAGATTTTAGAGCCGTCTTCTTCACTGCGTGTTTCTATGGAAAATTTATTCCACGGTCGACTGGGATCTCCGTGTCTGCGACTGAATTTTAGGGGTAAGTATTCTTTCGAGATGCGCTCCAGGTCGTGATCGTCAATCACTCTTAACGCGTCTTCCAATTCAAAAAGACTGATTACATCCTCAAGCGATGACAGTTCTTTTCTATGTGAGTTAAATACTGTTTTGTTTGTATTCTTTACATGCTCTATAAAGTCGTCTCGCTCAATTTGATAGTTGTTATCAAATATTCCACCTCGCATAATATTGAATAACACGTTTGCAAAGTGACGCGTATCGCGGAGTGGATCTGCTGTTTTTTGAAGTCCGTCGGCACTGGCTACCAGACTGATTAAATTTTCAGACCCGGTTTCAATATCTTTTTCTAAGTCTTCTATAAGCCTTTGTGGATTACTCAATTTAGATTCGAGTAAAACCACATCAGATTGGCTTTGGTTCACATTAGCAATGGTATACCAATTTTTCTCAGATTTGGCAGATAGCTCAATCTGTGAGCAGGCAAAATAGCTGCCCTTCTCGCCTTTAACATCTATTTCTTGATCGACTTTACCATCCTTTCGGAATTTGTCTAGCTGATTAGAAGTCAATAGATAAACCGGTTTGTCCAGACCGTAAGACCAAACAATATTTGCCTTCAGTGCTTCGCTGGGCTCTGCCCTGTCTACAATAATAGCACTCAGAGCGTATATCCCTATCCCCTTTTCAGGTATAAGCTCGCTTCTTTTATACGCATCTACCAGATTGCTCTGTTTACTTTGTAGGTCGCTCCCCACTCCATATGGAAGGATGTTCTGAAAGCCATCTAAAACTTGTATTTGGATCTTTTCGGGCGATAAATTCTTAAGCTTAGATTTTTTTACAAAGCCAAATTCATTGCTCGTGTTCCAATCGTAAGAAAATGAGAGATGGAGATCCAGATTGATTTCTTCAAAACGGATTTTGTTGCCGTACTTATTCTTGTAGAGATTGCGCTCAATTTTAAATTTTTTCGGACAGCGATCAGAAAATGGCTCCCAGGTGCTGGTTTCTCCACCTTTGCTTACCCTGAATACAGTCTTTGTGCCTGTATTTTCCTTAGACCTTTTGATTTTATCGTCTGTATAGTATGGAAATAAAGCCAGATCCGAATTTTTTCTACCTGCCGTTAATCCACCATTACTAGAAATAAAAAGCCAGTGATTTGAATCGCTAACCATTGTCATAAAAAAGGGTGGAATAGAGTCGCTATTGGGTATTTTAAACCAGGTCTCGCCGTCAATCTTCTCAAATAAAATGGGCACAAGTTTCAATTTTATCGCCCAAATCTATCGGGCATTGTTCATTCCCAAATATCGAACATATTTGACCAAAACCCTGAGCAATCTTCAAGTGATATCTGAAAAAACCAATCTACTGATCAGCGAACTTTTATTCTCAGCTTAAAACTGGTTCTGATGAAAGGTTGTTTTACGCTCCGAGCTTTTCGAGAGCACTCTCTTTGAACTTCCTTCCAAGGGGCAACTCCTGGTTTTTTATGATTATATATTGAGATGTAAATGACTCAACATAAGTGCGGTTAACAAGAAATGAACGGTGAATGCGCACAAAATCATCCGTGAGTTTATCGGGAAGCTTTGATATCCTTTCCTTCGTTACTACTTCTCCCCTTTTGCAATTGATCTTAACATAGTCAGAAAGACTTTCGATGAAGAATATTTCATTTAATGGAATGGAGACAGTTTCTCTATTAGATCGAACAACAAGACTTGAAATGCTGTTTTTCGCTTCGCGCTCTTCCAAATTCTCTAGAGCTTCCCGATGTTTTATGAAGCTTAAATATAAATTCCCGAAAGCTTCGATCAGTACGATTAAGTAGACTGTTACTGTAAGGAAAAAGGTATTTTGGGTGTAGGGGCCTAAGTTTTCGTATTGGTAATTGGCCAAAAGAATGAACCCAAGTAATACGGCAACCAATTCCAGGTAGAGCGAAATGACCAGCGTATAGAATAAGTAAAGTCCAAATTTGAAATATCTATGCTTGAGAAGATATTTAGGGATTAGAACAGAATTGATTAGATAGGATGTTCCCAGGGCAGCAGGCATTAAAAAAGCTACGAATAAAAAAGCCTTGGTGTAGTCTCCGTCAAAACTTCCGAATGCAAAGGTGAGAATGACCACCATCAAAATCCAAAATGCTAATTTGCCTTTTGAAATAACCATGGCTCAAATATGTGGTATATTTTTAAAGAAATGCGCTTATGACGAGAGTTTGTCGACAAACAACAGGATTAGAATGGTATTCTACATTGCACCTTAACAAGCACAGAAGCTAGCTTTGAACCAAACATTTTTAATCATTAAAAACTCAAAATTATGTTTGATTTATTCGTAATGGGTGGCCCACTTTTTATGGGAATAATTACACTCGGTTTTATTGCTGTTGCCATCGCGATTGTAAGAAGTATTGGAATGAGAAATAAAAAGGGTTTTCAATCTTCTCTTTCAATTGTTAAACAAGCCGGATTATTCTCAGCTGTTATGGGTTTTCTGGGACAAATGATCGGTCTTTATAATGCCTTTAAAGCAATTGAAGAAATGGGCAATGTTTCTCAGGCTATGCTCATGGGCGGCTTAAAGGTTTCTAGTATCTCCACCATCTATGGTCTTATCGTTTTCGGTATAGCCCTGGCTGCCGTCTACATTTTAGGCGCTACCAGCAAGCAAGCTAGTTATTCATAAGCCATTTCAATCGGTTAATTGAAAGGATGTAGTGCAGGACGGTAATACTGCCAAAAACCCACGCCGGCAAATTATAGCCCATATTCAGAAATGCCCAGGTGCCAAGACCAAAAAAGGCGAGTTCAAGAAGCAGCCTGATTATACCCGGTGTTGGTACCGGTGCATTTCCCGAGCGGCTTTTATCACCTGGAACAGCAAATACCGCCCAGATAGCCATCATTGCAGCAGGTAAGCCAATACCAGCCAGATAAGAGCCACCTGCCCATCTGTATCCCCATAAGCCGACAGCGATGAGACAAATGATCTCAAG
>JGI12048J13642_11634378_pt1 | contig 10535 bp, 8 predicted proteins | sample ElkSlonscriptome_16_FD_13642 | JGI IMG/M metagenome (IMG submission 13642)
GACGTTGTTGCCGTTAGTATCGATCGACGGCGAGATGGCCAATAACTGTTCGAGTTCTTCTATACGGTCGTAATAGTGAGGGCTTTCGGTTCCAGAGCCGTTGGGCGGCGCAGATTCGGCCTTGGGAGCAACTTCTTGGGGACGCGGTGGTGGGGAAGAAGGAGTGGGCGTTACTTCATTGAATAAGTCATCTAGCTCGGTAGAATGGGTTTCCTGTGTTTCTACGGCTTCTGTTGCCGCGCTACTCATGTCGAGTAGATCGTCTAAGCTGCTATTGTCGGCAGGGGTTTCGGCGGTTTCGGTGCTACTCATGTCGAGTAGATCGTCTAAGCTGCTTTCGTCGGCAGGGGTTTCGGCGGTTTCGGTGCTACTAATTTCGAGTAAATCGTCTAAACCGCTATCCACCGTAGCAGCAGGGGATTTTGTCTCAACGTCATTTTGGGTTTCGCTAAAGATATCGGCTAAATCTTCTTCTGCCTTTGACTCAGTGGCATTATCCGCAAATAAATCCTCAAACAAAGCCGCAGAGTCATCCTCAGATTCGGAGCTATCTTCGCCAAAATCCCCTAAACCCAAGTCAAAATCTTCGGCTAAGTCGTCCTCAACTTCTGGGATTCCCCTATCCGGGGTTGGACTGTCGGATAAATCCGGATCGCTTTGAGCAAAATCGCCAAATAAACTATCTAAATCGTGATTGGTGTCTTTGCCAATGCCTTGACTTTCTTCGGGATGAGCTTTTTTCGCTGGGGTTGCGGCGGTAGTCTTCTTACCGTTGCGGGTAGGAGGCGGTTTGACCTCGGCATCTTCGCTAAAGAGGGCTTCTAAAGAGTCTAGAGAACTTGAAAGTTCTGTGGGAGCGTTTGTTGAGGGTGTTTCTTCGGGGTCTGAGTCAAAGCTATCGAGAAAGGCGAGGTCTTGGTTGCTGTCGCCGTTGATTTCAGCATCATCAAAATCGCCACTATCCATGAGTTGATCGAGAAAATCGTCTACTTCTTCTCGATCTGAAGTCATGTCTTCATCGCTAAAGTCGCCCCCGGTGAGTTCTGATAATAGTTGTAAGTCACTATCGGTATCAGCGAGGGTTTGATCCATATCTGTTTCGTCAGCGCCAAATAAATTCGCTAAGGTGCTGAGTTCGTCAACGCCTAAATCTGGAGATTGGGAGTCTCGCCGGGGTTCGGCGGTTTGGGCGCGATCGCTTTGATAATTTGACTCTAAAGTAAAGTCGCTGGTGATTAAATTGTCTAAAAATTCCCCGGAATCGGGTAAGTCTTGGGAGTCTTCGGTGGGGGGCGGTTCAGAGGCGGTTCGGACTTCTGAAGCGGGAGCAAGCAAACCTTGGAGATATTCTTCGGTTTGACCGAACAACGGATCGAGGGTGGTCATCACCTGCTTTTCCGTTTCGGGAGAAACCTGATAATTTTGTTCTAAGTCAGCGATTAAGGTTTGCAAGCCGCGATAAATCGGATTGAGAAAGCCTCCCAAGGTCGAATCTGCGGTTACAGAATGCTCTTTGAGGAGTTTAAAGTAATCTTCGAGACGATGAGCCGTTTTGCGGATACATTCTAACTCCAGCATTGCTGCCCCCCCTTTGATCGAGTGGGCCCCCCGATAGACTTCCGTCACTTGTTCTGGGTCGTCGATGGTGTCTTGGAGATGGGTAACTCCTTGTTCGATTGTTTCGAGGTGTTCTTTGGCTTCTTCGATGAAAAACCCGGTAATTTTCTTTAATTGTTCGGCTTCCATGACCCCTTTTCTCCCTAGTCGCTGGCATGGCATCAAAAATTGTGGCTGGGCTGGCGCGATCGCGTTTGATCCCAGTCCCTGGGATTTTCAATTCCCGTTGTCGCTACAACTTTAACGAAAATTGAGCGGTTTTGTGGCTCTTGATTAACGTTAAGGGTTGAGGACGAAAGCGAGATGTCTCCTGACTTGCCTCAACCCGAAAATCTTGGGTGCGAATCCTAACCCGACCTTCGCTTTCAATTGTAGCTGACGGCGATCGCGTCAAGGCTATAACGTCAGTTGGGTAACGGCAATCTGCCCGCTAAAGCAAACATCGACATCGGTTCCGGGGGTGCGATCGCGATCGGCGTATCGTCCTTCGTAATGGTAAGTATCTCCGGTTTGGCGATAATTCACCGGCAGCGGGTCGATACTGGGTTCGCAAAAGACAATTTCGGGTGTGGGGCTACCGGGTTCGAGGTGGGGTAAGTTGACGTTCCAAAAATGACCGGGGGGTAAGTCTCGCTGCCAAAGTTCGGCTAACACTTTCTCGGTCCAAGTGGCGGCTAGGTTCCAATCAATCGTTAACGGGCGTTTAATCCAATGGGAAAGGGCAATGGCTTTAATGCCGTGGATCGTGGCTTCGCGCACAGCGGCCACGGTTCCAGAGATATAAACATCTGTGCCTAAATTTCCCCCGGCATTAATGCCTGACAAAACCCAATCAATTTCCTCAAACTGGGTGAGGGCGACGCGGGTACAATCGGCGGGTGTGCCGTCAACGGCATACTCAGTGGGCGATCGCGTCTCGACTTGAAAGGGACGACTGGTGGTGACTTGATGACCGCAACCGGATAATTGATTTTGGGGGGCGACGAATATACCCTGCTGTTTGACTGCGGTTTGCAAAGCACGAATACCAGGGGCATCAATACCATCATCGTTGGTGAGAATCAATTTCATAGAAATCACTGTTTTGGGTAGTCAAATCCCGCCTTTATAGCAACCGCCAAATCGGTCAGGACAACATATCCATCCTTAGAAAATAAGTCCTTCTCCCGTGGGAGAGGGGTTGGGGTGAGGGCAAACCTCAAATCAAACGTCCTAACTGTTTTGCTTGCTGCTATACGAGCTTACCGCCTTTTGCCCAAGGGATTTTGGTTACAAAAACGGTAACTGCATCTCAAATTGCGCGATCGCGCCGTTACAATCGCCTTATTCATGTTTGATGAGATTTTCTAATGAATACTTTTTTAACTCGCCCCACGGTCGCTTTAGCCGCCGCTTTGAGTGTTTTGAGTTTGACTTTACCCGAACCGGCGATCGCCCAAAATTCGCGCCTCCTCACGGTTACGGGTGCAGGAGAAGTGGCGATCCCCACCACAATCGCCCAGATTCGCTTAAGTGTTCAAGCCCAGGGGGACAATGCCGAACAAGTGCAACAAGAAGTAGCCCGACGCACGACAGCCGTTTTAGAAGTGGTGCGCGATCGCAACGTCGAGCAACTCCAAACCACAGGAGTCCGCTTGCAACCCCAATATAGCTCCCAGGAGGGCGAACGGCGTTTAACCGGCTATATCGCCACCAACTCTATCGCCTTTCGCATTGCCCTTCCCCAAGCCGGACGACTGATTGATGCCACCTTACAAGCGGGGGCTTCTCGCATTAACGGGGTGAACTTTTTGGCGAGTGAAGACGCGATCGCGATCGCCGAAGCCGAAGCCCTCCGCCTTGCCACTCAAGATGCCCTCGACCAAGCCGATGTGGTGCTAAGTTACCTCAACCTAACTCGCCAAGAAGTCGCGAGCATCAACATCAACAACGCCAACGCCGCATCCCCCCCCGTGTTGCGTAACGTCGCTTTTGCTTCAGAAGCTGCCCCATCAACCCCCCTAGTCGGTGGCGACCAGACCGTAAGCGCCACCGTTACCCTCGAAATCAACTATTAAAACTCGCCGCCGCCATAACCGTCATAATTACTCGTCTGCGCTTGATTATCCCGCTTTGAGCCGAGTAAATCCAAGCGATTAACGCGCACCACCGGTTTAGACCGAGGTGCGCCACTATTGCGGTCTGTCCAAGTCTCAATTTCTAAAGAGCCTTGAACACCAATCAAACCGCCTTTTTTGACGTAATTGGCCGCAATTTCGGCAGTTTTGCCCCACATCTTCAAACTAAACCAGTCGGGATCGTCATCCCGTCGGATACGATTCACCGCCAAAGTCACTTCGCACAGCACACTACCCGACTCAAAATATTTGACTTGGGGGTCTATGCCCGCACGACCCACTAAATTCACCGTATTTAAGCTCATGTTGGCCTCAATTTAGTACAAAAGTACGCAAAAGAACTTCTAATAGTTTAACCAAAGCTCAACCGCTTGCGTTAACTTAGACAAAGTTTTCTCCGGATTGAGCAAATCCCGATCGGAAAGATAATGACAGCTTAGAAATACAGTCAGTAACTACACAAATTATTAGACTGTACTAGACGAATGATAAAAAACGTAATAAAATCCACATCGATTGCACATCGATCTAAAATCTTTAAACTCAACACCACGCAATAAAAATTTGGGGGCGTAAAAACGAGTGAATCTTTTTAACCGATTTTCCTTGTCACGAGATATGGGGATCGATTTAGGAACTGCCAATACCTTGGTCTATGTATCGGGCAAAGGTATTGTTTTGCAAGAGCCTTCTGTCGTGGCCATTGACCAAGACAAAAAACTGCCTCTGGCGGTCGGGCAAGATGCTAAAAAAATGCTGGGTCGTACACCCGGTAACGTCATTGCCGTGCGACCGCTACGGGATGGGGTTATTGCTGACTTTGACACCGCCGAGTTAATGCTCAAGCACTTTATCCGTCAAGTCCACGAAGGCCGAAACTTAGTAAGAGTATCGCCGCGAATTGTCATCGGCATTCCCAGTGGTGTAACCGGAGTCGAGCGTCGCGCCGTAATGGAAGCCGCTTCTCAAGCCGGGGCCCGAGATGTTTACCTGATTGACGAACCGGTGGCGGCGGCCATTGGTGCGGGCTTACCCGTCGCCGAACCCACCGGGAACATGATTATTGACATCGGGGGTGGGACAACCGAAGTCGCCGTTTTGAGCTTACAAGGGACGGTACTAAGCGAATCAGTGCGCGTTGCGGGGGACGAACTCAGCGAAGCCATCGTCCAATACATGAAAAAAGTTCATAACCTGGTGATTGGGGAACGAACCGCCGAAGAAATTAAAATTCATGTCGGGTCAGCCTATCCCATCGAAAGCGACAGCGAAATTAACATGGAAGTTCGGGGCTTGCACTTGCTTTCTGGCTTACCCCGTACCGTGACGATCAAAGCGCCTGAAATTCGCGAAAGTATGTCCGAACCCCTATCGGTGATCGTAGACGCGGTGAAGCGGACTTTAGAACGCACTCCCCCGGAATTGGCGGCAGATATTATCGATCGCGGTATTATGTTAGCCGGTGGTGGTGCATTACTACGCGGCTTAGATACTCTGATTAGCCACGAAACGGGAATTGTGACTCATGTAGCAGCCGACCCCTTAAGTTGTGTTGTTTTGGGAACAGGCCGAGTTCTAGAGAACTTCAAGCAACTTGAACGAGTCTTTAGCGGTCGCTCCCGCGCCATCTAATTATTTGTTCTTTGAGAAAAAGACGCACTCACAAGGCCCAGTTTTTTTATGTTTACAGTCCGTCGCTGGTGGGATCGTTTCGGCTCGCAAGCTTTTTTCATTATCCTCGCTGTAGGAACCGCTCTTTTTATTCGCCAAACTCAGGGGACAATTCTGTCAGAAATGTATTATTGGGCAGTACGCCCAATTCAGCCCCGGCCTTTACCCGAGGAACGTTTGGCTAATGCTCGCGTACAGGAGTTAGAAACTAAACTCAGCGAACTCCAACAGCAAAACCAAAACCTTAAAGAACTGCTCGATTACACAGAAACCCAAGAGCGCCAAGGCATTGCGGCTCCGGTGATTGGCCGGAGTGTCGATGGTTGGTGGAATCATGTCGCCATCGGTCGCGGCCACAATGACGGTATCAGCGTTGATGATGTGGTTACGGGGCCGGGGGGATTAGTCGGTCGCGTGATTCAGGTGACTCCGAATACCAGTCGAATTTTATTGGTGAGCGACCCGACGAGTCGCGTGGGGGTTTCCATTAGCCGCAGTCGCGAAATGGGATTCATGGTGGGGGATGATTCTAATGTGGCGATGATGGAATTTTTTGAGAAGGTTCCCGATGTCAAGGAAGGAGATAAGGTGCTGACTTCAACGGTGAGTCAACGTTTCCCCGAAGGAATCCCGGTGGGATATATCGAATCGGTAGACTTGGAAAAAAGTCCGGCCCCCCAAGCCAAGATTCGGTTAACGGCTCCTTTTGAGTATTTAGAATGGGTTGTTGTTCATCCGTTTGAACGGAGCGATAACAGCGATTCTTAAACGCGGAGTTTTGATTGGTGCGCTGTGAGTAAGTTCAAAGTTTCCGAGCTATCGCCGCCGTTGCGCTCTTTGCTCAATAGCGCGATCGCGGTCGGGTCGGTTTTAATGTGTTTGTTGATGCTTCCCAGTCGCTTACCGGGAACGGAGTTGCTGGGAATGCGCCCGGATTGGTTGTTGATTTGGGTGGTGGCTTGGAGTGTGAAGCGATCGCCTCTACAGGGCGCGATCGCGGGGCTATCCCTCGGCTTATTGTGGGATAGTATGAGCGCCCCTACCCCCTCTCATGCTGTGAGTTTGACGGTTGTCGGCTTTCTCACGGGTTCGATTCAAAAACAACGCTACATCCAAGAAGACTTTATTTCGGTGGCGTTGATTGTTTTTGGCATGAGCATTCTCGCTGAAACCATCACCGCCGTACAATATATTTTTCACGGCTGGCGATCGGCAGCCGAAATCTGGGAAGTTCGCCAACGCCTCACGCTCATTACAGCCGTGTTGAGCAGTTTGTGGACTCCGGTTTTGTATTACCCCCTCAATCGCTGGTGGGAATATTTTAAATCTCTCGACCAAGCGCAATAATTTTAGTTATTGGTTATTAATTGTTAGTTTTTTGTAGGGAACAGGGAACAGATTTTAGGTAATTTCCTCGCCCTCCTCCCACTCCTCCCACTCCTCCCCCTCTTCCCACTCCTCCCCCTCTTCCCACTCCTCCCACTCCCCCCAATGCCTACTGCCCAAAAAATTGATAACTGTAAATGACTCAAGCAAAAATCGGTATTATCGGCGGCAGCGGCCTCTACCAAATGGAAGCGCTCCAGAACGTCCAAGAAATCGCCGTAGACACCCCTTTCGGCGCTCCTTCGGACTCCCTCCGCCTAGGGACATTAAACGGCGTACAGGTGGCTTTTCTGGCGCGTCACGGGCGCAACCACCATCTCAACCCATCGGAGTTACCGTATCGCGCTAATATTTACGCCCTGAAGCAAATCGGCGTAGAATACATTATTTCAGCTTCGGCGGTGGGGTCGTTACAAGAACAGATTAAACCCCTCGATATTGCGATCCCCGATCAATTTATCGATCGCACCAAAAATCGCGCTGCCACCTTTTTTGAGGAAGGCATTGTGGCTCATATTTCCTTTGCTAACCCGGTTTGCGGCAAATTAGCCCAAATTCTAGCTCAGGTGATTCAGGATTTAGATTTACCCGAAGTGACTTGTCATGAAGGCGGCACTTATATCTGTATGGAGGGGCCCGCTTTTTCGACGCAAGCCGAATCGAATTTATATCGCAGTTGGGGTGCGTCTGTGATTGGCATGACCAACCTCACCGAAGCAAAACTCGCTCGCGAAGCTGAAATCGCTTATGCGACGATGGCTTTGGTGACAGATTATGATTGCTGGCATCCAGAGCATGACCAAGTGACGGTAGATTTAATTATTGATAATCTGCGCCGGAATGCCACCAATGCTCAAAAAATCATTCAAGAAGCGATCGCGCGACTGAGCCAAGATTTTCCCCCCTCTGAGGCGCATTCTGCCCTCAAATATGCCATCTTAACCCCCCTAGACCAAGCACCCCCAGCTACCAAAGAGAAACTTTCAGTCCTTTTGGCTAAATACTTAACTTAAGTTAATGGCTGAATTTTTTACAAACGCTGCTTCTAACTGTTTAAGAGTTTGTTGCAAAACTTGAGATTGAGGGAGTTTAAGGTTTGGGTTAGTTCGTTTAGCCGCCGTCAGGGATTTACACTGACTCGCGTAAGTTGGGCGTTTTGCATCGAAGGAGACGGGGCTTTAAACCCAAAACTTTTGGTAAAATTCGTAACAAACAATTACAAAGGTCAATCATAGACTAATTAACTAAAGTACCGCCCTTGCAGACGGGAAAAATGCTCGCCGAGGGTAAAGAGATTGGGGTTAATACTTCGGTATCAGCGCTTACTCTCCCGATGAAGCGAGAATCCCCGCGCCTTTTAGGACGGGGAGTTGTCAAACCCTCCGATTGCTTATCCAGACCGCCCTCCCTACAGTGGCGGTTTTTATTTTGTCCTTAGAACTGAAAAAGCATTTGGTCACCAGAAGCACAGTTGTTCTGCGATTAATCGCTACAATGAAAAAAGATGAGGTTGTCAGGCGACGACCTTTTCTGTTTTTATCTCTACTTGAATCGTTTAACGAAAGCAATCTATATGGAATCTAGCGGCTCTCCGGCCAATGCGTCCGAACCTCCGAATCATAGGTGGGCTAGAATTATCGGGACGGCGATCGCGATTTTGACGTTGACTGTACCGACGCTGGCCATCGCTTATTACTCCTCTAGCAACAGCCGAGCGCCACTACTGGCTCCGCCTTATTCTGTTCGGACATCTAAAAATTGATCGATGGGACAACTTACTCGCTACTGTGAGCAGAGAAAGCAGATTGCTAATGTCAATGGCTGATGTCAAGATTTAACAACATCAAGTTATTGATCATCGTTAGAGCAGTGAAACAAGCCAAGGTATCTTAAGGTAAAATCACTCCTGACATTAAGCGCCAATGGTATCATCATGGCGGCGACGTTTATCTAGTTAAGGTAAGAATTATGACACAAGCACCTGTATCTCCTGCGGTGCTGGTTATTCTAGATGGCTGGGGTTATCGGGAAACCGCCGAAGCAAACGCCATTAATCTGGCCCAAACGCCAGTAATGGATAGCTTGTGGACAGCTTATCCGCGAACCCTCATCCAAACCTCTGGGAAGTCTGTTGGCTTACCTGAAGGTCAAATGGGTAACTCAGAAGTGGGTCATCTTAATATCGGTGCCGGACGAATTGTACCCCAAGAATTAGTACGCATTACCGATGCAGTCGAAGACCGATCGCTATTTCGCAATCCGGCTTTAGTCGAAATTTGCCGTCAAACCCAGGCGACAAACGGAAAACTGCATTTGATTGGTTTATGCTCGGAAGGGGGCGTACACTCTCATCTATCGCATCTACTGGGTTTATTAGATTTGGCCAAATTTCATGGCCTAGAAGATGTTTGCATTCATGCCATCACGGATGGCCGCGATACTAACACCACAGAAGGAATCAAGGTGGTGCAAGCCATCGAACAGCACATTGAAAAAGTGGGAATTGGTCGGATTTCTACGATTAGCGGTCGCTATTATGCGATGGATCGCGATCATCGTTGGGATCGGGTTCAAAAAGCTTATACAGTCTTAACCACGGATGGGGACGGAGATGGCCGTAATGCCGAAAAAATCCTGGCCGACTCCTACGATGCGGAAATTACAGACGAGTTTGTTTTACCAACGCGGGTCACATCGGGGGCTATTGAACCCAACGATGGCGTAATTTTCTTTAATTTTCGCCCAGACCGCGCTCGACAACTCACGGCAGCTTTTCTCAAGCCAGATTTTGACGGCTTCGAGCGAGACCAAGTTGAGCCGTTGCATTTTGTAACCTTTACTCAATATGATGCCAGTTTGCCCGTGAGCGTGGCCTTTGAGCCACAAAACCTCACCAATATTTTGGGAGAAACGATCGCGCACAAGGGTTTAAAACAGTTTCGGACGGCGGAGACTGAAAAGTATCCCCATGTGACTTACTTTTTCAATGGGGGTTTAGAAACGCCCTTTGAAGGAGAAGATCGAGAGTTAATTCCCAGTCCGCAAGTATCCACTTATGACAAGCAGCCTACCATGTCGGCTCAGAAAGTGACGGATGTGGCGTGTAACGCGATCGCGAAGGGCATTTACTCTTTTGTCGTGATTAACTACGCCAATCCCGATATGGTGGGTCATACGGGCAATATAGACGCAGCAATTCAAGCCATCGAAACCGTCGATACTTGTTTGGGAACGTTGCTCGAAAGCGTGAGTAAAATGGGCGGTACGGCGATGATTACTGCCGATCATGGTAACGCTGAATATATGCGGGACGCAGATGGCAATCCCTGGACGGCTCACACCACCAATCCAGTTCCCTTTATTGTAATTGAAGGGGAAGGCTTGAAGATTCCTGGTTTTGGTACAGATGTAAAGTTGCGCGAAGGCGGTTGTTTGGCCGACATTGCCCCAACCATTTTAGAGTTGTTGAATCTGCCGCAACCTCCAGAAATGACGGGAAAATCTTTATTATCGCCTATGGAGTTTGATGTGAAGCCGAATCGGACTCCGGTGCGAATTGCGTTGTAATGGCTATCTCGACTTATCGTTAAGGAAAGGAGAATGTAACTGGCATTCTCCTTTTTTGTTGTTGATTGTTGGTTATTAATAATTCAGCGCGATACTTGGTTAGCGACCTCTCACTTCGTGTTAGGTTTCTTCTTCCTTATCGGCCACCTCACAGCTAAAATTGTTCTTTAGCGTAGT
>JGI12048J13642_10506162_pt1 | contig 10529 bp, 7 predicted proteins | sample ElkSlonscriptome_16_FD_13642 | JGI IMG/M metagenome (IMG submission 13642)
CCACCGCCGCCAGGCCGTCGGTCCCCGGCTCGACGACGTAGCGAGCGACCCGGTCGGCGTCGATCACGTCGAGGCCCCGCTCGGCGAAACGACGCGCCACCGTGCTCTTGCCGGAGGCGACGCCCCCGGTGAGGCCGAAGAGGACGAAGTCCATGATCGGCATACTGCACGGATGTCACGTGTCGGACAAGAAGCATGCCGTGTACGCTCGTCGATTCTCCCCATGTGTCGACTCTTTGGCTTTCGCAGCGTCATCCCGAGCCAGGTGCACCGGTCGCTCACCGCGGCCGACAATGCCCTCGGTCGGCAGTCCGAAGCTCACCCCGATGGTTGGGGGGTCGCGTTCTACGTCGACGGTGCCCCGCACCTCACGCGCATGCCCTCCACCGCCCTCGAGGACGCGCTCTTCCGCCGGATCAGCGGCGTCGTGTCTTCCGAGACGGTCATCGCGCACATCCGCAAGGCCACCCAGGGCGTGAACAACGTCCTCAATTGCCACCCCTTCCAGCACGGGCGATGGGTCTTCGCGCACAACGGAGACATCCCGGGCTTCGACGACAAGCGCGCGGCCCTGATGGCCGAGGTGGCCCCCCGGCTCCGTCGATTCATCCTCGGCGACACCGACAGCGAGGTCATCTTCTACGTCTTCCTCACGCGCCTCGCCGCCTACGGTCCCCTCGCCCAGCGCCACGGGGCCGAAGACGTCTCCCGCGCGATCGACGAGACGATCTCCGCGGTGCGCTCGGTCTGTGAGTCGCCCGATGATGAGAAGCCCTGCCTGCTCACCTTCATCGTCACCGACGGCACCACCCTCGCCGCGACCCAGGGGGGCAAAGAGCTCTACGTCTCCACCTACAAGACCCGCTGCTCCGACCGCGACACCTGCCCTCACCTGTCCGAGGAGTGCGAGGCTCCCACCAAGACGGGCTTCATCAATCACCTGCTGTTCACCAGCGAGGTCATCGATGGTGACAACGTCTGGTCCGCGATGACCCAGGGCGACATCGTGGCCGTCGACTGGCGGATGCGTATCCACCGCACGCGCGTCGGCAAGCGTCCGCTGCCTATCGCGGGGTAACGTCACGCGCTCCGATGGCGCTCGGCGATCTCGTCGAGCAGCGCCCGTACCGCGGCGTCGACGAGCACCGGGTAACCTTCCGCCTTCGGCGTCGGAGACTCGAGCGCGGTGAGGCCCGAGGGCAGCGCGGCGAGCGTGGCCATCGCTGCGCGGCGCCGGTCTTCGAGCGAGCCCCGCGCCGCGCAGCGCTCTCCTGCCCGAACCAGAGGCTGCAGCAGTGGAACCTCCCCCTCCTCCGGCTCGGCGTCCGCGAGGGTGAGCCGGTCACGGATGGGGCAGTCCCCGTCGAGTCGCCGAAACACTTGGTGGGAACCGGGAAAGGTCGCTTTGCCCTCACTGAGCTTGCCCACGGGGACGACCTTCCCGTCGCGCTCGTACTGCACGACCTTGTAGACCCCGCCGAGCGATGGAGCGTCCTTCGAACAGACCAGCTCCGTGCCCACGCCGAACATGTCGATGGGCGCGCTGGCGCGAAGCAGGCCCGCGATGGAGTACTCGTCGAGGTCTCCGCTCGCGACGATCTTCGCCTCTGGGCATCCCTCGCGATCGAGGATGGCGCGCACCTCGCGGCTCAGGGCGTCGAGGTCACCGGAGTCGAGGCGAACCCCGCGCAGCTTGTCGCCCGCCACCCTCGCCGCCCGCTCCGCCCCGCGCCGCGTGTCGTAGGTGTCGATGAGCAAGATGGTCCCGGCGGGGAAGGTCGCCACGTAGTTCTCGAAGCTGCTCACCTCGTCCTCGTGCGTCATCGTCCACATGTGCGCCGCCGTGCCCGAGACGGGGATCCCGTAGCGGCGTCCCGCCTCCACGTTCGACGTGCCCGCTGCCCCCACGAGGTAGGCCGCCCGGGCCGCGCCGATGGCCGCGTCCGGGTGGGTACGGCGGGTGCCGAACTCGAGCACCGCCCGCCCCCCCGCCGCGTGAACGATGCGCGCCGCCTTGGAGGCGACCATCGTCCCGTGGTTCACCATCGAGAGCACCAGCGTCTCCAAGAGCTGGGCCTCGATGATGTCTGCCGTGACGCGCATCAGCGGCGCCCCGGCAAAGACCAGCGTCCCGTCGGTCACGGCGTCGATGTCTCCGCGGAAGCGGAAGTCCTTCAGGTAGGTCAGAAACTCCGGCGTCAGGGCCTCGCGTAGCCCTGGCACCTCCTGCAGGTAGGCGAGGTCCTCGTCGTCGAAGCGAAGGTCCAGCGCAGCGTCGATCGCGGCCTCCACCTCGTTGGCCACGAGGTAGCGCCGGGGCCCCGGCAGACGACGCACGAAGAGCTCACAGGTCGCGCGGGTATGGCCGAGGCCGCGGTGGAAATAGCCCGCCGCCATCGTGAGTTGATAGAGGTCCGTCTGAAGCGCGCGAGGGCCCATGGCGCATGGTAACGTCCCGGCCCTCATGATGGCGGAAAAGGACGAGCGGATCATCGACGGGAAAGCGGCGGCCAAAGCGTTCCGGGCCCGGGTGGCCGAGCGGGTCGACGGCTTCGTGAAGCGCCACGGCAGCGCTCCCGGCCTCGAGGTGGTCTTGGTCGGCGACGATCCCGCCAGTCAGGTTTACACCCGCAACAAGGAGAAGGCGGCCAACAAGGCCGGGATCCGTGGCGCCCTCCATCGGCTCCCGGACGATGTCGACCAGGCGGCCCTCATCGAGCACGTCGCGGCACGCAACGCCGACGACGCGGTCGACGGTATCCTCGTACAGCTGCCCCTACCCGCGCACATCGACGCGACGGCGGTGCTCGACACCATCGACCCGAGCAAAGACGTCGACGGCCTCCACCCCATGAACGCCGGCCTGCTCTCGGCGGGACGCCAGGGCCTCGTCGCGTGCACGCCGCGTGGCTGCATGCACCTGCTCTCGCTCACCGGCGTCGACCTCACCGGTAAACACGCGGTCATGGTCGGGCGTTCCAACCTCATGGGCAAGCCGATGGCACAGCTCCTCCTGGCCGCCAACGCGACCGTCACCATCGCCCACTCCCGCACCGAGGACCTGCAGGCGGTCTGCGCCTCCGCCGACGTGCTCATCGTCGCCGTCGGGCGCGCCAAGATGGTCGGCGCCGACTGGATCAAGGAGGGCGCCGTCGTCGTCGACGTGGGGATCAACCGCAACGACGCGGGCAAGCTGGAGGGCGACGTCGACTTCGAGGCGGCGCTCGAGAGAGTCGCCCACATCACCCCCGTGCCCGGTGGTGTGGGCCCCATGACCATCGCCTGCCTGCTCGACAACACCGTCACCGCCGCCGAGCTCCGGCGCGGTGAGTCCCCCAGCCTCTGACCGAGCCGTCCCGTCGCGCCACCGCGAGAGGGTCAGACGGCGACCGGCTCGAGCTTCGGGGCCCGCGCCGAGAGCTGTCGGTGCAGCACGACGGCGACGCCCACGAGGAGCAGGCCGATGAGCTGCGACGTCGACAGGCCCGCGGCACTTCCTCGCGCGTCGGCCCGCAGGAACTCGATGACGAAGCGGCCGATGGCGTAGAGGGCGAGAAACCACACCGCGACCTGGCCGTCGTAGCGCTTGCGGCCCTGCAGGTAGAGCAAGAGGAAGCCGGCCACGCCAAAGGACATGAGCGACTCCATGACCTGCGTGGGATGGACCGGGAGCGACTCGAGGTTGTTGGATGCGAGCACGCCGAGCTTCCACTGCGCATCGCTGGCCGGGCTTCCCGCAGGAAAGACCAGGGCGTGGTCGGCGTGGCTCACCGAGCCGAAGCAGCAGCCCGCGAGCAGGCACCCGATACGACCGAAGCCGAGACCGAGCGCGATGCCCACGCTCGACATGTCGCAGGCCTTGAGGACAGGGAACTCGTCGCGTCGGAGGAGCATGATCCCCCCGATGGCCGCGAACACGAGTCCGCCGTAGTACACCAGCCCTCCCGACCAGAACTTCGCCCACGCGAAGCACTGACGCTCGGTGGGATGACAAACCTGATTGGCCGCGTCCCATGCCGCGTTGGAAGTCGCGAGGCACTTGGCCTGCGAGATCTTCCAGTCGACGAGGGACGGATCGGTGCACAAGTGCACGTAGTCCATCAAGAAGCCGTCGAAGAGGACGTGGAAGACCCGCCCGCCGATGACGCCGAGGAGCAGCGCAGCGAGGGAGAGGTCGACGATGACGTCGGGATTCTGGCCGATGCGTCGGGCCCGCATCACCGCGATGGCGGTGGCGAAGGTGAAGCCCGTGATCAGGAGGATGAAGTAGGCGGGCGCCGGGATGTCGAGGAGCGAGAAGAGGACCGGATTCACGGCTCACCTCGCATCGGCGACGGGCGCCTCGTCGTCGACCGGCGCGTCGCTCTTCACCTCTTCGCTGTGTTCGCTCGATCCGAGTTCGGCGGGCTTTTCTTTCGCTTCGTCGCTGTCGGTCGAGGGCTCGCGTGACGTGAACATGTCGATGGCCATGAAGGCCACGCCGACACAGATGGAGATGTCGGCCACGTTGAAGGTCGGCCAGTGGTGCTCACCGGTCGTCCAACCGAGGGTCTGCACCCAGAACGAGCCCTCGGTGGCTTCGGTGTAGATGTCGATGAAGTCGACGACGTAGCCGTAGCGGATGCGGTCGACGAGATTGCCCAGCGCGCCGCCGAGAACGAGGGGAAGCCCCCATTTGAGCGCCGTCTGGCCCCGCAGCAGCTTGCGGTAGAGCGAGACGATGAAGACGATGGCCGCGACCGAGACGATGAGGAAGAACGGCCGCCGCAGCGCCTCGGTCTCGTTCTGGAGCAGGCCCCAGGCTCCGCCGCGGTTCTTGGCGAAGATGAAGTTCATGAAGCCCTCGATGACCACCTTCTCGCGCTCACCGCCGGGCCGGATGTTCTCGAAGGTGCTCTTGGCCCACCCCTTCGACCACAGGTCGGCCACGAGATTGACGAGGGTGACGACCACCAGGAACACGTAGGACGGCGTGTAGGGATCGGCCGCCTCGGTCGGTTCGTCGGCCCCTGCGGCTGTCGGGTCATCGGCCGCGTCTTCGGCGGAGGGGGGGGAGGATGCAGGATCCAGCGACACGGGACCCTCGGAGGGCGCGCCATCTGCGTCATCGCCATCGGGCTTCGGCTCCACCGTGAGGGCATCCTCGTCGGTGGAGGGCTCGGTCTCGTGCTCGGTCCGGTCCATGAGGGAAACGGTTCTCTACGCCATCGAAAGGCAAACGGCAAAGGGGGAACACGGCCCGGACCCCGCGCCTTCCCCACCGCGCAAAGACGACAAACCGACTCGCCATCGCACGGGACACTTGGTCAGCACCGTACGGGTGTTTAGTATATCGCCATGCCCGCCCCGCCTTGGAGCCTCGAAACCGGTCTGAGGAGCGTCGTCCGGCGCTGGGAAGACCGCGCCGAGACCCGCGGTTGCTTCACGGCCGTCGAGAAGCTGCCCGCCGAGCCGCCTACCTTCTCCGACTTCCCTCCCGGCCTCGACGATCGGCTCACCGGCACCCTCCGCAAGCGAGGGATCGAGCAGCTCTACACCCACCAGCGGGAGGCCATCGACGCTGCCCTCGGCGGGCGCCACACCATCATTGCGACCCCCACCGCGAGCGGAAAGAGCCTGTGCTTTCACCTCCCGGTGCTCGACTCCATGTGTCGCGAGCCAGGGGCCACCGCGCTCTACCTCTACCCCACGAAGGCCCTCTCCCGCGACCAGGAGCAGGGGATCCACCAGCTCGTGCGAGAAGCCGAGCTGCCGGTGGGCGCCATCGTCTACGACGGCGACACGCCGGGTGACGCCCGCCGCGCGGCGCGCCAGCGGGGGCAAATCGTGATGACCAACCCGGACATGCTGCACGCGGGCATTCTCCCGCAGCACGCATCCTGGGCGCGGGTCTTCCAGAACCTGCGCTACGTGGTGCTCGACGAGCTGCACACCTACCGCGGCGTCTTCGGCTCGCACGTGGGCAACGTGCTCAGTCGGCTGCGACGGGTGGCGCGCTTCCACGGCGCCGACCCTTGCTTCATCGGCGCCACCGCGACCATCGGCAATCCCGCCGAGCACGCGTCGCGGCTGTTGGGGGTCGCGCCCAAGGAGGTCTCGGTGATCGATCGCTCGACCGCCCCGCGCGGCGAGCGCCAGATCTACGTCTACAACCCGCCGGTCGTGAACGCCGAGCTGGGGATCCGTGCGAGCTACCTCAAGCGGGCGGTCTACCTCGCCAGCGACCTCATTCGCGCCCGTGTGCCCACCATCCTCTTTGGCCAGTCGCGCAACGCGGTCGAGATCATGCTCAAGTACCTGCGCGATCGCTTCCACGACCAGGCGGCCATTCGCGACGCCATCGTCGCCTACCGCAGCGGCTACCTCCCCGACCAACGACGGCGGGTCGAACGAGGCTTGCGGGCGGGTGAGATCGTGTGTGTCGTAGCCACGAGCGCGCTCGAGCTCGGCATCGACATCGGCGACCTCGACGCGGTGGTCTGCGCCGGTTACCCCGGCTCGCTGGCCGAGACCTGGCAGCGCTTCGGTCGGGCCGGGCGTCGCAACGAGGGATCCATCGCCGTCCTCATCAGCAAGTCCTCGCCCGTCGACCAGTACGTGGCCCAGCACCCTCGGCTGCTCTTCGAGGGCGGCGCCGAGCACGCGCGTATCGAGCCCGAGAACGTCGAGATTGCGGTCCAGCACCTCAAGTGTGCCGCCTTCGAGCTTCCGTTCCGCTCGGGCGAAGCCTTCGGAACCCTTCCCGCCCCCGACACCGAGGCGGCCCTCGGCTTCCTCGAGGAGCACGGCGTCCTGCACCGCGGGCGCGATCGCTTCCACTGGGCGGCCGACGCCTTCCCGGCCAACCAGGTGAGCCTCCGAAGCATCGGCTGGGACAACACCGTCATCATCGACGTCGACACCGAGCAGACCATCGCCGAGCTCGACTGGCACGCCACGCCCACGATGCTCCACGAGCAAGCCATCTACCAGCACGACGGCCGTCAGTATCAGGTCGAGGAGCTGGATCACGAGAACCACAAGGCCTACGTCCGCCTCGTCCAGCCCGACTACTTCACCACCGCCATGCGCCACGTGAAGGTACGGGTCATCGAGGACGAGGCCGGCGCCTGGCTCGACCTCGATCCGCGCCACCTCTGGCCACCCAGGGGCGACGATGAGGCCCGCGAGCCGTCGTCGCTCGACCAAGAGCGCCTCGCGCACGCCGGATGGGGCGACGTCTGCGTGACCGAGAAGGTGGTCGGCTACAAGAAGATCAAGTTCCACACCCACGAGAACGCGGGCTACGGCGAGGTCCGTCTGCCCGAGGTCGATCTGCACACCACGTCTTTCTACCTCACCCTCCCCTCTGCCTTCTGCTCGGCCATGGGGCGGTCGGAGGCCGTAGAAGGGCTCCGCGGCCTCGCCCATGCGCTCGAGCTGACGGCCACCCTCGCGCTCATGTGCGATCCGCGCGATCTCGCGCGCGCCATCGAAGACGCCAGCCCCGACGAGGAGGAGGGCGACGCCCCCTACAAGGAGGCCTTCAGCGCGACCGCCTACCTCTACGACAACGTCCCAGGTGGCGTAGGTCTCGCCGAACGCATCTTCGAACGAGGGCCAGAGCTCATCCGCGATGCCGCCCAAGTCATCGCGAACTGTAGCTGCGCCTACGGCTGCCCCTCATGCGTCGGGGCCACGGCCGCCGGCGCCCAGGACCAGGTCCCGGCCCAGGGCTTCGACCGCCGCCGCGCCGCGCTCAAGGTGGCCGTGCGACTCGGGGTCATCGGGCTCGAGCTCGACCGCCCTCCGCCAGCCGGCGACGACACGCCCGCTCCGCGCCCCGCCGCGCCGCACGCCGGCCACCTTCGTCTGGTTACGTGAGTACGCAGAAACGCTTCGGAACCTCGCGGCTCGCCCATTTGGTCCGGGGCGTGCTCGAGACCGGATTTCGTCGTAGGCTACGGCCCATGCTCAGGCGACCACGCGGCAGACAACTGGAGGCCGGGCGGTGGGGGGCCGTGCTGATGACGGTGGCCCTCGGCGCCTGCATCGCCAACGCACCCGAGGGGATTGGCCGTCGCACCGACGGCGCCGGCGGCGCCGGCGGCGGGATCATCGAGACGACCAACGTCACGAGCGGGATCACCGTCACCACCGGCCCCGACACCAACGACCCCCACGCCGTCTTCAACGCCGACCCTCCGCACGGCCCCTTTCGCGGCGAGACCCGGGTCATCGTCTCGGGCAAGGGTTTCACCCCCGAGGTCCGGGTCTGGTTCGGCGAGGTGGAGTCGACCGACGTCATCGCGATCGACCCCACCACCCTCCAGGTCGTCACCCCGCCCCATCCGCCGGGCACGGTCGACCTCACCACGCAGAACGGCGACGACGAATCGACGCGACGCACGCTGCTGTCGGGCTTCACCTTCGACCCGCTCTACGCCGAACCGGACAACGGCCCCGTCGCTGGAGGCACCGTGGTCACTTTCCGCGGTACGGGCAACCAGTGGGACCAGGATGTGATCGAGGTGCGGGTCGACAACGCGCCGTGCACCACGTTTCAGGTCGTCGGTCCGGACGAGCTCACCTGCACCGTGCCCAAGGGTACGCCCGGCACGAAGGGGATCAGCGTCGAGACCTCTGCCGACGGCGTCATCTCGGCCCTCGACGCCTACACCTATTCCGACAGCGACGACGGCTTCAAGGGAGGCCTCGGCGGCGATCCGCTCGGCGGTCAGCTCCGGGTCCTCGCTTTCGACAATTTTACCGGCGATCCCATTCCGGGCGCCCACGTGGTCGTGGGTAGCGACATCAACACCGCGCTCCAGACCCAGACCGACGCCACGGGCGTGGCGCTCCTCACCGACGCCAGCCTCGATGCTCCGGTCATGGTCACGGTGACCGCCAACTGCCACAGCCCGATCACCTTCGCCGATGTGCCCGTCGATACGGTCACCACGTACCTCGACCCGGTGCTCACGCCGCAGTGCGCCGAGAGCCTCGGCAATCCTCCGCCTCCCGGCGGCGGCAACCCCGTCCTCGGCGGCGTCGTGGAGGGCGAGCTCGTCTGGCCCACCAGCCAGGAGTTCCAGAAGGGCGAGTGGACGAACGTGCCCAGCCCCGGACCCAATGGCGAGCGCATCGCCTACGTGTATTTCGCGGGGAGCAACCGCAACCGGCCCTTCCAGATCCCTTCCCCGTCGTTTCACGTGCGGGAGTCCGACGTGGGTCAAATCGGCTACGCCTTCAGCGTCGTCACCTTCCCCGGCAACCAGTACATGTACGCCGTCGCCGGGATCCGAAACACCCTCACCGGCAAGTTCACGCCCTACGCCTTCGGCGCCGTCAACGGCGTCGCGGTCTTCCCCGGTGAGGTCACCGAGAGCGTGATCATCCGGATGGACCACGCCCTCGACCAGGCCCTGTCGCTTGCCGTGACGCCTCCCCCCACCGGCACCTTTGGCCCCGATCGCCTCGACGCGCGCACGGTCGTCGAGATGGCCCAGAATCGCTACGCCATCTTGCCCGGGATGCAGAAGACGCCCTTCCTGCCGCTCAACGGCGGGGTGAGCTTCGTGGGGCTGCCGCCGCTGCACCAGGACCTCACCGGCATGCGCTACATCACGAGCGCCAACGCGGCGACCGGCCCGAGCCTCACCTCCCCACTGAGCGTGGTCAGCTCTGTGGCGAGCACGAGCACCGCCATTCCAGTCGACATCAGTGGCTTCGTGGCCGTGCCGGAGCTGGTCAGCCCCATGCCCGGCGGCCCCTGGGACGGGCAGAGTCTCCAGGTCAGCTATCCGGCTGGAGGGTTTCCGGCCGATCTCAGCGTCTACGAGATCACCTCGGGCGGGGGCCTCTGGCGATGGGTGGTGGCCGTCCCGACCGCGGACCACACGATTCAGCTCCCGGATCTTTCGGGCTTCGAGCAGGCCCACCTGCCGCCCGGCCCGGTCGTCATCGGGGTGTCGGGCGCGCGACTCGACGACTTCGACTACGGGACGATCGGCTACCGCAACCTCCGCTCCGCCGGCCAGGATGCCTACGCGGTCGACGCCTTCGATGCCTTCCTCTGACCATTCCGTGCGCCGCCGGCTCGCCCTGCTGGTGGGGGTGAGCCTCTACGCAGGCCTGCTCGTCCAGGGTTGCAGCTTCGAGTCCGGGCTGCGCTGGCTCCCTGCCCTTCCGGGCGACGACGACGACGTACCGCCCGTATGCGAAGTCGACCAGCAGCGCTGCAATCTGGTGGGGATCGAGCGCTGCGTAGAGGGTGACGACGGGCCGGCATGGGTCCTCGCCGAGGACTGCGCGGCCGAGGGCAAGCTCTGCTCGTCCGAGCTGTGGAAGTGCGTCACCTGTCTGCCCGATCTCGGCTTTTGCGACGGCCAGGATGCTCGCCTCTGCGGCTCGGACGGCGAGAGCTCTACCTACCTCGAGACGTGCGATCCGGCGGTGGGCGAAGCTTGCCGCGAGGGCACCTGCCCCAACCTCTGTGAGCGGGCCGCCGAGCAGAAGAGCAATCTCGGCTGCGAGTACTGGGCGGTCGA
>JGI12048J13642_10501459_pt1 | contig 10528 bp, 7 predicted proteins | sample ElkSlonscriptome_16_FD_13642 | JGI IMG/M metagenome (IMG submission 13642)
CCCATTTGCGCTTGTTCTCGTCCCATTCTCGCTTGTTCTCATCCCATCGGCGCGCGGACTCCTCGCGGTCTCGGCGCAGCTCATCAAGCATCCGGTCGAAGCGGCTCTCGGTCTGGGTGCGGTCGGCGTAGACCTCGCGCGTCAGCTCCAGCACAAAGGCGCGGAACGCCGGATCGGTGCGCAGCAGCTCGGGCAGCGCCTGTCGGATCTGGGTCTTTAATGCCTCGTTGGTTTGCATCGTCTGTACCTATTGAACATTGCGGCCCTCACGCCGCGAGTGACTTGGGCTGGACCGCTCGGTGCAATACTATACCCGTCGCACGCGGGTTTTCGGTCGCGATGCACGCCCCTCGCACCCGATCGCCGCGTTACGCCTCCTCGCCATAGGGTCGGCTATGCCTCGTCGGCGTGCCTTGCGCTCGGGCACGAGGGACGCACCTCGCTTTCCCAAAAACCCGCGTGCGACGGGTATAACGCAGCCAGAGACACACTCACTCGCTAGATTTCCGGGACCGGACTTGGTCGCGTAGCGATGATAGGTCATCGCTTTCGGTAAAGATGGCCGCGCCAACCACGCGGGCGATGAGACCCCCTTCCGGCGATTCTTGGACGATGAAGTGAATCTCACCCATGCTTTGCTTGGGCTTGTGTGACGTTTGCGAGCCGTGTTTAGGTAAGCATGGTTTCTTGCGGGTGCGCTGCGACACCTGCCATGCCGAGCATCTGGTGGCGTTTAGGCGTCGACGGCACGGCGTCTGCCGCATTTGTCGGGCGCGGCGCATGGCCGAGAGCGCGGCGCTGATCCCGCCGCCCAGGCGGCACTTCCATCGCTGGCACGGCGTGCTCGCTCTCCTGCTGACTACGTACGTAGGACGCGTAGTCAATCGTATGTCCCTACTGCCTACGCTCCTCTATCGTCAGCCTAGAAAAGATTTAAGCGCGGTGCTGCCAACGCGGTAGGGCCGGCCTGCCTATCGCTCAGGGGCTTGTAGGTTAGAGGAACGAAACCAATCGCGGTCAGGCGACCTGGGCGGGGGTATTGAGCGGTTACAAGTTATCAACAGGGTAATTCAATGAGTCAACAAACGCCGGAAATCCAGACCAATCGCGCCAGCGCCGACAATTCGGCGTGATTCACCCGGATTTACCGACGAACCATCCGACTACGCCGCTTTAGGTAGGCCATTGAATGAAGAACTTACGCCTCCTAGCCTGGCTGCTCCTGTCGATGTTGGTGCTGTTGGTGAGCGCCATCGGTTTCCTGCCGTTCTATCTGCAGGCTCATAAGGCGGACCTGGAAGCCGCGGCGAGCGATGCCCTTGGGCGACCGGTGGCGATCGACGGCGCGGGGTTGGGCTGGTTGTTGCGTCCACGGCCGGGCCTGTCGATCGTGCTGAACGGCCTGCGGGTGTCGAATCCGCAGTGGGACACCGACAAGACGCTGGGGCCGCACCTGCTGGAGGCCGAGCGCGTCGATGTGACATGGCAGCTGAGTGCGCTGTTGCACCGACAGGTCCGCATCGACCAAGTGGTCATCCGCGGTGCGAGCCTGATGCTCCAGAAGACCGCCGATGGCCGCGATAACTGGCAACTCGGCAAAGACGAAGATAGAGACAAAGACAGAGGCAAGGGTTCCAGCACGATCAGCCTGCGGATTCCGACGGTGCAGCTGACCGATTCGCGGATCACCTTTGCCGTCCCGAAGGCGCCGGTGCGACGCGTCGATATTACGCGGCTGCAGCTCGACGGGCTGGGCACCGAGCCCCTGGTCCTCCAGGCCGAGCTGTCAATCAATGAGACGCCGCTGACGTTGAACGCTCGCGCCGGTGCCGCGGAGGCGCCGACCGGCGCCAGCTGGCCCTTCCAGCTCCAGGCGCAGAGCGGCGACAGCCGCATCGAGCTCAATGGCAGCGCCCCAGCGCCGTTCGCGACCACCGGACTGGATGCCAAACTGCGGGCGCAGGGGCCGACGGCGGTCCCACTCGGGAAGATCGCCGGGGTCAATGGGCTGCCGCCGGGACCCTTTCAGCTCGAGACGCGCCTGAGCTGGGACGGCAAGACCTTTGCGGCCAGTGAGATCACCGGATCATCCCAAGCGCATGTCCTACCCGCGACGCTGACCATCGGCGATGGTGAGATCAGCGTCCCCTTGCATGGCCCCTGGGCCGTTCAGATGACGGGGAAGCTCGGCGACCAGCCGGCAACGCTGCAACTGACCCCGGTCGCGGTGCCCAAGGGCGATACCCGGACCCCGGAGACCAAGACCGCCGGTGCCCTGAAGATCGAGGCAACGCTCGCCGACGGTCGCTTCGACGGCGAATTGCGGCCGGCATCGGGTGATTCCCGGGCGTTGCTCAGCGGCAAGCTCAAGGCCGGGACGGTCAGGTTGCCGCACGGCGCGCAGATCAAGGCCTCCAAGCCCGATGCAAAGGCAACCACGGCAGCCGCGCTGACCAAGACCAAGGCGAACACCAAGGTGCCCGAGGCTCCGACCTGGGCCGATAAGCCGCTGCCGTTCTCGTCGCTGACCCGAATCGATGCGGATCTGGATCTCGCCGTCGAGGCCCTGACCTGGCAGCGGATCACCCTGCGTGGCATGCAGGTCCAGGCCAGACTGCGCGACGGTCGCCTTCAGCTCAACGGGGTCAGACTCAGGCTGCCCGGATGGACCGTCAGCGGCCAGGCGCTGGTCGATGCCGGCCCCAAGGTCCCGGCGCTCCAACTCAAGCTGAACACAGACCGCATCGACTTACCACAGGCCCTGTCGATGTTGGCGCAGGGCCCGAAGCTGGGCGGCAGCATCGATGGTTTGAGTCTGCACGCCGCGGCCAGCGGCGCGACGCCGGCGACACTGATCCGCGCCCTAAGCGCCACCCTGGAGGCGCAATCGATCCACCTGCTGCCGCCCGCCAAGCGGGGTCAAAAGCCCATGGCCATCGATCTCGCCAGCCCCAGCCTGCACGTCGACCCGGGCCAGCCGGTGAGCTTCAAGACCGGCTTGGCACGCTCTGGGCAGACCATGGACCTGGCCCTGACCGGCGGGACGCTGGCCGATCTGCTGCCGGATGGGCGGTCCTGGCCGAAGATCGACGTCGTCTCCCAGACCCGCATCGACCGGCAGCGGCTGAACATCAGCGGCCACGTGGGGCCGTTCGCGGCAATCCTCACCGGCCGCGACCTGACGCTCGACCTGAGCCTGGCCGTCGACACCGACCTAACCGCTACGCTGACCGGCACACTCGCCCGACTCGACGATCTGGCCGGAAGCCAACTCCGGGCGCAGGTCAACACAACGAGCCTGGCGGCATTGCACCCGGGGCTGCCCGCGCAAGCCTTGTCGGCGAAGGCGCGCCTCCAGGGTCAGGCGAAACAGCTCGAGTTGCTCGACATCGAGGCCAACAGCGGCAGCAGTGATATCGCCGGAGAGGTCCGCATCGGCCTCGGAGAGCCTTTGCGGATCGACGCCACGCTGAACGCCGAGACGTTGGACCTCAGCCCATTCCTGGCCGGTAGGTCCGACTCGCACTCGGCCCCCGCTGGGGCAGGCGCACCGACCGGCGCGGACGCCGTCAACGCCCAGACGCTGCCGTTGGATGGGCTGAAGGCCCTCGACGGCTCGCTCAAACTGAACGCAGGTGACGTCGAGTTCGGCGACTTCGTCATCGATCAAGGCACGCTTGATGCGCGCCTCGACGCCGGACACCTCGTCCTGTCCGCTAACGCCGCCGAGGGCGGTCTGTCATTCGACCTGGCATTGCAGCCAGGCCAGACCGACTGGAAATTGAACTTGCACCACAAGGGCAAGCTCAACCTGGGGCGGCTGATGAAGGCGAAGAATCCGCAGGCACTCTCCGGCGTACCGGTCACCGTCGCGATGCGCCTGAACGCTGCCGGTGCCTCGGTACCCGCACTGTTGGGTTCCGCCGATGGGAACCTACAGCTGATCCTGGGCGCCGGGCAGCTGGATCGAAAGGCCTCCAAGCTGCCGTTCGGGCGCGTGATGTTCAATCTGCTCGACACCGTCAATCCAACGCAGGTCAGCGCAGTCAACATCCGCAAGGACCTCCTCAGCCTCCAATGCGCGGTGGTGCAGTTCGAGTTCGCCGACGGCATCGCCACCAGCACGCACGGGCTGGCGTTGCAAACCGATCAGCTCAATGTGCTCGGCGGCGGCAGCATCAAGCTGGAGACAGAAGAGATCGAACTGCGCTTCAAGACCGTCAAACGCGGAGGGTTCGACCCCAGCCTGCTCAGTGTCGCCGACCGCTTTATCATCCTCGACGGCACGCTGAAGCACCCGCGCGCCAAAGTCGACAAGGGCGATCTCCTCATCGACGGCGCCGCCGCCTGGGCCAGCGGCGGCCTGAGTCTGGTGGGCGATCAGCTCATCCAACGCCTGACCGGCTCCGGCAGTCCGTGCGAGACCGTGCTGCGGCGGGATGCGCTGGACCCGCAACCCTGAGCATGGCGAGAAAGGCGGGGTAATGCCCGGCGATTCCAGCGCAGGCCCCGCGCGGTCCCTGGCCTCTGCCAGCGCGTTGGATTGGAATGACCATGTCGAATCAAAGTGCCTAGCCGGGAACCGCGCGGGACGCACCCTGGAGGCCCTTCAACCGCTCTTTCCAGGTTCATCGCCGCTGCTGGAGTGATCGAAGCCCCATGCCAAACGTGACGGTGTATGTGGTCAGCGCTGACCCCGCCATGCGCGCCTGTCTCGTTGATCTGCTGCGCTCCGCAAGCCTGCGCAGCAAGGCGTTCACCGATCCGCAGGCTTGCCTCGATCATGTCGGCTCAGACCGAATGGGCATTCTGCTGATCGATATGCCGGCCAATGATTCCGGTGGCTCCGAGCCGAGCCAGCTCGCCGCCGCCTGCGCCCGAATGCCGACGCTGGTTATCGTCGATCGCGGCGACGTCCCGCAGGCAGTCAGTGCCTTGAGGGCCGGCGGGTCGGTCATCCTGGAGAGGCCAGTCACAGGCGCCGACCTGTTGGCTGGCATCCGCAGGGCGAGGGCCGACGAGGGGTAACCCATCGCGCTACGTACGTAGGCTACGTAGAACGCCGAATGGGAATGTCGGCGGGCGTAGGTTCAAATGACTAAGCCCCGGGATCGTCGCAACGGCTGTGTGCCACGCTGCCAGTGGCAGCGATCCCGCAATCGAAGACGCCCCTCGAACCGATGCCCGTAACGCGGTTGATGGCGAAAAAAATCATTTTATCAGTGAATTGGAGCATTCTGCGATGATTGAGCATCCTGGGCCAACGGCGCGTCTGCGCGCCAAGGTTCTTGCCTTAACAGTGGCCGCCATGTTGTCTGGTGCCATGCTGTCTGGTGCTGGCGCCGTTCTCGCGGCAGATGGCGCCCCCAGCGCCGGCGCCAGAGGCACCTACGACGCTGCCACGGGCACGTATACCGTCGGCGCGGGCGATAACCTTAGCGCCATCGCCAAGCGCTTCGGCACCAGCGTCGATGAGCTGGAGACCGCCAACGACTTACGCTCCGACGATATAGCCGTGGGCCAAGAGCTGAAGGTGGCTGCCGCGGACGCAGGGGCCAGCGACAACGCCGCCAGCGCTGCCGGCAAGACCGGTGACAAGCCCAACATCCTATTCATCATGGGCGATGACATCGGCATCATGAACGTGGGTGCCTACCATCAGGGGCTCATGGTCGGGGAGACGCCCAACATCGACCGCATCGCTAATGAAGGTGCGCGGTTCATGACCTACTATGCCGAGCAGAGTTGCACGGCAGGGCGCACCGCGTTCTTCACTGGCATGCATCCGCTGCGCGCCGGCATGGTCATGCCGCAGCTTCCGGGTGCCACCAGCTCGCTGTTGCCCGGCACCCCCGCGCTTGCCAAGTTCCTGCTGGATCTCGGCTACAACACCGGCGAGTTCGGCAAGAACCACCTCGGCGACAAATCAGCGTCATTGCCTACGGCGCACGGCTTCCAGGAGTTCTGGGGCTACCTGTATCACCTCGACGCCATGCAGGGGGTGAGTTTCCCGGATATCAACAGCACGTCGACCGATCAGACCGTTGTTCCGCCTTGTAAGAACACCCCGGTGAAGGGGCTCGCGGAGGTTCCCGGTGCCGTGGACCCGAAGACCACGCTCTGCATGACCCCGCCACGGCCGGTCATCCACTGTACTTCTTCGGACGGCACTGAAGCGAACCAGAGCTGCAAGGACATGGGGCCGCTGACGCTGGAACGCTCCAAGACCGTGGATGAGGAGATCTCCGCCCAGGTCATCGACTTCCTCGAGCGCAACGACCCCGAGAAGACCGGCAAGCCCTTCTTCGTCTGGTATAACCCGGCGCGTATGCACGTCACGACCATGCTGCCGCCCAAGTATGAGGACATGCTGGGCCAAAAGGGCGGCAAGGACTGGGGTATCAACGAGGCCGGCATGAAGCAGATGGACGACAACATCGGCTACGTGCTGAAAAAGCTCGAGGACATGGGCGAGCTCGACAACACCATCGTCGTCTTCACCACCGACAACGGCGCTGAGACGATCACCTATCCGGACGGTGGTGTAACGCCTTTCAGGGGCGGCAAGCTCACGACCTGGGAAGGCGGTATGCGTGCTCCGATGGTCGTTCGCTGGCCAGGCCACGTCAAGGCCGGCACCCATCCGGACCAGATCTTCTCGTCACTGGACTGGGTGCCTACCTTCGTCAATATCGCCGGCGGGCCTTCGGGTGATGGCCTGAAGAAGCAGATCGAGGCCGGCGAATACCCCGGCATCGTCAAGACCACGCTGGACGGCTTCGACCAGCGCGATTACCTGGAAGGCAAGTCGGATTCGGCACGTGACCACTTCTTCTACTACACCGGCAAAGACCCTTCGGCGGTGCGCTACAAGAACTGGAAGTTCTACTACACGATGATCTCGTCCAATGCGACGGAAGCGTTCGACCCCCCAACCACCTATCACTGGACCTATGTCAGCAACCTCAAGCGTGATCCCTTCGAGCGCTCGGTCGCGTCGGTTGATGGGACCCTCTTGGGCTACGGCGGCGCCTTGGCTGCTCCAAGCACGGCTTACATCTATGACTGGAACCTGCTGCCCATCGGACAGCTGATGTGGCTGAAGGAACTCGAGACCTACCGGGAATTCCCCTCGCTGCAAATTCCGGCGAGCTACAACCTGGATCAAGTGATCGAGGCGATGCAGTCCGCGAAACACATCAGCCACGCGGGTGAGTAACGGCGCGAAGCGTCGCTGATGCGATGGAGCGGGCGGCTCGCAAGGGCCGCCCGCATCATCGAGAGGAAAGCCGGTAGGCTGGGTCGAGCTTGCGAAACCCAGCTTTTTTTGAGTTCGCAATACTGCCGCTGCTGGGTTTCGTACCTCAACCCAGCCTACTGTTTCGAAGATAGTCTCTTCCCGAAGAGGCGAAGACAGTCTCTCCCCGAAGAGGCGGACTTTTTAGCCCATGATGGCTGTATTCCAATCAGTAAGGTATCCACTCATGAAGAAACCCTCAATCCTGGAACTGCCCTTCACCACGCAGTGTAAAGTCGCCTGCTCGGTACTGGCGCTCAGCGCCTGTCTGGCCTTCAGCAGCGCCCAGGCCGCCGACCAGGGGGCTCGCCACCACGCCGAGGGCGACTACGATGCCGCCACCGGCACCTATGAGGTGGTCAAGGGTGATGATCTGATTAAGATCGGCGAACGCTTCGAGGTTCCGCTGGACAGCCTGAAGGCGGAGAACAACCTCAGCTCGGATTTGATCAAGCCCGGTCAGAAGCTGACCATCACGACGGGCGCGCCGACTGTCTCAGCCCCTGTATCGGCCCCTGTATCGGCCCAGAAAAAACAATCGGGGCTCGCCGCCGATGATCCGCTCGCCTCTTGGAACGAGGGGCCGGCAAAGCAGGCGATTATGGCCTTCGTCAAGGAGACCACGACGCAGGGCAGCCCTAAGTTCGTGCCGCCAGCGGAGCGCATCGCGACCTTTGACCAGGATGGCACGCTGTGGGTCGAGCACCCTGTGTATACCCAGGTCGACTACTGCCTGGACCGGGTTCCGGCGGTGGTCAAGGAGAAGCCGGAACTGGCGAAGGTGGAGCCTTTCAAGACCGTGCTGTCCGGCGACCGCGAGGCCATCGCCAAGCTTTCCATAGAGCACCTGCTTAAGATTGTCGCCGCCACCCTGACCGGCATGGATGTCGACGAATTCAAGGCCGAGGCGGAGCAGTGGCTGGCAACCGCCAAGAACGCACGCTGGGACCAGCTCTACACGGACCTCACCTACCTGCCGATGCAGGAGGTCCTGGAGTACCTGCGCGCCAACGGTTACAAGACCTACATCGTCACCGGCGGCGGTCAGGACTTCGTGCGGGTGTATTCCGAGCGCGTTTACGGGATACCGCCGGAGCAGGTGGTCGGTACCGCTGGCGAGACCAAGTACGGCTATCGCAAGGACGGCACGCCGTTTCTCACCAAGGAGCCAAAACTGCTCCTGAACGACAACAATGCCGGCAAGCCCGAGGGCATCCACCTGATGATCGGGCGTCGGCCCCATGCGGCCTTCGGAAACTCGACCGGCGACCGGCAGATGCTGGAATACACCAAGGCCGGTGACGGCGCGCGATTGTCGATGATTGTGCTGCACGACGACGCCAAGCGCGAGTACGCCTACGGGCCGGCGCAGGGGCTGCCCGACACCCGCGTCGGCACCTTCACCCAGGCGCTGTACGACGAGGCGCAAAAGCAGGGCTGGATCGTCATTAGCATGAAGAACGACTGGAATCGGATCTTTGCCTTCGAGGAAACTCAGAACTGAGACCTTCGAAACAACATGAAATGCACCGCGGACAGAACCAAACTACGAAATACACGAAATACGCGAAAGCAATCGGGAGTTCACCTCTATTTCCAGAATTTTCGCGCTTTCCGCGTGTTTCGTAGTTTAAAGAAGACGCAACGCTTGACGTTGATACGGGAACTTAGGCTGAGTTCATGAACAAATCATTCAAGCCATGGCGTTCGCTGGTCTGGGCTTTGGCCATCACATGGCTGGGATGCGCGCCCGCGATAGCCGAAATGAGCGCAACGGATCTCGCCAAGCTCGCGCAGAACCCGGTCGGCAATCTGATCAGCGTGCCGTTTCAAAACAATACCAATCTGAACTACGGGCCGGAACGGGGCACGCAAAACATCCTCAACATCCAGCCGGTGATCCCGATCTCGATCAATAAAGATAGGAACATCATCACCCGCACCATCCTGCCCGTGGTCTGGATGCCGTCGCTTGGACCGGGGATCGGCAGCACCACTGGCATTGGCGACACCGTCTTCACGGCCTTTTTGTCGCCGGCCAATCCCGGCAAGTGGATATGGGGTGCAGGACCGGTCGTTCAGGCTCCCACCAACACCAGAGACGAACTGGGCAACGGCAACTGGGGGCTTGGGCCATCCGCGGTGCTGTTGCATCTGGAAAAGGGCAGCTCCTGGGTCTATGGCGCCTTGGTCAACACTATTTGGTCGCTGACCAACAACCAGCAGGGCGGCTACTACAACAACGGGCTGATCCAACCCTTTGTTCTCCTGAGCGCGCTTGGACGCTTAGGGTGGCTTGGATTTCTTATCCCATTATCGAGGCTCCAACATGCCTGCAGCGTACGAATCCGATGTCGTCGCCTGGGCGGATGAGCAGGCCGCGCTCTTGCGTGCCGGTCGGCTCGCCGATATCGACATCATGCATATCGCCGAGGAGATCGACGACGTGGGCAGAAGCGAGCGACGCGAGCTGGCGAGCCGGATGGTGGTGCTGCTGACGCACCTACTGAAATGGCAGGTCCAGCCAGGGCGGCGCGGATCGAGTTGGCAGCGAACCATCAAGGAGCAGCGCCGGGCCATCGCCGCATACTGACGCGATGTCCCGAGCCTCAAGGGCGCGCTGTCCAACCCGAACTGGTGGGAGTCGATCTGGGCCGATGCCACGGCCAAGGCACTCGACGAGACCGGCCTGGATGGGTTTCCGGAGGACTGCCCGTGGAGTGTCGAGCAGGTTCTGGACCCGACTTTCTATCCCGCGATCGCGCTGTCCTTGGTGATGGTCGGGACATCCATGACGGCGAATGCCGATGAGGCGGACGCCAAGCGGTTGCTCAAGGCCATGTCCGATTACTTGGGGGCGCAACAGGCGATCTCATTCGACCATAACGCGGTGCTCGAGGTCGTCACCAAGGAGGAACAGATCCTCGCGCTGGCGAGTTCGGGTAGCGTGGCGCTCAATCGGCCCGACAAGATCCTCGCCACGCGCTCCAGCGGGTTCGCGGATGTCGAGTTGTCTTTCGACGGCAAGACGCTGACCCTGCTGGGTAAGAATCTAAGCATCTATGCGCAAGAGGACGTACCTGGCTCGGTCGACAATTTGGTCGACGCGCTGCGGATGAATTGCCCGAACACTTCCAACTAGGAGAAGCACAATGAAGGCATCGAAACGATTCGGCGTCATGCTGCTCGCGGCGATCGCCGCCATTGGCGGGTCTGAGTTTGGTGAGCGGC
>JGI12048J13642_10168253_pt1 | contig 10521 bp, 5 predicted proteins | sample ElkSlonscriptome_16_FD_13642 | JGI IMG/M metagenome (IMG submission 13642)
AGCGCGATCGCCCACCACATTCACAACCGAACCCGTTACTCCATCGGTATCAGTTGCTGTATCGATTGCACCTGCAACTAAAGCTGTTCCAGGCTCTGTGGGTAACGTGATGCCCGAACCGTCTAAAGTAATAGTGCCGTCTGCATTAACGGTGACGTTAAGAGCATCGGCAAGCCCGCCGCCCGTCAACAGTTCGGGTAGCGTTGTTGTGGGAAATGTCCAGGCGTTGGGCTGCGTGGGGCTATCAGCAAGCGGTTCAATATCAAGACTGAGCAGAAACCCGTTTTGACTAATGCGTACAAGGTTTTGTCCTGGAACGGCTGCAATATTAATCATGCCGCCCGGAGCTTCGAGGATTCCGGCGTTGATCACCGTGCCGCCGACCAAAGAAAGCGTCTGACCGTCGCCCACTGCAAGGGTGCCGAGATTGGCGATCGCCCCTGGCTCATCGACTCCAAACGCAAAGGTCGAAGGATCACCGACCAGATTGGCATAATCATTATTTCCCAACGCGCTGAACCAATTGTCCCCAATTCCGATGCCTGTAGCAGTCGTAGCCGTGAAATCGGCGGGCACATTGAGCTGAGCATTGGAGCCAAAGATCACCCCAGCCGGATTCATCAAAAATAAATTGGCGTCGGCTCCAGTGACTTCGATGAGCCCGTCAATCAAAGAGACCTGTCCACCGACTACGCGACTCAAGATATTTTGAACGTTGGGATCTGCGATAAACTCAGCGATCTCATTGGCACCCAGGCCAAATTGCTGAAAGCTGTGGAATAGGTTTGCTCCGTCGCCGGAAATTGTCGTGCCTTCGATGGTGTAGCGATCGCCTACCTGAGTAATCTGAGTATTGGTGTCTCCAGAGGAAGTAATGGGTTGGGCTTGAGCCGGAGACGCAACAAAGCCAACCATTCCCAATCCGGCAACAGTAGATGCAAGAAAGCTAAGCACTACAACTCGTTCATGGGGGAGAACAACGAATGACATATCAAAAGACCTACTCTCTAAGGGAGGCAAATGTTAAAGAAAAGGCGGTCTGGCTTGCAAAAGTGAATAGCGTTCAACCTTGATGGAGATAAACAAGTAAGCGTCTCGCTCATCTACCCAATAGGCTCACCACGACTGGGCAAATTCCCTGTTGCGGTGAGCCTATTATAGGATATTGATCCCTTAGAGAAAATTTGAAAGGATAAGAGTCTCCGATGAGCCTTCATCCCCCATTGAAGTCGGCTAAAGTTTCAGCCCTACATTTGAATTTGATTGACATTCAAATCAGCAGAATAGTAGGTGTAATCAGCTCTAGAAATCGTTTCTCCACACACGAGAGGCACTTCGTTCTGATCCCACGCGAGGTAGCGATAAACCAGCAATGGAGCCCCTAGAGAAATATTGAGATGCTGACTCGTTTCATAGCTGGCAGGTCGTCCCTCAATCGACACCCGCGCAGACTTAATCGGAAACCCATAATGTTCGAGTGAGCGATAGGTAAACTCAAACTGCAACACTTCTTCCAATGCCTTGGCAATATGTTCTGGAAAATAGGCAATGTCGAGGGCGATCGCCACATCATCAGCAAAAATCAGCTTTTCTTGCTGATAAATATGAGTTGCATCCATATCAAGCTTGAGCCGTTTCCGAATTTCGCGGGGAGCTTCGATGCGCTCAAATTGAAGATTTTGAACGCTGCCTGTCCGGCCTTGCCGTTCCAGTTCCGTATCGAAGAAGGTTAGAGGGTTAGACAGCGAAAAGCTAATTTTTTCTTGCTCTTTGACAAAAATTCCCTTTCCTTGCTGAGTTTCGACTAATCCTTGATTGATTAAGTTAGTGATCGCCCGTCGAACAGTCGTTCGACTGACGTTAAACAGTTGACCTAAATCGAACTCGCTTGGCAGCTGATCACCAGGCGCATACACCTCGCTTTCAATTTGCTTACGCAACTTTTCAGAGATAGTCAAGTGCATTGGCGTTCGGGCTGTGCCCTGATCGCGCCGTGCCATAGAAGAAGAAGCCATTACCATGCGTAGGTCTACGCTTGGTATCTTAGCGGACAACGAGCGATCGCCCCAAATTTTGTTACTCATGTTACATAATTCAGCCAACCTAATGAGGTTGGAATATCGAGGATGCAGGTAGGGGCGCACAGCCGTGCGCCCCCAAAATTCAGCGTACAGAATCAACCCATCTAAGCCATCACAGTCTCGAAGCGGGACAGCTTAAACAGACTGGTATCGTGGGGAGTGCCGCCATCGACCGTTAAATCAGCCAGCATCTTGCCCATCAGTGTCGTGAACTTGAAGCCGTGACCTGAGAAGCCTGCCCCAATCGCAATTTGCGGATATTGGGGATGGGTGTCGACAATGAAGTGCTTATCTGGCGTCAGCGTATAGAGGCAGCGACGAGTCGAAACCGTCTCCCCAGCAGCATCAGGAATGTATTGACGGGCAAAGTTGCGAATGCGCTCAACCCACTCATCGCTAGGGGTGTAGTCAATTTCGCTGGGGTGCTCGACGGTGTTCCAGCCATAGAAAGTGGTCATTTTGTAGCCAATGCTTTCATCTTCATGGGGAATACCGTAGGGCATTTCGCCATAGTCGCCATTCATATGGGCAAAAAAGACGGGCATGGTGTCTGGCTTAAACCGCTCAGGCACGAGGGGCTGATAAAACCCAAGCTGGCACGGCATGATCTTGAGCGGCAAGTCGATGCCCTGATCCGCAAGCAGAGACTTCGCCCAGCTCCCGACTGTAATCACGACTCGTTCAGCAGCATAGGTTTCGGTTGCCGTGTGAACTTCAACTCCCTGCTCAGTCGGGACAATCTGCGTAACGGGCGTTTGGTCGATGACGGTCGCTCCGTGAGCCTGCGCTAAGCGCACATGGGCGAGAACGCAATTTGAGGTTTTGAGCAACCCGGTTGCTTCTTGAAACAAGCCTTCCATGCCATCGTCAGGGTTGAACTGAGGAAACCGCTGGCGAATCTCATCGGCAGACAGATGCTCGTAGGGTAGCTCTGCCGTATCCATGCTGGCTTTTAGATTTTGGAATGTTTCTTGGCTGGGCATGCCAAAGTCGAGCCCTCCGGTTTTGACATAAAGCTCTTCGCCTGCTTCTTCTTGCAGGGAAAACCAGAGCGGATAGGCGGCTCGCATGAGGTTGACGTAGATCGGGTTGTCGTAGCTGTAGCGAATCACCCGCGAAAAACCATAGGAGCTGCCATTTTTGTGGTCTAGCTCAAACTGTTCGAGCAGCAAGACTTTTTTGCCTGCCCGAGAGAGATAGTATGCGGCGGCGCTGCCAACGCCACCCGAGCCGATTACGATCGCGTCAAACTGCTGGGTCATATCACGAGGCGCTCCTTGAAACGGCAATAGGTTGAGTCAGATGGAACAGAAAACCGAAATAGCAAAACGAAACGATAGGCAAAGGGAAGCAGAATTCAATTCAGATCGTGCAATTCAGATCGTGCAATTCAGATCGTGCAATTCAGATCATAAAAAGCCTGCGCCCCTAATACCCCGTTGGGAAATAAAGCCAAAGTGACTAGAGGTGCAGGCTCAAAACATGTGGGTGAGGTCTGGCGATCGCCCCCCATTGATGTTGGGGATTGGGCGATCGCCCCCTATTCACTCCACAACCCTGCCAAAACCGAGCAGCCGAAATATTAGCTTCGAACTAATGCCGATTTTGGGTCAGGTTTTTCAGACAGATTTTTCGGGCAGGAAATATTCAACACATGTTGATCCAAATATTGAATCGATCAATGTTGAATCAATCAATGTTGAACCGATTACGGTTAATAAACCGTCTCGGGTTCTTCCTCCCGTGCTAGCTCTGGGATCTCAGCCGCACTACTCCGCCGCAGTTGAAGCACGGCATATTCATCTCCGAGTCCCTTATAAAGGCTATAGCACAGCACCAGCAACACAGCCGCAAACGGAAGCCCAGAGGTAATCGCAGCCGTCTGGAGTGCTTGGAGTCCGCCGCCTAGGAGAAGAACCGCAGCCACAGCCCCTTCGATGATGGCCCAAAAAACCCGCTGAGGCACAGGAGATTCAAGATTGCCGCCAGAGGCAATGCTATCAACGACCAGCGAACCCGAGTCAGAGGACGTGACAAAGAACACCACGACCAGGATGATACCGACCAAAGAGGTAATGCCTGTCAAGGGAAGCTGATCGAGCATCACAAACAGGGCTGTGGCAACATTCTCGCCAACGGCATCAGAAATAATGGTGCTGCCACCTAGCTCCAACGAGAGGGCAGTACTGCCAAATACAGACATCCACAGAAAGGTCAGCAACGAGGGCAGCAACAAGACACCCAGAACAAATTCGCGGACGGTACGGCCTTTAGAAATGCGGGCAATAAAGATGCCGACAAAGGGCGACCAAGACACCCACCAGCCCCAATAAAAGACTGTCCAGCTATTCTGCCAGTTGCCGCCTTGAAAAGTTTCCGTCCAAAAACTCAGGGTTGGCAGAGAGGCAATGTAGTAGCCTGTGGTTTCAACAAAAGACCCTAGGATAAAAATCGTCGGCCCGACAAACAGCACAAATATCATCAAGATTGCTGCAAGAATCATGTTCAGCTCACTCAGGCGACGGACACCAGCATCGAGCCCAGAGACAACGGAGGCCGTAGCAAAACCCGTGATGATGGCAATGAGTAAGACTTGAACAGGGGTGCTGATAGGTATTCCTGGTAGTAGGAAGTTAAACCCAGCATTAACCTGCTGCACTCCGAATCCAAGAGATGTCGCTAGACCAAATAGAGTAGCAGCAACCGATACGATATCGATGACGTTACCTGGCCAGCCAAAGATGCGATCGCCCAAGATGGGGTAAAACACCGAGCGCATGGTCAAAGGCAAGCCCTTGTTGTAAGCAAAAAAGGCGAGCCCTAAGCCGACAAGGGCGTACATGCCCCAAGCATGAAAGCCCCAATGGAAAAAGGTAACCCCCAAAGACTGCCGAGCCGCCTCTACCGTACCCGGCTCGATGGTGCCGATGACAGCGGGCGGAGACTGAAAATGATAGATCGGCTCTGCCACGCTCCAAAACAACAGTCCAGTTCCCATGCCTGCACTGATCAACATAGCAACCCAGGCAAACGTTGGAAATTCTGGACGGGCATCCTGTCCGCCAATGCGGATCTGGCCGAACTTGCTGAGAGCCATAATGATGACGAAGATTAAGCACGTACTCACCGCCAAAATCATGAACCAGCCCATTCCTTCAGCAATGAAGGTCTGAATTTGCCCGAAAACGTTTTCGGCTGGTTCCTTGAAAATTAATGTGACCGCAACGAACAAAAGAATGAGCGCCCCAGAGGTAAGGAATACCTCTCGATGGAAATCAAACAACTCACGAAACCGAAAATTGTTCGCGGTAAGGTCGCGCTGGACTTGAGGGGGGCGCGATCGCTCCCCGTTGCCGTTGTTAGGCCCGAGATTTGTCATTAGATGTGTTCTCCTAAGTTCATCTAAACGGATCGCCCGGAAACCTTGAATTCGATTGAATCCAAATTGAATCCAAGATGATGAGCCAAGTTATTGAGATTCCGGGCGATCAGATTCCCTGGAATAAAACGCCGCCATACTAGGCACATGAGCGAGCGTCTCCCTGCTGAAGCGTCACTCATATGAACCATAAACACGGGTTTAAGCCCAGGGAAGTACGTGGTCAGACTACCGTCAGCTCGGCGATTGAAACCTTAATCTTTCACTAATTTTTGAAGTTTTTTCTTGCGCCATATATTTCTTGCGCCATATGTCAGTCAATGCAAGAAACAATGCAAGGAATCTCTGACTTGGCCCCTTCATTAGGCAGACAAGTGAGACCGATCGGGTTAGGCAAGGAGACACGTAGCTTTGATATGAAGACTGCTGATCTGGATTTGCGACTTGGCATGAAATGATTTTGCAATTCCTGTATCGACAATACTGGAACAATAAGCAACAAGAACAGAGTAATTCTGTCGCGCTCTATACAGTTGTTACTACAAGCTGAAATTTTCATCAAAGACTGACAATTTGAGTGGATTTTTGAGAGTTCAAAAACCTTGAAACCACTTTGAATCATCGATCTCTTGAGACTTGAATGAATTAGGAGGGCGATCGCCAGCACAACTCTATTGCAAAATGTGCTCTAGAAGACATATTTTCGCAGAGATACCCAATAAATTCTATATTCAAGACTTGTAATTACAAGTTAAATATCTTTCCAAATTTCCTTTAATACAAGCAATCTAGCCTCGTTCTTGAATTCAAAAGCAGCTTATTTTTTGTATTTGGCGGGTAAGAATAGCTTGTTATTACATGCCGTTTAAGTCTCTCTTCTCGTTTTTGGCAAAGTTTTGATGCTGGCCACCGAAGTAAATGTTCGACACGGGCTTGATCATTCTTTCTTTATTGACTCTTTACCGACTTAATTGTGACTGGAGTTATCTATGAGCCAGACCGATCTCGTGGGTGCAGCCCCTAATCCTGTTTCGATGCCGAGTGCCAACCTCGCGCCCAACATTCGTCAACGAATGGTTTCTACATCGCCCGAACTTGCGCCCGAACTTATCGGCGGGCTGTGGGCAGAAGCGTATACCAGTCCTGATTTCTTAGACATAGAACGGCAAACTGTGTTCACCAAGCAATGGGTTTGCGCTGGCTTGGCTAGCGATGTATCTAAGCCCGGAGACATCTTGCCCGTCGATATCGCAGGAATTCCGATTGTCTTAGTGCGCGACCGCCACAGCACCTTGCGCGCGTTTCACAACATCTGTAGCCATCGCGGGCTGCAACTGGTCGAAGAGGCTTGCTCTGGCAAAGGCATGATTCGTTGCCCCTATCACTCTTGGGCCTACAGCATGGACGGGTCACTGAAATCTACTCCTCATTTCGGCGGATATCATAAAGATTCTTACGAAGGATTTGACCGTGCTTCAAAAAATCTACGCTCTATCCGCTGCGAACAGTGGCTCGATTTGGTGTTTGTCAACTTGTCTGGCGATGCTCCACCGCTAGAAGACTATCTCAAACCCATCACCGATCGCTGGGCAAATTATGACTTCAGCCTGCTGCGTCGCGGGCGCGGAGCCACTGTAGAGTGCAACGCAAACTGGAAACTAGCCGTTGAAAACTTTTCAGAAAGCTATCACCTCGCTTGGGTACACCCCACTCTCAACAGCCTGTCGCGCATGGAAGACCACTTTTGGTTTGACGTGGGCGAAAATCACGTCGGCCAGGGCAGCCTCAAATATTTCTGTGGAGAACTGGGCGGTAAGCGTCTGCCGACCTTCCCCAATCTAGAGGAAACGAGTCACACTACCGTTGCTGAATACGTGTCTGTGTTTCCGAACCTGATGCTGGGCGTGCACCCTGATTATTTCCTCGTCTTTATGGTCAACCCTCTCAGTCCCGATCGCACATTGGAGCGCATGGCGTTCTACTTTGTCGGCGACGAGGCCATGGCCGAAGAAAACGCCCCTCTGCGCGATATTCCTGTTGATCTGTGGATTGCGACCAATGATGAGGACATTGAGGTGATCGAGAGAATGCAAAAAGGACGGCGATCGCCCGCCTTTGACGGAGGCTGTTTCTCCCCTGCTCTTGAAATCACCGTCAAGCAGTTTCAAAACCTTGTCTTCCGCGCTATCAACAGCTGATTCTGCTCCCATCCGTAGGGGTGCACAGCCGTGCGCCCCAGCCCGCAACCACCGCACCCACCACAACCACCGCACCCACTACAATCCATCCGATCCGCACCTCGCCATCACGGAGACCCCGCCATGAAATCCACCGCATCTCTCGTCGTCATCGGAGCCGGAATCGTCGGCTGTAGCACCACCTATCACCTGACCAAGCAAGGCTGGACAAATATCGTCGTCATCGACCAAGGTCCTCTCTTCGCCACTGGAGGCTCGACCTCCCACGCTCCTGGCCTGGTTTATCAAACCAACTCCTCCAAGACCTTATCTCTCCTCGCGAAATACACCGTCGAGCTCTACAACCAACTCGAACTCGATGGCGCACCTGCCTTTCATCAAGTCGGTAGTATCGAAGTCGCAACCACCGAAGCTCGCTTACAAGAACTACACCGAAAACTAGGCTGGGCCAATGCCTGGGGCATCGAAGGAGCCTCCATGATCACCCCTGCCGATGCCAAAGCTATGATTCCCCTACTCGATGACAGCAAAGTTCTGGGAGCGCTCCATGTTGAAACCGATGGCATTGCCAAAGCAGTTCGTGCCGCCGAAGCGATGGCTCGATTTGCCATGAACCAAGGAGCCGCCGAATTTCACGGACGCACGGTTGTCATCGATGTTGAGGTGGTAGACGGCAAGGTCAAAGCAGTCGTGACCAACCAAGGACGCATTGAAACTGAGCAAGTTCTCGTTTGTGCAGGTATTTGGGGCCCCCGCATCGGTCGCATGGTCGGCCAGGTGATTCCCTTAACTCCGGTGCAGCACCAATATGTGAAAACCAGCCCCATTGCTGAGCTAGCAGGCACCACCGAGGAAGTCGTTCACCCCATCCTGCGCCACCAAGATAAATCGATGTATTTTCGGCAGCATGGCGACTGCTACGGCATCGGCTCCTACCAGCACGAACCCTTGCTTGTCGATCCCGACGACATTCTCAGTCCTGAAAAAGCTCCGGTCATGCCTTCCGTACGGGAGTTCACCGAAGAGCACTTTAAACCTGCATGGGAGTCCACAGTAGAACTCTTGCCTGCGCTCCAAGGAGCCGATCTGCCCTACAAGATCAACGGCATGTTTTCCTTTACCCCCGATAGCCATTCTGTGATTGGCGAATCACCTAAAGCCAAAGGCTTTTGGGTGGCAGAAGCGGTATGGGTCACCCATGGCGGTGGCGTTGGCAAGATTGTCTCAGAAATGATGACTACGGGCATTCCGAGTCTCGACATGCACGAAGCTGACATCCACCGCTTCCCCGACGTGCTCAAAAGTCGCGATTATATCCTTCGAGCTGGAGCGCAGCAATATGATGAGGTGTATGACATCATTCATCCTCTCGATCAGCAGACCCATTCTCGCGAGTTGCGAGTCAGCCCCTTTTATCTACGAGAAAAAGAACTGGGTGCCCACTGCATCTTTGCCGCAGGCTGGGAGCGCCCCCAGTGGTACGAATCCAATGCGTCACTACTAGACAAGTACGAGATTCCCGCTCGCTCTGGCTGGGAAGCCCGCAACTGGTCGCCCATTCAGGCCGCAGAACATCTTGCTACCCGTGAAGCTGTGGGACTATATGACCTCACGCCCTTCGCCAAGTTCGAAGTCACCGGGTCAGGCGTGGTGGACTATCTGCAAAGCCTTTGTGCCAACGATGTCAATAAGCCTGTGGGTAAGGTGATTTATACGGCTATGCTTGACGCCAGCGGCGGCATCATGTGTGACTTGACCGTGAGCCGTTTGGCAGAGGATAAGTATTGGGTGGTGACTGGGGGCGGCGTTGGAGCTCATGATCTGGCCTGGATGACCCAGCACCTTCCCGCTGATGGTTCTGTGCGGATTACAGAGGTATCTTCTAGCTACTGCTGCGTCGGCTTGTGGGGGCCAAAAGCTCCTGACGTGCTCCAATCCGTCACGAAAACAGATGTGGCGAAACCTGCCTTCAAGTTCTTCACCTGTCAGCAGATCCGCATCGGCAATATTCCGGCTCTGGCCGTTCGGGTCTCCTATGTGGGTGAAGAAGGCTGGGAAATCTACGCTCCGACAGAATGCGGCTTAAACCTCTGGGATACTCTCTATGCAGCAGGTCAGCCTTATGGCCTGATTCCGGCAGGGTTGGGAGCCTTTGAATCTCTGCGCCTAGAAAAAGGCTTCTTGCTCTGGGGAGCTGATATTCACACCGAATATGATCCCTACGAAGCGGGACTTGGTTTTGCGGTGCGACCTAATAAGGGCGAGTTTATCGGCAAGGAAGCGCTGTTGCAAAGAAAAGAGTATGCAAGCCGTAAGATGGCGTATCTGACTCTGGACGATCCGGCTGCTGTGGTCATGGGTAAGGAACCGATTAGTGCCGATGGCAAGGTGTTGGGTTATGCCACCAGTGCTGGCTATGGCCACAGTCTCGGTCGGTGTGTGGTATACGCTTATCTGCCGCTGACCTATGCCGTGGCAGGAACAAAGGTTGAAGTGCAGTATTTCGACAAGTCTTACTCTGCGACAGTGGTTGAGAAATTGCTGTGAGGTTTGGATAAGGGAGTTCTCAAGCTTGAATCCTTGTTCAAGCCCCCCGTTTAGGATTCTCGTAGGGGCGCTCGGCTGAGCACCCCTACCAATCGGAGCTTCTGTGTATACACATCTCCTTTTTATGCGTGAGATCCCCCTAAATCCCCCTTTATAAGGGGGACTTTGAGTCCGATCCACCCTTTTTAAGGCTAATCCTGTAGGGATTTTCACCCCTTGCTTGACTTTGATCGTGTGCATCTCATCCTGTTTTCTGATGCCCCGCTAGTCCTACCCGCAAGTAAACTGCGGGCTACTGAAGAAAACCCATTGGAAT
>JGI12048J13642_10287418_pt1 | contig 10520 bp, 10 predicted proteins | sample ElkSlonscriptome_16_FD_13642 | JGI IMG/M metagenome (IMG submission 13642)
GGGTTTCTTTGGTGGTTCCTACGCCTTCATTCACTTTTCCGGATGCATGACCAATCACCTCATGTAAATCCGTATGTAATATATCGGCAAGGCTTCCATATTTTCTGGCTCTCATTACTGCTTCATCAGAAATGGCAAATTCACCTAACGAGCTCCTTCCCTCCTTAGCCGACATTTCATAGGCGTGCACGATATTGCCTAAGCTCACGCTTTTGGAGCCGTGCTTTTGGCGGATCCAATTCGAGTTGGGTAAATTGATTCCAATTGGCGTAGAAGGAGAAGCATCACCAGACTCCACTACCACCGTGATCACTTTCCCGGTGATCCCTTTCACATTGGTCTTTTTGTGCTCAGCCATAATTGGCGACACGTCTTCAAACCACTGTGCCTCACGACTGATTTTTTCGATTCTTTGGGTGGCTTCCAGGTCTTTGAATGAAACTACAGACTCAAAGGACCCTTTATATCCTAGCGGGTCATTGTAGACTTCGATAAATCCATTGACCACATCCACACGAGATTCTGTATCATTTACCCAGGCAATGTTGTATTGATCCCAATCCTTTACGTCGCCGCTTTTATAGTAGGCAATCAATTTTTGCAGCGCTTCTCTTTGCTGGGCATTTTCAGCCACTGTAGTGGCTTTTTCTAACCAATAGACGATCTTTTCAATTGCCGGGGAATACATTCCTCCAACTTTCCAGGTCTTGGCTTTGACTGCTCCGCCTTCCTTTACCAACTTGGTGTTGAGACCATACTCCGGTTGATTTCCTTCTTCCTTCGGTAGGGATGCATAGTAGGCCTCAACTTCTTTTTGAGTGAGGTCTTCGCCATAAAAATTGACTGCGGAAGCAGCGACCAGGTCGACGCCAGAACTTTTAACTACCTTCTTATAATCACTCCCATTGTTAAAGATCACTTCTGAAAGCTCCATGATCATTTCTTCAGGATGTTGACCCTCCTTTAACGGAAGCTGATCTTCATCTAAGCCTCTGACCATATCTTGAAAAAATTCCATACCAAAAGTCGGTTCAAATTTGGTATTGGAATAATGGTGATGCACGCCGTTGGAAAACCAAAACCGTTTGATATAGGTCATCAAGTTTTTATACTCCTGGTTTGCACTCAGGTCTTCCCCATCTGCCGAAACCGTTCCCTGGGAGGCGATGAGCTCGAAAAGTTTTCTCAACTGCAGGTTGTGTCGGTAATTTTGGTCGTAAATAATATCCCGGCCAGATAAGGCTGCCTCATATAAATAATACAGTAACTCCTTCTTTTTGGGATCAAGCTGCTCAAAACCAGGTACACGGTATCTGATCAGCTTGATATCTGCGAAGCGTTCCGCAGTATATTCGAGATCAGGATCGGTGGCTGTAGATGACCCGCTTGTCTCTGTGTCTTTGTTTGGCTGTTTGTTTGCGGCAGCAAGAACTGTTAAACTTAGACTAGCAGCCAGTAAAAGGGAAAATAAAATCGTTCGTTTCATAAGGTTTGTGATGATGAAGCCCACGAATTTAAGGCTTTTCCGTATTCTATTGAGGTGCACGATTAATTATCCCCGATAAAGAGATCAAATTCCGCTTTTGTGATTCGATCCCAATGAGAATGATAATTATTCAGCATGTCATCTAGAAAGTTTCGCTCCGGTAGGATCTTCACTTTGAACACGTGTTTTTTAAGTTCTCCAAATTGCAGCTGATATTCTTCGAACTCTTGATTTGAAAGGATCCTGAAATAGCTTTTATCGTTTTTATATTTTCGATACTGCGGAAATTCCATGGAATCAAAAATAGGGTTTGTTAAATAATCGTTAAGGAAATTTGCGGGCTTGAATAATCCTTTAATTTGGTCGACATGAAAAGGTCCTACATCCGGCTGATCATCTTTTTTGCCGTATTTACTATCATTGGAATCTTCAGTTTTCAAGTGTTTTGGATTCGTAAAGCCTTCGACCTGCAGCAGCGGCAATTTGATGAGCGGGTCCACGTGGCTTTGACCAATGTGGTGGAAGAAGTGCAGCGCCTAAACATGGACTCTTCTGCCTTGTATGAGCCGGTGAAGCAGATCACCAGCAATTATTATTTGGCATCGACCAACGATACGCTGCACCCATACATACTGGAAAGATTGATCAGTGAAGAATTTAGCAATCGCAATCTGATTACAGATTTTGAGTACGTGGTGTATGACTGTTTCACAGATTCAATCATTTTTGGCAGCTCAGTAGATATGGAATCTGAGGCCAAAAGCCTGGTTTATCGGACTTCAAATCGAGATAAATGGAACAAAGCCTCTCACTATTTTGGCGTGTATTTCCCTAGCAAGTCGCTACACTTGGCAAGAGATATGAATATATGGGTAGTGTCTAGTGTATTCCTGCTCCTGGTGATGATCTTTTTTGCCTACACCATCTGGGTGATCCTTCGTCAGAAAAAGCTCTCCGAGGTACGGACCGACTTCATCAATAACATGACGCACGAACTGAAAACTCCAATATCTACCATATCCCTTTCTACCGAAGCCTTAAACAACCCTAAAATAGCTAGTGATCCCGAGCGATTAAAAAACTATACGCAAATCATCAAAGAAGAAACGAAACGATTAAAAGGACAAGTAGACAAGGTGCTGCAAATGGCCACTTTAGACAAACGAAGAGTGGAATTGACCAAAGAGAAGATCAATCTGCACAAGGTGATCGAAAAAACCGTAAAAGGCTTTGACCTCATTCTCGATGCAAACGAAGCAGAGATCACACTTAGCTTGAAGGCTTCCAAACCTTTTATCCTTGGAGACCCGCTTCATTTGACCAATATCCTTTTCAATCTGATCGACAATGCCATCAAATATTCGGAGAACAAACCACAAATCTTGGTGAGCACCATTGACCATAAAAGTGGACTTTATCTAAGAGTAAAAGACAATGGCATTGGCATGAGCCGAGAGCAACAAAGGCATGTCTTCGAGAAGTTCTATCGCGTGCCTACGGGTGATCAACACGACGTAAAAGGATTTGGAATTGGATTGAATTATGTGTTGAAGATGGTTAAACAACACCATGGGAGAATTCAGTTACGCTCTGAACCTAAAGCAGGCTCTACGTTCAGGATCTTCTTACCAAAAATGAAAAATGACTAAGCAAGAGATCAATATAATACTGGTTGAAGACGACCTGAATCTTGGCTTCGTAGTAAAAGATCAATTGGAAGAAGTCGGATACAAGATCGATTGGGCTACCAAAGGAAGACAAGGGCTCAGCAAAGCTTTGTCGAACAACTATGACCTTGCCTTGCTCGACGTGATGTTACCTGAAATGGGTGGATTTGAGTTGGCTGAAGAGTTGGTAGAATCGAAACCTGAAATGCCATTCCTCTTCCTCACCGCTAAAACGCTACTGGAGGATAAATTAAAAGGGCTGAAACTCGGAAGGGATTACCTTACCAAACCTTTTGAGATGAAGGAGCTCATTGCCAGGATCGAAAACGTATTGGAGTCAAATTCTAAACAAGATTCTGCAGAACCTAAGGAGCTTAAGGTCTTTGAAATCGCCAGTTATACCTTCGACTACGTTAACCAATACCTCGAACGAAATGGGAATCGGCAAAACCTAACCAAGAAAGAAGCCGACCTGTTGCGGATGCTCGCCATTAAAAAGAACACGGTGATGAATCGTGATGATGCATTGAAGGCCATCTGGGGCAACGATGATTATTTCAACGGAAGAAGCATGGATGTCTTCATCTCAAAACTTAGAAAATATCTAAAAGAAGATGAAAATATCCAGATCATTAATGTGCATGGCATAGGTTTCAAACTTGCCACCGGCTGATATCAAGAATAATATCGACTAACTCACCCCCTGTTCCGGATATTTTGCGGTTACTCCCCGATAAAAGCGCTGAATAATCTCCAGGTCTTTTTCGTAATCGCCCGTTGGGAGAACTGTAGGTCCGATGCCGGCTTCCTTTTTAGCATAGTCTAAATAGCCACAACTAATTGGCACCCCTGCCCCTAAAGCCACGTGATAGAAACCCTTTTTCCAATTTTTTGCTTTTGAGCGAGTACCTTCAGGCGTTACTAAAATGAAAAGCTCCTTTCTATCTTTATACAGTTCGATCATGTGGCCCACCATTCCGCCTTTCTTTGAACGATCGATGGCTATTCCTCCAAAAGCGCTTAAAATGGGACCTAAGGGAAAAAAGAACAATTCTTTTTTGATGGTGAACCTAAGTGGGATGCCCATCAAGTAAAAGGCAGCTCTCGCATACACAAAATCCCAGTTGCTGGTATGGGGGGCGGCGATCATTACCATCTTATCGTATGTCGGAATTTCTGCATTCAGCTTCCAGCCGCTGAGCCAGAATATGAACTTTGATATCAATTTCATGAATTAAAAATAATTCTTTCTCAGGTCCACAGCAAAGCATGTAGTACATCTATTTGCATTAGGCAGAATAAAAAAATTGTTTTACCTTCAATAGGTGATGGTTAGAAACGCTCTTTTAAAAACGAGAGGGCGGCTTCTTTTGCTTTACCTTATCCTGGGATTCACCATCTCTCAGGCTCAGGAGCAATCTGCTTCTGGAGCCGCTTCTCTTAGCCTCGCTGATGCCAATCTTCTTCTTGCAGACGAATGGTCGGTAAACAACAATCCGGCTATGTTAACCGCTTTGCAAGAAATCAGTTTAGCAGCTGCATTTCGCAACCAGTTTCTACTTCCTGAATTTTCTTCAAGATCCTTCGTCCTGAATCTTCCTATAAAAAACCAACACATCGGCCTTGCCGCAGATCAAAAAGGCTTTAGTGAATTTCTTGGAACTCGCCTCGGACTCAGCTATGCGCAAAGCCTATCGCCTTCATTTTCAATGGGTATGCAATTCAATTATCAATCCCTTTCACTGGCTGATCCCTACGGACAAGCCTACTTTTTGACCGTCAATCTTGGTTTTTTTACTAAAATAAGCGACGAACTTGAGCTGGCCACTTTGGTGGTAAATCCAAATCGAAGCAATACCCCGAATGCCGATCAAGCCTTTGCTCCTCAAATCATTAAAACGGGACTCGCTTATCACCCAGAAGAATACCTTTCCATTTATCTGCAGGCAGACAAACAATTGGATCGTCCTTTAGAGAGCAGACTTGGGATCCAATATGCTTTTCAAAAAGCAGTTCACTGCCGGCTGGGGATTGCACCGCAGACGAGAAAATTTGCTTTTGGCTTCGACTATCTGCGAAACGCGATAAAGTTAGCGGTGGCCTCACAGTTCCATCTTCAGCTGGGCTTTAGCCCCGTCATTTCCATTAGCTATTTTCCAAAACACGACCATGACTAAGCGTCTCCTATTGATAGGCTCTTTTTTATCCGCCGCCACTTTATGCGCCCAAGATGAACTGGATGATTCTTTTTGGCAACTGGTTGAAGAAAGGATCGAATTCTTATCCGAGGAGCAGATCGGAAGTAATTCTGATTATACCGCTCAATTCGAATACTTAGCACAGGCCTTTCTCTCGCCCATCGATCTTAATCATACCGACTCCAGAGAGCTTCACCAACTCGCACTCCTAAATCAAACTCAAATAATCGAATTACTCGCCCATCGCGAAAAGCACGGCAAACTCCTCACTTTTGAAGAATTGCTCAGCATTCGGTCATTCGATCGCTTCACCATTTTACTCATCAGGCCATTTTGCACGGTTAAGTCCAGGCAATTGTATCCAGATCCAAGCTTTCGCACGCTGCTCACAGAAGGGAAATCGACCCTCTTCCTAAGGCACAGCCGGGTAATCGAACTTGCCGAAGGATTCAAAGAGAGTGAGAATGGATATTTGGGCGGGCCGGATAAACTGTATAGCCGATATCGCTTTCAGTATCATCGTCGCCTGAGTATTGGCTTTAGCGCTGAAAAAGATCCCGGAGAGGCCTTTTTCAGCAAGGAGCAAAAACAAGGTTTCGATTTTTACTCCGCCCATCTTTTCATCCAAGAATGGCAAGGCTTCAATAAACTTGCCTTGGGCGACTTTCAAGCTCAGTTCGGACAGGGGTTGACTTATTGGTCGGGGGTTGGCTTTGGAGCAGGTCTGGGGGTGGCCGGACTGAAAAGAGTGGGAATTGGTCTCATGCCCTATACCTCGATTCAGGAAAACTCTTTTTTAAGAGGCCTTGGTTTAGAAAGGAGTTTTGGAAAATTTCGCTTGACGGCATTTGTCTCTAGTTTAATGATCGGTGGCCGCCTTATTGAAGAAGAAGGAAAAACCTTGATGACAGGATTTCCAGGGAATGGATTACATCGAACTGCTGCTGAACGAGAACGAAAAGCCCGCATTCAAGAGCAACAGGCGGGTTTGCATTTGAGGTATACCAAGTCTAAAACAGAGATCGGCCTAACTGCTGCATCCAGGCGCTATCCATATTCCCCGGCCCGCTCAACCCAAGTGTATCAGCGATTTGGAAGAGCAGAAAAAGTGCAAACGAATCTTGGGGTAGATTATTCTACATACTTATCAAACCTCCTGATATTTGGCGAAACTGCTTACAGTTTAGGTCGTGGCATAGCTGCGCTAAATGGGTTACTCTGGATGGCCGATCGGGATTTTCGGCTTGGATTGCTTCACCGGCATTATCAAAAAGACTACATACCCATACAAAGTAATGCCTTGGGGAGTAATTCAAATAACTCCAACGAAAGAGGACTCTTTCTTCATCTCGAAACTAATTTATTCCGAGGTTTAAGTTTCAACCTAAATTATAATCTCTACCGCTTCCCTTGGCTGCGTTTCCAAGTAGATGCTCCGAGCTCGGGCCTGGAAAAGTTGGCCGAACTGCGCTATTCCGGATCGAAGCAAATCGAGCTTTACTTTCGGTTTAGAGAAAGAAAAAGGCAGAAGAATGCTCGCTTGGAAAAGGATGGCGTGGAAAAGATCAAAGAGGAGATCAGTCAAAATTATCGGCTACATCTGACCTATCAGATCAACGAGCGCTTCTCTTGGCAGAGCCGAATAGAATGGCGCAGATACAGTTTACAAGCATTGAACAGTCGCGGGCTGATCTTTTTTCAGGATCTGAACTTTAAAAGCAAACACGCTCCGCTTTCCTTTAGTATTCGGTTGGCACTGTTCGATTGTCCGGACTTCCAGAGTAGGATCTACGCCTACGAACGGGATGTGCTTTATGCCTTTAGTATTCCTGCATATCAAGGAATTGGAAGTAGGTATTACCTTTTAATGCGCTGGAAGATCTCAAATGCCCTTGACCTTTGGCTGAGATACGATCGCACATCATATTTAGACAGGGAGATTCTCGGCAGCGGTAGGGATGAAATTCTTGGAAATCACAAATCACAGCTTAAAACCCAGTTGCGATTAAGGTTTTAGAACCACTCCCATCTTGCTGAGCTCCTTCCAGAAGTTGGGAAAGCTTTTATTGACCACCTTTTCATCATCCAATTTTAGCGTATTAAAAATGGGAATTGTAGCTGCTACGGACATAGCAACTCGATGGTCGCCATGTGTCTGAAGTGCGGGTATTACCGATTTCTTTTTGATCAACCGGATACGCAAGTCCCGTTCATTCACCTGATAGTTGATCTCTGCTAGTTTCTGCAACTCAGTAAGCAAGGTCTTGACTCTGTCGGATTCCTTAAGTCTTAGGGTTTGTATGCCGTGTATATGAACCGATTTACAAAGAAAGACGGCTGCGAAGACAAATGGCAAGATCAGGTCAGGCTGATCGGTCATATCCACGTCGATAAATTCAGTTACTACAGCTGTTTTACTTAATTGAATGTGATCCTTATGAAAACTAGTGGCCACTCCTAATTTTTGAAAATATTCCACACATTTTCGATCTCCCTGAATACTCTTGTCTTGAAGTTGATTCAATTTGATCTCTTCCAGCTTGGAAAGGGCAAAAAATTGATAGAAAAAAGCAGCAGAAGACCAATCCGCTTCGACTTGGTAAGCCGAGTTCAATTGATAGGTCCCTTTTTCAACGTCTATCCGATCGTCCTTACGATGCAAAATTATGCCGCATTTTTGCATTAAACTGGTTGTCATCTGAATGTAAGGCTGAGAAGTTGGTCGTTGTAACTTCATTTCAAGCCCATTCTTGAGATAAGGAGCAATCAAAAGCAATGCGGTAACATATTGAGAGCTGTATGATGCATCAATGGCAATACTTGAGCCATCCAGTGGCTGACCTTTGATTTTGAGAGGTGGATATCCTTCCTTATCGAGGTAGCTGATCTCTGCCCCTAATTGGCGAAGTGCTGCAACCAAAGGGCCTATTGGCCGTTCATGCATTCTTTGATCTCCTTTTAAGACCACCTCCCTGCCCTTTTGTAAGGAATGATAGGCCGTAAGGAAACGCATGGCTGTGCCCGCCATTCCAACGTCTAGTTCATCTTCTCTGCTTTTCAACAAACTTTGCATGGTAAGCGCATCGTCTGCTTCAGACCAAGCTATGATGGGCAATGGTTGTTCTGATAAGGCATTAATGATGGATAAGCGATTACTTATGCTTTTGGATGAAGGCAGCTGAATGAGAATATCTTCTCGACTTTTTCTTTCGGACCTAAACTCAATTTTCAACATTCTTTCCGATAGAATTGTAAAGCAGCTAAAAGTCTTGCCTCATCAAGCTGGTGATCGTAGGATGCATTCCCAATCGAATCCAACAAGACCATCTGAATGCGGCCTGCTTTGTTCTTCTTGTCCTTGCGCATGATCGCAACCATTTCCGGCTCGTCATTTTCAGACCATTCGAGCTTTGGAAACCTTTTCTTGAGCGTTTTTAAAATGATATGGAATTCACTTTCCTCAAGCTCGTGTAATGCGTTCGACAAATAAGCTTCGCAGATCATTCCCGCAGCGATGGCAAATCCGTGCGAGACGGGATTTCCGTAGGCTAAAAAACTGCTTTCAATGGCGTGCCCAACGGAGTGTCCAAAGTTCAATATCTTCCGATTAGAAAGCTCGAAAGGGTCTTGTTGAACAATCTCAAACTTGATGGCGACAGCTCGTTGAATCAGATCTTGGCTCAAAAGACCATTGGGATCAGAAACCAACTTATCCCATAGCGCCTTGTCGTTGATCAAAGCATGCTTGTAAACTTCTGCGAGGCCGCTCAAATATTCTTCATCACTCAAAGTTTTGAGAAACTCTGAAAAAACCAAGATAGCCTTGGCTGCTTGGAAGCTACCAATCTGATTTTTCAAATTACCGAAATCTACCCCCGTCTTGCCACCTATAGCTGCATCCACAATGGCCAATAAAGAAGTAGGAATATGGATGAACTCAATGCCTCTTTGGTACAGGGAGGCCGCAAAAGCACCGAGATCGGTAATCATTCCACCACCTAAATTGATCAAGAGCGAATGGCGGTCTGCCCCTTGCTCCACCAGAGAACTCCAAATAAATTCAGCCGTGCGAAGGTTTTTATGAGCTTCACCAGCTTTCGTAATGATCAATTGCTCGTCCGAAAAATGTTGGGGATACCACGCTTTCAGCTTTGGCCAGCAATACTGATGGGTATGCTCATCACAAAGCACAAAAATGGAAGAGTGATCAGCTGAGGAAATTTCATCGGACAGCCGGTTTGAAGCGGATTCAAGGAATTCAGGGCGGGTGATGGATAACTCTTTCATGACCTAGATCAAAACTAGGAAGATAATTTTATGTTTTGCTTTTGCAGAAATTCGCCGCATGAAAAAAATAGGTTTGATCTCAGATACCCATTCTTATCTTCATCCCAGGGTGAAGGACTATTTTAAAGATTGCGGCGAAATCTGGCATGCGGGAGATATTGGAAACATTGAAGTAGCCGATCAGCTGAACGCCTTCCGTCCTCTTAAAGCAGTTTATGGAAACATAGATGGGCACGAGGTAAGAAAGCAGTATCCTAAACATCTCCGGTTCAATTTGGAAGGTCTCGACGTGTGGATCACTCACATTGGAGGGTATCCGGGTCGGTACGACAGGCGGGTGAGGGATGAAATTAGAAAGCATCCACCCGGATTATTCATTTGCGGACATTCCCACATATTGAAGGCCATGCCCGATAAAAAACTAGGATTACTTCATTTGAACCCGGGAGCAGCGGGCAAAGTTGGATTTCACAATGTGCTGACTCTCATGCGTTTCGAGATCGATCAAGCGCAAGTGAAAAATTTAGAAGTGATCGAGCTCGAAAAACGGATTTAGCGGATACGGTCGGCAGCCCTGATCAGCGCCTCGTCCTTCTTTATGCTTCTTATGCCGAGATAGATAAAAAGCATGGGCAATAAACTTAGAAAAGTTCCCGTGCTGTATTCTATGATCAGCGAATCATGAAGCCCGAGACTTTTTGATCCTTCATCGATCAAAAAGAACACAGCAGCCACCAATGCAGCTTGGGTAAACAAGTTCAACTGAGACAGCTTGATCTGCAATTGACGCTTCTTAAAAAGCATGATCACGATGAAACTAAGCAAAATATTGACTGAGGTAATCACCGCCAGGATCACCGTGGAGTAAGTCTCTTGCCCTTC
>JGI12048J13642_10146719_pt1 | contig 10519 bp, 8 predicted proteins | sample ElkSlonscriptome_16_FD_13642 | JGI IMG/M metagenome (IMG submission 13642)
AAGCGTTTTAGTCCATTTTAATGGACTTAAGCTATTAGCCCGGAGTTTGAACTCCGGGCGGATGTCGGGATTGACTGAAAAATCTAAAATTCTCTACAAAATTGATTTAGAAAATCTTATAATTGTCAGAATACTCTAACAACTATCTCATTATAACAAGCTGACTTGTATCACTGTTCAATAAGACTTGAATCACATTTAAAGTTGAACGATATCACAGACGTTTCTGTCTAGCATCACGGTATTCCTTGACCAGATTATTTATACTAGGTAATGTCGAGTTCTGACTTGTCCTATGCAAGTCCCCGTTAGACTTTTACCCGGCGCGATCGCCGATTTATTTGCCCAAGTTAGTATGTGTAGGAAAATTACTCTGGCAGACCGATATGGACTCATGGCAGCTTTATTGGAGGATAGTCTTACCGAAGAAGAAAGAAATTCCATCGATAGGTTACTCCATGCAATCTGTCGTGGACGTATGCAGATCGTCAATGAACTTTCAAAAATTTAGTGATAGTCCTTACTCTCACTTAATTGTCTAACTAAGATACATATCTTAGAAAATTTTAAATGGTTCCCCTCACCTGTGGAGACGTTTCTTAATATTAAGGAACGTCTCTTAATTTAGGGCTTGCTGCACAAAGCCAAAACCGCAAAGCCCATCAATACTTTGAGCTTTATTGACAGAGGGTTAGATTCAAGGAAATCGGGTAGTATTCTTTAAATGTATGGCATCACCTTGCTCAGGAAAAATGTACCCTTGCTCCCCCAGCTTCCCCAGCTTCCCCAGCTTCCCCCGCTCCCCCTCACCACAACACTTATTCAGCCGCCCCTAATTTATAGGTTCCTGTTGCCAGTCAACCCGGATTTAGTCTTATAGTTACCCTTATTTTTTTTGTGATCTATCTCACTCGATCAAACGAATTTCCATCACAAAGTTATAGCGTTTTGGTTACACTAAAATCCGAACGTAGTCACGTTACTAAAGAGACTTAAATTACCTTAATATTTGACGCATATCACTAATCAGATAAAATGTCAATCACTTTAGAACGAGAACAACTATCTCATAGTAGAAGGGTTGAATTTATGCGGAGTAACATGAAACTTCAAGTCCAACTTATACCGGGTGCGATCGCGGATTTATTTGCTCAAGTCAGTTGTTCGGGCAAAATTACGCTGGCTGATCGATATGGACTCATGGCAGCCATGTTAGAAGACTCGATCACAGAGGAAGAGAGAGAGTCCATTGATCGACTGCTACGTGCGTTTCGCAAGGGACGAATGCAAATGGTTAATGAGATTTCAGCACAGCCGTATTGTTCTTGTTCAGAGTCACCTTTAACCATCCCTAACTTCACGCTGAACCATTAGACGCCATCCACTGGCGAGTGCCAAAAAATTGACAAGAATGGGCTGCAACGTTTGCTGAAGCGGCTAGGGCGTCAGTAAAGGTATGCTTAAGGATAGAGTGACAGAATGCCCCATGAAAAACATCACCAGCTCCCAATGTATCAACCGCATCAATACAAGGTACTGATAATTGACCCGATGTTCCACTAGAGAAATACTCAATTGGTTTTTCCCCATGGGTAATTGCAATGTGGGGAATTCCAGCGGCGCGAAGATAAGCGATCGCGTCTTTGTGAGTGTCACAGCCTGGGGGATAAAAATTCGCCGAGCAAACGGCATAATCAACAAAGGACAAAAGATTCTCTAATCCAGGTTTCCAACTCCCCCCATCGAGGACAACTGGAATCTGACGAGATTTTGCCGATTGCGCGATCGCACGACTCACTTCCATTTGATGACCATCAATCATCACAATGTTAATATCTTGGTCAATATCCGGCGGTACTTGCTCAACCCCGGCTTGAATCTTCGCCGCATTAATCGAAACCACCGCGCGATCGCCACTCCCTTGGGTGACAATAATCGAAGAAATGGGTGGAGGATTGGTTGCTGTCGGATCTAAATCTGCAATAGTTACCCCCTGATCGTGCAAATCGGAACGGATCAGGGGTGTAATCGGGTGAGTTCCCACCACCCCTAAGATTGTCGCGCGATCGCCTAAATAACTAAACGTAACCGCCGCGTTTGTTGCTGGACCCCCAGCCGCCACGGTATAGTCAGAAGCAGCAATTTTTTCATTTTGACCGGGTAGCTTGGGGCTAAGGTAAACCAGATCTAACGTGACCATGCCCACGAAAAGCCCATTGTTTGCCATTGACTATCTTTGGAGAACTATTGAGTAACCAGATAATCATAAGGGGTGACTTAAGATCCCATCAATCGAATCATCCTTTAGTGTAAGTATTTAACCGGACATGATATCATCTTCCCTTCAGGGAATTCGTTGGACAGGTAAACCCGCAGGTCCCAAACCCTCAAATATCAAGACCTCACAAGAGGGTAGTCCTGAAGTCGTATAATCACAAGTATAGGTAGCTAAGGGTTCGGCTCGGTCATTGAAGACTCTGACATTATAGTTATAGTCTCTAGCAACCGTTCCGAAATGATTAATAAAGCTGTATCGTTCTAAATAGTTGAGCAGTGTCCAAGGTTGACGGCTAACCACCAAATCCACCCGTTGTTTATCTTGGTAAGCGAGCCAGTTCACGAGCAGTTTACCGCCAAATTCATCAAACTGCTCTTCTGCCCACCAAAGGCTAGGAATTGTAATGTTTTGCTGGGATATTGTATTAGCTGTAACTATGTTGGGAGGTAGGATAGTATCGGGTTCTAAGAATTCTGTTTCTAGAGGAACTAAGGACGGTATTGGTGCAGAATTGCGTTGAGCCGTTGCTGTTGGTGTAATGAACAGAAGTGAAGAAATCCCGATGAAGCAAATTTTAAATAGCCCTAATTGACTGAACATAGCTTTGATACTATTCACAGAACCCTATGTTTGTAGTTACGCTGTCTTCGCTAGAAACTTAAGTCGAATGCCACTGACTGGTATGCTGGTGGGTTGAGCGAAGTCGAGTGGGTTGAGCGAAGTCGAAACCCACCCTACGGTATATCAAAGGTTTCGGCGATTCCCTAAGGCTTTTGGCACTCACCCGCGTTTTAACCGGGTGATTCTTGAGCTGATTCTGCCTCTGGTTATCCGCTTCAACAATTGAATTTGGTAAGCAGCGTTTGTTTCCCCAATTATGTTACGTTATGTAAAACTAGATCAAATCCTGACGAGACTTAACTGGATGATGCAATACTTTTAACCCAAACACCCATGCTAAGTCAATTTATTGAGCAACGTTTTGGTCTTTCGATTTGGAAGGTACAACGGCTGGCTCATTTATTATTTCTGGGGGTGACGATTCTCACCTATAACATTTTGGCGATGACGATCGCCAATTCCCTGTTTCTGAGTCATGCGGGATCAGAGAATCTGCCCCTGTTTTATGTGCTGATTGGGTTAGTCTCCATGCCCGCTTATGCGGTGTTTTCCCAGGTGATTGACCGTTTTAGTCGTCCCCAGCTTTTCCGCTATATGCTGGTCTTTGCCATCGCTATGGCGCTGGGAATGCGACTGTTGATCACCCTGGATACGTTATGGGTCTATTATCTTATCTTTATCGCGATTTTCTTCCAATGGGATTTGTATAACAATATCTTATTGCCCAACCTATTAATGGATTATTTCACAGCGTTGGAGTATAAGCGTTATGCGCCATTTATGGGGATGGCTCAGGCGGTGGGTATCTTGTTGGGCGGCGGTTTGACCAGTTTGCTGTCCCAGTTTTTCACCACGGAGGATATGCTGCTGAGTTTGCCGCTTGTCTGTGGGGTGGCGATCGCGCAACTGATTTATCTGGAACGCTCTCAACGGCGCATCGAGACAAATCGGAGTCAAACTCCGGTGAACTTAGTTGAAGCGTTAAGGACGTTTCCGGATTTGGTGAAGCGCTACCCCATTATCCTATTTTTGGCAAGTAGTAGCTTTCTGTTAGTGATTATTTATATTACGTCAGAGTTTGAATATTTAAGCATTTATGCCCAAACCTTCACCAATGACCGAGAATTAACCAGCTTTCTGGGATTGCTGAGAGTGGCGAATAGTATCCTACAGATGGTGATCCTCTACTGTTTCACTCGCCCTCTGTTGCAACGATTAGGCGTGGGACGAATGAATCTGGTTTATCCAGTGACAACGTTAGCCAGTTTACTGGGACTCGCGTTTAACTTTAATTTGAAAGCCGCGATCGCGGCGAATGTAAATAGTGATGGATTATATAAAGGGATTAACTTACCCATCCATCAATTAAACTATAATGCCGTCCCTCCAGAATTTATGGGACGAGTGCGATCGCTCAGTGATGGCTTATTTTATGCGATCGGGTTGACGTTAGCGGGTGGGCTGTTGTGGATTGTTCAATCCTTTCTCAGCCTAGAGCAGATTATCTGGATTGGCATTAGTTTAACGGTGCTATTGCTGGTGGTGCGCTTGTTTATGGGCAATAGCTATGTCCAATGCTTGGAAGTCATGTTACGCTCCGATGCGGTGAATCTGGATGAGATTGGTGAGGGATTGATGCAATTACCGCCCCAGTCGAGTCCAATGATTCACGACTTGCTCAACAGTGATGAGCGGTACACGCGAATTAAAGGGTTAGAATTAGCCGCAGGTTTGGGACAACCGAGCCAATTTTTATCCGATGTGCAGCCCCTTTTACCGGAAACTGATCCGGGTATCCGACGCGGGATTGTGAAACTGTTTAGCCATAAATCGGATTTAGATACCATCCATCACTTTGAGCGGCTCTTAGACGCCCCCAATCCCCAGGTTCGAGCCACGGCGTTAGAAGTGTTAATTGCCAATCAGCAGCCCTTGGAACAGGAGCAACTGCGCTCTCGCTTGGGGGATATTAGTCAGGAAGTCAGCCTATTAGCCTCAGTCGCAGCGACTCAAATGGGAGTGATTAATAATCCCCAAATCAAAACCACCTGCGAACAGTTATGGCAATCGGATTTAGAGAGTACCACGGGACAGGCAATTGTACGGGTGGTGTCTTGTAGTGGCAATCCGGAATTAATTCCCCCCTTAACGCAGATTCTCACCCATGCTACCCCAGAGGTGAAACGGGAGGGATTAGAAACCTTGGCAACCTTGGCGCATCCGGGGGATTGGGAACTGGCGGAATTAGCTGTCTCGGAATTGGAACATCCCGATCCCTGGGTACGGGCGGCGGCGTTTAATTTGTTGGGGATTACTCGCTGTAAAGGGATGTTGCGCTATGTGGCAATTGGTTTAGGCGATCATCATCCCCAAGTGCGTCGTTGTGCGGCGGTGGCGCTGGCGATGTATGGGGAACCGGGATTGACGTTAGCCCAAGATAGTTTATCCTCGTCTAATCCGGATATTGTAGACGCGGCGATTGCGGCAATTGGTCAAGTGCGGACAAAACAAGCAAGTGATATCCTCTTCAAGTATCTGAGTCCGGATTTTCAGCAGGTGACACACAGCCGCCAATGGCAACAACAGATTCCCCCGACTAATCCCAGTTGGCAACCTCTAGCCATTGCGATCGCGGATTATCATCAACGCCTGATTCAGCGTGTTTTGTATATTCTCTCCTGTCTGGGTCATTCCCGTACTGTCAACGTAGTGCAACGGCTGCTCTATTCCACAGATTCTAGGGATTTAGCTAATGCGATTGAAACCTTGGCGTCGTTGAGTCATCGCCGCTTTGTGCTTCCTCTGATGCCTGTTTTGGAACAATTGATTAGTGATGATCAACCTGGAACTCGGATTCGGGTGAATTCTCAGTGGATGCGAACCAAGGGATATCAGCTACTCCTAGAAGCCCTAGAATCGCGCGATCGCTGGATTAAGATTGGTGCGTTGATTGCCTTAGCTGGGGTACCTTCTGCTTTAATGAAAGATCCAGACCCTTTGGTTAAAGCCGTTGTCCAGCAAGTTTTCCAGCCCCTTGATCAGCAGCCGTCACTCAAGGATTTCTTTATGAGTCGTCTACTCTTGCTCAAAAATGTTGCTCTGTTTAAAAATTTATCCCTCGATGAACTGCTTCTGATTGACCAAGCCCTAGTACAACAGTATGTTCTGGCGGGTGAAACCATTTATACTGAAGGGAGTTGGGGCAACCACTTCTATATTATTGGGGAAGGAAGTGTCCGCTTGGTCAAAGATATGGACGAGGTGCAATGTGATCTGAAATACTTATCAGCAGGGCAGCATTTTGGGGAGGTAACGCTATTTGATAATGCGCCGCACTGGGATGGTGCGATCGCGGTGAAGGATTGTACGCTGCTCAAGTTAGAGAAAAACCGTTTCATCAGTTTGATCACCCAACGTCCTCATATTGTATTAGAGATTTGTCGATTTTTGAGTCAGCGCCTGCGGGAAACCGATAAGTATCGGCTGGCTAGAAAATTACCCTCATCGTTCGAGGTTCCTGTAGAAAGCCGATAATCATCAACGGCGATCGGGCTATGCAGGGTGATGAACCCGAACAGGTAATGATGAGCGATCGCCGATTGTCGTCAGACAACTGATTTGTCATGAAAAAACAACCGTTAAATTTTTGGCAGCTCTGGAATATGAGCGTTGGATTCTTCGGCATTCAATTTGGCTGGGGACTCCAAATGGCAAATATGAGCGCCATTTTCGAGTATCTGGGTGCCAATGCCCATCAAATTCCCATTCTCTGGTTAGCCGCCCCCCTGACAGGGTTAATCGTGCAGCCAATTATTGGCAATATGAGCGATAATACCTGGGGATCTCTGGGTAGGCGACGACCCTATTTTTTAGTTGGCGCAATTTTGAGTACGATCGCGCTGATTCTCATGCCTCATTCATCGGCATTGTGGATGGCAGCCGGATTACTCTGGATTCTAGATACCTCAGTCAACATTAGCATGGAGCCGTTCCGGGCGTTTGTGGGGGATTTAGTGCCGAGAAGCCAACGGACGATGGGATTTGCCATGCAAAGTCTGTTTATCGGCTTAGGCGCGGTTAGTGCGTCGGCATTACCTTGGATTTTAAATAACATCTTTAATATTCCCTCCCTCAGTGGCAATGAAGGGGCAATTCCCCTGACGGTGAAATTCTCCTTTTACATTGGGGCTGCCTTTTTCTTTGGTACCGTACTGTGGACAGTTCTTTCCACAGAAGAATATCCACCGAAAAACTTAGAAGCCTTTGAGAAGCAAAAACAGAAAAAAGGCGGTGTAATCAACAGTATCCGCGAAGCCTGGATCGCGCTGCAAGAGATACCCCCAGTGATGAAACAATTAGCTTGGGTGCAGTGTTTTACCTGGTTAGGAATGTTCTGTTTCTTCCTATACTTTCCCCCCGCCGTCGCCTGGAATATTTTTGGTGCGACGAACCAGCAATCATTACTTTATAACGATGGGATTGAATGGGCAGGAATTTGCATTGCCTTCTATAATGCTGTTTGTTTTGGTGTCTCTTTGTTATTACCGAGAATGGCACAAATTACCAGTCGCCAACTCACCCATGGCTTTTGTCTCCTCTGCGGTGGCGTAGGGTTTATGTCATTGATGGTGATTGACAATCAATATCTGCTATTCCTATCGATGGTAGGCGTTGGTATTGCGTGGGCAAGTATTTTGACTCTGCCCTATTCGATGCTCATTGGTGGTTTACCTCCCAAGCGCACAGGCATTTTCATGGGCATTTTTAACTTCTTTATTGTCCTACCTCAGATTGCCGTATCTCTAGGGTTTGGTTGGGTAATGGATAACTTTCTGGATAATAATCGCCTCTTAGCCGTAGTGATTGGCGGTGTGTTTATGGTGATTGCAGCGTTTTTGACCCAACGGGTAGAAACGATTCCGGCACAAGATTTGCCGAAACCTGAGGTGCAGTTGTCAGAAGAAACCGCCGTTTAACCGTAGGGGCTTGGTCTCCAAGCCCCTACTTTGGTCTTACGCAAAGCCTCTATCTGTAGTGCCGTGACCCAGCTAAAATTGTGCAATAGATTTACGGTTAAATTGGGCGCACGCCGTGCGCCCCTACAATTCTAATTCACCATTTTAGGTGGGTCATAGCAGTAGGGTGCGTTAGCGTAGCGTAACGCACCATTTTAGCGTAACGCACCATTTTAGCGTAGCGTGACGCACCATTGCCACCATATATAATGTACCTGTGTAAGTCCTGTTTAAATTGGGTATTAGTAGCGAGCTTGCTGGCTCGCACTACAAGAATGAGAGCCATTGTTGGCATTAAAATTTTTAAATGCCGAACAGCTTCTTGGAAGCCGTGGAATGTAGGGGCGGGTTTAGAGATTAACGTTAGAAGATAGATCTCAAACTGCACAACAAAACCCGCCCTCATCCCTGCTAAAGTTTAGCTGTAGGAGTTGCTACCTGAATCAATGGCAGATATCCAATTTGAAATTCAAGGACAAGACGCGATCGCAGCAACGGAAGCCTTATTTGCCCATCCCGGATTAGAAGGGCGCTGGGAGACGGCTGACGAACCGGATAAAGAAGGTACAATTGCCACCATTGGCGCGATTGTCGGGATTGTTGGCGGTGCTATCACCGTTGCGGAACAAATTCGCAAGTGGTATCAAGAATACAAAAAAGGCAAAGCTGGGAAAAAAATAGATAAGGTACTGCTGATTAAAGGGGATCGGCGATTGCTATTGAAAGATGCCACAATTGAGGAAATTAGGCAAATCCTGGAAGACTAAATCGCTGTGCAAGTCCTTCACCTTGACCTCAAACCCGTTGGGGAACATGACGTAGAACTGCGTTATTTTTCTGACAATCCCAATGACTATAAGACGCGATCGCTCCCTCTGGCAGAAATTACCAACCTAATTGGGGTAGCCGAACGAGATTACTATGTTCGTTTAGCAGTTAATTATACCATCACTGGGCGTAAATTATACAACTGGTTAGATGGGAGCGATCGCTTTCTGCAACGATTGCTAAATCAGTCTCGTCGAGAGGGGATTGTTTTAGCCATCAACGCCGCCGAACAACTGGCACATCTGCCCTGGGAAGTGCTACATGATGGCAATAGTTTTCTGGTGGAGAAACTACCTCCAGTTATTCCCCTACGCTGGGTATCATTGAATACTGGAAAGCTGGAAATTGATGCCGCACCCCAAAATCGGGCGCTGAATGTCCTGTTTATGGCAACCTCACCGTTAGGGATAGAACCTGTGGATTTTGAGGCGGAAGAGGGGCGAATCCTGAAAGCGACAGCCCGTCAACCTTTATCACTGACGGTAGAAGAAAGCGGCTGTTTGTCGGAGTTGGGATATTTAGTTGATGATTACGACGAGGGGTACTTTGATGTCTTGCATCTGACAGGTCATGCTACCTTTACTGATGGACAACCCCGCTTTAAGACAGAAACGGAAACAGGCGAACTTTATCTTGCCAGCGCTGAAGATATTGCCAGAGAACTACAATTTCGACTACCCAAACTGATATTCCTCTCCGGTTGTCGCACAGGGCAAGCCGGGAAATCAGGGGCTATCCCTTCCATGGCTGAGGCATTACTGAACTTAGGCGTAACAGCCGTTTTGGGTTGGGGACAGAAGGTTTTAGACGAAGAGGCGACAACGGCGGCGGCTGCATTATATCAGGCGTTATCAGCCGGAAAGACATTAACACAAGCTGTTGCCCTGACGTACCAAGAATTGATTAAAAATAAGGCGCGGGATTGGCATTTGTTACGGCTGTATGCGGCAGAAACGTTGCCAGGGGCATTAGTCACACCTGTAAGAACCCGTGGGCGCAAACCTGCACCGCCACCCACTGTGGCTACACAGTTTCTAGACACAGCAGGAACCGTAAAAGTCCCCACTCGTGAAAGTTTTGTCGGGCGTCGCCGTCAGTTACAAAATTGTTTACGGGCGCTGAAACCCCCATCTGAGGATATTGGGGTATTGATTCATGGTATGGGCGGTTTGGGTAAAAGTAGTTTAGCAGCAAGACTGTGCGATCGCCTGAGTGAATTTCAACGATTGGTTTGGGTGGGGAGAGTGGATGAACCCAGTCTAGTCAATAAGTTAGCGGCGGCGTTAGATAGTCGGGAATTAAGGGAAGCGTTACAGGATAACAGAGAAGAATTGAAGTTTCGGCTGCGACGGCTGTTTCGACTGTTGTTAGATCCCCCCCTAGCCCCCCCTTCACAAGGGGGGGAACAGCCATTTTTGCTAGTCTTAGATGATTTTGAGGTCAATCTAGAATCCCGCAATGGTGGGTATGTGCTGCAACCGGAAGCGGCAGAGGTTTTAGAAGCGTTAGTCTGGGCAATTCAAGATAATTATGCCCCTCATCGCTTAATTATTACCTGCCGTTACGATTTTGAATCCAGCCAGTTGCAATCTTTTTACAAGCAAAAAATGGATTCGCTGCGGGGGGCAGATTTGCAAAAAAAGTGTAATCGCCTCACTGCATTTGGTTCTGAATCTCAGGTAGATGAGGCGTTACAGGCGCGGGCGCAACGATTGGCGGATGGGAATCCTCGCTTATTGGAATGGTTGGATAAGGTGTTATTGAATTTAGAGTCTCC
>JGI12048J13642_10163516_pt1 | contig 10510 bp, 9 predicted proteins | sample ElkSlonscriptome_16_FD_13642 | JGI IMG/M metagenome (IMG submission 13642)
CGCAGATAGCATCTTTTTAAATCAGCGCAGTATTGCCTCCTTACACGTAAATGATCTGGCACCGCGTGATATTTTCGCGCCTACTGGCGCGGAATATGTCAGCACGGAGTTAACCGAACAGGCACGCGATTCGGCGGCAGACGCGGTAAATCCAGTTTTTGATCCGCCGGATATTTTAATTGCACGTCAGCGCACCCAGCTTGCACGACAAATTTTAGATTATGTGGATAATGTTCGGCGCGATGTCTTTGCTGATGAACAGACAAAAGTGCGTGATATTGAAGCCATTCGTGAATTGAGCTTAGAACCGTCGATTATTGAACGGATCATCTCAATAGAAAGTAATGATAACTGGCGCGCGATAGACGATCAAATTGTCCTCGTGCTGGAAACGGTCATGCTACGAGAGGAGATTCGAGAGACAAATATCGACTCCGTTATTCGCCTGTTGCCGAATCAGGTTAATTTGCAATTTTCACAGGAAGACACTGATGTTGTTGTGTCGATTGTCGGGGATTTGATTCGCCCGAATACAAGCCTTGATGAAGAGGCAACAGAAACCGCGCGTGCAACCGCACGGATGGCTGTACAAGATGTGCGCCGTAACTTTGAACCGGGACAATTAGTCGTCAACGGGGGTACGCAGATTGAACCGGTGGATTTTGAGGCGCTCCAGCAACTCGGTCTGCTTCAACCAGTGGAGAATCGGTTTCAAGAGGTCAGCCAAGCATTTTTGACGAGCATCATTGTACTCGTTGTTGTGGGGTTATATATTCTTCGCTTTGAACCCGCGCTCCTAGACAGTAATCCACGCTTTTTGACGTTGTTAGCGGCAATCTTCTTGATTGTGCTGTTTGGGGCACGGCTTGGTCTGAATGGGCAAATATATATTTTCCCGACATCCACATTAGCGCTATTGTTTGTGGCGATCATAAGCCCGCAGATTGCGATTATCGGTACGCTAGGGCTGGCGATGTTAGTTGGCGTGATGTCTGGTGGGTCACTAGAGATTGCCGCGTTGGTCACGGCAGGGGGGATCATTGGCGCACTTACCCTAAAACGTGCAGAGCGCCTCAATAACTTCTTCTTTGCCGGTTTGATGGTGGCGTTTGTCAACATTGGGATTGCGGCAATTTTCAACATTTCTGCGCCGGGTTCTGGCGGTACGAACGATCAACTTGTGTTGCTGATGATCTTTAGTTTGTTGAATGGCATCCTAACAGCGGCGGCGGCGATTGCTGGCTTATACATTGTCACCTTGCTTTTCAATCTGCCAACTGCCTTAAAATTGTCTGAACTGAGCCAGCCAAATCAACCTTTATTGCAACGGCTATTGCGCGAAGCCCCCGGAACCTATCAACATTCGCTACAAGTTGCCAATTTGAGCGAGCAGGCGGCGAATGCGATTAGCGCGAATGCTGAATTAATCCATGTCGCGGCATTGTACCATGACATTGGAAAGATGTTGAATCCACCATTTTTCACCGAGAATCAACGTGATATTGGTAATCCGCATGATACGTTGAACGACCCGTACCGTAGTGCAGATATTATCATTGGTCATGTGACCGACGGCGACGATATGGCACGGCAATACCGTTTACCGCTTCGCTTGCGTGAATTTATCCGTGAGCATCACGGAACCTCTCAGGTGTATGTATTTTATAAGCAAGCGGTGATCTTAGCCGGCGATGATGAATCCGCCGTTGACATTAACGATTTCACGTATCCGGGACCAAAACCGCGAAGCAAGGAAACCGCGATTTTGATGCTTGCAGATAGTTGCGAGGCGGCGGTGCGTTCACGACAGCCAAAATCTAAGGCTGAAGTCGCCGAAACCGTTATGACTGTTATTGAAGGCAAGCGTAAATCCGGTCAATTAGATGAATCTCGGTTGACATTAAATGATCTCAAGCAGATCAAGGATATTTTTATTGAGATGTTGCAGGCAATCTATCATCCGCGCATTAATTATGAAGATGCGATTGCACGTGTGCGTGACACCGTAGCGAATCAGGGGCAGACTTCTATACCGTCACCGGAGCCTGTCGCTGTACCCAAGCCTAAGCCAAATCTGACTCAGGAAATGAAACGTATCTCTTCGGAGAATACGATTGTCGAGAATGACACAGCGGGTAAAACAGGCAAAACAGGTAATCTTGAATTGGAAAAGGCACTCAATGAGGATGAACAAGACTCCCCCATGCCGGAAGTGCCACGCTTACGTAAGACAAGCGAAGTAGAAAAAGCTAATGGTGCAACAGAAACGCCTATAGAGTCAAAAAAACAGCCGAGCGCTGATGATACACTAGACCAGACAAAAACGGCGGAGAATGTGACGGGTGAGTCGTGACCGTAATCGTGGAGGTCATCAATAAAAACGGCTATGATGTCTCTGCATCACGCTGGCAAATTGCTGTGGAAACTGTGCTACGCCATCATCAGATAAATTCTACTGTCGAGATGAGTATCTCTGTACAAGAGGACGACGCTATTCAACGGTTAAACCATCAATTTCGTGGTAACGATGCCCCCACTGATGTGCTTTCGTTTCCTTCTGGTGAATTGGGCAATCTTGCAGACTTGCCAGATGGATTTTATCTGGGTGATCTAGCGATTGCATTGCCATATGCCAGCGCACAAGCAGAACGACACAATCACTCGCTCGCTGATACCCTCACGTTATTGGTAGTGCACGGTGTATTACACCTGTTAGGCTACGATCATGATGATGAAGAATCGCAGACAATAATGTGGGAAGAACAAGCTATAATTTTAGATGAATTGGGTGTTTCCGCATCGATTGTTCCTGCTTTGGAGGATGAATCCGATGGGTAAAGTCGAAGATGTAACCGAAGCGCTTACCAGCACAATGAAAATTGACCCTGATGAATATAGTCCTGTGACTAGCGCCAATCGTGCGGTGAGCTTAGGCTATGCCATCGCAGGCTGGTTGTATATGCTTCGGCGACAAAAAAACACACGTTTGCAGGCTGTGGCGAGTATTGCCGTGTTTTTACTGGCATTCTGGCTAGAAATTGATGTGCTCCGCTGGGCAATTCTAATCTTAACGGTGACAATGGTGTGGATGGCTGAGTTCTTAAATGCCGCCGTTGAAGCATCGGTAAATCTAGCGACGCAAGAAATGCACCCAATGGCGAAGGTTGGCAAAGATGTCGCCGCTGCCGCGGTGTTGCTTGGAGTTGTCGCCTCTATACTTATTGGTATACTTATTTTGGGTCCTGCTCTTGTGGATAAACTCGGTATTTAACGTCAATAAGGTAGAGAAGTGCTCTGATATGATTAAAGATAGAGAAGAGAAAAAGACCTCATCCGCTGAGGAACTTGATAATTCTGTCGTCGGCACAATGAAAATTAATCCGCGTCCTTACAAAGCGGTTGAAAAAAATGCCGATGAAATCTCACGCACGAAGTATGCAATCGCTGGTTTACTGTATCTTTTGCGCTATGAGCAGACCATGCGTAATCTACTTTTTGTCAGCCTCACCATGATGTTTTTAACTTTCTGGTTACAAATTGATGTCGTACATACGGTACTCGTATTTTTGTCACTTGGGCTAGTGTGGTCTACCGAGGCGCTAAACACCGCTATAGAAGCTGTAGTTGATCTTGTCACACAGGATTTGCACCCGATGGCAAAGGTTGCGAAAGATGTTGCCGCCGCGGCAACGCTCGCCGCCACATTTACCTCTGCGACAATTTCAATATTGCTAGTAGGACCGCCACTGTTAACGCGATTCGGGATTATTTGATGGGCGATATTGATTAAATACAGTCCACAGGGTCTGCGAAAAATCGCAAATGCATCTATCATTGAGACTGTATAAGGGTATAGATAGATATGGTATTTGAGCACTTATGGACCTAGAACACGATCCTTCTCCTGAAAATCAATCACCTGAGCAGGACTCTGAATCATCACAACATCGAACCAGCCGTGCAAGGGAACGGGTAAAGCGTCGTAAAGACCGTCGTAAAACTGGTACCACACCAACTGTCCGACGCGGCTTACCCCGACAATTAACCCCCGCTGGTGGATTTAATCTGTCCCGCATCAACATTCCCTATGCCCGTCAGGTTGGGCTAATCAGTTTAGCTGGTGTGTTTATGCTGGCGCTAATTTTACTGGTCGGGTTATTCAAGAATGATCCGGTCGTCGCGGCACCCAACGCGATCTGGTTAGGGCAAGAATGGTCTCATGCCGATCACACGGATGCTGACATTGATTCTTTGACACGACAACTGCGCGATAATGAAATTGGTACCATCTATGCGTGGGTTGGCACAATGACTCCAGATGGACGCTGGTCTGCAGGATTAGACTCAGAAGACACCTTCAACGACATTGAAGCACAGGTGCAAGCCTTTACCGAACAATTTTCACGGCTTTATCCTGAAGCGCGTTTATTCGCATGGTTGAACATCCCCGTAATTTCGACGGGCGAGAATACATCTACCATCAGTAATGAAGAGAACGTGGGGAGTGTTTCCGCGTTTAGTTTGCGAATGATCAACAATTTAGCGTTTGATGGCATCCTGCTTGATGTCGAACCCATTTTTAACAATGACAATAATTATTTACGCCTGCTCCAACGTGTACGTGGGACAATCGGACAAGATGTTCGCATGGGTGCTTCTGTGCCACCGGATTGGACACCGATTGATGCCGGTATCCCTACACCTTCGGTGATCGCACCGGGTACAATTTGGGATGTGGAATATAAACAACGTGTTGCCTTGTTGGTGGATGATGTAGTGGTGCAAGCGTACAACAGCTATTTGTCCCAGCCATCTGATTATGCACAATGGGTCGCCTATCAGGTAGAAGCCTATGCTCTTGCTATTGATGAACTACAAACGACGACGAATGTGGTGATTGGCTTGCCTGCTTTTACAACGGAGTTGCCCGCACACGATGCATCTGTCGAGAATCTGACATTAGCCATTTCCGGTGTACAACAGGGATTGTCGCAGTCAGGTGATGCTTCACAGGTCATTGGTGGTGTGGCACTTTTCCAGAGTCTGGGCATGGACGCTGAAAACTGGGAACGCTATCGTTCGTTATGGTTGAATTAAAGCCTTTAAGTGGAGGAAACGATGTCACTGTGTTTGATTAAAAGACTTACACTCGATGGTTTACGTGATGTCGATTATGAAGCGGATACACTCGCCAATGCTGTGAAATATGAACCGCAGGACGGTGTGTATACTGTGGCGAATACGTTAAACACCTTTGATACTCTAAAGTTGAATGACCATTTAGACCGTCTGGAAGATTCCGCACGTCGCGCAGGAATCATTGATTTCACACTTGATCGTACACGTTTACGGGGCGCGCTCCGCGAAATGATTACAGATGCTGATGTTGGTAGTGTGCGCTTCCGTGTAACTGTTCCTCGGGATCATCAACAAACCCTGATACTTTCAATTGAACCGTTCAAACCCTTGTCCGAAGCATTTATTGAGCGGGGTGTGCGGTGTATCACTGCGCCGAATAGCGCGCGCGATAATCCTGCCGCCAAAACTACGGATTGGATGCACGCTCGTAAATCACTTAGCGATGCCATGCCGGAAGGTATCTACGATACGATTTTGCTTGATGCAAATGGTAATATGATGGAAGGTTTAGGCGCGAACTTTTACGCCATCAAAGATGATATGCTATTTACCGCTGGTGAGGGTGTGCTTGGCGGCATTGCCCAACAGATAATGTTTGAGATTGCGCCGAATATTTTGCCTGTGGTTAAATTACCCGTTAATCATGCTGATCTTGAGCAGGTTGAAGAAGCATTTATCACCAGTAGTAGTCGTGGTATTGTGCCGATTGTGGAGATTGATGGATTTGTGCTTGGCGATAGTACACCGGGCACACAAACGAGAGCACTCCGTGAATCATATAATCGATGGGTGGATGCTAATCTAGAACCGTTATAACCCTACGACTTACCGCTTTCTTATGTGACAAATAACACATTTAACCACATTTTGCCTACTCGGATGCCACAAAATCCCGTATGATATGCGCTAACGCATGGACTTATTAGAATGCGGGTAAACCAATGTCTGGAACAAAACGGTATACATCTTGGGGACGCTACCCTGAAGCAACACCACGCGATGTCAAAGAAATTGCGTGGCGCACGGATTTGCCGGAATTGTGCAAAATTGACCCACCTCTTTTGCCTTTTGGTTATGGGCGTAGTTATGGGGATAGTTGTTTAAATGATGGGGGTGTTTTGCTCGATATGACACCCCTGAACCAATTCATCGCTTTTGACCGTGAAACGGGTGTGCTTCGCTGTGAAGCCGGTGTTTCAATTGAGCACATTCTCGAAGTTGTTGTGCCACATGGTTGGTTTGTTCCGGTGAGTCCGGGAACAAAATATGTCACTGTTGGTGGGGCAATTGCCAATGATGTTCATGGTAAGAACCACCATTCTGCTGGAACATTCGGATGTCATATTATTCAATTTGAACTTCTGCGCTCCAATGGTGATCGATTAACCTGCTCGCCTGAGGAAAATACCGATTACTATGAAGCAACCATTGGTGGCTTAGGACTCACAGGTGTCATCATCTGGGTGGAGATGCAACTTAAATCGATTCCCACCCCCCTCATCGACATGGAAAGCATTCGTTTCGAAAATGTTGACGAATTTTTCGCGCTATCTGAAGAATCAGAGGAAATTCCCTACACTGTGGGGTGGGTGGATTGTCTCGCAAGTGGTAAGAACTTCGGGCGCGGTCTGTTCACACGCGGGGATTTTGATGATCCACCCTTCGGCATGAAGCGTAAACTCAAGAAGGTGACACCGTTGCCTGTCCCGTTCGATTTTCCTTCGTTTACAGTCAATTCACTGACGACACGCATTTTCAACGAACTTTACTATCGTAAGCAATTTAAAAAGCGTATTCGTGCGGTGACACACTATAATCCATTTTTCTATCCGCTGGATGTCGCGACGGACTGGTATCGGCTTTATGGCAAAAAAGGTTTCTTGCAGTATCAGTTTGTAATGCCCTATAAAGAAACCCGCGAGCCGATCAAAGAGGTATTACGTCGAATCGTCAAATCGGGAGAGGCTTCACCATTGATTGTTTTCAAAACATTTGGTGATGTCGAGTCGCCGGGTATGTTGTCTTTTCCACGTCCGGGTGTAACACTTGCGCTAGATTTTCGCTTTAAGGGTAAAAAGACGCTCGACTTGCTGGACGAACTTGATCAAATTGTGTTTGATAACGGTGGGGCGTTGTACCCTGCAAAAGATGCGCGAATGTCCGGTGAACATTTCCGTATGAGTTATCCAAATTGGGAGGCGTTTGCACAGTACATTGACCCGAAATTTTCGTCGAGCTTCTGGCGACGTGTGACTGAATCATAAAGGATTTAATGACATATGCTGAAGATTATGGTTATCGGTGCGACATCTGCAATTGCTCATGAAACTGCGAAGTTCTTTGCCGCTGATGGCGCGGATTTCTTCCTTGTCGGGCGCTCACCAGAAAAGCTGTCCGTGATTAAAGATGATTTACTTGCGCGTGGTGCAACAAGTGCAGAAACCCACGAGATAGATATGAATAACTTTGACCATCATCAAGCGTTACTAGATAGCGCGATTGATCGTATGGGGCAGGTAGATGTGCTATACATCGCTCATGGTTCTCTTGGGGATCAAGCGTTAGCTGAGGCTGATGTTGATGTGATGTTACAGGAGATGAATACTAACTTCCTGAGCACTGCCGCCTTCCTAACACTTGCCGCCAATTATTTTGAAGAACGTCGGCGTGGGGCGATTGCGGTAATCTCATCAGTTGCTGGTGACCGTGGTCGTGGGAGCTTGTATGTTTATGGCACAGCGATGGCGGCGAAAACGACCTTTTTGCAAGGATTACGTAATCGCCTCGCCAAAGTTGGGGTTTCCGTGTTGACGATCAAGCCGGGACGTGTGCGTACACCGATGACCGCACATCTTAAACCCAGCCCATTGCTTGCTGATCCTGAAAAAGTCGGGGAGCAAATCTACAAAGCTATGAAAAGCGGGCGCGATATTCTCTATACACCGTCGTATTGGGCGCTCATTATGATGATTATTCGTAATATTCCGGAACGCATCTTTAAACGCTTGAGCATGTAAATGGCTGATAATGTGAAAACGACAACCGATACAGTGCAAGATCAGAATAATCCTGCAAGCGGTATTCCCCTCGCATTACTGCAAAACATGCGCCCCAAGCAATGGGCGAAAAATGGGTTTGTGTTCATGGCGATTCTGTTTGATCAGAAGTTGTTCGATGCTGACCCGTTTTTGCGTGTACTTGCCGCGTTTGTTCTGCTTTGTTTAACGGCAAGCGCTATCTATATTGTGAATGATCTGGTCGATATTGAAAAAGATCGCCAGCATCCTCGCAAAAAATTTCGCCCGATTGCATCTGGTCGTCTACCGATTCCAGTGGCGATTGGTGCCGCAATTGTACTATTTGCAGTGGCGATTATTGGCTCATTGCCACTCAGCACAAAATTGACTATGGTTATCATCGGCTATATCGCTCTGCATGTGGCGTATAGCTTTATTCTGAAAAATATCGTCATCATTGACGTGTTTGCTATTGCAGGTGGTTTTGTCCTGCGCGTGTTAGCAGGGGCAGTCGTCATCGAGGTATCGAGCTTCTCTCCGTGGTTATATATGTGTGCGGCATTGTTGGCGCTGTTCCTCGCAGTCGGTAAACGCCGACAGGAATATATCATGATGGGCGATAAAGCCGGTTCAACCCGCAGTATCCTCAAAGAATACAATTTGAACCTCATTAATGATATGCTCCGTCTGACGATTACCACAACAGCGATTGCCTACACGCTCTATGCGGCTGAGGCAGAAACTGCGCTCATCCGCACGGAGTATATGCTGTTGACAATACCGTTTGTCTATTACGGATTGTTCCGGTATATGTTTTTGATCTATGTGAAGGAACATGGGGGCGACCCAACCGAGATTCTTTTTGAGGATCATGCCTTACAAATCACGATTGTGCTCTGGGTAAGTTTGTTGATCGTCTTTTTCTATCTGGTGTAAAAATATGATCGTAATTAGGCTATTATACTGCGATGGTCAACCTAGAATTAATCTAAAGGTGCTTTGAAATCATAGATGCCATCACGGATAGCATAACGAAGACCGCTTTCTTTACACACCATTGTATCGCTCTCACGTGTGAGTTCACCGCCACTTTCTGGGCAGGCAAATAAATTGACCGCACTGAGATTAATCGGGGTTTCACCACTGGTTAAACTCTTGGTGAAAATGCTTGGTGTATACAAAATGCCTGTATTCTGTAGCAAACTATCCAGCGTTACTAGCAATTGTGTTGGTAAATTATTCTTAAGCAACCCCAAGCGGAAAAACGAAACCGGGATGCGCTGTTGTAAGTCAAATTGGGCGTTTGCCAGCTCATTCTTAATGTATTCCGGGTGAAAGTCAAAATTGAGTTCCACAAATTCTACAGGGTCTTTGTCGAAAGGATTCCAATCTTGTCTACCCAGAAAATGACGCATGATCGCCTTGAAGTTTTGCTTGTTAGCATGCTCAAGGATAAATGTTGCGCGCGGGGTTAAAACACGCCGAATTTGTGCTAGGGCAGAGGGCACATCTGCCATATGGTGGATTACGCGAATCATCGTCGCCGCGTCGAATGCACCGGCGATAAAGGGTAACTGATACACATCCGCCGCCACATAGATAAATCGGTCAGAATCGCCGTAATGTTCGCGGGCATATTGTAATTGTGAAAACGAATAATCTAACAACACAACTTGATCGAATTGATCCCATTCACTGGTCAACCGCCCGAACCCTGCGCCGATTTCCAGAATGCGCCGTCCACCATTGGGGAGCAGTTTGCGGAGCGCCACCCGCTCGGCGCGATCTTCGTAATTGCGTCCCTGACCTTCCCAGAACTCTGTCCGGTAGTTTGACCCTTCGTAATCACAAATTTTGGGCGGACGTGAATCCGGCATAATTATCCTCCTGTTGGCGTTGGTTCAAATTCTGTCTCCTGAGTTGCGTCAGGAGCGTTCTCACCAGCGCCGACGGTCCCACTATTGGGATCGGGCGTTTGTTCGACGTTTTCATCAGAAGTTACGGTACTATCATTCTCGCTTTGTGGCAAGGTCGTTGTGTCTTCCGGGCTGTTAGTCTGTTCATTTGTGGAATCCTGCGCGTTCATTTCGGTGTTTATACCTTCTGCACCGAAGAAGGCTGGCGCAATGCCAAATGCGGACATACCATCAACCGCCTGTGTATTGACCTCTGCGGGACCACCTTGGTCATACACTTGCGGGCGCAATTGTTCGTCTAAGCCTGGAATACCACCCTGCATAACAACGCCTGTTTGTAATGGAATGTTCGCTAACGGAACTGCTTCGTCTGCCAGTTGATAATTTAATCCAGCAGTACGGGAGAAACCGGGCCACGGATTTTCACTATAGGCGTTT
>JGI12048J13642_10762066_pt1 | contig 10510 bp, 7 predicted proteins | sample ElkSlonscriptome_16_FD_13642 | JGI IMG/M metagenome (IMG submission 13642)
TTCGGCTTGGGTCGCTTCGGCAGTCAATCGGACGGTTCGGCCCTCGATTCCGGCTTTTTCGCAGGCTCGTTGCTTATTGCGAACATACACCTGACTGGCGGGGTCTTCGCCGACCAAAACGGCGACCAGACAGGGAGAAAAAGAACCTCCTCGTTCAAGGGCGGTTTTTCTCACCTCATTGGCCACCTCTTCGCGGATTTCGGCTGCGATTTGTTTGCCAGGGAGTAATTTCGCGGTCATCATGCTCTCAACGGGTTCGTTTTCGTCTTCGTTGCCAAAACGCCATAGTGGCATTTCGGCTTGATCGTTATAGTAATCATAACGTCTCGCGACCTTTCATAAAATTACGCTACACGAAATCAAATAGGATTTCTGTCTCGATGTCTACCGATACACCCAACGCTGAAGCCAAACCGCCAAAATTGAGCGCTGTCGAAAAGATCAAAGACGAGAGCAACTTCTTGCTCGGATCGATCGGCACCGAGTTGGTGGAGCCGACTGATCATTTCAACAAAGATAATCTGCAGCTGCTGAAGTTCCACGGCACCTACCAACAAGACGACCGTGATCTGCGGGCCGAGGCCAAGAAAGCGGGCGGCGGGAAGGTTTTTTCGATGATGGTTCGTTGCCGAATCCCCGGCGGACGGATTACATCCGATCAATTGTTGGCCCAACTTGACATTTGCGATACGCTCGGCAATGCAACGCTGAAGATCACGACTCGGCAAACCTTGCAAATCCACGGCATTTTGAAGAGTGATTTGCAGAAAACGATTCGCCGAATCAATGAAATGGAACTCTCGACGCTAGCGGCTTGCGGTGATGTCAACCGAAACATCATGTGCTGCCCTGCTAAACGAGTCGGTTCGGTCCATGCCGATCTAGAAAAATTGACGGATGAATTGACGGTTGCGCTCGCTCCACAGACGCCTGCCTACCATGAATTGTGGGTAACGGATGACGAAACAGGCGAAAAAACGCTACACGGTGGTGGTGAAGTGGTCGAACCGCTCTACGGACCACGCTACTTGCCCCGAAAATTCAAAATCGGCATTGCGCTTCCCGATGACAATTGCATCGATATCTACACGCAAGACATCGGTTTTTTGGCCGTGGTTCGCGACGAAAAAATCATCGGATATAACGTGCTCGTGGGTGGCGGAATGGGAACAACCCCGTCAGCGAAGAAGACGTTCCCGGCACTCGGCAAACGAATGGCGTTCGTCAAACCCGAACAAGCGGTCGATGTTGCCAAGGCGATCTTGAAGGTGCAACGGGACTACGGCAACCGCGAAGACCGCAAAGTCGCTCGTATGAAGTATCTGGTGGCTGACTGGGGGGTCGAGAAATTCCGCCGCGCGGTCGAAGAGTATTTCGGTGAACCGTTGGCCGATTGCACCGCAGACGACGTGACCGAGTTCGATGACCACATGGGATGGCAAGAACAGGGTGATGGGAAATGGTCCTATGGACTAAACATTGAAAATGGTCGTCTCTATGACAATGAGAACCATCAATTGAAGGCATGCTTGCGGGCGATTTGCCACAAGTTCAAGACGGAACTTCGCATGACCGGCCATCAAAGTATCATCGTCACCGACGTCGATCCGGCGGACAAAGACAAGTTGATCTCGATCATTAACGAGCACAAAGTGCCGACCACGGAGGAAACCAGTACGGTGCGGCGATGGTCGATCGCGTGTGTGGCATTGCCGACATGCGGTTTGGCGATCACCGAGAGTGAGCGTCGTTTGCCGTCGATTGTTGACCAACTCGAACAACCGCTGGCGAAACTGGGACTCGACAAAGAGCGTTTTACGCTTCGCATGACGGGCTGTCCGAACGGATGTGCGCGTCCCTACAACGCCGACTTGGCGCTAGTGGGCAAAGCCAAGGACAAGTACACCTTATTCGCCGGCGGCGGATGGCTCGGGCATCGCCTAGCGTACGTCTACAAGGACTTGGTCTCCGACGACACGGTCGTCGATGAGCTTGTCGGGATTTTTGCCGCCTTCAAAGCCAACCGCAACGGGAATGAATCGTTGGGCGATTTTTGCGACCGTGTAGGCCGAGACGATTTGGAAGCACTCGCCGCGGCGGCTCCAAGACCGTAAAGATCCTTTTTTTGGGGGGTAGCGGAAGTCGTCAACGACTTTCGTCCGCCTCGAAACCTAAACCTTCACATCGAGATGGCCATCGGCAAGTTGTGTTTGCACCTGCTTGGCTTGTTCGAGCATCGAATTAATTGCATCGCCGGCTTGTTTTTGCGTGTCGAGTTGTTTTGCTAGCAGCGTCATTTGCACTTTTTGCTCGTTCGCATCGTTGCGAGCGTTCAGGACACTGGTGACCGCAGGATGAATGCAAGACATCGTGGCTCCTAAAATGGGGTTGGAGTAGGGATGGAATGAGGCTGAGGCCGATTGCATCAGTCGCCCGAACCGGCTAAAGCTTGGGCTCCAACACAGACCCTCTTGTGAAAAACTCGGTCTGCTGGTGAGATATCACCATCGAAACCCGAAAAAAGGTTGAAATCCGCACCCTTGGAATCCCCAAATAGCGTTAATCGGCACTTTTTTACTGTCGTTTCCGCAATTCTTTTTAGAATGCATCCCTATTATCATGATGTTTGTCGGCAAATGCTTGCCGCTTTTCGACCCCAATTTACTCGCCCGGTTTTGAGTTCTCGCAATCGCCGGCGAAGGCTTTATGAAAAATCTTACGAAATACTTGAGGCTTTTGTCCGTTTGGACATCAGCGACGCTTTTAACGTTATTACCTTTTCTGGTCGCCCTTGATTACGCAGGCGTACTCAAATGGACTCAGTGGGCAGCAACGGCCGTGGTTTTACTTGCAGCATTGCTGGCGATCCCTGCATTGACTGATCGTGAGAATCAAACGGGGGCAAAGTACCATTGGTTCACCTTGTTTCTGCTCGTTTGGGCCGGTTTTGTTTGGTTTCAAACCGTACCATTGCCCGCCAGCGTCCATTCACTGCTTAGTCCTGGTTCCGCAGATGCCTACCGTGTCTGGGCCGCTCCCGCGCTCGGGGCGTCGGCCGTTGACGATTTCCAACCGATTTCCGTCGACGCTTGGAGCACCAAGCACAGCTTAGCGATGCTGTTGATGGCGATCACGTTAGCATGGACCTCGGCAACCGTATTTCAAACCCGGGTTCGATTGGCGTTTGTAATGGTGGGGCTTGCCATAGGTGCAGCCGTTCACGCAGGGCTCGGGATTTTTCAATTGGTGGTTCCGGAAACCGGCATACTAGGTATGGACCTCGTCGATCGTGGCAACCCGTTTGCCGGCTATGTCAACCGCAACAATGCAGCACTCCTGATGAACCTTGGGGTCGGATCGAGTTTGGGGTTATTGGCTTGGCGGTTGAGCGCACTGAGTGGCCAAGAGGTGGACGACGAGAACTTTGAAATGAACGATCTGATCTCTCTGGTCAGTGATCGTGAAAGCTCAATAGCGTTAGCAAGTTTGGTGCTGTGTACCGCTGCATTATTGGTGTGCGGGTCACGCGGTGGATTGGTCGCCGCACTCTTCGGATTCGTGTTGGCCTTTGGGTGGATTCGGACCAAGCGTGGCGTTCTGACGATCCCGGTTTTGATCGGAGTCATCACCATCGCAACGGTGATGTTACTGGTTCCCCTCAACTTGGATTTGGAATCGATCCAGCGATTAGAAATTTTTGTCAATCAAGATAATACGACCCTTTTGCACGATGGGCGATTGCCCCATTGGTCAGACGGTATGGCCGCAGCAAGATCATACTTACCGTTGGGCAGTGGCGTGGGCACGTACGCCGACGCCCATTTGCCGTATTTGAACAAGAGCACGGATGCTTGGTTTGTTCATGCCGATAATTTGTGGTTGGAACTTTTTACGGAGCAGGGTATCGTCGGTATCCTGTTTTTCCTCGGGCTGGTCGGTTCGTTGCTCTATTCGCTACAACGACTTCGCGAATCTCCCGATGCGGTCGATCATGGCCTCCGGGTAGCTGGATGGTATGTGCTTGCCGCATTAGTCGTATCCCAGTTCTTCGATTTCGGATTGATTGTCCCAGCAAACTTCATTGCGTTCGGTGTGTTTTTGCCGATCGTCGCGACGCGGCGTTTTTTCGTCGCCTCGTATGTTCGAGATCAAGAGGGAAACGCATACTCCGACGATCAGGCGGAGGGATCGGAAGAAGCCGATTCGAAGTCGCAATCGAAGATCCGATTCTCAACGCCAGGCTCGTTCGCGATGGGGATCATCATTGCAGTCGTTGCAATTCTTCCTTCGTTTTGGTCACTCCAGGTACTCAATACCAGTGCAAAAATCGACGCCATCGTTCGCGAAGCAGATTTCGCTCTCGAAGCAAAGAAACCGGAAATAAGCGAACTTGAACGAATGGCAAAATCGCTGGAACCGTTGGCAATGACGAGCGGTTCCGCCGAAGCGTATCAAACGCTTGCCGAGCTAAACCATCGCATGGCGCGGTACGAAGAGGTCGCCAGTGCGAATCCAAAGTCCGAAGAGGAAATTCGAAGACTGTACAGCCAAACCGCACCACTCGCCCGTCGTTTGACGTGGCTCCAACAACCGCCCAGTGTCTTGCAGACTTCCAATCAAGACGATCAATCAAGTGCTAACGGTGCCACGGTTGATCCTTCATTATCAAAACATTATCTCGACGCTCTCACCCATGCGGAAGCCGCTCTTCGTTCCCGTCCGCTCTCACGCGAGTCGCGTGCGACAAGTGTTTACTTGGACTTCATTCACGCCAATCGCGATCGTACCTATATTCTTCTGAAGCAACTTCAAGAGTTGTACAAAACCAACATCGCTGCCACACAGCGAATCGGAAGCTTGGCGGTCGATAGCGAAGAAATGGGGATTGCAACGGAATGCTACCGAACCGTGCTCACCCGCAACCCGCGTTTTACCAAACGCGTGTTACGAACGATTGAGTCACACCCCCAAATTACAGCCTCTCAGATCGTACCGGAGACACCTAGCAATCTACGCTTGGCTGCCCAGTCGATCCTATCAAGGCCCGATCCTGATAAAGCGTTTTTGGAAAAAGCCTATTCAGGATTTGAGTGCGACCGCTGTGAAACGATCGCCGAGCGAGCCACGTGTGAAGAACTGGCGGGCGACACCGCTTACGTTTTGGGCAAGTATGATGAAGCCTTTGAAGCCTACCAGAAATCGCTGCGATTCAAGCCAAATAACAACGGTTTGAGAATCAAGTTGATCGGTCGGTTACGAGCGCAAGACAAACGCGATGAAGCGCTCGCCGAAGCGAGGAAAGCCCGAGTCTTGTCGCCCGAAGAAGATCGTTTCGACGTCATCATCAAAGAAATCGCCCAAGCGGAGTTGCAGGAATACACGACGCCGTAAAAGCAGCGGCGTCGCTCCGAGACGCCGGATCTATTGCTGAGCGAATCAACCTCCCCCGGCGCAGAGGTCGCTCGGGAGAGGTTATGACTCGGCGATTAGCCTCGGCTTGGGCGGGGGATGTTTTTTCGTCCGCCAGATTGATTTTTTTTGCGGCGTTTCTTTTGACGACCGGTCGCTCCGCTCGATGGGTTCGAAAACTCGACGTCGGATAATGGTTTGCCGATGTTGTCTTTCAATTGCAAGACGCGGTCTCTTAAAGCTGCCGCCCGCTCAAACTCTAAATCCTCGGCTGCCGACAACATCTCGCGTTCGAGTGCTTCGCAATACTCTAAGGTAATGTAAGTCTCTTTTACGGCACTCGCTGCTGCTTCGGTCTTCTTTCGAGTGGCAACATCGCTATCGATGCCTCGACGAATCGACTTGCGAATCGTCTCGGGTGTAATCCCATGCTTTTCATTATAATCCTGCTGAATCTTTCGGCGACGCGTCGTCTCTTCGATCGCCATCTTCATTGAATCGGTCACACGATCGGCATACAGAATGACTTTGGAGTTCGAGTTTCGTGCTGCGCGGCCAATCGTTTGAATCAAGCTGGTTTCGCTGCGAAGAAAACCTTCCTTGTCGGCATCCAAAATTGCGACCAAGGACACCTCGGGTAAATCGAGCCCCTCGCGAAGCAGGTTGACGCCGACGAGACAATCAAACTGTCCCGCCCGTAGTTCTTGAAGCAAATCAACTCGTTCGAAGGCATCAAGTTCGCTGTGCAGCCAGCGGCAACGGACGTTTTGCTCTTGCAAGAATGCGGAGAGGTCTTCGGCCAATCGCTTGGTCAGTGCCGTCACCAAAACCCGTTCGTCTTTCTCGGCACGAATTCGTATCTGTTCCAGCAAATGTTTGACTTGGCCACGAGCCGACTCGATTTCGACGACGGGATCAAGAAGTCCTGTGGGGCGAATGATCTGCTCGACCACTTCGCCCTTCGTTCGTTTCAGTTCGTACTCGCTCGGCGTGGCACTAACGAAACAAATCTGAGCCGTTCGTTCTTCCCATTCTTCGAACTTTAGCGGGCGGTTATCGAGGGCACTGGGCAATCGGAAACCGTGCTCTACCAAAGTGGTTTTGCGGCTTCGATCGCCCGCGTACATCGCTCGCACTTGAGGGATCGTGACGTGGGACTCGTCGACAAACGTGATGAAATCTTTGGGAAAGAATTCGTAAAGCGTATCTGGGGTTGCTCCGGGTGGTTTTCCCGACAGCGGGCGGCTGTAATTTTCGATTCCTGGACAGTGGCCGACCTCGGCCAACATCTCTAAATCAAATCGGGTGCGTGCCGAGATCCGCTGTGCTTCGAGAAGCTTGCCCTGTTTCTCGAACACTTCAAGCTGCTGGGCGAGTTCTTCTTTGATACCACGAATGGCTTTCTTGATGCGATCTTCCGGCATCACGAAGTGACGGGCTGGATAGATGTAGAGATGGTCGACGGTCTTAATGGTTTCGCCCGACACCGGCTTGATTAGCGAAATCTGCTCAATCTCGTCGCCCCACATTTCAATGCGATAGGCGAATTCTTCGTAGCTTGGCCACAATTCAATACTGTCACCACGAACGCGGAACTTACCTCGGTCAAAGGCCACGTCGTTGCGTTCGTACAAAACGTCGACCAACTTTAATAGAAGATGGTCGCGGCGAGTGACCTCGCCTTTGTGAATCGACACGATGAGTTGACGGTAATCGTCCGGCGATCCAAGTCCGTAGATGCTGCTAACCGAGGCGACGATAATCACATCACGGCGACTGACCAACGAACTGGTCGTTGCCAATCGCAAGCGATCGATCTCTTGGTTGATCGAAGCGTCCTTCTCAATAAAGACGTCGCGCTGAGGGATGTAGGCTTCGGGTTGATAATAGTCGTAGTAGCTGACAAAATAGTGAACGGCATTGTCAGGGAAGAACTCTTTGAACTCGCCATACAGTTGGGCGGCCAACGTTTTGTTATGGCTCAACACCAATGCGGGCCGACCGAGATTGGCGATCACATTGGCCATCGTAAACGTCTTTCCCGTCCCCGTTGCTCCGAGCAATACTTGCGCGGATCGTCCCGCTTGGAACCCACGAGTCAATTCGGCGATCGCCTGAGGTTGATCGCCAGCCGGCTTAAACGACGGCTGGAGATGGAATTCGGCTGGAGGAAGCACGGCAGAGGTCATAAAGAGGAATCGGCAATAAAACTTGTATGAAAAAAGACGCAGCAATCTACTTTACCCAGCAGGCGAGAATCACCCAATAGGCATGCAGGTTTTGATGAGTCGCCGTGTCTCTCCGAGACACATTATTCATCTCATCCCCTTCATCGCGTTTTATTCTTCGTGTCCCGGAGAGACGCGGCTACGGCTTGTTGCACGACCAATCAGCGACAGAAAGAGTGCTGCGGCTAAGCCAGCGGAACTGAACATCATGCACATGACCATGACTTGATAACGTGCAGCGATCAAGGGTGAAACGCCAGCCAACACTTGCCCGGTCATCATGCCTGGGATCGAAACGATGCCAACGGCAAACAACATGTTGGTGATTGGGATAAAGGCGGCCCTCATAGCCGAGGCGCGTGCGTCGTTGTGAGGCTTTCCTCGCTCTGTTTCGACATAGTACCGCTCGGCCGCCAAGCTAACGGCATTCATACATCCCGAAAACGTCATCCCCGCCAGCGGGATAAAAACGCGTGGTGCAAACCATGGATCCAGTCCCAGTACCCCTTGGGTCATGAAAAACAATGTGATCCCGCCACCAACAAACACCGCCGTCACGGCGTACAGATAATTTCTGGTCCGATCCTGTTTTACCGATCGCAGCGCAATCCAGCTTGCCGCGAGCAGCATGATTGTCAGAATGCCGATAACGATCCATGGCGTTTCGGCCGTGAACACATAGCCAAGCAGGTAGCCCACCAACAGCAATTGCAAAATCATTCGCGACAGACCGATGATCGCTTGGCCAGCGCCGAGCGACCAACGGAACATCAAGATTAAGACGATGATGACTGGAATCAACGAAAAAACTAATCGATGAAGCGGGATCACATCAGCCATGTTCCTACCAAAAAGGTCACTCTTGCGAAAGAATGTCGCTGACCAATGCGGCATCGATGGTTAAAGCGTGCTCAGTTTCGGGATCGAGAAGGAGCCCGAAGTCGTCAGGGAGGTAGTCGAGAAGGGTTTCGCCATCGACAACGAAGCCTTGGACTTCGTCGAGTTCGGTGAATAGGTCACTCATCTCTTCGACAAAGATTCCGGCATTTTCTTCTGACGTGAACGCGACCAAGACTTCTTCTTCGTTGATCTCCGCCGTCAGCGCCCCCATGCTCTCCTCATCCTCGTCCTCGTCCTCGATATTGATCAAGACGAATTGAAGTTCCAAGAGCAAGGACCGAATTTTCGATGCGTTGCGATCGGCGATCGCGGCATCCAATGCTTGGTTTGTTGATTCAGAGGTCATGGACGCGTTCTCAAAAAAATAAAAGGAAGCCAACCATTTGGCGGCCACATGGCACCCGCCGTTTTGCGGGTTCGCCTCCTAGTGTACCAAAACCAACGGCGTAGCCTACAGGACTACTCTTTTCCTTGCCAACCGACTAAACTACGCTCCATCTGAAAGTCGCCTCTATCGCCTAAATCACTACACTTTCCAAAAGATATCCCATGTCCGAGCAATATCGTCCTGCCACGCTCGCCCTTCACGCTGGCCAAGAACCTGATCCGACGACCAATAGTCGCGCTGTGCCGATCTATGCGACGACAAGTTATACGTTTAACGATACCGATCACGCCGCCGCTCTTTTTGGGTTGACCGAGTTCGGGAATATTTATAGCCGATTGATGAATCCGACCGTCGATGTACTCGAAAAACGATTGGCTGCGTTGGATGGTGGAGTCACGGGCTTGTGTTTCGCATCGGGCCAAGCGGCCATCACGGCTGCGATTTTGACCATCGCTCACAGCGGCCAGAACATCGTGAGCAGCACGTCGCTGTATGGGGGAACCTGGACACTGTTCACGCAAACGTTCAAGAACCTAGGCATCGAAGTCCGCTTTTTCGACCCCAATCATCCTGAACAAATCCATGGTCTTGTCGACGAGAACACTCGGCTTGTCTACATGGAGAGTATTGGCAACCCTAAGAATGACGTCCCTGATTTTAAAGCGATCAGCGACGCCGCCCACTCCGCTCCCCAAGGTGCGATTCCAGTGCTATGCGACAACACCGTGATGACACCGATGCTGCTGCGTCCGATCGATCATGGTGTCGATATCGTGATTTACAGTACGACCAAATTCATCGGTGGACACGGTGTTCATATCGGTGGCGCCATTGTGGATAGCGGCAACTTCAAGTGGGCCGATCAACCCGAGAAGTGGCCCGAGTTCTGTGGTCCGTCACCCTCTTACCACGGGGCTGTGTTCGAAGAACATTTGCGAGGCATGGGTAACATCGCTTACAACATCCATATCCGCACCCATTGGCTTCGCGATACCGGTGCCGCGATGAGTCCGTTTGCGGCATTCTTGTTCTTGCAAGGACTCGAAACGTTGCACCTGCGGATGCCACGGCACTGCGAGAATGCCTTGAAGGTTGCTGAGTTCCTGGAAGGCCACCCAAAAGTAAGTTGGGTCAACTACCCAGGCCTAAAATCACACAAGGACCACAAGAACGCGGCCAAGTATCTCACCAATGGCCAAGGTGCCATCATGGGATTTGGAATCGCGGGCGGTATCGAAGCGGGTAAGAAGTTTATCAACGCCTGCAACCTCTGTTCACACCTGGCCAACATCGGAGACGCCAAAACGCTGGTGATCCATCCTGCTAGTACCACGCATCAACAACTGTCACCCGAGGAGCAACAACAAACGGGCGTCCTACCCGAGTACGTTCGCATCTCGGTCGGTCTCGAAGATGTCCAAGACATTATCGATGACCTCAAGCAGGCGTTGGACAAAGCGTAAGTATCAATCACCGAATGTCCGATACTTTTTCCAGCACCGACGATCTACGGACTTCGGGCACACTTCGGTATGCCCAGTCCGTTGTTTTTGACGAACCGCTCAAGCTTGAACTGGGGGGAGAG
>JGI12048J13642_10398770_pt1 | contig 10502 bp, 8 predicted proteins | sample ElkSlonscriptome_16_FD_13642 | JGI IMG/M metagenome (IMG submission 13642)
CCTGGGAAGCGGAACGGGTCCCACAAGTTTTGGCTCATCGTTGTGCCTACCTAAATGACGACCTCTCTCCTGAACAGTATTTTTCTACGTAGAAAGTGACGTGCTCCCGTTGCAACCTATCGAAGCCTTGCTAATCGAGGTCGCATGAGCGCAATGAAAACAGCGCTGGTGACAAACATAACTAACCTGAGTTCGGGGGTAAATAACTCGGATTCGGTATTATTCCCAACTTGCTCACGACTTGACAGGGCTACGTTTAATTAGGGTCACCTACTTAACAGAGGAAACGATTTCTCCACTGGCTTTTGAGGACGTGAATGTGGATGTGAGACGACTGTTTAGCTAGGACGTAGGGGAAAATATTAAGCGATCGTCCTTTCTTATAACAAAAGGCGATCGCCCTTCACATAACAGAGCGATCGCCTTTTTGCATTATTTATAGCGATATTAAATAGCTTGTAAACTGCTAAGTGAAAGGAGGAGCGGGCTGTGCCCGCTCCTCCTTTCACAAATTATTTGAGACTACTAGTAAGTTCAGTTTTGAATCCTTAGCGATAGCGATCGCTGTAGTCATCTCCGCCGGAGCTATTGTCACCGTAGTCAACGGGTTGGTAGTCCGTGTAGTCACCACCACCACTTGCCGCAACGCTATGGCTCGAATATCCGCCAGAAGATTGGCGACGACTCCGATAGCGTGACAAAGACTTGGGTTCACGTCCACCCGCACGATAGGCGGAACCAGACGACGAAGGAGGAACGACCTTAGAGTCGCTACTACTCGTAACGATTGGGTCGATATCAGGTTCAACAATTTGAGGTTTGATGCTGGGACGAGGTTCACGGGTGGTTGGCGTCCGCTCATCACTCCACTGCTGTTCATCACCCCACTGGTCGTTGACGCCTGGGCGATCGCCACCCCATTGATCGTTTTTCCAATCAGAGCGACGGGCTGCAACGCGCTCGTCAGGGCGTTGTCTTGCCCGAGGCAGCGGTCGGCGTCTGGGAGAAGCTGGAGGATAATCGTCTCTAGGCTCTAGGGAGCGGCCTCGACTTGAAGGGCGGCGACGGCTTGTTGCATAGTCGTCGTAATCGCGCTCGTCTCGCGTTGCACGGATGCGACGGGTTGATCGAGCTGCCTTAGAGTACGGAAGCTCTCCAGAATCAGCATCGTAGTCGAAGTCACGATCGTAATCGTAGTTTCGACTAACATCTCGCTCATCATCCACAACAGGCGTATTTCGTTTTGCCTGCTCGGTTGAGATTTTCCGCAAGCGAATGTTTTCAACGGCAAAGAAGATCGCTGAGCCTGCCAACGACAACTGACCTAATAGCAGCAACGGGTCGAGTCGCCAACCCTGAAACATTAGGATCAAACCAGAAATAAGGGCGATCGCCGCGAAGAAAATGTCGTGATCGCGCGACAGCTCAGGACGCACTGATCGCATCGCATAGAGCGCTACACCGCATAGGGCAAGTGCGATACCGAGAATAAAAGCGGGATTACTCCCGAAATTGACCATTGCGTCTGTCCTCTTTTGACGTACGTGTTCCTATACTAGCGAGTCTTAGTCGAAATCACTATGGGCAATAGTATTGATTTTGCCACTATGAATCAAAACTTTCGCAAATCTTTCCACATATTGTTTGGTAAATGCCGAATTGGAAGGTGTTAAAGCTAATTTTTTCCGCTTACATCGTCAGTTCCAGCGCAAACTACACAAAAAGATACGCCGTACCATCAAAGTTGTTAGTTCCATATCTCATTCATGTTTGTTGGCGCAGATTTACGTCTTTTGTATACGCACCAAGTAGGAACTGTTTAAGTCAAGCTTCTTCGAGCTATGGAGAAGTTGCGAATATGGGCATCCTTTAGTAAGAAATTGACTCCACGTTAAACATCTACCACAATGAAGCCTATATTTGACACGATTCGCAGGGTTGTTGCTACATTTCTAGCCGCTACGATCATTGCCACAATGTCTACAGAGCTGGTTTTTCCTCAGCCAGCTTTTGCGTCAATCCGTACGAACTTAGAGATACCGCAACAGCTTTATAAGACACTGCACAGCAAACAGCTTATTGCAGATGCGAAAAGATTTCTTGAAGTTACTCCAGAGACTTTTTGCTTAGCCTACAGTGACATGCAGGCAGGGATTGACAATTTTGCCTGGGTTGCGATTCAAGACGGGGCAGCATCGACCTACACAATTATTTCTGCCGTTTCTTCTGCAGCATCTGCAGGTGCAGGCTCTTTATCTGGATACGCAGGAATTGCTTCAGCAGTCTCTCAGTTAGGGCTAGGAAGTGTTACTACAACGATAGCTGGTTTGTTAGGTAGAGTAACGTGACAGGAGCAGCTGCTACAGCGGTCGTAACTTCAGCCGTTGGTGAACCAGTCATTATGGGCGCATTGCTCGCAGGTGGAACAGGCGCTGTTGCAATTGGGTCTTATAAGGTAGGTCAATTTACCACAGACAAATTTGGAGAGTGGTCTAGAAACTACTGTTCTTTAAAACTGGCTCAGCGCGTTGAGACTAGGAAAGTAGTCAATTGAGATCGCAAGCAAGACCAAGACTGTCCGGTTCCACGAATCGAGTTGTCTGTATGACACAGACTCTAAAATCGGGGATTCCACCTGTAGGATTAGAGGAATGGAATCTGTGAAGAGTGAGCCTGTAGAGCTGATATGGATACGGATGCAAACGCCAAACCATCAGAATCGTCGAGCATTTTGAGTCGGTTCAATCCCAGTCGATTCAAAATGATGCCTGGAGATAATTGGAGTAGCCGACTGTGGGCGATCGCCCAGTTCTTGCTAGTGTCTCTGCTCTTTGGCGTTGCCTACACCCAAGACCCAATCTACTATTCGCCAGAAAATCAGAACACCAAATATCTTCAAGGCTTAGCCCAAGGGGGCTATGGTTTTCTCAGCCAAGATTGGACTGCGAATACCCTCGATCCGCTTCCTGCTTTTACGGCGCTGGTACAGTTCACCTACCAATTCATTCACCCTGAATATGGCTTTTATCTCTTCTACTTCCTGATTTTTGGGGTGTATGTCTACAGCATGGTCGCCATTGTCAATCAGGTTTTTCCGATTCGCTCTGGTGGAGCAATGCTACTGACCTTCTTGGGACTGATGCTGTTCTGTCACACGGTTCACCTCGAAATCTTTGAGTTTGATATTGGCGAACATCTTCACTATGGCGTTGCTGAGCAATACATCTTGGGGCCAGTGTTTCAGCCGTGCAACTTTGGGGTGTTTTTGCTGGTCTCGATCTATGCGTTTCTAAAGCGGCATCCGTATTGGGCCGTGGTATGTCTGGCGATCGCCGCAACCTTTCACCCGGCATATTTTCCTAGCGTTCTCGTCTTGACCTTGTCGTACATGGGCGTTCTCGCGTGGGAAACGCGCTCATGGAAACAGCCTTTGGGTGTGGGCATTGCCTCCTTTCTACTGGTGCTGCCCGTGTTCAGCTACATGTATTTTATGTTTCAGGACACGACTCCAGAGCTGGCACAACGAGCAACTGACATTATTGTGAATCAGCGGATTCCCCATCATTCCGTGCCAGCGGAGTGGCTAGAGGATGGTCAGCCCTATGTGCAGATGATTGTGGTGGCGATCGCCCTCTACCTAGTGCGTCAGACGCGACTGTTTTATGTGCTGGTTTTGCCGTTTGTAGCCGCTGTTGTTCTAACAATCGTGCAGATGCAGATCAGCAATGATTTTGTGGCGTTCATCGCGCCTTGGCGAATCTCGGTGTTTTTAGTGCCAGTGGGAACCTGCATTGTTTTGGGCTGGGCTGTCACGGCTCTGTTTAAGCAATTTCCCACAGTGACAAAACGGCGATCGCCCTTCATTGCCCGATTTAGCCTAGTGTTGCTTCTGACGCTGGTGATCTTCGGGGGAATTAACCAGTACAGCAAGTTCCAAAAGAATGACGACACCTTCGCCATGATGAACTTCATCCGAGACAGTAAACAGTCTGGTGAAACGTATTTGATTCCTGCCGACTCCAAGATTCTGCGAAAATTTCGCCTTTACACGGGTGCTCCCATCTACATCAACCGCAAAACTCATCCGTACTTAGATACAGAAGTGATTGCGTGGAATGAGCGGCTAGAGAAAGCAGAAGAGTTCTATGGCAGTCGCGGAGTCCAGAGCTGCCGGATGCTGCGCCAAGAATTTTTGCCTAAAGGCGTGACCCATGTGGTCTTGCCCAGAGAAAACATGAATCGACGATGCAAGCAACTCAAGCGCGTCTACAGAGATGAGAGCTATGGCGTGTTTACAACCGAGCGATTGAATCGTCGGCAGGCAAACAAAGAGAGCGATCGCCTCCAGAAAGGATGAGGGAAATTTTGGATTCCGATATGAGTTCAATCCAAAATCCCCCGTCTAAAATCCAAAATTGAGATCAGCGATCGCCCTGCACTTCAGCAAGTCGGTTCCAGCGCCGCACAATACGCCGGAGTTTGGGGGGTAGGTCACCTTGCACCTCTGGAGTATATTGAATCTCTGCTTGGCGATTGCGCAAAATGATGTTGGGTTCGGCTACAAGCTCAGCTTCGTCTGGATTTTGAAAGGGTTCTAAAAACTGAGGATCAGCTTGGCGATCGCGCTGGTAAGCAATGCCGTCAAAGTCCTGAAACGGAGCTTTCCGGAGCAATTCGCTAAAACGCTCCATCTTTCGACCAGAAATTTCAGTGATCTCCGGTGATGCGGTTTCTTCGGACGAGGGTTGAACGATGCGGCCATCTGCTTCTAGTAAATAAATTTGGCGATCGCCCTCAGTCATCACCATTTCAAACATCGTCTCGTCTCCTAGCTGAAACGGATCAACGCGAGGAATGAATGTGGGTCGAGTTCCTTCAGGTGGCGTGGCGATCGCATTAAGCCGAATCATTCGACCGCTGTTATCGGTGTGGTAAATCCAATATTGTGCTGAAGCAGGGCTGGATGGTTCTGTTGTAGGCTCTGCGGCGCGCACAATCGCCCTCCATCCGAAAATAGCTTGCTCAGTGCAACCCCCATCGACTGGAGTGATGCCTAGACAACCATTCCAAGTTTGAGGTTCTGATTCGATGACCCGCAGATGCTCTAGGGGAACGTCGTGGTCTGCCGCAACTGTAGATAGGAGGCGATCGCCCACAGAGGGAGGCAAATTGCTGTCGTAGGTCGAGCGACGAATGGAGTCTGCTGTAAGGTCGGTGTGATAAAACCAGCGATCGCTCTCATGAACGACTTCGACTTGCCAACCCTCAACCAGCATCATCATGCACAGCTCAGCGGGGCCACCCAACCCCAAACAACTGTCGCTCCATGTTTCGCGGCTATGGCGTTCGATGTTGAGCTGATCTAATGGAATATCCAAATCTTCAGCAGCAAACTGAAGCACCTGCGTTTGGATCTCGTTTGGTAACGGGTGAAACTCAATTTCAGCCCTTGAGATTTCAGAGTTAGGGGGCATTTCCGATTCGACCTGAGTGGGTGAATCAGCAGCACTGATAAATGGAAAGAGTGATGAGGCATCAGACTGAGCGGAACAGCCTACCGTTGTAGCGGCGGTAAGGGTAATGGCGATCGCGCGGACAAAACCCAGCGAGTGACGATTCAATACGTGACGGGGCATAGGCATAGGCATAGCAACAGGAACTCCTGAAAAATTCTCGAACATCTAGTTCTCTAGTCTTACGCTATCGGGTTCTGAGTTAGACACGGTCGCTGTTACAGATTTTGCGACGGCATAGAAGCATTGACCGTAGATTTTTTAACCCTGTATGAATTTTCAACATCAGGGACAAAAATGCGAATCGATGCTCTCGGTAGAGTCCGTCTCTGAGGCAACCCTTTAACATTGAGATAAGTTTTAGATTTTGAGCGTTCGATGCTGAATTTCACCGTTTAGCCACAGCTCAAAACTTCTGAGTTCTCTAACTCAAGCACCATCACAGGAGCGCAGTTATGTCAGCCAAATCAAAACTATTAGGGGCGATCGCCGGACTCAACCGTGGCTTGCTGGCTGCGAAAAGTGACCATCAGCAAATTCTAGAGGTAGTGAGGCGAGTAGAAGACGAAAACCCAACGCCGCAACCGTTGCAAGCGGCAGATAAGCTGAATGGGGACTGGCGACTGCTCTACACCACCAGTGGTGAATTGCTGGGCATTGACCGACTCCCGTTTTACGACCTGGGACAAATTTACCAATGCATTCGAGTCCAAGATGCCGCCATTTATAACGTGGCAGAAGTTCAAGGTATTCCCTACCTGGGCGGACTAGTCAGTGTGGCAGCTCACTATGAAGCTGTCTCAGAAAAGCGGGTGAATGTACGTTTTGAGCGTGCCGTCTTTGGCCTCCAAAGATTGATTCAATATGAATCGATTCGTCCCTTCATCGAGCAAATGGAGACGGGTAAAAAGTTTACGGCTGTTGATTTTGAGATCAAAAACCGCGATCAAAAAGGCTGGCTTGATGTGACCTATCTAGATGACGATATGCGAATTGGTCGAGGCAACCAGGGCAGCGTGTTTGTGCTGACTAAAGTTCCGTCAGTGGGGGGGACAGAAACTCAGCTCAATCTTCAAAGCGAATTGTCGCAGGGAGTAGTGTCATGACGCGGCCCCTGCTGCGTCTCTCTCAAGCTCAGTTGAGTTTGCTGGAGCGGTGTCCTCGCAAGTTTCAATATACCTATTTAGAGCAGGTATTGGCTCCAACTTCTCCAGAGGAAACGGAGCGACAGCAGTGGGGAAGTCAGTTTCACCTGAGAATGCAGCAGCACGAGATGGGGGTACTGACTCAAGGCGAGCAAGAACCAGAGGATGTCTTTCAGATTGCAGCAGAGGCACTCGTTGCGGCTTTGCCAGAAATATTTGGTGGCGATCGCCATAGTAAAGATCGACTGAGTGAACATCGGCGATCGCTCAGTTTTGAAGGCTACCTACTGACGGTGGTATATGACCTCATGGTACTGGGCGACCAGCGAGCGCAAATTTTTGACTGGAAAACCTACCGCAANCCCCAGCGACGAAACAGGTTAGAAGCAAGTTGGCAAACGCGACTCTATCCCTTCGTGTTGGCAGAAACCACAGACTATCAGCCAGAAGAGATTTCCATGACCTACTGGTTTATCAGTCCTCGCCAGATTGAGCGCCAGAATCAGCGGTTGGATGGAAAAGGTGCTGCTCAGTCTGACTCTTCGAAACTAATTGTTCCAGAATCTATTACGTTTCCCTACTCCACCTCTCAACACCAGGCAATTCGCCAGGAGCTTCAGACGTTGCTGACGGCACTGACCCAATATCTCGACCTTGGCGATACGGGCTACGCCCAGGCAAGCCAACGCCAAGCTGAAACAGGCACAGATTCCGACCTTTTACCTCAAGTTCCGGAGCAAGGCGAAGTCTGCCCGACCTGTCCCTATGCCCTACGATGTGGGCGATCGCCAGACTCTCCTCACAGTGACTGGCTTGACATCGCCGACTTAATTGACATCGAACCCATCGAAGAGATTTCACTGTGACATGAGTTTCTTGCAACAGCAATTAGGAGCAATCGATGTTGTACTTTTACACGGGTAGCCAAACAGAAAACGTGCTGCCAACTCCTACCGTGGAACAAAAAGAAACTCGCCCTCCATGCAATTCCGCCCATTGTTTTGCTAGAACCAGACCCAGACCAGACCCAGCAAGTGTCTGACAATTGGATCGATCAATCTGCTGAAAGGTTTGAAATAGCAAATGTTGTTTTTCAGGCAAAATTCCTTCACCTGTATCCCTCACCTCAATGACCAAAAACCTATCATCTGGCATCACATGAAAAAGAGCTTGATTTGATTTTTCTAGGGGAAGAGAAACCGCTTCGAGTTCTCTTCCAAATGCCTGCCTACTGCTAACAGTAATGATTCCTTCTTCAGCGGAGAACTTGACTGCATTAGACAAGAAGTTAAGCAAAATTTGGAAAATTCTCTGTCGGTCTACCTCAATCAATTTCATGGCGATAGGTAGCTCAAGAGTAATGGTTTGCTGCTTTGTAGATGCTTGGGTTTCCAACATTTCGACTGCTCTTTGACAAAGCTCAGCCACATCGACCCATTCTTTGTCCAGTTCTTGCTTACCCGCTTCAATCTTAGCCAAATCCAACAAATCATTGATCAGGTTTAGCAAATGCTGTCCGCTACTGTGAATTAATGATAGATACTGCTCCTGCTTATCATTAATTGAACCGTAGTGTTGCTCCATCAACACACTAGAAAGTCCAATCACGGCAGTCAATGGTGTTCGCAATTCGTGAGAAACATTAGCGATGAAGTTAGACTTAAATTGATTCAGTTTTTTCTCTTGGGCTAGCAGTTTTCGAACTTCTTCCTCTGATTGTTTTCGCTGAATAAAAAAACCAATCTCTGTTGAGGCTGCAATCAGATCAATCAAGCGCTGATCTTCTCGTCGGGCTTCAAACATGTAAAACACGAGGACGGTAATGACCTCATCGTTGACTAAAAGTGGAATGCCTAGTGTAGCCTTGAGTCCAGCCTTTAAGGCAAGCTTTGCTCGAAAATAGGTTGCAGGAGACTCACTCGACACATTCTGATGCCATTCGGTTGTCTTAGAACACCAAACCCGACCAGGAATGCCAAAACCAGGAGGAAACGTGAAGGCTTCACTGGCTTTGCGAAAGTCTGTCAAACGCTCTGTTTTGCTGTACCAGGCCGGACTACATTCCATCGCAGCTTTGTCGGCATTGGGTACCCATGCTTCTCCAAACTCCCATTGAGTTGCCTCACAAACTTTTTGCAAAGCAACCCCTAAGGCAGAATGAAAATCTGAAGATCTAACGATAGCAGTGGTTAAGCCCTGCAGAAATTGGTGCTCTTGCTCTCTAATTTTGCGATCTGTGATATCGACGCATGATCCGGTGAAGCCCATAAAGGTAGAATCATTTAAAAATCGAGGCACCCCTGTTTCGAGCATCCAACGATACCGGCCGTCAGCTCGTCTCAAGCGATATTCAATGGTGTAGGTGATTCGAGCATCAAAGGCAGCATTATATTGGTCGGCCCAGAGGAGTCGGTCTTCAGGATGCAGGCTGTGCTTCCACCCTTGCCCCAGCTCTTGTTCGAGCGATCGCCCTGTAAAATCTAGCCACGTTTGGTTGTAGAACACCGATTCTCGGTCTGGATCATCAACCCAAATGAGAACAGGAACGCTGTTGGCAACGGTGCGGAATCGATCTTCGCTTTCCCGGAGAATTTCTTCTTTACGCTGAGCGTCTCGGGCGAGTTTTTCTGTTTTTTTTAGTTTTTTTCGCAGCTCAAGTTGAGCAACCACTTGGCGGCTGAGCATTTGCAACGCTTCGATTTGACTTGGGAGCAGTTCACGAGGAACAAAGTCAACAACACAAAGGGTTCCGATTTTATGATTGTTAGATGCAATGAGAGGAACCCCAGCATAAAACCGAATGTAAGGCGCATCGACGACTAAAGGATTATCGGCAAAACGGTCGTCAGCATGAGTATCAGGGACAACTAAAGGCTCTAATTGCAGAATTGCATGACTACAAAACGCAATTTTGCGAGGCGTGCTTGCGATTTCTACCCCTATCTTTGATTTGAACCATTGCCGATCGGCATCAACCAGACTGATGAGAGCAACAGGAGTGCTACAGATATGAGTCGATAAACGAACCAGGTCATCAAATCCAACTTCAGGATCAGTGTCTAAAACTTGATACTCGCAAAGAGTCTTCAATCGGGCTGTTTCATCGTTAGGAAGCGGGGCTATTTGCATAACGTGCCAAAGAAATGTGCTTAGTACACTTGCAGAACAACTAGGCTGAGAAATATTGAATGGAAAAGCCCAGCCCTATGGATTTCTTCATTATTCTGGGTTGGAGGTATCTTACGGCTTTTATAAGACAGAACACTTCAGAGAAATTACCTTAAGCAATTTCCGAGGGATCTGGAGATTACTTGAGATTACGGGCAAGTTGTTTAATATCTTTTCAGAATCAATAGAAGACAAAAATTGTTTTACTGAAGAAAATATATGCGTCATTGCCGAGCAATAATTGTCGCTGACACTCTAAAATTTGTTGACACGATGCTGACTTGCTGAAGCCGGACAAACTAACTGGGGCCGGCTTCAGCGCTGGAGCTTGCCATAAGCCATCTCCTCAGGAAACATGGTTGGGATGCGAAATGATAGAGTATGTGGCTATGGTGTGCTTTGGAATGCGCGTTTCGAGTTGACCTGTCACGGGTGAGATTCTGAATGGCGATCGCCTACATCACACTTCTCAGCCTTTTCTACGGCACGTCTCTAGCAGCGACTCTGCTAATTCCCTTTTGGATTCTCTAGACGGTGTTTGCCTTGGGGATAGTAACCTTCTTAGTTCATGCTTATGTGCCGAGACCTGCTTACCACAGCGATTTGCACCACACTAGCTACGAATACTGGTGAACAGGATGCGATTTTCTTAACTATTTTCAAGCGCTATTTAGTC
>JGI12048J13642_10488703_pt1 | contig 10502 bp, 7 predicted proteins | sample ElkSlonscriptome_16_FD_13642 | JGI IMG/M metagenome (IMG submission 13642)
CCGAAAGATCGTAATCGATCTCCAAATAGTGGTCGTTGAAACTGGCGTTCTGTTCCGGATCGAGCACCTCCAACAGCGCCGAAGCCGGGTCGCCTCGCCAGTCGTGTCCCATCTTGTCCACTTCATCAAGGAGGAACAGCGGATTGGACGCCTTAGCTTTCTTCATGCCCTGAATAACTTTTCCCGGCATGGATCCGATATACGTGCGTCGATGTCCGCGAATCTCGGCCTCGTCACGCACGCCGCCAAGGGACATGCGTACGAACGTGCGTCCGGTCGCCTTCGCGATGGACTGGCCCAGTGACGTCTTGCCGACACCAGGAGGGCCAACAAGGCACAAAATCGGGCCGCGTAGCTTGTGGGTACGCTGTTGAACCGCGAGATATTCCAGGATACGGTCCTTGACCTTCTCCAGGCCGAAGTGATCGGCGTCTAGAACCTCGCGCGCAAGCTTGATGTCTTTCTTGATACGGGTGCGCTTCTTCCAAGGAATCCCAAGCATCCAATCGAGATAGTTGCGTACCACCGTGGCCTCGGCCGACATCGGGCTCATGGACCGCAGTTTTTTCAGTTCAGCCGTGGCCTTTTCGCGAGCTTCCTTGCTCAGCGCGGTCTTCTTGATGCGTTCTTCCAGCTCACTGTTCTCGTCGCGACCATCTTCGCCTTCGCCCAGTTCCTTCTGGATCGCCTTGAGCTGCTCGTTCAAGTAGTACTCGCGCTGTGTTTTCTCCATCTGTCGTTTTACACGATTGCGGATTCGCTTCTCCACCTGGAGAACGCCAATCTCCGCTTCCATGTGCGAGTAAACGCGCTCCAACCGCTCCGCCACCGTTTCGATTTCGAGCAATTCCTGCTTGTCCGAAATCTTCAAAGCAAGATGAGATGCGATGGTATCCGCCAGTTTGCTGGAGTCATCGATCTGATTGATCGAAACCAGCACTTCCGGCGGCACCTTCTTGTTGAGCTTGATATATTGTTCGAACTGGCCGACCACGGTTCGAGCCAAGGCTTCCAATTCCTGCGCGTCGCCGACCTTTTCGTCGATCAACTGAGCGTGGGCCTCGAAGAACTCCTCGCGATCCGTGAAAACGTCGATCTCAGCCCGCTGACCGCCTTCCACGAGAACCTTGACGGTGCCATCGGGCAACTTAAGCAATTGCAGAACCGTGGAAACCGTGCCAACCGAGAAAATGTCATCGGGGTTTGGATCATCCTGGGCCGCGTTCTTCTGCGCAACCAGCAAGATTTGCCGATCGTCCTTCATGACGTCCTCGAGGGCACGCACCGATTTTTCACGGCCCACGAAGAGGGGCACGATCATATGCGGAAAGACCACAATGTCGCGCAGAGGCAAAACCGGATAAAGATCAGCTGGATTGGTCAAGATCAAAACGCCTTTTCAGTTGGGAAACGCTGTTTTGGTCGTCGATTATTGTGTCGAGAGATGCGTAATCAGGTTCAGCGCCACCCGTAAGGTGGGCTTAAGGACGGCTGCGGTCAAGGGCTTGGCCGATTGAGCACTCAGGCGCTATTGCTGGTACCCACGTCGTCCCGACGGTCCGCATAGATATAGAGCGGTTTGGCCTGCTCATCCGCGACTTCGCGGTTGATCACGACCTCCTCGACGCCATCCAGCCCAGGTAGTTCATACATGGTATCAAGCAGGATGTTTTCCATGATGGACCGGAGTCCACGGGCACCTGTTTTGCGGATGACCGCGCCAAGCGCGACGCTTCTCAGCGCGCCTTCGGTGAACTCGAGGCGGACCCCTTCCATCTCGAACAACCGCTGATACTGCTTGATCAGCGCGTTTTTCGGTTTGGTCAAAATCTCGATCAGCGCGTCTTCGTCGAGCTCACCAAGCGTGGCCAACACCGGGAGGCGTCCGATGAATTCGGGGATCAATCCAAATTTGAGCAGATCCTCGGGCTCCACTTCGCGGAGGATTTCTCCGGTCTGGCGTTCGTCCGGCGCCCGAACGTCGGCGCCGAAGCCGATTGTGGTACCTTTGGTGCGCGCCGAGATGATCTTGTCGAGGCCGGAGAACGCACCACCGCAAATGAACAAAATATTGGTGGTGTCCACCTGCAGGAATTCCTGCTGCGGATGCTTGCGGCCCCCTTGCGGAGGAACGCTTGCGACAGTTCCTTCCATAATTTTGAGCAGCGCCTGTTGCACGCCCTCGCCCGACACATCCCGCGTTATGGACGGATTGTCGGATTTCCTGGAGATCTTGTCGACCTCGTCGATGTAAACGATACCGCGCTGGGCGCGTTCAACGTTATAATCGGCGGCCTGAAGTAGTTTTAGAATAATGTTCTCAACGTCTTCGCCCACATATCCCGCTTCGGTCAGGGTCGTAGCGTCGGCCATGGTAAAGGGCCACATCGAGGATTCGCGCGAGCGTTTGGGCAAGCAGTGTTTTCCCACACCCAGTTGGCCCGATAAGCAGAATATTGGACTTCGCCAACTCAACGTCGTTGTTTTTGCCGCCATGTCCGATCCGCTTGTAGTGGTTGTGTACCGCCACGGAGAGAACGCGCTTCGCCCGATCTTGACCGATCACGTAATCGTCGAGCACCGCGCAAATCTCATTGGGGGTCGGAACACCGTCGCCGGATTTAACCAAGCCACTCTTGTGCTCTTCGCGGATGATGTCCATGCAGAGTTCGACACACTCATCGCAAATGAACACCGTTGGTCCAGCGATGAGCTTACGCACCTCATGCTGGCTCTTGCCGCAGAAGGAGCAATAGAGTGTGTTCTTCGAATCGCTACCTGCAGTTTTGCTCATCACTTTTTCCGTGCCACCGCCAGCGCCGAATGCAACTCGCGTATGTTAGCCACTTGAGTATTGGGCGCACAATCCCCAAAGAGTGACCTAGTTGCAAGAGTATTGCAAATACTCTCGAATATTTTGCGCCGGCAGGCTGAAAAGTCCAACCCGCGCAAGGCTCGTATTCCCGTCGACTCCACCTCGTTAGGATTTTCCGCCGTTCGAGGAATCGTCTTCGTCATCCGTTTTAGGCCGGCTTACAACCACCTCATCGATCAGGCCAAAATCGCTGGCGTCTTCCGGTGTCAGGAACCGGTCCCGCTCCATTGCATCCTGAATAGCCTCCAACGGCTGATTGGTATGCTTAACATAGATCTCGTTAAGGCGTTCTTTAAGGGAGAGAATTTCACGAGCGTGAATTTCGATGTCCGTAGCCTGGCCCTGGAACCCGCCCGAAGGCTGATGAACCATAATTCTGGCATTGGGTAAGGCATACCGTTTTCCGGCCGCGCCGGCCGCCAAAAGCAACGATCCCATGGACGCCGCCTGTCCGATACAGACCGTGGATATCTCCGGCCGTATGTACTGCATCGTATCATAAATCGCCAATCCCGAGGTCACGACGCCCCCTGGCGAATTCACATAAAGCGCTATATCCTTATTCGGATTTTCGGACTCCAAAAACAGCAACTGGGCACAGATAAGGCTTGAGATACCATCGTGCACTGGGCCTGTTAGAAAAATGATTCTTTCCTTCAGGAGCCGCGAATAGATGTCGTAGGCACGCTCCCCGCGGTTGGTGGTTTCGACCACCATGGGAACCAATGTATTCATTTGTGTTTGCAAGGCGTGATCCATCCTTGGCTCGAACTCCTCGTCAATTTACTCTATTTACCCTGCCCCGACTGTGGCGGTTAAGAGCGGTTTCACCATACCTTTCGATATAAGATAGTCTGCAATGCGCCGTCCTCAATCCGCCTTGTCCTCTGCCTCTTCGCCATCATCGATGAGCTCCTTGGCGGAAACCGTGCGATCCGTCACTGCGGCCATCTCGAGAATGAAATCAACGACCTTGTCTTCCAGAACGGGCGCGGCCAATGCTTCCTTGGCCTTCGGCTCTTTGGTGAAATATTCAAAGACCATCTGTTCCTGCCCAGGAAATCGCTGCGCTTCCGCATACATGGCCCGGGTCAATTCATCGTCCGTAACCCGAAGATTGTTCACTCTACCGATTTCTGCGAGCAAAACGCCAAGCCGTACCCGCCGCTCGGCGATTTCTTGATACTCCGTCCGCTGCTCTTCGGTGAGATCGGCATCCGCGCCGTCCTGAGCCTCATGGTCATGATCGTGGTCGTGCTCATGATCGTGGTCATGGTCGTGATCATGATCTGATGCCTGTTTCTCAGCTTTAAACTGCTGGACGATGCCCTGAAACTCGCGCTCGACAATGCCCGGCGGCAGCTCGAAATCGTGCATCTCTGCCAGCTTGTCCAGCAGAACCCGCTTCACCTTCATGCGCGAGAGCTTCTTGAACTCTTCGGCATGGCTGTCGCGAATTTGTTGCTTCAGGGCGTCGAGGCTGTCCATTCCGAACCTCTTGGCGAGATCGTCGTCGATGGGCGCCGCCACCGTCTCCTGAACCTCATTCACCTTGACCTCGAAGGTGGCCTCTTTGCCAGCCAACGAGGCCTCGCCATAAGCTTCCGGAAAAGTTACGACGATCGAGCGTTCGTCACCCGTCGAGGCGCCCACCAACTGCTCTTCGAAACCGGGAATGAACCGGCCCGATCCCAATTCGAGCTGGAATCCCTCGGCTGCGCCGCCATCGAAGTTCTCACCGTCCACACTGCCGACGAAGTCGATCACCACCGTATCGCCGTTCGCAGCTGGCCGCGCGTCTTTCAACGGGGCGGAGGACTTATTGGCGTCAGCCAAGCGTTCGAGAGTTTTGTCCACTTCCTCTTCGTCGGCTTCCGCGACCTGGCGCTCCAATTCGATTTTCGAGAAATCCGGAAGGTCGAATTCGGGGAATAGATCGACAGCGATGGTATACTCAAGACTCCCGCCATCCTCGAACGAGTCGAGCTCGATCTTAGGTTCTCCGATGGGACGCAGGCCGCGCTCGCTCACCAACGACGATGACGATTCCTTGACCGCTTCCTCGAGCACCTCTCCTTTGACGGCGTCGCCATAGCGCTGACGGAGCAGCTGCACCGGAACCTTACCGGGTCGGAACCCGGGTATCCGCGCCGACTGCGCCAACTTTTTTAGCCGGTCAACAATCTTTTCCTCAACGTCGGCGGCCGGAATAGCGACCTTAAATTCCCGGCTCAACCCTTCAACTTTGCTCTCAGTAACTTCCATGATTAGTCCCGTGACGTTCTCAGCTTCGTTTTTGCTCTCGATTGATCCTAGGCAGCGCCGCTCGGAGGGTGATGACGTGAAAACCAATTCGCCTTGGCGCTCTGGTGCGGGCGGAGGGACTTGAACCCCCACGACTTGCGTCACAGGTACCTAAAACCTGCGTGTCTACCAATTCCACCACGCCCGCCGATTCAAGCGCAGCTGTCAGCGAAATCGCGCAACTCTAACAACCATTCGACTGCTTGTGTCAATCGCATTACCGACCTGCGCGACGCCGCAATCCTTACGACCACGGAACCACTTTCGCCACCTCGTCCACTCAGCTGCCCGGATTTGTCTTTTCCCTCGGAGGGTTAGGAGCCTTCCCTTTGTCAAGTTGATCGAAGCGGGGCAGCAAAACACCCGCCATGTTGCCCATTCGTCACACTCGACGCCGGTAGAGATAGAGGAAAACCGGAGCTGTGAAAAGCGTCGATACAGTGTTCACTCCTTCAAGAGACTCTTGACGGCTGACGAGACGGCGACTTTGCCCTTCGACCGGTAGCCTTCATGATTGCTGTCGATCTGGGAGAGGTCGTAGCGATAATTGATCATCATCCCCGAGGATTGGCCCAAGCCCTTCCGCGACACGTCGGCCATCCAATTCAACCGTTCTATGCGGGCACCATTGCTGAGGTGGAAATGAGCGACCGGATCGAAAGCCACCGTGCCACGGCGCTTCTCTCGCGCCAGATACCGCGCGCCGAGACGCATCAAAACCGGCTTCAAGGCCTTGGTAAGCGCCTCGTTTTCGACCCAGTCAGTGTTCGCCAACAGACCTTTCAGCAGTCCCTTTGGCCCTTTCGTGCCATCATGCGCTTTAGCGAGAGCTTTGCGCTCCGCAGCCCGCAGCAATCCCGGCTCCCCTTCCGAAAGGGTTTTATCGAGCCAGGAATTGAACCGCGGGATGGGCGACAACGTCGCGAATGCTTTAAGATTCGGAAATTCATGCGACAGGTGATCGACCACCCTCTTGATCAAGAAATTGCCAAAACTGATACCGTCGAGCCCGCGTTGAGCGTTGGAAATGGAATAGAAAATGGCCGTATCGGCGGATTCGGGATTTTGCAACGGCGCCGATGAATCCAACAGATTCTGGACATTGTCCGCAATGCCGTTGACCAACGCCACCTCAACAAAAATGAGAGGTTCATCTGGCATACGCGGATGGAAATACGCGAAGTACCGCCGGTCAAAATCAAGCCGATTCTTAAGGTCCTCCCAACTTTCAATAGGATGAACGGCTTCATAAGAGATCAACTTTTCCAGAAGCGCGCCGGAGGCGGTATCCCAGGTTATCCGCCTCAACTCGAGGAAATCCACATCGAACCAGGTGGCCAGCACGCCCTTGAGATCGTCGTCCAGCATGACCAACGCCGGATCTTTGGCTTTCAGCGACAACAATTCCGCACGCATGTTCACCAAAAACTTAATTCCCTCTGGTAAACTATTGAATTGCGTAAGTAATTTTACCCGTGGCGGCTCCAGAAACCGGCGCAACTCTCGCTGGGCGGCTCGACGTTCCTGCGCATCAGTGGAGCCGTTCAAAGCGTCCATTGCGGCGTCCACTTCCGCCTCAACCACATCGAAATCGGTAGCGAGCAGCGTCAGAAAGCGCTCACGGCCCGTCGCATCGAGTTCCAGATACGCTTTCCCCAGTGCCGCGGCGCGGGCACGGGCGGAAACCTCGCCGCCGCGCACCTGAAGGCATGCGTTCATCTGTTTGCGCAATCGCTGGAGATCGTCTCCGGGCAAGTCGGGGCGCAAGCTCGCGGCTTCGGCATCGTATTCCGCACCGGCGATGGTTTGCCAACTGGCGCGGAGGCGCCGTACGCGCTGTTTCCAAGGGCTGGTCTTGTCCTGGGTGTTCATAGCCTCACAATTGAGTTCTGGGGTTCAACGGATCGAGCCGAAGGCTTCTTCCATTCTCCGTTCGTATCAATCCAGTATATCGCTCGTTTTCAATGCTCCAAGTACGGACGGAATTCCGTCGACGAGATCCTCCGCGATCAGGCCGGGCCCGAACGTCGCAGCCGCCATCCCATGGATCCAGGCGGCGGCGCTCGCGGCTTCGAAAACCTGCAACCCCTGCGCAATCAAGCCCACCGCTATTCCGGCGAGCACATCACCGCTTCCCGCCGTCGCCAGTTCCGGCGGCGCCGAGGTGTTGATGCTTGCCTGCCCGTCGGGAGAAGCGACCACCGTATCGGCCCCCTTGAGCAGGATTGTGGCGCCGCTTTCCCGAGCGGCGGCGCGGGCACGCGTGAGCTTGTCGCCCGCGACATCAAAGATTCGCGTGAACTCGCCATCGTGCGGAGTCATTAAACAGGGGCCGGTGATGGCACCGAACAGGGTTTGCGGGTCGTCACGGAACACAGTCAAAGCGTCCGCGTCGAGCACGCAGGGCTTACCGGTTTCGAGAACCGCCAACACTCTGGTGCGGGTTTGTTCAGAAACCCCCGCCCCCGGTCCGACAAGCAGCGCATTGCATCTGGGGTCGCCGATGGTTTCTTCCAGTTCTGTCTGGGTGGCGATGGGATTGAAGATATTGCCCGGGCTGCCCATGGCGTAAATGGAGAACGTTTCCGGCACTGCGGCGACAGTGACCAAGCCGGCGCCCGAGCGCCTGGCCGCGTCCGCAGCAAGGCGCGCAGCTCCGGTCATCGTGTCGCCGCCGAGAATGACCGCGTGGCCGCGGCCATACTTGTTGCCGTCCTGTTTCGGCCATGGAAAGCGCTCGAGCCACAGCCCGGGACCGTTCACATAGGTTTTCGGCGCAATCCCAGGCAATACCATGTCTGGGATACCGATATCGACGACCACCAGATCTCCGCACAGTCCTCTACCGGGGAACAGCATGTGGCCGGGTTTCGGGCGAAAGAAGGTGACCGTGGAAACGCAGACAGGCGCGATGCCAAGTACCTCGCCGGTGTCGCCATGGACCCCGCTGGGCACATCGACCGCGACACAATCAAGTTTCCGCTCGTTCACCCGCTCGATCACGGCGGCCGGGGTTCCTGCCAAGGGACGCTGCAGTCCGGCGCCGAACAGCGCATCGACCACCAGCGGAGCGCCCTCAAGCACCTTGGTCGTCAACGGCTCGACACCGCCTTTCCAGCGTCGCGCATTGGCTGCGGCGTCGCCCTTTAGTTTTTCGACCGAACCCAGAAGCGCAAGACGGACCGGCCATCCCCGTTCGGCCAGGAGCCGAGCGACCACGAACCCATCGCCGCCATTGTTGCCGGGACCGCATAATATCGCCACCGGCCGCGGACGCCAGCGATGCCGGATATCCCGGGCGATCCCCGTTCCCGCCGCTTCCATAAGTTCAATACCGGGAATACCGGCGGCGATGGCGGCGGCATCGGCCGCGTACATCTCCTCGACACTCAGGGCAACGGTCTCGCGCACCATTTTAGACCTCACTTTGGCGAAATCGATGGATAGGAGCATAGTGGGACCGTGGGCTGGCGAAAAGCTGTCACAAAACCTATACTCCGGCCCGAATGCGATTTTTCCTGGGATTGAAAGCGTGAAGGTCCTCGTCCTCGGCGCCGGCGTGGTCGGTGTTGCAACCGCTTATTATCTTGCCCGTGCCGGCCACGAAGTTACGGTTGTTGACCGACAGCCGGGTCCCGCGGTGGAGACCAGCTTCGCCAATGGCGGTCAGATTTCCGCCAATCACGCCACTCCATGGGCAACGCCGAAGACACCTTGGAAAGCGCTCAAGTGGCTGTGGCGTAAAGACGCACCGCTGTTGTTCCGGATGCGCGCCGACCCCGCCCTGTGGCGCTGGACCCTTCGGTTTCTCGCCAACTGCACGAGCCACCGACTGCTCCTCAATACCGAACGCGCGGTTCGGGTTGCCGTCTACAGCCGAGCTCAGCTAGTCGAATTGCGGGCGGCTACGGGCATTCAATACGATCAGCTCACCAGCGGTATTCTTCATATCTTCCGAAACGAACTGGAATACCGCCAGGCTCTACCACAGGTGGAAGTGATGGACCGCGCTGGGTGCAGGCGCGTTTTGGTGAACGCCGGTGAATGCGTCGATATCGAGCCTGCGCTGGCTCATGTTCGGCCACACCTGATCGGTGGGATCTTCAGCCCCGACGACGAAAGCGGAGACGCCCATGCGTTCACCGTGGAACTGGCGCGAATTTGTGCGGATCTCGGCGTTACTTTCCGCTATGGCACGACCGTGCAGCGGATTGTTCTTGGTGACGGCCGGCTGGACGGCGTGGAAACCGATGCCGGAAGACTGACAGCCGACATTTATGTTTTAACATTGGGGAGTTATGCGCCGCTGATCCTTAAGTCGCTGGGCTTGAAGGTGCCGGTCTATCCGGCCAAGGGCTATTCGGTGACCATCCCCGTTGGCGATGACGACCAGGCGCCCTCGGTCAGTCTTATCGATGACGAGTTTAAGATCGTCTACAGCCGGCTGAACGACCGCCTGCGAGTCGCCGGCACAGCCGAGTTTACCGGCTATGATGATTCCGTTACCGAGGTTCGCGCCCGATTCGTCCTCGACAAAGCCATGGAGCTGTTTCCCAATTGCGGCGACAGGAGCAAGGCCGAGTTCTGGGCGGGCCTGCGCCCGTCCACCCCGGATGGCGTTCCGGTGATCGGCGCGACGCCCTACCCGAACCTGTTTCTAAATACCGGCCATGGCACGCTTGGCTGGACCATGGCATGCGGCGCAGGCCATCTGCTTGCGGATGTGATCGGCGGCAGGGCACCGGAAATCTCGCTGGACGGTCTCGGAATGGATCGCTTCGGCTGAGCATCTGGCACTCAGAGATATTTGTTGACGGAAAGTATGGGTCAATCTAGAACATAACATGAATGTTTATGTTTTGTTCCTTATGGTTGCCCTGAACAAATGCCTCCGCTTGAAAAATCGCCCCGACCCGACCCGAAACTGATCGCCGATCTGAGAGCCCGCATCCAAGCACTTTCCGGACAATCTTCAACGAGGCGCGGGTCACCGGGCATTGTTAATCTCGGCATCGATGACATCGACGCCGCCCTGCCATGGGGCGGTCTGCCCCGGGCCGGTCTTCATGAAATCGACGCCGCCGATACAAGTGCCGCCGCCGCGGGGTTTTGTGCCCTGGTGCTGGCGCGGTTAGCCGAAGACGACGGCGTGGTGGCGTGGTGTCGGCGCAAGCGCGGCCTCCACGGACCCGGGCTTGCCGCTTTCGGCCTCGATCCCGCCCGCTTGATCGTTGTGCGCGCGCGTCATGACACCGACGTTTTTTGGGCGATGGAGGAAGGTCTTAGAAATGCCGCCTTGGTGGCCATGGCGGGAGAAATCAAT
>JGI12048J13642_10411445_pt1 | contig 10500 bp, 5 predicted proteins | sample ElkSlonscriptome_16_FD_13642 | JGI IMG/M metagenome (IMG submission 13642)
GAGCCGCTCGGCCAGCGGCTCGCCCTCGAGCAGCTCCATCACCATCACCGGCTGTCCGGTCTCGTCCTCGAAGATCGCGTCGACCCGCACCACTGCGGGATGCTCGACCGCACTCGCGGCCCGCGCCTCACGAACGAAGCGCCGTCGCTGGTCGCGCGACGCCTGGGCGTCTCGAATGCGCTTGAGGGCCACCGAACCGCCGTGGGGCGCGGTGGCTTCCCAGACTTCGCCCATCCCCCCACGGCCCACCATCCGGACGAGGGTGTAGCCGCCGAGCTTGTCCCCGGTCTCGAGCTCACGCTCACCGGAAAGCGGGACGATGACGGGCGTCTCCGTCATCGCCTCACGGAACGTCGATGACCCACCCGAGCCCCCCTCCATTGGCTTCGGGTCGCTCCGGGGCGGGCCGGGCCACGAAGTAGGTCGTTACCGCAATCGCCGTGGCCGCCGTCCCGAGGCCCCCCCAAAACCACCAACGCTCGTAGATGCCCGGCTCGCGCGGGGATAGGTCGGCCCGCAGCTTGAGCTCTTCGCCGGGGTCGAGGTCGATGGTGGTGTCATAGGGAACGAAGCCAGCTTTGAATACGGACACCTTGTATCGCCCCTCGAGCCGCGACAACTCCAGGGGGACCTGTCCGACATCGCGTCCGTCCACGGTCACCACCGCTTTGGGCTCGGTGGCCGAGATGGCGATCTTTCCCGGCAGCTTGTCGAGTACGAGGTCTAGTTCCCCCCGTTCGCCGTGCTCGAAGGTGCGGTTGACCACGGCGTCCGCAAAGCCCTTTCGCTGCAGCGTGAACACGTGGGCCCCCGGGTCGAGCAACACCTCGAAGCGCGACGCCGGAGGCGCCTCGCCCTTGCCCGGCGAGAGCACCCCGGCGAGCAGCAGCCCCTTCTCCTCGGTCTTGGCGAGGGGGCGGCCGTCGACCGAGAGCACGCCGCCCGGCGGCTCCACGCGCACCTTCACCCGCGGCAAGAGGCCTTCGATCTCGGACAGGAAGCTCGTCGTCTCTTCTCGCAGAGTCGCTCCGAGCTTGCCGAAACCCTCGGCCGCATCCTGCTCGAGCGCTCGACGGAAGGCCTCTCGCGCCTGCACGTAGCGGCCGAGGGCGCGAAGAGTGGCGCCGATGTTATGGGTGGTCACCGCGAGCGCTCGCAGGGCTGCCGACCGCTCGAAGGCGACGAGCGCCTCGGCCCACCGCGCCTTCTTTGCCCGCGCCAGACCCTGGAGGAAGGCCTCTCGCGCCTTCACCTTGACCTCGTCCTCGGGCGGCGCTTCCGACGGAGGATCCGGAGACGGCACATCGTCGTCCTTCGGCGCCGCCTCTCCGTCTTCGGTCTGGGTCTCGGTCTCGGTCTCGGTCTCGGTCTCGGGGGTATCGTCAGCCCAGGCCGGTGTCGCCGCCAAGCACAGAGCCCATGCCCAGATCCACGAGCTCTTCCTCATCGCCGCCCCTCGCCATCCCGCAACCCCAGTACCTTTACTTTGTGCACGAGCGTTCGCCGCGGCATTTGCAGGCGCCGGGCCGCCTCCGACTGGTTCCCCCCAGTTTGATCGAGCGCCTGCAACAGAACCTCGGACTCGAGGCGCTCCATGCACTCGCGGAACGTCTCGTCGACATGCCGCAAGAGCTTCGCCGATTCAGTCGACGGGCCGGGCTCCGCTTTCTCCGCAGGCTCCGCGTTCTCCGCGTTCTCCGCGGCCTCGGATACCGGAGCTCGGGCCGGCGCCTCCGCACCCCCAGCCTGAATGGGTCGAGGCAGGTCGGCGGGCGTGACCTGGTCGTCGGCTGCCACGACGACGGCGCGCTCGACCACGTTGCGAAGCTGCCGAATGTTGCCCGGCCAATCGAAGGCGTTCAGCTGAGCCCGCGCTTCATCGGTGATGTGCTCGACGCTCGTGCCATTGCGCTCATTGGCGATGGGCAAGAAGAGCTCGACGAGACGATCGATGTCTTCTCTGCGCTCTCTCAACGGCGGGATCTCCAGGGTCACCGCATTGAGACGATAGAGCAAATCCTCGCGAAAAGTCCCCGCCATCACCATGGCCTCGAGGTCGCGGTGGCTCGCGGCGACGATCCTCACGTCTACGGACGTCTCCTGCGTGGAGCCGACCCGCATGACCGCGCGATTCTCGAGCACCCTCAGCAGCGCTGCCTGCACCGGCAGGGGGAGGTCACCGATCTCGTCGAGCAAGACCGTGCCGCCGTCGGCGGCCTCGAAGACGCCTTCCCGCGCCTCCTCTGCGCCGGTGAAGGATCCCCGGCGGTGACCAAAGAGCGTGCTCTCCACCAGCTGGGGAGGGATGGCTGCACAGTTGACGGCGACCAGGGGGCTGTTCGAGCGCGGTCCCGCGTCGTGGATGAAACGCGCCAACACCTCCTTGCCGGTCCCGGTCTCGCCGTGGATGAGGACCGGAATGTTTCCACGCGCCACCCGCTGCGCCACCGTCATGAGCGACTGCATGGCGGGCGCGTCGGCGATCATCGCGGAGGGGCCAGGCGCCGACGAGGGGACCCCCGCCACCGCGCTGTCCGAAACGACGATCGGCCGCTCGGACGAGGCGCTGTCCGAAACGACGATCGGCCGCTCGGACGAGGCCTTGTGAAGCGAGCTGCGGGCCGCGTCGATGAGCTGGTCGACCGTCGCGCCGGCGCCGGGAGCAACCGCCACCCCGAAGCGGAGGCTACCGCTCGTGGCCTCGGCGACGCGGACGAGCCCCTTCCGCGCCTCGTCGGCATCTGCCTCGGGCAGAAGCAACTCGACGGTGTTTCCGCCGTAGAGAGCCATCAAATCGATGGCGCGCAGCGCGTTCATGGCCTGCGGAGCCCACCGGTCGAGCGAAACCTCGTGGCCCTGTGCGCGAACCATGACCAGGGCCAAGCCGCGCCCCGTGAACTGCGCGCGCGTCAGCTCCCGCATGACGTGGGATACGAATGCGTCGTGACCTTCGAGCCCAAGTCGCGGTCGACCTCCGAGGGCTTGCACCACCACCCGCACCGCACCGAGCATCACCACGTCCCCGGGCCGCACCACCTCCTGGGCGACGGGGCGCCCCGCGATCCAGGTCCCGTTCGTCGACCCGAGATCCTCGACCACCACTTCGTCCCCGAGCAGGCCGAAGCGCGCGTGCTGGCGCGATAGGCTGCGATCGGGAACGACCAGGTCCGAAGGCTCCGTGCGACCAACCACCTGCCGCTTACCTGCGGCGAGGGTGATCACTTCGGCCCCATCGCGGTGGTAGGCGATGAGGCTGAGACGGCCGTCCTCGGTGCGGCCGTGCGAGGTGAGCGCGTAGGTACTCCCAGCGACGCCACCGGTGACGTCCTCCTCCGGAGCGCGAGGCTTCCACTTGCCGGCATCGATCATCTTGCTCATTCGACTCCCTCGGGGGAGGGGTCACTCGCCTCCGCCATGCAACCGCGACCTGCAAGGGACATGCCCCGAGCACTCGGACTCGACACCATGGGTGAGCAGCCTGGACAATGGGCAATCGCATGCACAACCTGCGCAGAGTCTCCCCACTGGATTGTGCAAGACGTTGCACAATCCAGTTGTAAAAGACCAACGAGCCTCCGGACTTCCGCCCGCGGCACAGCTGGTGCATCCGGCCGAGCAAGATGGGGAGGTTCAGACCACGGCGACGGCCGCTCAGTTACCTCGTCCTCATCGGCCTCCCTTGGCTCGGATGCAACGAGCTGCCCCCCCGCGGAGAGCTCGTCGTCGAGGTCGACGTCGACGTGGCCGTCCCGGACCTCGTCAGCCGATTGCGCGTCGACGTCTACGCCCTCGACGGCACTTGGCTCGACAGCCGTGAGGTCTTCCGCGGCAATCCTGCCGACTGGCCCGCGAGCTTCGGCCTGCGCGCCGGCGACGACGGCCTCCCCCGCGAGGCGCTCCTCCGCGTGCGCGCCTACCGCGAGGGCGCGACCCGCCCCTACCTCGGCGAGGGCATCGCGGAGGAGCCATGGACCCCACCTACCCCCGTGCTCGACGCCGTGTCCCTTTGCGCGGACCCGCCCCGGCTAGGCATAGGAGGTACGGTGACCCTACGCCGCGGCCGCGATCCCATCTTCCCGCTCGACGCATTCAATGGGTCGGAGGAATGTCAGATCTACGGCAATGAGCGGGGCTCGGTGGCCGCGCGAGTCGAGATAGAGCAGGCAGGCCAATATCGCTTCGCGGTCATCGATCGCTCTCCCTCGCAACCTCTGGGTGCCTCACTGTTTGCGCCGCAGATCACCCTCGAGCTTCGACGCGACTGCCTCGACCACGCATCCGGTATCGACTGCACCCCCGGTGTGTTCGTCACCGAGCAGCTCGAGGGCATCGCCACCACGGCCCAGCTCGATGTGGCGCTCGAGCCCGGAACGTACTTTCTCATCACCGGGGGTTCGGTCGCCGAACAAGGCTTCACCGACATCTCCCTCGCCGCGTGGTCCGACGACGTCCCCATCTTCTCTGCCGCCACCCTACCCACGCCCTCTCCCGAGCCCCCCGGCCCCTTGCTCCGCGACGACCCCGCGGCCACGCCGGCGACCGAGCCCGCGCCGCGTGCGACCATCGACCGCTTGGCCCGCATCGTCATCGAGCCCGAGCGCGTGACCTTCGCCCGTATCGATCTGACCGGACACTGCATGGGGCGCCCCGTGCGACTGGGCTCGGTGCCGGGCGAGATCGATCCTGAAGCCGCTCGCACCTGCATCGGCCAAGCCGAGCTCGCCGCGAGCCCCACGCCTCCGGGCCCCGCCGGCGGACCGAGCCGCATCGGTACCTTCGCCAAGGACGAACCCTGCGCGCTCGACGACAGCACGCAGAGCCGCGTCTGCATCCCATCCGGAGCCTACGTTCAGGGCGAGAAGCGGAGCCGTCGCGACGAGGCCGATCTTCATCGCCCCGCCACGCCGGCCGCCCTGCACCGCTTCTGGATCGACCGCTACGAGCTCACGGTCGCCGACTTCCGACGAGCCCTCAGCGAGGGCCTGGTCCTGGCCGAGGAAGACCTGCCCGAGATCGGCGCCGGCTATGCTTCCACCCTCGACGACCTTCAGAGCCCCCGCCAATACTGCACCTGGTCGGTCGAAGCCCAGGGACGGGAGGCGCTTCCGATCACCTGCATCGACTGGTACGCAGCCCGGGCCTTGTGCCGCCACCGCGGGGGCGACCTCGCCACCAGTGCACAATGGGTCTACGCGGGCTTCGTCGCCGGGCACGAGGGCAGCTCTACCCACCCCTGGGGCGAGGTCCCACCATCGTGCCGATGTGAGCCCGGCGTGGAAGGCTGCCGAGAGGTCGCCTTCGGTCGCGACAAGTTCAGCTATTCGCCCTGCGCCGAGCAGGATCGCTTCGGTCCGGCCGAACCGCTCAGCCTCGGCGGCCCCCAAGGCGACGTCTCCCCTCTGGGTATCGTAGGCATGGCCGGCAACCTCCGCGAATGGCTGCGAGATGCAGCCTACCCGCTCGACCATCCGTGCTTCACGGAAGGGATATGGGACCGATGGTGCGACGAACCCTATGCCACCGCCCGGATGCTGCGGGGCAGCTCCTTCGTGGGCGACGTGGTCAGCCGCACGACCTACTTCTGGCAACCCGCCCAACGCATCTACGACGTGGGAGTCCGCTGTGTCTATCCGGCGCCCTGACCGCCTCCTCCCGCTGGTGCTACTCGGCACCTTGGGCTGCTCCGGCATCGGCGGGGCCGTCAACGTCACCATCGATACCGATGCCCCCGTACCCGGAGGCGAGGAGCTCGGCTTCCCCCCCGCAATCTTCGATCGCGTATTGGTGGAGACCTATCTATCGGACGAGGACACCCCCTGCGACAACTGCCGGCGCATCGCCGAGCTCGACCACGCGCGATTGGTGGCGGGCGATGTATCCTTCGGGCTGAGCCTTCCGGCCGATGAGGACGACGTGAGGGTTCGGGTTCGCGCGTTCCGAGGACGTTCGTTCTCCGATGGGATCCCCACGCGCCGAGCATCGGTCGATGTGGTGTTCGAGTTGCCGGCCACGGCCAATGGGCAAACCCGTGATGTCGTCCTCTTCCTCCCCACCGATGAGACGGGTGCGCCCCAGACGTCGCTCAATCGTCCGCGGGATACTGAGGAACGCGACGACGATTGGGTGAGTCGGGTCGGCACCTGGAAGCCAGCCAAGCGCACCGCCTGCACCGGACGGCCCTGGCCCGGCCAGGTGTGCGCGCCCGGCGGCGCCTACTGGTTGCCCTACCCCTTCGCGAGCAGCTTCGGCTCGGACGGCGTCCTCGCCTACGACGAGCAGCTCGTAGTCCTCTCGCCCTTCTTCGTCGACGCGACGGAGACGACGGTGGCCACCGCTCTGCGTTCCGGCTTGGTCGCCGACGACGTGCTTCAGGTCTGGTCGGGGGATGAGGAGGGGCCCGAAGTCGGCTTCAGCGACTCGATGACCTTCTCCGGTCACCGCGATCGGCTGGATCTGCCGCTCGTTGGGGCCAACGTTGGATGGCAGCGCAATTTCTGCCTCGCGCGGGGGGCGGACTTGCCATCCGAAGCTCAGATCATGGCGCTCATGGGCGGACTTCGCAGCGCTCCCTTTCCGTGGGGACGACAAGCCACGTGCTCCGACGCGTGGCTCAATCGCAGCCAAAGTTACCAGAGCGTCGATCTCGGTGAAGCAGTGACGTCGCGTCTCCCTTGCGGGGGGCCCGTAGGCACCTTCGAGGCCTTCCGTCCGGTCGGCACCTCCGGTCGCGACCGACTCGTGCTCGACGGGGGCGTCATCGAAGACGTGGCCGGCAACGTGACCGAGCTGACCCGGGACCTGTACTTCGAGGACCCCTTCCCCTGCTGGGGCGACGGCTGGCAGCGCGACCCGACCTGTCCCGCCGGCTTCGATCCTGGGACGACGATGGTGGCACGGGGCGGCAACCTAGGCACTCGTTTCGACGAGACCTCCTCTTTTCGCGCTCCCGTCCCCATCGAGGTCCGCACATTGGATGTAGGGTTTCGCTGCGTGCGCCCTGGAGACGATCTCACCCCCGCCCCGCTGGAGCTCGACCTCGTTCTAGGACAGGGCTGCCGGGTCGCTGAGGACTGCGGCTCATCGCCCTTCGCTCAGTGCATCACCCGCGAGGACACCAGCTCCCCCATCGGGGGCATCGTCGGCGGCTACTGCACCCGGGGGTGCACGACCAATGAAGTCTGCGGTGCGGCCGGCGCCTGCATTCGGGGCCTATGCCTGCTGCGCTGCGACGCCCAGAACCCCGCGGTGGACACCAACGGTTACCCCCGGCCGGCGACCAAGTGTCACAGCCGCCACGACCTCGTCTGCTCCGACGACTTCTTCTTCGGCTCTGGGACCCAGGCCTGCTTCGGGTCGTGCAACACAGACGAGGCCTGCGGTGAGGGTCGGCATTGCGACCAGAAGCTCGGGGGCTGCGTCGACACGCCGAGCTCCGGAGCCGATAACGGCAGACCGTGCAGCGAGCACTCCGATTGCAAGGGGTGGTGCGTCGCCGGCGTATGCGGAGACGCTTGTACCGGCGGGGGTGAGATCGACAGCGAGCAATGCGGCGACCCGGCGGAGGGCATCTGCCTGATGTCGGGCCTGTACCTGTCTCCCGGTAGCCTCGGCTACTGCTACCCACGATGCAGCAGCCACGACCGCTGCTCTCCGCCCAATACGTACTGCATCCCTGGAGATGTCGAAGGCCCCCAGCCGCCGTGGTGGCAGCTTCCTTCGCACATCTGCTTTCCCGCGGAGAGCTGCAGCGCCGAAGGCGCGCCATGCGGCACACCGGGTCTCAAATTGACGTGCCAGAACACCCCGAACGGGCTCCGCTGCCTCGACCCAGAGATCCCGTGGACGCCGCAGTGACGTCCCACCGTCGGCCGCATCGACAGCACGCGCTCTCTCCCTCCTCAACGCACGTCCGTCTCGCACCGCTTCTCTTGTTGTGGGCGGATCCATCACACCTCAACGCTCAGTGGGTGTGGGCGTACTCGCGGAGACGGCCCCAGGCTACGTCGCAGACACGGCCCTGGTCGTCGACGTCGACGAAGATGACCTCTTCGCCGCCGGTGCTCGACGGAGCGGTGTAGGCCCAACGCTGCTCGCAGCCGAGGGTGTGATCTTCGAGGCTGACGATGCCGCCGGGATCGCCGAGGAGGGCGGTCACCTCGTCGACCCGGGTGGCTTGTCGAAGCCGGGCGTGGGTGTCGAAGACCATGGGGTTGCGGGTCGCGCAGGCGTTGCCGGCCAGACCGAGCACCATGGCGGAGGCGGTGAGGAAGGAGCGGCAGAGGTTGCGGTTGGTCTTCATGGCTTTCTCGTCCTGTGCCTGGATAGAGCAAGCCCGGTGCCACCCCGGCGGGGGTCGTCACATCAACGACTTGGCGAGCGGTCGCGCACCGTGCCCGGCAAGTCGGCAGCAGGTGGGCAGTCTTTGCTCAGCAGGACTGGGCCACGAACGGCTCGCGCTAGGAGGGGACGATGTTGGTCCCACCGACAGATCCACCACGCCGACTCCGTCTCTGGGTTCATGCCACGCCAGTGGGGAACGTGGCCCTCGATCCGAGCTTCGACCTCTTCGGGTCCGCGACGCAGTCGTCGGTCCAGACAGAGGGCTGCGACCCGGGTCTCGTGATTGCGCGCGAGGCGCGCCATGCGCGAGACGGCACCGGGCAGGTCGGTCACAAGAGGCATGCGCGGGAACACCCGGGCGTTTTCGTCGACGTGCTAGCACTGCCCGCCAACTGGACCCCAAGGTCAGAAGTTCCGACCCTCGACGGCTCACTGCCCCAGGCCCGCCGCCCGGGGGAGGGTCAGCATTCGGCTCCTGGGCCTCCCCCCCCTCGCGCAGCGAGTCGAGGTGTAGCGAACCCATGGGAACGTCGTCAGCCGTGACGGAACGGGGTGAAGCGAGCCGTCTCGGGGCCCGACTCAGGGGTGAGGACGGGCAAGGTGCAGGTGACGATGGCGGCGCCCTGGGGACCGCGGGTCACGCGGACGCTCCCTCCGTGCAGCTCGACCACGGCCCGGGCGAGGCTTAGGCGAAGGACCATGCCGCGTCCGGAGGACGTGGGGATGCGGCCCTCGAACTGCTGCTCGAGCAGACTCGGGCGACCGCTCGGGGTGAAGTATTCGATGTGGAGCTGAGCCGTCGTGGCACCTAGCGCGGAGACGCCACGAATCCTCACCGCCCGACCCGGCGTCCCGGCGGAGACGTCGACCGCGTGACCGACCATCACCCCGACGGCGCGCGGTGCATGCGTGGGGTCCACCGCGAGCGGAGGCATGTTCGGCGGCAGCTCCACGATGACCTGGGTCGTATTCCCCGGGTGCAGGTCCCGCGCCTTGGCGATGGCGTCGGTCACCATCTCGTCGACCGGGACGGGCTGCGGGATGAGGCTGAGCTGCCCTTCCTCCACCCGAGCCGCGTCGAGGATCGTCTCGATGAGGGCCAAGAGCTCGCGGCCGCGACCCGAGACCATGTCGAGGTTCTCCAGCTGAGGCTGGGTCAATGGCTCATCGCGCACGAGCTCCGCAAAGCCCAGCACCGCATTGAGCGGACTCTTGAGGTCGTGGCTGACGCTGGTGAAGAGCAGCTGCTTCATGCGCTGGGCGGCTGTCTTGGCGGCCAGCGCGCGCTCCTGGGCGGCAGCGAAGATCCGGAAGCGCTCAGCCAGGGCCTCCACCGCCTTGGCCAGCTCATCGACGGCCTCGAACCTCGCTGGGCCCGCCACGCGAGCCCGGCCTTCGATGACGGAGGCAGTACCGAGCGACGAGACCTGATGGGTCGCCAACACCAGGTCGCGTGCGAGCGCACGCCCGAACAAGGCCCCCAGCAAGCCAGCCACGAGCCCTCCCAAGAGCGCGATCCAGACCCCGGTGGAGACGACGGCCGAAGCGCGCGGCGCCTCGAAGCGAACCGCCGCCCCCTCCTCGTCGGTCGCCACCACCACGCGCTGCTGCCCGCCTGCGAGGGGCTCGAGCCGGGGCGCTCCCGGGGGCGCACTCGACCATCGCCGCATGAAGTAGCCGTGGGCGACCGCGGCCGCGAGCGCATCCTCCTGCCCGACCTTCGGCTGCCCACCCGGCGCGTCGTCGTAGACGATCCGCGCGAGCTGGCTCGCCGTCTGCACGCGCGCGCCCTCGACCGTGCTCTGCAGGTGGGCGTGGGTCACCAGAACCGCGCCCACGCCCACCAGGGCCACCGGCGCGAGCACCGCCAGGAGCAGTCGCCGGGCCACGCGACGGCTCGGCGACATCCGCACCGCCTCGCGCTCGAGCCAGGTCATGAGGGGCTCCGGCGGGCTCAGCTCCACGGCCCGAATGGTCGCGTCGCGCACGACGACGTAGTTCACGACCGCCGACGCCACGACGATGGTCAAGGCGAGCAGACCGAAGGACAGCGCCCGGTCCCCGTCGAGCGGCTCCGGTCGCAGCCGCGGGATCACCAGAAGCCCGGATGCCGCGACGCCGGAAAAGCCGAAGCGAAGCGTGAGGCCCATCGGCAGATTC
>JGI12048J13642_10033860_pt1 | contig 10490 bp, 8 predicted proteins | sample ElkSlonscriptome_16_FD_13642 | JGI IMG/M metagenome (IMG submission 13642)
TGCTCGGCAATATCGCGAGTCTTGCGCTGCTTCCGGTGTTCGTGATTTACATGAATCGGTTTCAAATCGTGCCGGAAGAGAGACATATGCGCGAGAAATTCGGGGAGGACTACCGTCATTATGAAGAAGCGGTTCGTCGATGGATCTGATGCCTGAAAAGGCCATCAGGTCTGTTGTACGAGCTTTCAGGCCCGCTACAAGGCGCGGCAAAGCTGAGCTGCCCGGTTCGGCTGCTGATTTCAAGCAGAAATTGCAAGCATGAGAGAGATTGTCGCTGGTCTACTGGTCCTGATCGGTATTATTTATTTGCGTCCCTAATCGGGAGTTTCCGGCGTGTTCAGCCGCAGCCGGCGTTGACAGAGTCATCAATTCGGTTGCTGTCTTTTTACTATCATTTTTACTATCGACAAGAGCCCCGACACATGATTGAACATGCTCGAAATGCATTTCTGATGGCCGGCGTGGCGGCCCACTTTATTCTTGCAGGCGCGGCCTTGTTCGGCGACATCGTGATCGCACCGGTCGCCCTGAGCGCGCCGCCCGCGTCACTGGAGATGTTTCAGGGGCCCTACGCATACGACTCCACGCCATTCTGGCAGCCTGCAAACATGATTACGCTCGCTCTGGTGATGGCGGCAACCATACTGAACTGGGCAACACCACGCCGGACACTTGTTGTTGCCTGGGCCGTCGGCTTTGTAGCAATAACGGTGCTTTCGCTTGTATTCGTGTTTCCTGAATATCTGGAAATCGCGGCGACCCCATACGCCGGCACCATAGATCCTGAACTGGTTGAGCGGGGTGCAAACTGGCGGCTGCTTTCATGGGCCCGCGGCGCGGTGTACTTCGCACTGGGCTTTCTCCCAATGATCGCCCTCAGCCGGCCGGGTTGCCGCGGCGCGGAAAGCTAGAACGACGCATTCGGCTCCAGGCCTTGAAGCTTTCCGGGCCGAGGGCGACCCGTGACTTACGGGCGATGGCGCTTTGGTTCGCCGCCTGCTAGGCTCACGGCTGTTTTCGTCCCATAGGCTTGCTCCCCGATGACTCGAACGCTCTCGCTCCTGATTTTTTTCTTGGTCGTCCACCTGTATGGCGCGTCGGCCCATGCCGGCATCAGCGCCAAGCTGGTCCGCTACGTCGACGTTTCCGACGATCGAATTACCTTTGTCTATGGCGGCGACGTGTGGTTGATGCCCAAGACGGGCGGGCAGGCGACTCGGCTCACGAGTTCACCCGGCGAGGAGTCCTGGCCGCGGTTTTCTCCGGACGGTCAATCGGTGGCTTATACCGCGAGCTATGCCGGCAACGAGGACGTCTATGTCGTCCCCGTCACCGGCGGCGTTCCCACGCGGCTGACCTGGAACTCGTTTTCCGACCGTGTTCTGGACTGGCATCCCGACGGCGAGCGCGTGCTGTTCGCCTCGGCCAGGGAGCTCGGCCAGCGAAGCGCTCGTGAATTCTTTCTTGTGTCTCGCACGGGCGGCATGCCCGAGAAGCTCGCGGTACCCTACGGCGAGTTGGCGAGCTACTCTCCCGATGGCTCAAAGCTGGCGTACATCACAAAGATTACGGAAAACTATCCGTTCAAGCGCTACCGGGGCGGGCTGACCTCCGACATTATCGTCCATGACCTTGAAACGGAGACTTTCGAGCGTATCACCGACGATCCGGCCACCGACGGCAAGCCGGCCTGGGGCCGTGAGGATATTTACTTTCTCTCCGACCAGGGGCCCAATCTGCGCCTGAACGTCTGGCGCTACGACACGAGCGACCAGTCCGCCGAGCAGCTCACGACATTCACCGATTTCGACGTGGCCTACCTGGCCGCCGGCCCGTCGGATGTCGTGTTCGAAGCCGGCGGGGTGCTGTACCTGATGAACCAGGACAGCCATGAATTCGGCCCGATCGACGTCGAGGTCGTCAGCGATCTCTCGGCCGAGATGCCCCGTACCGTGCAGGTCGGAGACCGTATCGCGAGCATGTCGGCAGCGCCCGGCGGCAAGCGCGTGGTGTTCGAGGCTCGCGGCGAGCTGTTTGATGTACCCGTGGAAGAGGGCTACACCCTGAACCTCACGCAATCGAGCGGCGCCTTCGATCAGCAGCCGGCATGGTCGCCGGACGGTGAGCACCTGGCATTCTGGAGCGATCGCAGCGGTGAGTACGAGATTCACCTTCGCGTCGCCGAAAGCGGCGAGACCCGTAAGCTGACGTCGCGCGGCGAGGGTTTTGGCTATTCGCTGCATTGGTCACCGGACGGGGCGAACATCGGCTTCATCGATCATAAGAACGCGATCAACGTGGTGGATGTCGAGTCCGGTGAGATCACGGAGGTCGGCCATACGAACTGGCAGGAATCCCACGGCGCGCGCTACGGCTACCCGATCAATTGGTCGCCGGATTCGCGCTGGCTGGCGTTCCGGCAGGGGCTCGAGAATGCGCACTATGCGCTGGTTTTGTGGGATCGGGACAGCGGCAAATCCTATCAGGCCACCAGCGGCTTCTATTCCGACGGCGAGCCCGTCTTCAGCACAGACGGACAATATCTTTTCTACCTGACCGATCGCAGCTTTACGCCCGCTTATTCGGATCTCGATGACGGCACCTGGATCTATCCGAACGCCACTCAGATTGCCGCTGTCTCGCTCACCGGGGATGCCCCCTCGCTGCTGGCGCCGCGCAACGATGCGTTCTCGGGCGAGGACGAGGAAAGCAACGGCGGGAACGGCGAGGCGAAATCGAAAGACAAGGAAGGCGATGAGGAAGGAGATAAAAAGAAGCAGGAGCCGGTCGAAGTCGAAATCGATTTCGATGGTCTAGAGGCCCGGCTTGTGATATTGCCGCCGCGGCCCGGCAACTTCGGTGGTCTCTACCCCCTGGACGGCAAGCTGGCCTATTTGCGCTTTCCCAACACCGGCGCAGCGGCATCCGAGGGCGGGCCCGCCGGCACGCTCGCGTTCTACGATTTCGAAGAGCGCGAGGAAAAAACGATCCTTGAAGGGGTGGCGAGTGCCCAACTCACGGCCGACGGAAAGGCGCTGCTGGTGAGCACCGGTCAGCAGTACGCGATCCTGAAGCCCGAACCTGAGCAGAAGATAGAGACGCCGATTCCGACCGACGGCCTCGAGATGGACCTGGTGCCCCGCGCCGAGTGGCGGCAGATTTTCGCCGATACCTGGCGCCGGCACCGCGACATGTTCTACGACCCGACGATGCACCAGCTCGATTGGGCGGCACTGCGCGACCGCTACGCGCCGCTGATCGAGCACGCGCGCACCCGCTGGGACGTCACCAACGTCCAGTCCAACCTTGCCGCCGAGCTGAGCGCCGGTCACACCTACACCGGCGGCGGCGACGTCGAGCAGATCGATTCCAGGGAAACGGGCTTCCTGGGCATCGACTGGACGCTAGAGGACGGGGCGTACCGTATCTCCCGCATCATCCGCCCGGCGGCCTGGGATACGGCTGTTCGCTCGCCCTTCGATCGTCCGGGCGTGGATGTAAAGGCCGGCGACGTAATCCACTCGGTCAACGGCGCGGCGCTGGACGCCGGGCGGGACCCGTATGCCCCCTTCGACGGCCTGTCAGGCAAGACCGTGGTGCTGGAGGTCTCCCGGCCGGGCGGGGACGAGGCGCGGCAAACCGTCGTGGTTCAGGCGCTCACCCAGGGCGAGGAGCGCGAGCTTCGCTATCTGGCGTGGATCGAGGCCAACCGCCGGATGGTGGAGACACTCTCGGACGGCAAGCTCGGCTACGTCTACATGTCCAATACCTCCACCCGCGGGCAGCTCGAACTGGTGCGCATGTACTACGGGCAGCTCGACAAGCAGGGCTTTGTCATCGACGAGCGCTTCAACGGCGGCGGCCAGCTCGCCGACCGCTTCCTGGAGTTGCTCACCCGACCGGTGGTCTACAACCTCCACTGGCGTAACGGCCGCGATCACACCTGGCCGACCAAGACCAATACGGGCCCCATGGGCATGTTGATCAACGGCTGGGCGGGCTCCGGCGGTGATGGTCTGCCCTGGGCGTTCCAGGAGCTCGAAGCCGGCCCGATCGTGGGTGAGCGCACGTTGGGCATCCTTATCGGCCCCGCGACCGGTCACACGCTGGTCGACGGCGGCCGCATCACGGTGCCGGACGCGCGTCTCTACGACAACGACGGTCACTGGTTCTGGGAAGGCGAGGGCGTTCGACCCGATATCCCGGTCTGGGATGATCCAAACCTGCTGGCGCAGGGCCGCGACCCGCAGATCGAGCGCGTGGTCGAGGAGGTGCTCAAAGCGGTCGAGGCGAACCCGCCGAAGATGACGCCGGCACCGCCGCTAGAGGACCGCACCGTAGAGGGTTTGCGATAGCGGCCGTCGGGCAGAAATCCGGTTAGCCGGCGCGGCCACTCCGAGGTGGCTAGAATTGCTGTCCACCTCGGAGTTTTGCGCGTCATGGCCCAAAAGCACACATTACGCATCCCGCACACGCTGGCGCTGCTGTTTTTCCTGATGATCGCCGCGCTTGTCGCCACCTGGCTGGTGCCTCAGGGGTTCTTTGCCGAAGACGCGGAGACCGGTCGGGTCGTGCCGGGTTCCTATGCGGTTGTTGACGAGCGCGAGATCCTGTCGCCGCTGAGCCTGTTCACCGCGATCCCGCGAGCGTTCGTTGACGCCGGCCCGATCATCTTCTTCCTGTTCATCATCGGCGGCGTGCTTGCGATCATCCGTGCCACCGGCACCATCGACGCACTGCTTGGACGTTTGCTCGAACGCTTCAGCGACCGCCCGGGCATGCTTATTCTGGCGGTGGTCTTCGTCTTTGCGATGGCCTCCAGCGCAGTGGGCTCTTCGGGCGAATATATTCCTTTTGTCCTGATCCTCGTGGCGCTGTGCCGCGCGATGCGTCTGGACGCCATGACCGCGGTCGGCATGGTGGTGGCCGGTTACGGCGTCGGCTATGGGGTGGCGGCCTTCAACCAGTACACGGTGGTGGTGGCCCAGGACATCGCCGGGCTGCCCACCTATTCGGGCTGGCCGGTGCGGCTGGCGCTGCTGATTCCCTTCGTGCTGATTGCGGTACATCACGTCTGGCGCTATGCCGAGGGCGTGCGCCGAGACCCTTCGACCAGCCTGGTGGCCGACGGACCGCCGGCCGGCGCCGAGCCACCCGAGAACTACCCGCCGCTGGATGCCGGCCACGTAGCGATCGTTACGGCCTTCTTTGCCGCGCTCGGTGTGGGCGTCTGGGGAATCGCGACGCGCGGCTGGTATCTCAACGAACTCGGTGCCGCGTTCCTCGTCCTTGGGCTGGTGGCCGCGGCCATCGGTCGTTTAGGACCGAGCCGGGCGTCGGCGAAATTCATCGAGGGCGCGCGTGACCTGACCGAGACCGCCATTCTTGTTGGTATTGCGCGCGGCATCGCGCTGATCATGGAAGACGGGCAGATCCTCCACACCATCGTCCATTATCTCTCCGTCCCGCTTTCTCTGGTCGGCGCCGAGCTATCGGCCGTGGGCATGATGCTCATCCAGGCGGTGCTCAACCTGTTTATCCCCTCCGGCTCCGGCCAGGCCTACGTCACCATGCCGCTGATGGCGCCGCTGGCCGACCTGGTCGAAGTCCCGCGCCAGGTGGCGGTGCTTGCCTACCAGATGGGTGATGGCTTCACCAACATGATCATCCCGACAAACGCCATCCTCATGGGCATTCTCGGGGTCGCCGGAATTTCCTACGCAAGCTGGTTTCGCTTCTGCCTGCCGCTGATTCTCAAGCTCTACGCCGCCGGCGCCGCGGTGCTGGTCATCGCCGTGATGGTCGGTTTCGGCTGAGCTCAGGCTGATCCAATCTCCGGGAGACCCGACGGGAAGGCGTGGACAAATTTGCCAGGATCGTGGTGCGACCCTGGCCTGTCTGCGCCTCGTCGATGCTTCGGCTATTTCGGCTATCGACTTGCCGAACCGTTTTCACCTGGCTGTATGCGATCTACAGCGCGCCGCGCAGCACCGTCATGTCCGTGAGGATAGGAAACCTCTGAATACGTCTGACGCCGGGCAGGATGTAAACTTTACATTTCCTGCTAGTGAAACTACGATCGAACGGGTCAATGGTTGCTTGCGATTTTTGGGCAGTCGCTGACGGTACGGCGTCGGCACACGCGAGCACCGATGGAATGCGATGCTTTCAGAGCCGAGCCTCTCTCACTCAAGGAGCGCGACCATGAGCTACATCGACGGATTCCTCATTGCAGTCCCTACCGAGAACAGGCAAAAATTCATCGACCACGCCAATTCAGTCGACACGATCTTTACTGAAATGGGTGCGACACGGATAGTCGAGTGCTGGTCGGATGACGTGACCGAAGGCAAGATCACGGATTTCCGCAAGGCCGTACAGGCGAAAGATGACGAGTCGGTCGTGTTTTCATGGATCGAGTGGCCCGACAAGGCGACGCGGGATGCTGCCATGGCGACCATGATGGCCGAGGATTTCAAAGACGAACGGATGGACGCCGAGAAGAATCCGATGCCGTTCGATGGCATGCGTCTGATCTATGGCGGGTTCAAACCCATCGTCGAACTTTAGATTGGCACAGCCCCGGTAACGTGACAACGCCCTCAGCGCGCCATCGTGTGCTTGGGAGACGTGCCGCTTGGCTCAATTTGACATGGCATAAGATAACTGCGGTATTCGATGCACGCCATTTGCGGCGCATATGCGCAAATGGCTTCGCTTTGCGGTCCAGGCCGTTCCGGCCGGGGATTAAGCCGGCATACTTACTTGTATGCCGGGTTAACAAAACAGGCGAAAATTTATGAATTCAGATCTCATCCAAAATTTATTGAACGACATCCGCCTGCTTGAGGGTGAGCAATACTCGCTGGTCCAACGGGTGCGGGAACTGGTAAAGAAATCAGTCCCCGGCGCATCGGAAAGCGTTAAATACGGCGGCATTCTATTTTCGGTCGACGAGCACTTCTGCGGCGTTTTTGCCTACAAGAAGCATGTTTCAGTTGAGTTCAGCTGCGGCGCATCAATCAACGATACGCATGGCCATCTGGAAGGAAACGGTAAAGGCCGGAGGCACGTGAAATTGTATTCTCTGGAGGACATCGAAGCGAAAGAGGTGGCGCGATACATTCCGCTAGCCCTGGAGGCTGCTAAGGAACCTAAAGCGAATGTCTGACCCGGCCGGCAATTTTTGGATAATTCTGTCCCGAGCGCGTTTCAGCCGCTGTCGAGCGAGTACGGTGTGAGCAACGAGTCGGTGCGTTTCGCTGTGCGCCACGCACCCTGCAAAATCGCTGCTGCCCGCGTAAGGTGTGTGAAGACGAAGGTCTAACGAACTCTCAGAGTCGTTGCGCGACAGCCGGTGCGGGCACAGCGTTGAAGGTTTTGCGGAAAGCTCGATGCAGCGTGTTCGACCGGGAGTAGTCATGAGCGGCCTCTGGCCGCTCATCCTGATGTGCAATTGAATCAAATTTCAGCAAGGGAGCAATACATGAATCTGGGTGCATTTTCGATCAGCCTGACCGTCAAGGATATTGAAGCGTCAAAAGCATTTTATGAAAAGCTCGGCTTTGAAACCCTCGGCGGGGATTGTGGCCAAGGATGGACAATACTCAAGAACGGCGAGCACGTCATCGGCCTGTTCCAGGGCATGTTCGACAGGAACATGCTGACATTCAATCCGGGATGGGATCAATCAGCCCGGAATCTGGATCAATTTACGGATATCAGGGAACTCCGTGAAGAATTGACTCGTCGGGGTATTTCACCCGTTCAGGACAATGTCACCGAAGCCAGCGGCCCGGGCAGCATCGTGATCGAAGATCCGGATGGGAATCCGATTCTTATCGACCAGCACCGTTGACGAATTCGGCTGTTGCTTTTGACTGGAGTGGAAGGCATCTCGCGTGAGCCTGCACGTACATTTTTTGACAATTGAAATCAGAAGTATTCGTCGTCAGTCAACATTTTATTAAACAAGGTGAATGAATCAGAAAGATGAACAAGGAACAGTTAACTCAATTAAGCGACAAGGAACTTCTGGAATACGCGAAATCCGCCAAGCCGACGCCCTGGATCGATGCATTTCTTATCGGTTTCCTGATCGGGATCCTCATTTTCGGTGCGGCCGTGAGTGCCTGGGGTTTGCCTATGTTGATCCCGTTGTTTCTGATTTATCTGTTCCTGAAGAAACCAAAGAAGCATGAAGCCATGAAAGAAGAATTGAAGAAGCGAAACCTGCAGTGAACTCATGACCGGGGCTTCGGATGAATCAGGCGGTCCAGCGCGATCCGAGAATTTCTAATCCGGATCGAGCGCTTCCAGTTCCGCCAGCAGCCCGGCCGAGGATGCCTCATCCGGCATGCGCCAGTCGCCTCTCGGGGAAAGCGTGATGGTGCCCACCTTGGGCCCGGCGGGTAGGGTAGTGCGCTTGAACTGCTGAGAGAAGAATCGCCGAACGAACGTGACCAGCCAGCGATGGATTTCGGTTGGCGCGTATTGCCCGTCGAACGCAAGACAGGCCAGCCAGTAGATCTTGGCCGGCCGCGCGCCGTTGCGCATGAAGTGGAAGAGGAAGAAATCGTGAAGCTCGTACGGGCCGATGATTTGTTCGGTGTGCTGGGCGATCCGGCCTTCCTCGGCAGGCAGCAGTTCCGGCGATACCGGCGTTTCCAGCACCCGGTTCAATACCGAGGCAAGCGTCGTGCCGGCGCGATTGGCTGCGTACCACCGCACGAGGTAGCGGACCAGCGTCTTGGGAACGCCTGCGTTGACGTTGTAACTGGCCATGTGGTCTGCGTTGTAAGTGCACCAGCCCAAGGCCAGCTCCGACAGACTGCCGGTGCCCACGACAATCCCGTCCACCTTGTTGCTGTAGTTGAACAGGATCTGGGTGCGTTCACGGGCCTGGGCATTCTCGAACACGATGTCGTCCCGGCCTTCGTGGCTGAGATCCTCGAGGTGCTGCTTGACCGCAGCATGAATGGAGATTTCCTTGAGCTTGACGCCGCCGGCCTCCGCCAGTTGGCGCGCCGACGAGAGCGTGTGATCGCTGGTGGCCGGACCCGGCAAGGTCAGCGCGTGCAGGTGGTTGGGGCTGCGTCCGAGCTTCTCCAGCGCTTCAAGGCACACGAGGAAAGCAAGCGTGCTGTCCAGCCCGCCCGACAAGCCCAGCACCAGCGCATCGACGCCCGAAGCCAGCAGTCGACGTGCCAGCCCGGTCGCCTGAATGCGCATGATTTCCGTGGCCCGGGCCTCGAAGCGCGCTTCGTCCCCGGGCACGAACGGGTGGGCATCGACCGGGCGCATCAGGGTCTCCAGGCCCGGCGTTTCGGCCAGGGCTTTGACTCGATGATATTCGACGGCCCGCGGCCAGTGGCCGAATGTGGTGTTCTGGGCCCGATCGTGGTGCAGTCGCTCAACGTCGAATTCAGCGATTAACGTCTGATCGTCGAATGAAAACCGCTCGCTTTCGCCCAGAGACTTGCCGTTTTCGTATGCCATCAGGTGACCGCCATAGACGACATCCTTGGTCGACTCCATGGGGCCGCAGCCGGCATACAGGTAGCCGCCGATGCCGCGGGCGCTGGCCATGTGGACCAGCGAGCGTCGGAAGTCCGCCTTGGCCACGTGCTCCGGGCTCGCCGACGGATTGAGGATCAGTTCGGCTCCGGCTAGACAGTGATCGATACCGGGTGGATGAGGCGACCAGAGGTCTTCGCAAATCTCGATGGCGAAATTGACCGGGCCCGCGCGAAAAATCTGGTTGCAGGCGATGCGGAACCGGCCGAATTCGGGATCATCGACCGCCTGATCGACGTCGGCGCCCGGGGCAAACCAACGGCGTTCGTAAAACTCGCCGTAGTTCGGCTGAACCTGTTTGGGCACGACGCCGACAATTCGTCTTTCCGCAATCACTATCGCGGCATTGAACATGCGTCCGTCCGGGGCGCGCCATGGTGCGCCGACCACGGCGGCGATCCGGTCGGTGGCCTCGGCAATCGTCATCAGGGCGTGGCGTACCGATCGATGCAGACTGCTGCTGAAAAACAGGTCTTCGCACGTATACCCGGTGAGACAAAGCTCGGGGAACAGCGCAATGCCGGCGCGCTGATCCGATAGCTGTCGCAGATGCTCGACAATGCGCCGGGCATTGGTCGCCGGATCGCCAAGCGCCAGCACGGGCGCCACGGCCGCGGCACGCACGTATCCGAATTCAGTCAGATCGACATCTTGCTTCATTTTCATCGGTCCAGTTCATTGGCTTTGGCCTGGCAACCGGGCAGGCTTCCGGCGTCAAAGCTTAACAGAGGTCGGGAAAGGTCCATCCACCCCATGCCGATCCAACCCTGAATGCCGAGCTGCCGGGTGGCCGAGCACAAATGCCGGCTCTGGCCCGGCAGGTCGTGTGAGAGATTCCTGGACGTGCTATTGGTGAACGTGCTATTGGTGAACGTGCTATCGGTGAACGTGCTATCGGTGAACGTGCTATTGGT
>JGI12048J13642_10246173_pt1 | contig 10490 bp, 7 predicted proteins | sample ElkSlonscriptome_16_FD_13642 | JGI IMG/M metagenome (IMG submission 13642)
GACCGATGAAGGTTTTGCGCGTCAATATGACACGCTGCTGGCCAACGGCTTCAACGTGGTTTGCGCCAATAAAAAGGCCAACACCCTCGACCAGGCCTATTACCGGAAACTTCGGCAGACGGCTGCCCGGAACTATCGCAAGCTGCTTTACGAGACCAACGTAGGTGCGGGTTTGCCGGTGATTGATACCGTGGTCGGATTGATGCGGTCCGGTGATCGATTACGCGTTTTTGAGGGGATTCTGTCCGGCTCCCTGTCGATGATTTTTGGCCTGCTGGACGACGGCATGGATTTTTCTGCTGCCGTGGCCCGTGCCATGGCGCTCGGTTTTACCGAGCCCGATCCGCGCGACGATCTGAGCGGCATGGATGTCGCGCGCAAGGTGCTGATCATTGCACGTGAAGTGGGTATGGAGCTTGAGCTTGCGGACATTGAAGTGATGCCTGTTATCGAACAGGGTTTCGCCGCCGATGTCCCGGTTCCCGATTTGCCCGGATATCTCGAAGCGCTGAACGCAGGCTTTGCTGAGCGTATCGAGGCGGCGCGATCGAAAAACGAGGTGTTGCGTTACGTCGGCCGTATTTCAGAGGGCCACTGCCGGGTATCCATTGAGTCGGTGCCCGCCGACAAGCCCCTGGGAAGTATTCGGGATGGCGAGAACGCCCTGGTCATGTATACCGACTACTATCAGCCGATTCCCATGGTGCTGCGCGGCTATGGTGCCGGCGCCGAGGTGACGGCAGCCGGTGTTTATGCCGATGTCTTGCGCACGGCCTGGCGGCCGCTGGATTATTGAAACCCAATCTGGGTACGGAGTTTTTATGATGAGAGTTTTCGCGCCGGCATCCATTGGCAACCTGTCTCTTGGTTTCGACGCCCTGGGCCTGGCCCTGCATGCGGTTGATGGTGGTGTTCTCGGGGACGTGGTCAGCCTGCGCGCCGGGAGCCAGGATGACTGGGTGCTGAAGGTCGACGGACCTTTTGCCGACGAATTGCCCCGGGATCCTGAACAGAATATCGTCATGGCCTCCTGCCGGCGCTTTGAGCGTCTTACCCGCGCCGCCGGGAAAGAAATCGAAACGCTCCAGGTCCACCTGGAAAAGCGCCTGCCCGTGGGCAGCGGCCTGGGTTCCAGCGCCAGCTCAATTGTTGCCACCCTGGTGGCCGTTAACCAGTTCTTCGGTCAGCCACTGAACCGGCCGGAGCTTTTGCAGCTCATGGCCGAGATGGAGGGCGAAATCAGCGGTGATGTGCACCTGGATAACATTGCTCCGAGCCTGCTCGGTGGCCTGCGCCTGTGTATGCCGGGTGGGCATCATCAGAACGCGCTGCCCTGGCCCGGCGGGTGGCAGGTGCTGGTTGCTTGGCCGGGCACGCATATGGAAACCAAGGCGGCACGGGCGCTGTTGCCGGACCGCTTGAGGCGTTCCACCGTGGTGGCTCATGGTGCCCAGTTCGCCCGCTTTGTGCATGAGCTTTACAGTGGTGATCCGCGGGATGCGGCCGCCTGCATGAATGACCTGATTGCCGAACCGTGGCGCAAAGACCTGATCCCCGGTTTCGATCAGGCCCGCAAGGCGCTGATGTCCATGGGCGCGCTGGCTTTCGGTATCTCAGGCTCCGGTCCGACGGTTTTTGCGATCGCAGACAACAGCAATGTCATTCGTAACGGTAAGGCCTGGCTGCAGGAGAACTTTCTTAAAACCGAGCAGGGTTTCGTGCGCCACTGCCGCGCCGACCTGGCGGGCGCGCGCCAGCTGCACCGGGCCTGAGCGCAATGGATTTCATTAACCTGAAACATGCTGATGACCGGGTATCCTTCGCCACCGCGGTGCAGCGGGGTCTGGGTCGCGACCAGGGGCTGTACTTTCCCGAGCGCATCGCGCCCCTGGATGACATCCCCGGCTTGCTGGCGCTGCCTTTCGTGGAACGCAGCGCGGTGCTGTTATCCCACCTGACGGGCCTGGAAGCATCTGTTACGCAACGGTTGGTAAGGCGGGCCTTCGATTTTCCTATCGAGCAGCCGCAGCTTGCTGACGGCAGTTATGCGCTGGAATTGTTTCATGGCCCGTCACTGGCCTTTAAGGATTTTGGCGCCCGCTTCCTGGCCGCGTGCCTGGCAGAGTTTACCGATGGCAGCCCCACAACCATACTGACGGCCACATCCGGTGATACGGGTGCTGCCGTGGCGCACGCCTTTCATGGCATAGAGGGTGTCCGCGCGGTCATTCTCTATCCGGAGGGACGCATTTCCCCGCTGCAGGAAAAGCTGTTCTGCACCCTGGGTGGCAACATTGAGACGATTTCGGTCAGGGCTGACTTTGACACCTGCCAGGCGCTGGTGAAACAGGCTTTTGATGACCCGGCGCTGCGAGAGCGCCTCGGATTAAACTCTGCCAATTCAATCAATGTGGCCCGGTTGCTTGCCCAGGTTTGCTACTACTTCGAATCAGCTGCCCGCCTGCCTGGCGTCTTGCCGGTTTTTTGTGTGCCGAGTGGTAACTTTGGCAATGTAACGGCCTGCCTGGTGGCCCGGGCCCTGGGGCTGCCCATCAAGCGCGTGCTTGCGGCCACCAACATCAATGACACGGTACCGCGCTACCTGGCCGATGGTGACTGGGCCCCGCGGCAAACGGTGGCAACGCTTAGCAATGCCATGGACATATCGCGACCCAACAACTTCCCCCGTGTAGAAGAGCTTGCCCGGCGCGCCGGAAAGCCCCTTGACCAGGTCCTTTCAAGCCGCTCTGTCAGTGATGAGTCCACCACCACGGCAATTCGTGAACTGGACAGCCAATCCTATCTGGCCGACCCGCATTCGGCCCTCGCCTGGCGCGCCTTACGCAAAGACCTGGCGCCGGACGAAACCGGAGTGTTTCTGTGCACGGCGCATCCGGCCAAGTTTGCGGAAGTCATGGAAACAGCGCTGGGCCGCGCGGTGCCCCTGCCCGCAGCGCTGGAGGCGGTTCGTGACCTGAAAGTCCGCTCAGAGCATATCGCAGGTGATTTCGAATCGCTCCAGCGGCTGCTGTGAACAAGCCGGCGCTCAGCCCGGCAACACCCGGTTACCAACCTTTTCGGTGGTCAGGAGTTATATAGATACACAAACTTTCATCGGTCTGTGTTTCATCTCTCATTTGACCCGGCCATTGGCCGGGTTTTTTTTGTACGGCGCGACAGAACGGGACACGCCACCCTGGACGCGTCCTCCAACCCGAACAGGATCAGTTGAAGAACTGGCGGAGGATAAAGAATCCGACCATGGTGAAGGCAATGGCCAGTTTTGCTGCAGCCCCTATGACCGTGCCGATCCATGCCCCAACCCCGGCCCGGCCTGCATCACTCACGTTGCGGCCACCACTGAGCTCGGCGACCACGGCGCCTACAAAAGGCCCGAGAATGATTCCTGGCAGGCCGAAAAACATCCCGACAATGGCGCCAAACATCGCACCCCAGAAAGCGCGTGGACTGGCACCCAGCCGCCTGGCGCCAACCGCTGCGGCCAGAAAATCAATCAACCATGCCACGATCGTGAGCACGCCAAGAACCGCTATCGTGCCAACACCGGCAGGTTCAAAACCGGTAATCCATGCCGCCATCAGCAAACCGCCAAATACCATGGGTACACCCGGCATTGCAGGCAGGATGGTGCCCGCCAGGCCACCCAAAATCAGCAGTACGGCAATCACCCACCACAAAATACTCAGATCCATTCCACTATTCCCCGCTCATCAACGCACACATTATCCCACGTCATCCAACCCACGCCCGTCGCAGAAAGCAAAAAAAAACCCAGGTGCCATAAACAGTGAATGAGGGGGAGGAAAATACCACTGATGGTTGCACCGGGGTTGTAGACGTCGCCACCCTTTGGTGGTTGCGCTCAGTTGCTGCAGCGCGGTCGTTGTAACACCCGGCTTTTGCATCCGGGCTTGTTGCAGTAGCCCCTGACGGGGCCGCTGGTTGGCGGGTCAGAAACGAAAAACTCCGCTCTTACCCTGTCTTGCCCTGGTTTTAAAGGGTGGCCCCGTGACGTGTTCAATGTGGGGGGGAGTCACTGAACGCTTTCGCATCCCGGGGCCATAGACTGTTGATATTCTTCTGTATACAGCCGGTAAAAAAGGCGTCCTGGTGCCCTGCCCTAGACTTGAAAGGGGGGATCAAATCAAAGGGGTCGGTGGACACCAGGACATTAAAGGTGGCAGAGGGCGTTCCTGCCGTTTCCCCAAAAACCTGCTGTTACTACAAAATCTTGTGCGCTCAGGCGCCTGCCAGAAAGCCCAGGGTCAGCGTTGCCAGGGACGTTATGACGATAAAACCCGCGATCATTCTCATCATCAGTGCCTCCGGTACGAAACAAAGGTGCGTGCCATGTCAGCTTGTTCAGCAGGGTCATCAGCCATCGGCATCAGCAACAACAGCTTGTGTTCTGCCAGCGCCAGCGCCTGTTTCATCCGCTCCAGGGATCTCGGTGGAAAAGCCACGTCCTGTTGTTCAAGCATTTCCCGCCAGAATTCGATTTCGACGGTAAGTTGTTGCTGAAGTGAATTCATGTTTCGGGTCTTCTGCGCCGTTGGTCAATTCGATGATGTGCAGTTTAGGTAGGCGCAGTGATGCCGGCTTGTCACAGATGGACAATGATTTGACAGCAAACGGACAGGGGGATGGACGGGTTTGACCCCGCTGCCTGTGGTCGGGACAATGAAGGACGAGGCGCGAGTCGGTGCCGATGGAGGTTTGCATGTCCGTTCTAGCGCAGTCAGTGGGTAACCTGTGGCGGGTGATGGAGTCTTACGGGATCGATCCGGAACCGCTGTTTCTTGCCGAGGGCCTGGAGATACACTGGCCCATTGCCCCTGGTACACGCATTCCCTACGAGAAACTTGATGCGGTTCGCGCCAGTGCAGCGGCTGTCAGTGGTGACCCGTCCTTTGGGCTGCGTGCCGGGCAGTGTGTTCATCCCTCACAGCTTGGTGCACTGGGCTATGCGGTGCTGGCCAGTGAAACACTCCGTGACTCCTTTAGCCGGGTTGCGCGGTTTGCCCGGGTGATTAGCGAAAAGGGCCGTATTGATGTTTTTGAGCGTGACGACACGCTGATCTGTCACATAGACACGCAGGCACCTTCCCGCAATGTGGGGGTTCGGGACGATGTACAGCTCTCCATCCTGGTTGCCCTGTGCCGTTTTAATGCCGGATCTGACTTCAATCCGGTTCACGTCACAACCAGGCGGCCAGAGCCGGACAACCGGCTGCCCTGGGAGAGCTACTATCGCTGTCCAGTGCAATTTGAGGCGGAACATAACGAGCTGTCCATGACGCTGGTCCAGGCTGATCAGGTTCTGCCTTCGGCCAATAATGTGCTCGCTGAAATGAATGATCGAATTGTCATTCAGCGCCTGGCGGAGCTGGATCGCAACAACATTCCCGGTCGCGTGCGGGCCGCAATCATGGATCAGCTGCCTTCGGGCTATATCAGTGATGACTCCGTGGCTGAGGCACTCAACATGACGCCGCGCACCTTACACCGCCGGCTAAAACTAGACGGCGCAAGCTTTCGTACCCTGCTCAAGGAGGTTCGCCAGGACCTGGCACGGCAATACGTGGCGGATGATTCCCTAACGTTGACGGAAGTGACCTTTTTGCTGGGCTTTTCGGAAATGAGCTCTTTTTCGAGGGCCTATAAAAACTGGTATGGGCACTCGCCGAGTGCCGCGCGGCAAAACTAATCCGTGGAATTGACGGTCCGCGCACGTTAGGCGCATGATCAATTCATTTAGGGTCGTCAAGGCCGAAGATGATCGGTTTTTGGGATCCCATACCCGTATAATAAAGCGGCTTTTATAGAAGACTTTTTGGGTCAATTCAGGTCAAAAAGCTTTAAACTTATCCACAGAAGATAAAAATCAATAGCTTACAGCGCATAACGTCAGTCGCTTGTTTAAAACAGGCCGGATAGGCCCGTTTTACGTGGCTTTGCGGCCTGAAACCTGCCCCAAACCAGTGAAAAACCGGGTCATTCCAGGGCAAAACAGGTTTTCGGCTAGAATTTGACCTGTCGTGCAGCCTGGCGTATCGCCGGCCACATTCTCAGCGCACGCGCAAATTCCAACCAGAACGCACGCCACCATTCAAACAGCGCCTCATCCTGAAGGCCGGCCGGGTAACCGGTGACAGGGGCATCGGGCGGGTTGTCAATCAGCGCATGGTTTAGCCGGTCCACTCCGCCTTGCAGGAATTCGCGCCAGCGTTGCGGTGCTTGTTCTCCGCTCATCTCCAACGCCTGTTTCAACAGGCGATAATCGGCTGCCTGCGCACCGATGCTGGCATCCTGATAGGCGCTTTGCAGCGCTTGTTCGTCCATGTCGGCCAGGCTCTCATAAAGGCCCGCCAGCTGACCCAGGCGTTTGAGCGGTTCCCGGGATTTGGATATGCCCATGTTCTCCTCGACCCATCTCAGGCCGAGGCGTTCAAAAGGCTGTTCTGTCTGGAAGCTTTGTTCGGCGGCGCTCCACTGGCGCTCTGGCAGTGGCTCGTGCGCAATTGCCCAGGGCTGATCGACGACCACCGCATGGGGATGAACGAACTCAAGCATGTCACCAAACAGCCGGTCCTCTCCGCGGAGTATGGGGATGTAGGGCGGCAGAAGTGCACGGTTATCCAGGCCGGTGAGTTGGGACATGGTGGCACGTGGAGTAACCCGGGCCTGGCTCACTCCGTTAAAGCAGACACGTGATGAAAATGCTTTGTCGACATTGTCATCATTCTCGAGCAGGGTTTCCAGGCTGATGCCCTCCAGGGAGGCGAGCCAGTTCAGGTCCGAGGTGCCTGGATCACCCAGGGTGCCGCACTCGGTGACCAGTACGCGCGAGTCCCCGCGCAGGCGTTCCATCAGGTCCAGGTCGGCACCTTCAAATGCAGTCGGGTCAAGGCTGCGCGCGCCGAGCGCAGCCAATGCATCGCGTAAGTCTGAGCCGAGAATCCGCAGATGCCGGATCAACGGGTCGCTGACCTCCTTCACCGGCTGCTCGCGGGCTTCCTCGCGGTTACGGTAAAAGCGCGTTTCGCGCGCGTCATCCCCAAAACTAACTCCCGGTAGTGTGTCCGGCTCATAGGCCTTGCAGAGAATGTCGTCATCTAGAACCAGCAACCGCTGACCGACGGACAACAGCAAAGCCACGGTCCGCGCCAGGCCGCTGGTCCAGTGATCCGCCCAGCGCTCGCGGTCAATCAGGAAGCGAACCTGCGCCTCAATCGCCGGCACCTGGCTGATGATCGCCTTCATGAAGGCGAGCTGTTCCTCGGCACCGAAATGCAGCACCGGCGTGTCGACTTTGGCCTCAAAGGATTCCGTGGTGATTCGATTGCGGCGCTGATTGTTTTCATCGCGGCTGTCATCTATGACGACGATGCGCGCCAGGTTGCTGGTATCACTCTCGGTGCGCAATGACTCCAGGCAACGTGCGAGCGCTTCGGGCCGCTCCCAGGTAATGATCGCCACCACGGGCTTTTCCAAATTGAACAGCGGGTCAGCCGCAGGTGCCAGGGTGAGCGCATAGATATCAGCTGAAATCATCAGCCCGTCCCTCTGCACGGTTTGCAGAATGCCCAGCACATCGTCTTCCTGGCCACGGAGCGCAGGATTGGCCTGCGTTATTCGCCGCGCATGGTCTTCTAGCGTATGAAACTTGCGGCAATAGACCAGTGCCGCGTAAACCTCGGAGGTCAATATGGCATGACGTCCATTACGTGGGTTGCGCACAAGCAGGCGCCCTTCCGTGAGGGGGTAAGCCCCGCAGCGGTCAAATGCATAAAGTTTTCGGGTGCTGTTCATGGGTAGCTTTCAGGCCCTGGTGGCTTTTGATGAGGCGCAGATCTGGAGTGGAGGCCGCAATTGATTCAGAATCGACCCGCAGGGCCGGGGAATACCACCGGGCTCTCGTTTCCGTCTTGTGCGACCGCTGCAACACCGAAGATATAGTTATCAATAACGATGTTTTCCAGTGTGAATGACGTTACCTTGCCGACGTAACGGCTTCGCTGCCACTGTGGCGCGGTGGTTTCGCGCCAGTACACCCGGTAACCCGCCAGGTGCGGTTCTTCGCTCGCAGCCCAGCTGAGCGTGGTGCTGGGTGACACCATCCCCTCAATCGTGACGTCCGCAGGCGGAGCCGGGGCCCAGGCCATGGCGGCCAGGGATACCGCATTGACTGCCGTGGCACGGGCCGCAAAGCCGAAGTCTACGTATTCGATGGTGTCGCCGAACTGACGATCACCCTCCACGCGCAGGTCCTGGTGCTGGCGGTCATAGTGTTCATTGACCTCCATGATGCGCACCGCTGCGAAGCCGGCCTCGTTAAACGGCCGATGATGTCCGCCGCGACCGAAACGGTCCAGGCGGTAGACCATGTTCAGATCCATGCCGGTCACGTACTGCTCGCCAACACGCTTGATATAGCGGGCCAGGTTGCGTGAAGCAGAGTCAACCTCGCCACCCTGACGATAGCGAAGCGCCCCTTCCTGAGGGGTTTCCGCGGCGCGCACCCCTTCAGAAAAAACCCGTAGCGAATGGTTATTGATCACCCCGTTAATACCGGAAATGTTGCCAATCATGTCGTTGTTCAGCACCGCATTCAGGTCCCAGCCCTGCTCGCGGGCATGGGCCGCGACAATCTGGCCGCCGAACAGGCCCTGTTCTTCCCCGGCAAGGGCGGCGTAGACGATACTGCCCGGGAACTTATACTGGCTCAGCACGCGCGCGGCCTCGATGACGCCCGCCATACCGGAGGCGTTGTCGTTCGCCCCGGGAGAGTCACTGAGGCGATTCATCGGATCACTGACCCGAGAATCGATGTCCCCGCTCATCATAACCATGCGGTTCGGGTCCGTAGAGCCGCGCTGGATTGCAATAACGCTGACGATCTCTGCGGGACTGGGGATCCGGTTCTCGCCGCTGACCGTTTCGCTGATGATGAGCACCTCCAGACATGCGCCGCAGCGGGCCGAAATAGCCTGGAACTCCGCCTCAATCCAACGCCGTGCTGCGCCTATACCGCGGTTGTCGGAAACGGTTTCGGACAAAGAGTGCCGGGTGCCGAAAGACACCAGCTTGATAATGTCTTCTTCAATGCGTTCGGCGGAAGGAGCCCCGCCGATTTCATACAGGCGCATATCCTCCGCGGGTGGTACTTGCGCGCCGGCGAGCGCGGGCAGAAGCAAAGCAAAAAGAGTTGTCAGGTTTCGCACGGCAGTCCCCTTGATCAATACGATGGCATAACTAATGTACCGCGCTCAGGGTGGTGCAACCAAGGAGCCCGTTACTGATGCCAGATGCGACGCGTCAACTTTCTGCTATTATCCGCCGCTCCCATTTTGCTGTGCGGGCCGCGTATGACGTGCCTGCTGAGTAGCGCTACAGGCTGAAAATCAATGTTCAGATCATCCCCCCGCTGGTTATTTGTCCTTTTATTGTTGAGTGTTTCCCTGCTGGTTTCGGCCGAGGAGGAAGACAAAAGTGACGCGCAAGAAGAAAAGCCCAAGACCATCGCTGAGTTGACCGAGGGTGCCGAGGTTATTGAGGGTCTGTTTACGCTGTTCAGAGATCCCAAGAGCGGCGACCTGCATATGTTGATCAAGGCCGACCAGGTCGGTGAGGAGTTTATTTACTTCGCGCAGACGGCCAATGGTGTGGTTGAAGCCGGGTATTTCACCGGCGCCTACCTGGCCAATGGCATCATTTCGGTCAATCGGTATTTTGACCGGATTGAGCTGGTTTCAGAAAACTTCTCTTTTTACTTTGACCCGGACAATGCTCTGTCGCGAGCGGCGGATTCCAACATTTCCAACGCCGTGCTGGCAGTTCAGGAGATCGTCGCCGAGGACGCGGAAAGCGGCGACCTGCTGATCAAGGCGAACCAGATTTTCCTGGGCGAGAACCTCCTGCAAATCAAGTTCCCTTTACCCGAGGGCGCCGATCCGGAAACAACCTTCACCCTCGGTAACCTGGCCGAGGACAAGAGCAAAATCCTCAACACGCGCAGTTACCCACTCAACACGGACCTGGAAGTGGAGTACGTGTATAACAACCCGATGCCAAAGGCCCGTGGCTCCGAGGACATCACCGACGCGCGAAACGTTTCCATCAAGGTGCTCCACAGCCTGATCGCCATGCCGGAAAATGACTTCGAACCACGCTTCGCGGACCCCCGCACCGGCTCTTTTGAAACCAAGGTGACCGATCTGACGTCGCTTTCGCCCACGCCCTTTCGTGACCTCGTGCACCGCTGGAGCCTGGTGAAAAAAGACCCGGATGCTGCCATTTCGGACCCGGTAGAGCCGATCACCTGGTGGATTGAAAATACGACGCCGGTGCAGTGGCGTGACCTGGTGCGCGACTCAGCGCTGGAATGGAACAAGGCCTTCGAAACGGCGGGCTTCAGCAATGCGGTTGTGGTGAAGGTGCAACCGGACGACGCGGACTGGGACTACGGC
>JGI12048J13642_10382899_pt1 | contig 10490 bp, 7 predicted proteins | sample ElkSlonscriptome_16_FD_13642 | JGI IMG/M metagenome (IMG submission 13642)
CACGCGTAGAAGAGAGGACGGCTCACCTGCAACAGACGCTGTGGCAGATCCAAGAAACCAACCAGAAGCTCGAGCACGAGCTCATCGTCGCACGGGAGCTCAACGAGGCTGCCTCGCGGGGATCGGAGCTCGCGCTTCTCGGCGACAGCCCGCCGACCCGCGCGTTGCGAAAGGCGGTGGTGGCGCTAGGGCGTCTGGAGACGAGCCTTCTTCTCACGGGCCCGCCCGGGTCCGGACACGAGTCGGTGGCCCGCGCCATCCACCTGGCATCGGCCCGTCGCCACCGCCCGTTCGTCAAACTGAACTGCGGCGAGCTGGATCCGCTCGTCACCGGCCCGCAGAGCAGTTGGGCACCCGGAAGCAAGCTCCAGGTCGCGCAAGGGGGAACGCTGTTTCTCCAGCACGTCGACCGCCTCTCGTCGGACGCCCAACCGGCCCTGGCGGCATGGCTCCGGGAGCAGATGCCAGGGCCCCAAGCCGTCCGCGTGATGGCTGCGGCCATCGCCGCAAATGATGCGGTCACGACAGGGCTCGAGCTCGACGCCGAGCTCCGGGAGCAACTCTCCGGATCCCGCCTTCACCTTCCTGCGCTCCACGAACGGCGTGACGACCTAGACGTCCTCGTCGACGCCATGCTCAAACGCCACGCCAACGCGGTCGGGTGCGTCGTCGAGGGCGTGACGCCGGATACCCTCAGGCGGTTTACCGACTACCACTGGCCAGGAAACCTGAGGGAGCTCGACTCGATCCTCGGCCGCGCTGTGATGCGGGCCGATGGCGGACGCGTCGACGTTCCGAAGGCTCAGCTCGGCAGCGGCGACGAAGTCGGGGGCTACCACCTCGCCGAGAAAATCGGTGAAGGGGGAATGGGCGAAGTCTGGCGAGGGACCCATGCGCTCCTCGCCCGCCCCGCGGCCGTCAAGCTGATCCGACCGCGGCGGGGTCTCGATGCCAAGTCCAAGCGCTCGCTGCGTACCCGCTTCGAGCAGGAAGCGAGGGTCACGGCCAGCCTGCGGTCGCCCCACACGGTCGAGCTCTACGACTTCGGCTGGACGCCCGACGGCCGCTTCTATTTCGTGATGGAATATCTCGTAGGACTAGACCTCCATCGTGCGCTCTACCAATGGGGAGCGCTGCCGGTTGGCCGCGCCGTGCATCTCCTTCGCCAGGCCTGTGCCTCTCTCGCCGAAGCGCACGACGTTGGCCTCGTGCATCGTGACATCACGGCCGCCAACCTCTTCGTCTGTCGCCTCGGGGGCGTCGACGACTTCTTGAAGGTGCTCGATTTTGGCGTCGTTCGCGATGCACGCGAGGGGGGAGAAGGGATGCAGGAGTGCGTCCCGGGTACCCCCGCCACGATGGCGCCGGAGAGCTTTGGGGGCGAAAAGCTCGACCACCGGGCCGACATCTACGCACTCGGGTGCGTCGCCTACTGGATGCTCACGCACCGCTACCCCTTCGAGGGGGCCACGCTCGAAGAGGTCGCCACCGGCCATCGTCATCAAACTCCCGTGCCGCCATCGCGACGCGTGCTCGGGATTCCTCCCGAGGTCGATGCCGTGGTTCTCGGGTGCCTGGAGAAGCGTCCGGAGGACCGGCCGAGCAACGCACGGGTCATCGGGCGCCGATTGGCCGAGCTCGCCGAGCGGTACCCCTGGCGCGATCGCGACGCGGCGCGCGAATGGGAACGCGCCGGCTTGGCCGATGACGGCCCGAGCGACGTAGGCGTCACCCGGTGGAATGGCGTCACGCGGATCAGTGACGAAACCACCGCCTAGGAGGCGCCGACCGGCGCTGACTCGGGCGCGCGCTTCCCGTTCTGCATGTGCTCGTCGGTTCGCTCTCGCGTGACGGCCGGTCGATTCGCGCTGACCACCGCAAAAAACGTCAAGCCATCGAGGTGGAGGATCCCCTACCGTCTCTGCATGCCGGATGCGCGCGAGGTCTTGCTCGTCCTCGACGATATCTGTCGCCACCTCGATGGCGACATGTCGCTCGAGACGCTTGCGCGCCGGTCAGGCTGGTCGCCCCATCATCTTCAGCGGGCGATCAAGCGCGTGGCGGGGGAGACGCCCAAGCAGCTGGTCCTCCGCTTACGGCTAGAGCGTGCGGCCGCGGCGCTCATCGCCACCGAGTACAGCGTCCTGCGCATCGCCATCGACGGCGGCTTCTCGAGCCACGAGGTCTTTACCCGAGCCTTCCGCCGCCACTTCGGATGCGCCCCGCGCGACTACCGCGCAGACCACGGCGGGATGCTGGAGGCCGAACGCCACCGCGCGGTGGTCGAGGCTTCTGGACCCTGTCTGCGCCTTCATCGACAATCCCTTCACCCACCGAGAGCCAAACCGCCCATGACCCCCCCCGAGATCACCATCCGAGAGCTCGCCGAGCAGCCCATCCTCTACATCGAGGCCAGAGTGCCCATGGCCCAGATCGCTGGAGCTCTCGGCAAGATCCTCCCCCGGGTTTTCGGCCATTGTCAGCAGAGAGGGCTGCCGCTCGCAGGCCCGCCGGTCGTCCTCTACGGCGCGATGACGCCCGGACAAATCACGCTCCAGGGGGCGATGCCGTTGGCGGAGCCAGCCGAGGGGGACGGCGATATCGAGGCCGGGACCCTGCCTGGAGGCAAGGCGGCGGTCGCGGTGCACATCGGACCCTACGACGAGCTGCCCGAGACCCACGCCGCCTTGGAGAAGTGGCTCGAGGCCGAGGGTCACGAGACACGCGGTCCGCGCTGGGAGGTCTATCTCACCGATCCGAGTACCACGCCCGATCCCAAGGACTGGCGCACCGAGGTGGTGGCGTCGCTCAGCTGAGCGGGCGCAGGGGGTGAGCACCGAGCGCCATCCCGGGCCGAGCGCCGCGTGGCCTCTGCTCGGGCTCGCTTCTTCCGACCCGGGGGAGCCACCCGCCCCCGCCGCCTCAAAGATGAAGGTGGCGGCCGTCGGGGGCCACGCCTAACTGTCTGAACGGCCATTCCTGGCGGCCGAGGACGACATGGCGAAGCGAACGATGGGACTCTTTGGCGCCACCGCGGTGGGTGTGGGTGCCATCGTCGGGGGCGGGATCCTCATCCTCGTCGGCGTGGCCTTTCAGACCACTGGCCCGAGCGCTCTGGTCGCCTTCGCGATCAACGGATTCATCGCCCTGCTGACGGCGCTCAGCTTCGCCGAGCTGTCGAGCCGGTTCCCCGAGTCGGGGGGGCCTTACGTCTTCGCGAAGAAGGTCCTCAACGTACGCGCCGCCTTCGGCGTGGGATGGGTCTTGTGGTTTGCCTACATCGTGGCGGCCGTCCTGTACGCGATCGGCTTTGCCGAGTTCGCCGTCGCTGCGGGCACCGAGCTCTGGTCGACCGTGTTCGGTGTGCCACCGCCGTGGCTGACGTCGAGGAGCACGGTGGTGGCTCTTGCGTTGTCGTCGGCGGCTGCCTACGCCTTGTCGTTGGCGCGCAAAGCCGGCGGCGGAGGAAACGTCGCCACCGTGGGCAAGGTCATCGTGTTCGCGGTGCTGGTCCTCGCCGGGCTCTGGGCGCTCGGTGACCGGCCCCGGGCCACCATCGCCGACGACCTCACGCCATTCTTCGCCTTCGGTGCCCCCGGCCTCTTGCAAGCCATGGGCGCCACCTTCATCGCGTTGCAAGGCTTCGATCTCATCGCGGCAGTCGGGGGCGAAGTGAAGGAGCCTGCGCGCAACATCCCCCGCGCCATGCTCATCTCCCTGGGCCTCGCGCTCGCGATCTACCTGCCCCTCCTCTTCGTCGTCGCGACCGTCGGCACAGAGCCCGGGGTATCCATCGTGACCATGGCCGAGCGCCATCCCGCGACCGTCATGGCCGATGCGGCCGAGCGCTTCATGGGTCGGACGGGGTTTTGGCTCGTCATGGTCGCCGCCATCTTGTCCACCCTCTCCGCGCTGCAGGCCAACCTGCTCGCCGCTTCACGGGTCGCACTGACGATGGCGCACGATCGCACGCTCCCGCGGGTTCTCGCCCGGATCGATGAGCGACGAAATACGCCGATCATGGCGGTCTACGCCACCTTCATCGCCGTCGCTGCGATCGTGCTCATCATCCCCGATCTCGCGCAGGCCGGAGCGGCGGCGAGTCTCATCTTCCTCGTGGCCTTTGCCCTCGCGCACATCACCGGATACCTGGCGCGGCGCCGGGAGGAGGCCCCATCTCCCTATCGAACGCCGGCGTTTCCGGTTGTGCCGGTCGTGGGTGGGCTCGCCTGCGCCGCCATGGCCGCCTTCCAGGCCATCGCGGTGCCCGCAGCGGGAGGGATCACGGCGCTTTGGCTCGCCCTCGGCGGCATCCTCTACTTCGCGCTGTTCGCGGGCCGGGCCGAAGCCCTCGACGCCTTCGCGCAAGCTCAAGACCCGGCGCTCTCACGGCTTCGCGGGAAGATCCCTCTGGTCTTGGTCCCGGTCGCCAATCCCCAGAGCGCCCCCGGCCTCGTCGCCGTAGCCAACTCCCTCACGCCCGATGGCGTCGGGAAGGTGCTCTTGTTGACCGTCATGCGCCCCCCATCACGCCTCGTGAATGGCGACCAGGAAATGGACTACGAGCGACTCGATGCGGGACAGCTCGTGATGCAACAAGCACTGCGGGCCTCGTGGGCGGCCGGGCAGGCTCCCGAAGCGCTCCTCACCACAGCGGAGGATGCGTGGGACGAGATCGAACGCGTAGCGAGGACCCATCGCTGCGAGAGCCTGGTCCTCGGCCTCAGTGAGCTCGAGGGCGTGAAGGGGGGCCAGCTCGAGAAGCTCCTCAACCGCGTACAGTGCGAGGTGGTGGTGGTCCGGGCTCCGCCCCACTTCGACCTCAAAGAAGCGCGCAACGTCTTGGTCCCCATCGGCGGGCGAGGTCGGCAGGACGAGATCCGGGCCCGCCTCCTCGGGGCGCTGACGCGGCATAGGGGACAGCGTCGCATCCGCTTCTGTGCAGTGGTGGAAGAAGCAGCCCCGCCCGAGGTGGCCGCGGCTCGAGAGCAAAGCCTACAGGCACTGGCCGACGACGAAGCGCCCGGCGCGGGGTCGGTGGAAGTGGTGCGAAGCGACGATGTGATCCACGCGCTCGTCGAGCGCGGCAACGATGCCGACTTGGTGGTGCTAGGTCTTCAGCAGCACAAGGGACAGACGCTATTCGGGGAGCTGTCGCTTCGCATCGCCGCCGCCATCGACACCGCGACGCTGATGATTCGTCGGCGCCGCTGAACCGGCTCATACCGAGACGCCCGCGGGGGCCAGATTGCTCGACCGCTCCGTCCGATTCAACTCGGCCGCTGCCCCGAAGAGGGCGACGCCGGCACGATGCGAAGATGCCACGATACTATCCTGCACCACGAGTCGGGTCGCGGCCGACCCAGGGGGGGGCGAGCGCCAGACCGCCGATGGCGTCGCCGTACTGACCGCTGGCGGGCTCGGCGTCGACTTCGCGGATCACGACTCCCACGAGGGTGGCCTCCGAGCCCGCCACGAAGACGCCTGTGTCTTGACGCCGTCGTATCTCGCACCACGACCCCCGCCATGGTCACGACCGAGGCGTCGACGAAGGCGCCCGCGTCACGGCTGCGCTCGATGAGCATGCCGCGCACATCCTTCGATGGTCGCCTCGGAGCCCTCGACGAAGATCCCCGTGTCGAAGTTGCGTTCCACAAGCGCTCCGCGAATCGTGACCTTCGCGCCCTTGCCGTCCGCCGGATTGGTCTGAATGCCGATCCCACGCCCGAGCCTCTGGTCCGATGCCTGGGGGAGGGCGTCACGGAGCCCTGCGGAGCCGTTCCGCGTACCAACAAGCCCTCGATCGTGATGTCGGCCCTGCGATCAATACTCCGAGCCCTCGGTTGCTCTCCACGAGGGTATCGCGCAGGGTGAGCCCGGTGGACCCGAAGTCGTTCTGCACGTTGATGCCACGCGCGACCGCGTCGTGGACCCAGAGCCGGTCGAAGAGGACGTCCGTCGCTCCGGAGATGAGGATTGCCGACAAGGCACCGGACGCGGTCGTCGTGACGGCCATACCATGGACCTCGCTCCCATCGGCGCCCTCCCGGACCAGCAAGGGCGCGAAGCTCGGGCTGCTGGTGCCGCGCAGCTCGACCTGACCGGGGCACACCCCCCATTTGCGTAGCGGCTTTCCCACGAGCACGATGTCTTCGGCATAGCTGGAGCTGGGCGGCCTTCTCCTGGTCGTCGAGAAGTTGCTACCAGACTTCGTCGCCCACGCCGTCTTCGAAGTCGAGGGTGATGCCCGACCGGGTAACGATGCGGTTCTGGGTATTGATCCCCGCGTTTACCGGCGATGGTGTCTGCGCATTGGGCACTGAGCCCACGATGAGGGGCCGGTCGGGGTCACCATTCTCGAAGCCAATGAGGACCTCGATGCCCGGCTTGAGCGGGAAGTGCGTTCCGTAGTTCGGGCCCGAGTGCGGTTGGAGGAAGCGGGTCACGACCGAGGGGTGGGTGGGATTGGGGTTTGGGTCGAACATGAGACGAACCCAATAGCGGCCCACGTCGTCGATCTTCGCGTAGCGCTCGATGCCGGTGGGGCCATTGACGACGGTGCCGTGCAGAAGGCCCGAGATGAGCGGCTTGGGCGTGAGCCGCGGAGGGCGGTAGGCCACGTCGGCTGCAATGGCCTTGAAGTGGCACTCGTAGCTCGGGCCGGCGCCGCCGGTGCCCTGTAGCACCGCCGAGAGCGTGGCCTCGTGCTCGACCTCGGTGAACAGCACGGACTCGTTGCCCACGCCTTCGATCTGAAGCTCGCCCCGATGCCCCGCGGCAATGGCGAGCACATTGCTGTGGGCCGTGATGACGTCGCGGCGACTGTGCTGCTCCTCGGCCCGAAGCTGTGCAATCTTCGTCGCTCCGCCCGGATCCCCCACGTGGGGTCCGTAGTCGACGAAGGCCCCGGCGAATCCCTCTGGGAGGGGGTGCTCGCCGAAGACCGGCGTCTCGGGGTGCTGGTAGTTGTAGTCGACGGCGGTATAGAAGGCGGCGACTGGGGTTCGGTGACGAGTGAGACGGAAGACGCCTTCCTCGGTCCCTTCTTCGCGCACGAGCAGATCGAGCTCGAGGTGCGGGAACGAAGCCGCCTCATCGACGAAGTGCAGCTCGTCGATGTGGTCGGTGTGGTTGAAGTAATAGGCGATGCCCAGGTGCTCGGCGAGTCGGCTGATGAAGGCGAGGTCGCTCTCGCGCCATTGCACCACAAACTCGCGCTCGGCGTAGGTGCCGCCGAGGCCGAGGAAGACGTCGGTGTCGCGGGCGAGCTGCACGCGCTCGAGCTTGTCGGCAATGATGTCGGGCACGGAGGTCTTCAGGTAGACCTCCTGCATGGTTACGAGGCTCGAACGCCAGAGTCGCGGACCGAGCTGAAGGGTCACGCGGTTCATCTTGGCCTGAAGATCGCGTTCGATGGAAACCCCGGTCACCATGGCGTGGATCTTGCGCAGGTGTCCGCGGCCCTGCATCACGAACGTGAGCGTGGCCCCCTCGAGAAGGCCGATCTCCGGCGTCTGATCGAATGGCACGATCGAGCGCACCGTGAAGTGGAAGGGTTGGGAGATGACCTCGCGCCCTCTCATCTCGTAGACCTGGAACCCCGTCAGGTCGAGGTCCTCGGACGGGCACTCGAGGTGCGCCTGAAACACGTTGCTCATCGGTCGTCTCCTTCGGAGCAGAGGGAAAGCAGCCACGCGAGCGCGGCGCCGGAGGCATCGTCACCCGCAGGGATCACTACGTCGGGGGTCACCCCCTGACCCTGCAGATCGGTCCCGTCGGGGAGGAGGCAACGACCCACCACCTCGGGGTCGGGGCGGTCGAAGCGCAGCACCTGACTCTTGCCCCAGGTGGCGGCGCCGAAGAGCCGGGCGCGGCCGTGATGCTGCATCACCGCGGCGAAGAGCTCCGCCGCAGAGGCGGTCTCCGCGTCGACGAGTACGGCCAAGGGGGCTTGGGTCACCGGGGGTCGCGTGGACTGGAGCGGCAGCCGCACGCCGTCCTGCTCTCGCACCACCAGGGGCGTGTCGCGGGGGAGGAACAGCCCACACAGCCGCGTCATCACGTCGAGTCGTCCGCCTGGGTTGCCGCGCAGGTCGAGCAGGATCCCTCGGGGACGTTTGAGTTGCGGCAGCAGTCGCCCGGGCAGCGTGAGGTCGAAGCCGGGTATGGCCGCGACCAACAGGTCGTCGAGCCTCTCTACGGGCGGCGGCGTTTCGGGCTCGTGCGCATTTGGCCGCCGCGTGAAGAGTACGGTGGAGACGCTGGGCACGGTGGTGGCGCCAACGGCATTGCCCTTGTTCTGCGACGTGGGCGACGAGAGCGTCACCGCCGGTTTGCTCTCGATCATCACGACCGCGCTGCCCGCGGTCCACAGCGAGTTGCCCTTGATGGAGTAATGCGCCGTGCCCGCTTCGTCGCCTGTGGTGGAGGGGACCTGCGAGCTGGTGTTGCAAGCGTTGCTGTTGGCGATCATCACGATCGTCGAGAAACCCACCGACTGGCTGCAGTCGGCGGTGTTGACGTAGGTGATGGGTGAGGTGCCGGTGCCGATGGGCGTATTGCAGACGTCGGGGACGGCGATGTTGGTGCCGTTGCCACGGTGAACGGGAGGAAGCATGACGAGCTCAGCCGAGGTGGACGGTCTTGCCGTTGATCTTCACGCGCTCTCGCGTGACGATGTTGGCGTTCTTGGCCCGGGTGTGATGCGTACCTTCGACGGTGGTCTCCATTCGCCCGGCCTGCTTGCTCGCGAGCTCGCGAACCGATTGGAAGAGGTTGGTGCAGCGCTGGGTCACCGAGTCGAAGATGCTGAGGAGCCGCCCGCCCTTCAGCTGCACCTCGGGTCCCTCGACGGCGACGCCGCGGCGCCCGACGAGCCGCACTTGGCCTTGCGCCTCGATGGTGAGGTCGCCTTCGACGGCGATGGCGGAGGGGCCGAGCGCGGTGATGACGCCGATGAGATACCAGCCCTCGTCGTTTCCGATCACGAGCACCTGGTCGCCTGCGGCGGGGCGATAGGGGGCCGCGGTGGCGAGGGTGACGGCGACGCGTGCGCCGTCGGGGCGCTCCACCTCCACCTGAGGGCCCGCGCAGACCACGCAGGCCGGGGTGAGCTTGGGCGTCGACGGAGCGTCGGCGGAGAGGAGACGGGCGACGTTGTTCATGAGGCAGGACGCTTGGGTTGAAAGGCTTCGGCGGCGAGGCGGTCGGGGTCGGTGCGTTTGACCGCCTCGAGCCTGGCGCCCGAGAAATCGGTGCCCTCGTCGTCGATGTGATGGAGATTGGCGGTGAAGAGGTTGGCCTTCTTCAGCTTCGCGTGGGCGAGCTTGGCGTGGGAGAGGTCGCAGTACTGCATGCTCGCTCCTTCGAAGCGGGCGAGGGTCGCGTTCATCTCCACCATGAGGCCGTCGTCGAGGTCGGCGCCGTCGAGCACCGCGCCGGAGAGATCGGCTTTCTCGAAGATGGAGGCCGAGAGCCTGGCGCGTTTGGCCTGCACCTTGCGCAGCTTGGCGCCGCCGAAGAATACGCCCTTGGCTACCACGCCCTCGAGGTTGGCTTCGTCGAGCACGGCATCCATGAAGTTGCACGCCGTGAGCTGCGCCTGGGCCAGATTGGCGCCGGCGAGATCGGCCTCCATGAAGTTGCTCCCGGTGAGCTCGCAGCGGGACAGGTCGATTCCCCTTAGGGAGCTGCTGCGGAAAAAGCACCGGGTGAGGCTCAGGCCGGCGAGGGGAAGATTCGGCAATGGGGTCTGGCTGAGGTCGACGTTGTCGAAGGTGGTCTCCGCTAGGCTGACCCCATCGAGCTTGGCCTCGATGACGCTCGCTGCGTCAAAGGTGGCCCCGTCGAGGTTGGCGCCCGCGAGCTGCGCGCCGTCGAGGTTGGTGCGCTCGAGGTGCGCGCCCGACAGATCGGCGCCCGATAGATCCGCGCCGCCGAGCTGCGTGAGGAGCAGGTGCTGTCCGCTAAGGTCGGCGCCCGGGAGCTTGGCGTCGCGGAGGTTGCAGTGGGCGAGCCGCGCATTCACGAGCTTGACGTGGGTGAGGTCTTGCCCAGCGAGGTTGGCCTCCTCGAGGTTGGCGCCCGACAGGTCGGCGCCGCGCAGATCCATGCCGCGGAGCACGGCCCGGCTGAGATCCCGCTGGCTGAGATCGACCACGGCTCCGGTTTCGGTCACGTTCGGGGTCGCAGGGCTCGCGATCTCCGCGCCCTCTTCCAGAGAGGCGATCGGGCCGGACCCGATTTGCTCGCCCTCCTCCACGTCGCGGTCGCTCAGCTTCGCCTGGATGAGCACACAGCCCACCAGGGCTGGTGGCAGCCGTGCCCCGCGCAGGTCGGCCTGTACGAAGATGCACGTATCTAGGGTGGCCTCTCGCATGTCGGCGCCCCTGAGGATCGCCGCGGTGAAGCCGCAATGCAGCAGCCGAGCGCCGGCCAGCTGCGGGTCCTTCAGCGAGGCTGCGTCGAAACCCACCTCGGTGAGCGCTGCC
>JGI12048J13642_10848526_pt1 | contig 10480 bp, 12 predicted proteins | sample ElkSlonscriptome_16_FD_13642 | JGI IMG/M metagenome (IMG submission 13642)
CAGCACATAAATGCCATATACCTTCCCCAATATGATGGGAGCCCACAGTACATTGGCTTTTTTAATACAGGTGCCTATCAGGACACGGTAGGTGGTTTTGGCGGACTTCAACATTGCTTGATTCCCAAGCCTAAGCACGTATTGATTGATAAAGACAAAAAAGGAAAAATAACACATCAAATATTTGCTGAGGAGCAATCCTCAGATCAAATGCTCAAACTCCTGGGGTTTGACATTGAAAAAAAATAAAATGAAGCGAAACGCTAATAATTACGCGGGTATAGAAGATGAATTCGCCCGTTATGAAAATGCGCAGGTTGTATTGATACCGGTCTCCTACGATGGAACTTCAACCTGGCAAAAAGGTGCAGATAAAGGGCCACAGGCTTTTTTGCACGCTTCAGAGAATATGGAGCTTTACGATATAGAAACAGATTCGGAAGCCTATAAAGAAGGGATATTCCTCAATGAAGAGCTAAGTGGCTTTGAAAATCCTGAAGACATGGTTCAGACAATTCACGATCAGGTTAAAGACCATATTAAGAATCGGAAGATTGTAACGCTCGTCGGTGGTGAACACTCTATTTCTATCGGAACGATCAGGGCCTTTAATGAATCGTTTGATAAACTTACCGTATTGCAAATAGATGCACATGCCGATTTACGTGCAAGTTATGAAGGGTCTCCCTATAATCACGCTTGCGCACTGCACGAAGCGAGTCAGAACACAAATCTTATCCAGGTTGGGATAAGAAGTATGGATAGTTCAGAGAAGAAATACCTGAACTCCGACAGAACTTTTTTTGCCCATGAAATGGTATTGGATGAGTTTTGGACCGATAAGGCTATTGATCTGATGACTGATAATGTGTTTATAACCATAGATTTGGATGGCTTTGACCCCTCTATTCTGCCATCTACAGGAACACCTGAGCCCGGAGGACTTTTATGGTACGAAACCCTTGATTTTCTAAAAAGAATTGCCGAAGAAAAGAAAATAGTAGGTTTTGATATTGTGGAATTATGTCCGAATGAAAACGAAAAGAGTTCAGACTTCCTGGCGGCAAAACTTTATTATAAGATGCTCTCATACATTTTCCAGAAGGACGATGAGTTCGATGAAGAGAATGAACGAAGAGAAGATGAAAACAGTAAAACTAGATCCCTGGAAGATGAAACCAATTTCTGAATTCATGGAGAAATATTTTCTCCACTTTAACTCAGCTGTAATTGTAGATGCTGCAAAAGCGTATAGACAGCAACTAGACAATGGAGCTAAAATGCTCGTATCATTGGCAGGAGCGATGAGTACGGCTGAGCTGGGCAAAATTTTTAGTGAAATGATTCGCAGAGATAAGGTGCATATCATTTCCTGTACGGGCGCCAACCTGGAAGAAGATATTATGAACCTGGTGGCTCATTCCTTTTATAAGAGAATTCCCGAATACAGAGACTTGAGCCCCGGTCAGGAGAGAGAGCTTCTGGATAAGGGTCTCAATCGGGTAACGGATACCTGCATTCCGGAAGATGAAGCTTTCAGACGGATACAAGAACCGCTGTTTAAAATATGGAAGAAAGCTGAAGAAGAAGGCCGTCGGCTGTTTCCCCATGAATTTATGTATGAACTACTGCTTTCAGGTGCTTTAGAAAAGCATTACGATATTGATCCAAAGAATTCCTGGATGATTGCGGCTGCAGAGCGAAACATGCCCATTGTTGTCCCTGGCTGGGAAGATAGTACCATGGGCAACATATTTGCCTCCTATGTTTTGAAAGGAGAACTACAGGCGCGAACCATGAAGTCTGGAATAGAGTACATGACATTCCTTGCCGATTGGTATACAGATAATAGCGAAAAGGGAATTGGATTTTTTCAAATTGGAGGGGGAATAGCCGGAGACTTTCCAATTTGCGTAGTACCCATGCTTTATCAGGATATGGAGAGAACAGATACTCCTTTTTGGAGCTATTTCTGCCAAATATCTGATTCAACTACCAGTTACGGATCGTATTCAGGTGCCGTACCAAATGAAAAAATTACGTGGGGAAAATTGGATATTGACACGCCAAAGTTTATTATTGAGTCGGATGCGACTATTGTTGCTCCGTTAGTATTTGCTCACTTATTAGACATGTAATTATGCAGCGTAAAATTGTTGATCATTCAAAGCTTAGCGAAGAGCTTCTTCAACTTCTTGTTGAAACCTATCCTTATGGATATGATGATACAGACACCATACGATTTCAGAACGCTAAGGGAGAAAAGGTTGAGTGTCTCGAAATTAAAACAGATGATACCATTTACCTGGTCAAAGTCAGTAAACACCTGGCTACCGCCATGGATGACTTTGATAGTGATGATGATGACAATGATGTTCCTGATACCATCGTGATGGAAGTTGAGGAGGTAGAAGAAGATGAAGGTGATGACGATGATTAAATCGGAATTGTTTCAGGTATACTCTTTAATCCATAAAATGGAAATAGTCCTGTATTAAAAACAGGGGTTCTGGTTAATTGTACCGATTAGCCAGCTCGGTAACAAGTTCAGCTATTCTGTTACGAAGGGCCTGCGGCTCCGCCATTTGCACGTTCTTTCCGAGCATGAGTGCAAACCGGGCAATGCTTTCCATATTATAGCTCGCAAAATGCATCTCATAAACGGGGCCTTTTTTTTCTTCTCTGATCAGGCCCATACGGTATTTCATTCCTTCCAGGTGTTGGTGAATTGACTCATCTACCTGAATCGTACATATCTCCAGCTCCGTTTCGTTTACTAAGCTTTCTAAATACTCTTTGAGCCTGGGGTGTTTAAAGCGCTTATATTTCTCTGGTAACACCTGCAGTCTGGCTATTCTGTCTAATCTAAAATCCCGATAATCTTTCCTGAGCCTGCACCACCCTATGAGATGCCAGTTATCTGCGTAATAGGTAAGTCCGATGGGCTCCACAGACCTTTTTGTTTCTTCACCTTTTCCCCGAGAAAAGTATTCTATTTCCAATACAAAAGAATCTGTGAGTGCCTTTTGAATATTGTCAAAATGCAGAGATCCCGTATTCATCGGTTTCTGATAGATAAAAGGGCTGATTACGATATCTTTTTCCAGGGAATCTAATTCGTCTTTTCTTTCCATATCCAGCACGGATCTTACTTTAGTGAGCGCATCCTTAAAATGTCGTCCAATCGTTTCGTCTGTAAATCTATCCACCATTTTACCTGCAACTAACAAGGCTCTTGCCTCTTCTCTTGTAAACATTACGGGAGGAACCCGGTAACCTTCACCAATATAATAACCCAGGCCAGCTTCCGCACCTATGGGCACCCCGCCAGCTTCCAGGGCGCGCATATCGCGATAAATGGTTCGTAGGCTTACTTCAAAGCGATTGGCGAGCTCTTCGGCTCGCACAATCCGCTTACTTTGCAATGTTGTTAATATGGCCTGGAGTCTATCTAACCTGTTCATGAATGGCTTGTATTCCGATCTGAATTTCTACAATATTTTGATCAGAAGAAAGCGAAACCCAATTTCGGTATACTTCTCGCACTACGTCAGTTGGCACAACTCCTTCTTTATCAATATTTTCGTAGAGCTTATGGTACGCGTTCATGATGTTATCTATCTTACCTTGGTACGTATGCGTTACGCAGGCAAATTCTGATGTGTCTTTGATGGAAAACTCAGAAAGTTTGTCGGTATTCGCCTTGCCGGTGACGGGTTGCACAATTTCAAGTTCAAAGCTTTTATTTACATCACTTGAAGCCCCTTTGTAAATAAACTCCATTGGGCCCGAAGGCTTCAAGCCAGATTCTTCTAATGCAGTCATAAGTTTTTCAATAAAAGGATTTACCTCTGCATTCATTTTGTTCAAAGTGGTTTCAAAAGATCCGGCCACGACTGTTTTGGGTTCAATAAATTTTGTTTCCATGATTTTATGTGTTTTTGATTATCGATGGATCAAATCTAAATTGGGCTAGTGACAGCCCTATGTCAGTAGCCTTTAGCCAGGTCTGTAAATTGATCTCGGGTAGTCGGATATTCTCACCTTTGCTGCAGTTAACTCTCTTAATGCATCTTTAGCAATCCACTGTGCTGCTTTGGAGTCGGAAAATTTCAGCTTTTCAGCAAATTCAATCACATCATTCTGAAGATCCTTATTTCTTTTGCCAATGCTCCGCAAGGCCCAGTTCACAGCCTTTTTAACGTAGAGTCTTTCATCATCTGATGCATTTTGGATAAGCCCCAGAAAGCCTTGAAATTCACTGTTCACTGCCTTCTTGTTTGCACTACAGTATCCTGCGATTGTAGCAAATGATGAACGTCTTTCAAATTCGCCTTTAGCTTCAGAATAGGATTGAATAATATCAACCGCTAAAGGGCTAGCTGCGAAAAGTTTCATGCAGAAGACGTCGCATACTTCCCAATTCTCAAAATCGTTTATCCAATTCCTGGCCAGATTGAGGCTTAGGTCTTTCGGCCTGAATGTTTTGGCACAGAGAATTCTCGCTTCATAAATGCCTGAATGATACAGCTCAATTGCCCTTTTACTGTTATAGCCTATTGAACGGGCAAGCGTATTGATGTCAGATTGATAGATGCCCAGTGTATTACCGGCTTTGATTGCAAATTTTTTTTCTTTGAATTTAGCCTTGGCAGGATCGGAAAGGCCTTTCAAACAATCAATAATTTCCGCAACAGATGCAGATCTATCCATTTCGAGTGATTTCATTTTGCAATATCCAAATCAAAAAGGAATCTTTGAAGCGTGTATCGCGATATTCTAGAACAGGGAAAAAATCAAAGGAAAGCTAATAAAAAGCTCGTTCAGAAGCTCAATAAAAAGCGACCTAAGAACCTGGATAAACTTGTTCATAGCGCTCATGATGAAGCATTTGAAGAGATAGACTGCCTGAAGTGTGCAAATTGCTGTAAAACAACAAGTCCCGGAATGCACAATAGGGATGTAGAAAGATTAGCGAAACATCTTAAGTTGAAGCCCTCAGAAGTTGTAGAGAAATATATGGAATTAGACAGCGATGGTGAATACGTATTCAAATCCGCACCCTGTCCCTTTCTCGGCGAAGACAATTATTGCTCCGTTTACGAATCACGGCCGCTCGCCTGCCGGGAGTACCCGCATACAAACCGAAAGCGCTTTTATCAGGTTCTGAATCTAAGCCTTAAGAATACTGAAGTCTGTCCGGCAGTCGTTCGGGTTTTTGAAAGACTTCAGGAAAGCTACAGGTAGCCACACAATTAGGTTTCTACTCCAGAAGGCGGTATCCTTTTTCCCGATAAAAGTCATGTGCAAGACTGATAATTATCATGTTTTGCTCATTTAGTGAGCTATACTTTTGACTAGACAAAACCACAAAATGTATCGTGATGAGAGCCAAACACCTTCTAATAATTTCACTGGCATTTCTTTTCAGCTTAAAAATATCTGCTCAGAGCTACCGTGTATCCCAAAACTCAAAAGCCGTCGTTATCGGTACTTCAACCCTTCACGACTGGGAAAGTGATGTAGAAGATATTTCAGGTATGGGAACGCTTGAGTTTGACGGCTCGGTATTAAAAGGCGTATCTAATATGGAACTCAAATTTAAAGTTGAGTCTATAGAGAGCGGTAAGGGTAAGATGAACAGTATTACATACGAAACGCTAAAATCGGAATCTCATCCTTATATAATTTATAAAGTACGCGAGATAAAAAGCATTAAAGGCGATCTGGTAACTGTAACCGGCAATTTGACTATTGCTGGAGAAACCAGGCAATCTGAAGTGATGGGTAAGCTGGTGATGGAAAACGGCTCAATACGCATTACCGGGAAGAAAACAATTGATATGACAAAATTTGATATAGAACCCCCTAAGGCTATGTTCGGAACCATAGTCGTTGGGAAGGATATTGACTTGGACTTCAATATTTTATTACAAAAGAACTAATGATCACCTAACACAAAAATTAACAATTACACACATGAAAACGATTAAAAATTATCTGGTTCTTGCACTGTGTTTGACAGGTTTGACCGGATTTGCTCAAATCAACTTACAGCCGGAAATTCAAAACTTCAGGGAACCCGGTTACGAAGGACTGAATGTTTTTGAAACACCCAAAGATGACACAACAGCTTACGAAGGCCTTAAGGTACGCGTAGGTGGAGATTTTGCGATGCAGTTTCAGGGGCTCTCTCACTCCAATTCAAATGCTAATGATACGCTTATAACCCTTGGAAATAATTTCAACCTTCCAACTGCGAACTTGAACCTGGATGTGCAAATGCACAGAGGCTTGCGCTTACATTTGAGAACTTATCTTTCTTCTCGCCACCACCCGGAAGCCTGGGTAAAAGGTGGTCATTTACAGATTGATAGGCTGGATTTTGTCAAAGACGGGTTTCTAGACGGGGTAATGGACCTGGTAACAATTCGGGTAGGTTTGGATGAAATCAACTACGGCGATGCTCACTTTAGAAGGTCAGATAATGCAACTGCAGTTTATAACCCCTTTGTTGGAAATTACATCATTGATGGATTCACTACTGAAGCTTTTGGTGAAATTTACGTACGTAAGAACGGATTTCTAGGTATGGTGGCCGTTTCTAATGGTAAACTAAATCAATCTGTAACAAAAGCCAATGAAGACCAGGATGCTAGTCCTTCATTTTATGGTAAGGTTGGCTATGACAAACAAATCAATGAAAAACTGAGATTTAGATTAACAGCCAGCGGATACACAAACTCAAGTGATCTGGCAAACTTCCTCTACAACGGTGACCGCGCAAGTAGCCGCTACTACAATGTTATGGATGTTTTGGATGACAATATGAATAGCGACTGGAGCGGGCGACTGACCTTCACAATTCCTCAGGTAACTTCCTTTATGATTAATCCATTTGTAAAGTATGAAGGGTTTGAGTTCTTCGGTTTGTTCGAAATTATTGACGGTGTTGGCTTTGGCCCACCTAACGCCAATAACGATATTGGCTACACTCAAATTGGAGCAGAAGCCCTCTACAGATTTGGTGGAAACGACCAGCTTTATGTTGGAGGTAGATACAACACCGTAACAGGTGAAGATCGTGCAGATGGACAAGATATAAACCGTCTCAATGTAGGTGGCGGATGGTTTATGACAGACAACATTCTCGCTAAAATTGAATACATGAACCAGCAATACGAAGGTGATGGCTGGGATGGAACTAAATTTGAAGGTGGAGAATTCAACGGAGTTGTAGTCGAAGCCGTTATATCATTTTAATAAGCTAATTTTTACATTCTGCGAAAAGCCCATTATCTTTAATGGGCTTTTCTTTTCACGATGAGACTACTAATAATCATATTCTTTCTACACCTGACTTCAGGGCTGTTTGCCCAGCTTTCTTTCAAAGAAGAGAGCTTAGATGGAGAAAGACGTCTGAAAATTAAATTTGCTGAGAATTGCGGCTTTAAGATTAATGGAAAGACCAATGTGAGTTCTTTTGAATGTGAATGTAAAGACAAGAGCACATTTGAGGATAACTCATTCTACGGAATAGTAGAGAAGGGCAAAATAGATTTTCAAAAGGCAATCCTTAAAATACCTGTTTCTTCAATTAGCTGTGGAAATAAATTAATGGATTCTGACTTGTATGACTTACTGGAATCAGATGAGCACCCACATGTTAAAGTTCATTTTTTAACGGCCAATTGGGATGTGCAGGCCCTATGGGATAATTCCCTGGCTAAGGATGAAGTAATTGGATATTTTGATGTTATTATTACCATAGCCGGAGTGTCAAGAAATGAAAAGGTAAGTATCCATCAATCTGAAGTAGATCATTCCAATTTTATTTTAGCAACGAGCGGCGTAGTCAATATGAATCTTCACGATTTCGATATTGAACCCCCAGTGAAGTTTCTGGGGATGGTCAAAGTAGAAGAAAATATCAACCTGGAGCTAGACCTGGTGTTTCATTGGTCTGAAACTTCTCTATAGGTGATAGAAGCGCTCGTAAGCTGCTTTTTCTAAACCTTCCTTGTGTTCTTCGTCTGCCACACTTATCAGGGCTTTAGCCCTTTCGCGCAAGTTCTTACCATATAAATTAACTGCTCCATTTTCAGTTACAACCCAATGAACATGCGCCCGGGTGGTTGTAACACTTGCACCTTCTTTTAAGAAGGGAACTATTTTGGAAATACCCTTTTTTGTTACACTCGGCATAGCGATTATGGGTTTCCCACCTTCGCTGAGCGATGCGCCTCTGATAAAATCCATTTGTCCGCCTACGCCTGAATATTGATACGGACCAATTGAATCTGCACAAATTTGCCCGGTAAGGTCAATCTCTATGGCAGAATTTATTGCAACGACTTTGGGATTTTGTCGAATTACGGCTGAATCATTTGTAAAAGAAGCATCCTTCATCATCACCATGGGGTTGTCGTGAATGAAATCAAAGAGCTTTTTTGTACCATTTGCAAACGTAGCGGCAATCCTGGTAGGAAGAATTTTTTTTCTTTCTCCGGTTACAATCCCTGCATCTACCAGGGGAATGAGCCCATCGGAAAACATTTCGGTGTGCACCCCCAATTGCCTATGACTTCCCAATTGCTTTAGAACCGCATCGGGTATGGCCCCGATACCCATTTGAAGGGTAGAGCCATCATCAATCATATTGGCAATGATCTTTCCAATTTTTTCTTCAACCGGTCCGATAGGTTTGGGGGTGGCTTCTGGTAATGGGGTATTTACTTCAACCGCAATATCCAGCTCTTTCCAATGAATATTCCCATCTCCGTGGCTTCTTGGTACGTGTGGATTTACTTCGGCAATGACGAGCTTCGCTGATTCCAGGGCTCCGATCGTAACGTCAATAGAAGTTCCCAATGAGCAAAACCCGTGTTTATCAGGTGGCGAAACAGATATAAATGCTACATCTATGGGTAGAATATTGTTTTTAAATAGATGTGGCATTTCGCTCAGAAACAGGGGAATATAATCTGCGTTACCATCCCGCAATGCATGCCGTACGTTAGAGCCTGCAAAGAGTGCATTATGATGAAAGCTCTCGTGGTATTTAGGATCTACATAAGGAGCAGGTCCTTCGGTATGTATATGCACAATATCGACGTTTTCCAGATCATCAGCTCTATTGCATAGGGCATTCAGCAAGGTATGCGGCGTCATAGCTGCTCCCTGAACAAACACTCTGTTGCCCGATTTTACTCTTTTTACTGCACCCGAAGGCGATTGAATAACTGTGCGATTTGGACTGTGTCTCATAGAATTTGAATCTACCGCAAAGGTAATTTCTATTAAAGAGTTTACTAACTACATTCTGAAAAATGATGCGCCGTTTACATCTACGATGGTACCAGACAGAAAATGAGAAGATGGCTTTGCCAGGAAATAAATAGTATCAGCTACTTCTTCGGGTTTGGCAATTCGCTTAAAGGGACTTTCATTTATGAGATCTTTTCCCTTTTCGGAATCCAATATTTCGGAAGCCATGTCTGTATCTACAAATCCCGGCGCAACCCCTGTTACGCTTATATTGTACGCGCCCAGCGATTTAGCCAGAGATTGAGTAAATGAATTTACGGCTCCTTTACTCGCTCCATAGGCCAACATGTCCGGTTCGCCTCTGAAAGCTCCTCTGCTCGATATATTTACAATACTTCCCATCCGCTGTTTCTTCATTTTCTGAGCAGCTTGATAACAGCAGTGGGCCAAACCATTTAAGTTTAGATTGATGGTATCATTCCAGCTCTTTATCCATTCTGTTTCGTTCTGATCAATTGAGTTCGGAAGAGCAATACCCGCCGAATTGACAAGTACATCAAGCGGTTCATCTATCTTATTAAAAACGGATTCTACTTCTTCTGCATTGCTCAAATCCGCCTTCACAGCAAAATGACCTTCGCCCTTAAGCTTTGATAATACATGGCGGGCTTCACGATCATTTGAATGGTAAACCAGGATAAGTCTGTTGTTTTCTTTTGCAAACTTCACGGCCGTTGCAGCTCCAATACCTCTTGATCCGCCCGTTATTAAAATTAATCTTCTCCTCATTAAATTACTTTTCGCCCTTAAGATAATTGCTTTTGTATATTCGGAAGCTTCAAAACTCATCCATGGAAATCTTTTCAATCATAGCCATCCTTTCTGTTATTGCGGCACTTTTTGCTTACATCAATACCCGGTTTCTGAAACTTCCCTTTACGATTGGTCTCATGGTATTAGCTATAGCATTTACCCTGGTTGTTATCGCTGTAGGGGCTATAGATCCGGAAGTTCTCGTGGAGGCTAAGCTGCTGATCAGATCCATAGATTTTGAATCTGTATTGCTCGATGTAATGCTGAGCTTTTTACTTTTTGCAGGTGCACTCCATACCAAACTCGAAGGTTTGCGAAAACACCGCGGACCCATTTTCCTTTTTGCTACCATCGGAATTTTGATCTCAGCCTTTCTTGTTGCAGGGGGTGTTTATTACAT
>JGI12048J13642_10109772_pt1 | contig 10477 bp, 3 predicted proteins | sample ElkSlonscriptome_16_FD_13642 | JGI IMG/M metagenome (IMG submission 13642)
GACGGATCGGCGCGTTGCGATCGCGACCATCATCCGCTGAGCACCTCGCGCAGCAGACCGATTGCCTGCTCGCGGTTCAGCATCTCATCCATGGACCAGTGCGATGCCGCAAGCGCCGACGGCGAGCGCACGCAGGAGCTGCAGCCGTCCGCCGACTTACAGGCACAACCCTCAAGCCAGCTCAGGGTTTCCATCAGCAGCCGCTTGAGCAGATTCGCATCCCGAACGGCATCGACCAGGCCGATGCCGGAAGGATACAGATCAACGATCATGATGCCCCAGGTATCCATCCCACCGACCGGTTGATCTTCCACTGCCACAACCGCCATCGCATCCTCATCGATGCCGACGTGCACCGACAACACATGGCGCAGCGATTGCGCGATGCTGTGCAACGCGAGCGGATAACCGCGCGCCTGATCCTCGACGAAGCGCAGATACAGCGCGCGGGTCGCCATCGGCCGGCTGACCACCGGATCGAGGCCCATCGATCGTTCTTCCTTATTCAGGGCGTAAACCCCGCTGACCTCCTCGGCATAGACAAGGCCGACCACAGATCTGCTGACCGAGGTATCGGGCAGAAACTGGATCGGTTCGTCTTCGACCAGCTCGATCTCATCGATGTGCGGCTGCACAATGCGCCAGGTGCGGCCCGCCGCATTGGAGACCTGGCAGCGGATGGCGCCGTCCTCCGTCACCTGATCGAGATCGCGCCAGTTTTCCACCTTGAAGGTGTCGCCACGTTCGCGGAACACACGGCCGGGGTAAGCCAGGATGGTCGCTCGTTCCGGATCGATGCGCCGCAGCTCCGGGCGCTTCTGCATGGTCGGCGCCCGCAGCGGCAGCAGATCCTTGTCCTTGCCCACGGTGTCCAGGGGCATGGGTTTGATCTCGCTGATCTGCACCGGCTCATAGCCGGTCTCGCGGACAAAGATCCGATCGTCGTTCAAGTAACGGCGGTCGTGACGTTCGATCAGGTGGTCATGCTCCAACTCCGCAATGACCTCGTCGATGAACCGGTGCTCGTCTTGAAAGGTGGCCAACAGGTCGCTGTCCACGGCCTCCATCTCGCGCAGAGCCAGCAGCAAGTGCCGGCCGACGAAGGTGGCCTTTGGCACCCCGGGTACCAATCGCCGGGTCTCGCGAAAGAACTGCTCTGGTTGCTCGCCCATGCGCGTAAGCAGGTGGCGCAAATAGGGATTGTTCTCGGGCAGCAGCAGGCCGACATGGCGTTCGGCGAGGTCGTCGCGCAACCGGCCGAGCTGCGACAAGAGATGCGCAAGGCTGAGTACAATGTCCGGTCTCGCCTCCAACACCCGCGCCCCCGCGGACGCCGGCGTCGACTCCAGTCGGCGTCCGAGATCCAACCCGTCCACCTGTTTGGCGAGGTACTCTCGGCAGAGTCCGCGATCGAGTTCGGCGGGAGGGTTGAAATAGGTCGGCCAGCCGGCGACGACCGACTCTCGGGTCGCGATCAGGCTCGGGTCCCAGTCCCGCGGGTTGAGTTCGTCCGGCGGTCTCAGGTTGTCGGCCTCCAGCAGATGGATATGGATACGACCGCGGCGATACGGCTCCACTACCGTCACCGCATCACGCTCCGTGTAGTCGTAGGGCAGGAGCTGTCCGACGAAGTGACGCAGCTCCGACTTCTCGAAGGGATGATTCCTGGCGAAGGCGAGGGTCATCAGGTGGGGCCTGGCGCGTCGATGGGCCAGACGCTTGAACCGGTGCGAGATCGCCCAGCAATTGGCCGCAAGCACGCCGGAGTACTCGTGCAGATCCCACCACACGGCCAGACCGACGCGATTGAACTGGACCGGATTGCGGACCAACTCGTTCAGCATCACCGATAGGGTCTCGGCGCTGACCAGCCAGATCAGGGCGCCCTCGTCGATGGGCTCCCGGGGCGCCGGGCAGGTGACCGCCCCGGAGCCAAGCCCCGGCAGCGCCTGCAAGCGCTCGCGCAGGTCGTCGGTCGGGCCCGGCACCACCACCAAGGTCACCAGCTCGCGCTGCCGACCAAGCAGCGCTGCGACGGCCAGCATCTCCTCCTGACCGCAGTCGTCCGGCCCGAGGATCAGCCGGTCGATGGTCCGCGACACGGGCTTGGCGCTCGGGCGGCTCAGGGCATCGCCGGCATCGACCATGCGTGCCAGGGTATCGATCAGTTCCGGCGCCACGCGCCGCTGCTTTAGCAGAGGCTCCCATTCTTCCACCAGGGTCGGCGAGATCCCCTCCTGCAGGCGGGTATCGCTGCCAAACGGCTGAATGGTATACAGGGTCCTCACCTTGAAACCCCGCCCCTGCATGGCCTTGACCCAGTCGCGGCGAGCAGGATTTGTTTCGGCGCCCTCATCGGTGACGACCCGCGGTACTCGCTCGGTGCGCCTGCTCAATGCGACCCCGGCCAGCGCGGCACCCGCCACCAGCAGCATGGCCCAGACCGCCGCGGGGTAGACGTGCGCCCCGACTCCCAGGTCCCAGATCCCGGTAGCCGCTACCAGCAACAGCCAGCCCGCCGGCCATAGAATCCACCGTCGATTATCGACAAAGCCCGCGGAACCGGCCAGCCAGCGCCCGGGGAATGGCTTGTCGGCTGCTGGCTTCGGCTCCCGCAGGAAACCGAAGCCGAGCACCGCCAGACCCCAGATCGCCAGGGGCACACCCAGCGCGACCAGCGCCGGGGCCGGGATGCTCGTCGCCGTCCCCCGGTCGAGTACCAGGTGGAAACCCTTTTCCCACAAGGACGAGCCGGCCAGTTCCAACACCCACGAGGCCGGCAACAACAAGACCAAGGGCACGCTGCTCCAGACCAGCACCCGCGTCCAGATGTCGCCGGTATCCTTGCGCTTGCGCCTGGCCATGGCCAGTTCATTGATGGCGACAGTGATGGCGAAGACGCCGATCACCGCCAGCAGGGGAATAATCGGGTTCATAATTTATGGTGCCTGATGTTATGCGTCTCTTCGCGGATTCGGATGCTTACGCGCCATACCGGTTGCCCTAGGGCCTCGTCGATAAATCCTGCAAGGCTTCCACCAATTCGCGGAATTCTTGAGTAGTTGCCCGCAAGCCTCCCTGCGCATCCTTAAGCTGATTGCCTTGCTCAACCAACTGGGAGAATTTTTCGTCCACGCTCGCGATCTTCTCGCGCAGTTCCGCCAGAGGTGCGAGTTGCTCAATGATAGTTTCTGCATTCGCGCTGTTCTGCCGCTCAACCCCAGCAGTGATCGCATCGAATGACTCCTTCACGCTCTCTACGTCAAGCTTGTCTTTGAACGTCGCAATCTCGCCAGTCGCCTGTTCAACTGTCGTCTTCAACATGCCCAACTCGTCCGCGCCTTTTCCGATCGCGGTCCGCAGGCCCGAGGCTTCCTCGCGGAACACCTTTTTCTCGACCATCTCTCGCTTCTCGACGACCGCGCCTTTCTTCACGACCGCGCATTTATTCACTATCGCTCCTTCCTCGACAACCGCTCTTTCCTCGACGACCGCTCCTTTCTCAACGACCGCGCCTTTCTTCACGATCGCTCCTTCCTCGACGACCGCTCCTTTCTCGATGACCCCTGCGTGCGGCGCTTCCTGAGTACGAGCAACCGAAAAAAGCGCGTTGATCGCGATGACAAAAAACATGAGTTCGTAGAAATTCGCCGCGATCGATATCAGTCGAGCACCAGTCGATACAGGGAGGATGTCGCCATAGGCGCTGGTGGTAATGGTGTAGGTCGAAAAGTAGATGGCCTCCAGCAAGGACAAATCTTTGTGCCTTTCGAAGTCTTCGTCCATGACAACATGCCGAATTGAGAAAAAACCGGGCAGGGCTCTCGCATGCACGTCCACCCGCCGACACTCCTCGCCCCCGCCATTAGGCGAGGTGTTGTCGCAATGTTCAGGGATTCGAGCTTCGATCCATTCGATATCCAAGGGCTGCCGGCGGGTCTCGCCGGCAGCTTCCGCCCCCATGTTGCCCTCTATCCGCAACCGCTCGTCTAGACGACCGCGCACGTTGGATGCCCGGCTTTGCGCGAGGTCAGAGTTCTCTTGGTAGCCGCCGCGGTGCGAAGCGCGCCCGGTCACGCAAATTGCCAAGCGGACGGGACGTTCGTCTCGTCGTGCTCCAGAGGAAGCGATCTTGACCCCAGGATGATTCCAGATACGATCAATCACAGCCTCCAAATCATCGTCATCCACGTTGGTCCTCTTATCGTCGAAATGCAGGGAACCGACGTCAACCCATTCATATTGGTTTGCACCCTTTCCCGCGACCGAAAGGCCCGTGTTAACGGCGAGGGAGAAATGGTGCTTGTTCTCCCCACAACCTTCACGCTGGCAGGCCAAATCATGGGATAGGTAGGCGAAGGCAAACAGATTGTTTGCCGTCATAAAAATTGCAAATACGACAGCGACCACGAGAAAGAGTAGCTGCCGGCGCCCTAGTCCTCGAGATTCACTTTCACGGTTATCGGGTACATAGTCGGGATTATTCGTGCCGGCAGTGGATAACTCTTTTGCAGCCGAAGCATCGTCCAGATCTCGAATGATAGTCACGAGCGGGACGACCAGTAAGATCGCGAGTATGACAAAACAAACAGCGCCGACATTGAGCCACGTTGCATTGAAATAGAGTGGGACGTCAAACTCCCATGCGGCCCAGAAACTCGCGACCGCGAGATAAATTACCGCTGGAATATCTACACCCCAGTCAAAAGACCTGTCGGTAGGGTGTTCGAGAGTCCATGCTGCTATGAGATAAACAACAAACGGCAGCAGAAAGAAGATCGCCGTTGCAACCGCCTCCCAATCGCCCAGCCAAGTAATTTGGTCGCCGGCAAAGAATATTGTTTTTCCGGAGACAACTAGCAACAATAGTAGCGTAAGCAAATAAAAAACAAGGCGCCATCCATTACGTTCCTTTCCACGAAGGTTCATAACAACTCTTCCTGCTGCCTATCAAAAAACGGTCGTCAAGAGGGCTCGCCGGACACACCGCGGTTCGGCGCCAACCGATCCGCACGGATACCGTTGCGCAGCGACAGGACGTAGAGCCGAGACGTGTCCTTGCTGTCGAGGGTTTCGTTGATGTCGAGCTTGAATAGGCTGGACTCGATCCCGGGCAGCTGCCGCCAGCTCGGAGCGGCGATGCAGAGCCGCTTCTCGTTGTCGAGGCTGTCGGCGTCGCGGGCGAATTGACACGCGAGATCGAAGCGACGCTTCAGGAAGTCCTTGAGGGCATCGGCAAGGGCCTCGCGATCGACATCCCGATCGCCGCTCGCGCTGCCCCGGGTGAGTTGCTGCTCGAACTCTTTGCTCAGGGACTCGATGAAGTCCAGCGGGTCGAGGAAGCTTTCGCAGAAGCGTTCGTTCCAGCCCTCAAATGGTTTGGTGCAATGGGGCTGGACCGAGCGGTAGCGCTCGTCCAGCTCGCTGAGGTCCTCGGGCAGCAGCTGGTTGGCGCCGGGCAGATCGGCGGACTGGCGAACTGCGGTCCGCGGCGTGCTGTGCAGCTTCAGGAACTCGTCGAGCTGGGTGCGAAGCCAGAGCATCTCGGCCTGACGCTCGAGCAGGTGCTCGTTGATGCGGGCGAGGCTCTTTGACACGTCGTTGGCAAGACTGGCTCGCATTCCGCGCCGGACGCGCTCCAGCAGGCGATCGCGCAACGGGTCGATCAAGGCGCGCACCGCGTCGTGAAAACGACCGCGACTGTCGTCCATGTAAAAGCCGCGGGCGCGACGGATATCGGTGCGAATATTTCGTTGCCAGGGCCATGCGCCAGCGAGCCAGATCGGCACGAAACAGAGCAATGCCCAGAACAGCGGATGGCTGACCGTATCAAAGCCTTCCCAGATCGCGTACAGGAGACTGGTCTTACTCGGCTCGGGGATGCGGAAGAACAGGTTGTCGAGCAGCGGCGCAAGCCCCAGCGCCAGCAGGGCCGCAAAGAGCGGCCAAAACCGGTGCAGCTTGGCGCCACCTCCAGCGAGCCATTCGCCGGAGTGGTGGCCGTAGCGACGGTGGGTCCTGCGCGGGCGCTTGAGCGGATCTTCCTCTTCCGCCGTGTCCATGGCCTCCCGCCGACGGTTGCCGAGGCTGTCGTTCAGGCCCTGGATCTCGGTCAGAACAGCCTTCAACGAGACCGGCTCCAACGGGTTGTGGAGGTCGGTTTCGACCGCCTGTGCCATCTTCTTGTCGATGTCCTCAAGCTGATCCTTGCGCAGGGTGCCGACGCTGTTCCAGGCAACCTCGTTGAGCCGCTGTTCCAAATCGAGGCGCCGCTTCTGAAATGCCTCATCCAGGCGCTCCGGCCAGCCCGGGTCATCGGGTTTGGCGACGGCCAGCAGCGCCTTCTCGAGCTCGGCGCAGCCCGCCTCGAAGGTTGCCTCCAGCTCCTGCTCGTTCAGATTCGCCTCTAGCCTGCCCGGCGCGTAGTCGCGGATGCGCTCGCGGACCTTTTGGGCGATCCGGTCCGGCGACGGATGCGCATCGCCAATCAGAAACCCGAGCCAACCCTGGCCCAGGGTCGCTCCGGCCTGGCGACTCAGAAAGGCGCTGCTCTCCTCCAGCAGCCGGACGCCGAAGGTGGCGGTGATGCGGGTTGCGCCACCAAGCAGCTGGAACAGCTCGGGCAGCCCGCCGGAGCGGCGCAGCCCCTCGAACAGCAGAAGTTCCAGAAACAGCGCGACCTCGTCGAGCCGCAAAGCGGCATCGCGGCGACCGGCGTCGGAGCGTCCATCGACGATGTAGCAACGATCCACCGACGCGGCCCGGGCCGTGGCGCGCCGGTGCTCCCAGTCCTCGACCGAGCCGCGCAATGCGGCGCGCAATGCATCGGCGGCATCGCCACGCTGCCAGTAGTTATCGAAATCCAGGATCTCGATGCAGCTGAGGTTGGCCCCCTCGTTGTTGCCGGTGCGGAAGTAGGGCGAGTCCTGAAGCTGATCCAAGATCGCCTCCAGCAGCAGGTCGAGGCGTTGCAGGCTCTTCTTGCGGGCCGGTCGGGCGAGGACGATGAGGTCCAGGCCCAGCGCCGTGGTCTCGTCGTCGGGGTCGATCTCGGCGTCTGGGGTCATGAATTCGTCGGCGATGTCGCCGACGAATTGCGCCACCGTCTCCTCGCGGGCCTCGGCGGTGGCGGGCAGGCTGCGGATTTGCCGATAGAGGTCCGCGAGAAACTGCGCCTCCCCGCTCTCCGCGGCCCGGATGCCGCGCGTAGACGGCGCGCCAGGGTCATCGAGCGCGACCAGCGCGATGTCCTTGAGCTGGCGCTGGGCCGAGACCACGCTGCCGCGCGCGTTCTCTTCCCAATTCAGCACGCCGCGCAATGCGGATTGGCGCAACAGGCGCTCCATTGCGTCGCGCCCGAACGCCCCGTAGCCGATGATGATGGTGGGCCTTGCCATGAGTGCTCCGATTCCGCTTGCCGCCCGCTGTCCGCTCAGTGATAGCGCAGGTCATCGTCAACCGCGTGCTGCTGCTCCTGCTCGTGGACCGGCATCTCCTCGAGTTCGCGTTTGAGGGCGCGTTTGATCGGCCCGTCGAGGTAGGCGTAGCCGGACACCTCTTTGCCGTCGGTGCGCAGCAACGCGGTGTTCTTGACGTCGGCACTGAGCAGACCGATCAGCTCTTCGCGCCGCTGTTCGCGCGCCTCGACCGTCATCGCCGCGTAGATCGCGTTGATCTGCTTCTCCAAGCCCGTGCGCAGGTCGTCGTCATCATGGATCATGCCGAGCTTCGCCAAGGCGGGCGCGAAGCTGCTGCCGAGTTCATAGGGTTTGTCCCCAGGGGCACCGGTCGTCAGCTTCTCGTCGATGCCCTCGATGGGCACCCGGTCGCGGCGCCAGAAGAAGCTGGTGCGCTCGGGGTTCGTCATCCGGTCCATACCAATGACGCGGGTCATCTGGCCCTTGGCGAAGGTCTTGATCGCCCAACCCGCGGCCAACTCGCCCCTCTCCGGGTTGAGGTTCGGCAACGGATCCTCCCAGTTGGTGTCGGTGTGCAGCCGATAGCCGCGGCGCTCGTTCTCCACCTGCTTGAGGTAGGCATCCTCCAGGTCGCCGACCACGGCATTGAAGTAGTACAACGGCACCGGCAGAACCACGTCGTGGACGATGATGGTGCGGGGGTCGTACCAGTGGCTGCTGGGCTCCTTGACCTGATGGCCGCCGTAGCTGAGCACATCGGCGAGTTGTATCTTGAACTCCTGAGCGCCCTGGCCCATGGCGCTGGTATCCATGCCGAGGATCATCAGGCGCGTGCGGTTCGGGTCCGTCACCCCGTCGTCAAGGGCACGGTATTCAGTCGTGCTGACCTGGGCCATGACCCCGGCAAGCTGCCCGAGGGCGATGAACTTACGTTTGCGGTAGGCGGCGACGGCCTCCGCATCAGGGAGATAGCCATCGGGCCGGCCACGCGCCAACACGATCTCCGCCTCAATGTCGAGGGCGGAGATGATGTCCAGGCCGCTCTCGCCCTCGCCGCCGAAGATGCGCGCACGCAGGCGGTCGCGCCCGAGCTGCACCATGGTCTTGTGCAGGTCGTCGACGGTGCGCTCGACGCTCTTGGCGACCGGGCGATTCTGCCGATCCATCTCCGGCAGCAGCTGTTCGGTGATGGCCTCGGCGAGCACCTGGCGGTCGAAGGTGCTGACGTAGCGCCCGCCTTCCAGGAAGAGCCGGCTGTAGGCCGTGCTCCAAAGCCGCTCGCGCGGCTCTTCCATAGTCTCGAAGACCTCCACTTGCAGGGCGTAGGGCGCCACCACGGAGGTCTCGCCCTTGCGCAGACGCTCCGCCGCGTGCTCCAGGTCGCGCACCAGCCCGTCCATGCGCGTGGCAAGATGCACGTATTGGCGCGAGCGCATCTGCAGGTATTCGCGCAACGCTCGCAATTGGGCGAGTTCGACGCGGGCGCTGAGGTAGCGCAGACAGCCGGTCTTGGCCGAGGTGTAGGCCTCTTGGGCCTGCTCTTTGGCCGGATTGAAGTCCCGGTCCCGATTCCAGGGCGGACCGCTCTTGGCCGCGCGCTGCAGCTGCGAGAGCTCCTCATGGCGCAGCGCCTCCAGCTTGGCGCTCGACTTGACGATATCCTGCTCCGCCGCCGCCTTCTCGGCCTGCTCGGCCGCCGGTATCCACTCGTTGACACAGACATCGAGCAGGCGCACGACCAAATAGCGCTCTTGGATCGGGTCGAGCCTCAGCTCGACCACCGGCTCGCCCTCGCTGGCCGACATCTCCAGTGCCGGTATCTGTGCATCCACCAGCTTGTGGCCGGCGCGGGCCTCATTCTCCAGGCTCGCGACCATCTGGATCCATGTCTCCACCTGCTGGCGCGGGAAGAAGGTGGGTCGGTCCTTGATCTCGATCCGGTTGATCATCACGGTGCGCGGGCCTTCAAGCCGGCGGCGCACCTTGTCCAGTAGGGATTCGTCGCGGGTGGGAGCGCCGTGCTCGTCCTCGCCGGTGATGCGCCCATGGTCGCTTAGTTCGACCAGCTTGAACCAATAGCCCTCGGTGAGGCCGTCGTTGTCGTCCTGACGCGCGAGCTCACGGACGGACTCCACAAAGGAGGTGTTGATGACCTCCTCGCGCCCGGCGTCGGACAAGGACTTGAAGCGCGGGCTGCCATAGTCCACGGCCAGCTTGGCCAAAGCCCGCGCGCGGCTGTCTTTGGCGTCGGACTGATCGACGCCAAAGGTGATCTGCGCGCGCAGCGCCTGTGCGGCAAAGCGCAACGCCGAGTATTCGAGCAGATCGTGCCCCGGCACCGTCAAGGCCACGGCGCCATAGGCCCCGAAGTTCTTGCTGTAACCCTCGCCGACATCGCCGAGGCGCCCCGGGAAGCGGGTCAGCGACTCCAGGTTCTTCTCGTAGTTGTCGTATTCGCCGGCCAACTCGTTGATGATCGGCGTGAAGACCTGCAGGAAGGCGGCGTCGGCCAGCACTTCGTCGGCCTTCCGCGGTCCGATGTGCTGCGGACGATCGACGATGAAGTTGATGAAGAACGGCCGCGAGTCGACGGTCAGCACCTCGCGGGTGTTGTTGTGTAAGAACTGAAACGGCTCGCTGGTGCGCCCGGCCTGCTTGACCTGGGCATAGTCGAGCTTGTTGAGATTCTCCAGCTCTTTGAGCGCGGCATAGGTATTGGCATGGATGTCGACGTGCAGCTCCGGGCCTACCTTGTCCGTCACCAGCGTCGACAGCAGCAGGCTGGAGATCAGCCGTGGCTGCCACCCGCGCCTGCGCACGATGTCGTCGATCAGATACGCCGCTGACAGGAAGCTGCCGGAGCCGGTGCCGCCCGCCAGGGTGCAGAACAGATAGACATTGACCTTGCCCTCCTTGCGCCAGGTGACGTTTGGTGCCAGCAGGTGCTGAAATAGCAACTCTAACCGCTGCTTGATCGTCGCCGAGTGGAAGAAGAACCCGAGCCGCGACTCGATACGGATCTGGCCCGCCCCCGGTTTCTTGCCGGCGCGCGGGGTGTA
>JGI12048J13642_10810902_pt1 | contig 10477 bp, 2 predicted proteins | sample ElkSlonscriptome_16_FD_13642 | JGI IMG/M metagenome (IMG submission 13642)
GGCTCAATGAGGAGAGTTCTTAAATTTTTCTTAAGTTAGAACAGCCCAACCATTTTACCAAAACCTATGAGCCGCTACATCTCAAACTTCTTTTTACACGGAGTTTTCCTGTTTTTGATTATCAGATCTTCCATTGCCCAGGATCCATTAATTGTAAATCCCATACTTACACCGCCTTATCCCAATTATGCCGATGAAATTGTAAACATGGGCGATCAGGTGCTGATTAATATCCAAAATACCGACTTTAACAATTCGTATTCATTTAAACTCAATATTGATCTCAGTGGGCAAAATGGTATAGAAATATCGACCAAACCTGAAGCACAACCTTCACAGCCTATAAGCATTGGTCCGGGTGAAACGCTGAGCCTAACGGGTGCGGAGTTGGATATTCTTTACAATAATTACAATGAAAGTGATTTTGACTATTCGGGTATCAGTTTGCAAGATGTAATAAACGATCAGCAATTACCCGATGGCATTTATACCATATGCGTTCAAGCTGTAGATTTTAATAATGGTGATGTTTTAAGTGCTTCGTCCCCACAGGGCTGTACGGCTCCTTTCACAGTGATCGCAGTTGATCCACCCATTTTGACCTACCCCGATAATAACACGGAAGTCATGGTGGTAGACCCTCAACTGATTAATATAACCTGGATACCTGTTACCGCAAACGTTACAGATTTGAGATACCGTTTAGAAATGGTAGATGTATCTAATGCGCCCATCAATACCTATGATGCATTTCTTACAGGCGATTTTCTCTTCTTCTCGCAAGACGACATCATAGGAAATTCTTTTATCTATGGACTTGAACATCCGGCGCTTGAAATAGGGAATGAGTATGCCATTAGGGTGCGTGCCTATAGACAGGATGGATTGCTCAATGTGCAAAATCAGGGGTACAGTGATATTGTGACGTTTACATATGGAGAGCCGGATACATCAGACACAGACGAAATAGATAACGAAATAGTTCTCAATCAGGATATTCCCGACCAGGAGATGGGATGTGGATCTGGTTGCTACGTTACGAATCTTACGGATATGAGTCCGGCACAACCCAATTTACAAATTGGTGATCAGGTTACTTTTGGAAAGTTTCAACTCGTATTTACACTGGTGAATGGCAATAATGGAGTTTATGCAGGAGAGGGAGTTATTCAAGCCACAGGATACCTTCCCGTTGGAATAAAGGTTGAATTTACCGGACTCAGAGTAAATCAGAGTATGCGCGTCATAGAAGGCGAAGCTTCCGCTATTCTGATTGAAGATTATTGGTTTCCCCACACATGGTCTGATTTTGAAACGGCCCTTCAAAATATTGACAGACCCAATTCATTTGCCGAAGCCTGGGATTCTTACGGCAATCCCCAGTACCACCTGGATAATCTGGAGTCGGTTTATCAGCAAACAGGTGCGCGACTTCCCATTAATATTGGAGATGGAGAAACCAAACTTCAGATTTGCGGTATGCACTTTTTCCCGGATCACGCCACCCACAATCTGGCATTTGTAGATAAAATGGAAGATGATCCCACAGGAGAGCGCTATCTCAGTTTTTTGGGAAAAAATCTTTGCCTAACTCCCGGTGGGCCCGCATTGAGTGCTGAAGAAGCCCGGCTTGAATTAACTGAACCGCTTCGATATACATTTAATGAAAAAACCGTACTCACCTTCAAACCCAAAACAAGCGACCTAACTACGGGCACCTATCTCTCTTTTGATTGCAATGGATTTAACAGTATTAATGCCACGGGAAATGTACGTTTTGATCCATCGGTATTTAAGGCGGTAACGGCCGATGGCGGTGATCTGCCAAACGATACCTTAATAGGGTGTTTCCATGCCGAATTTATGGATCTCGACGATTGGACAGCCTATTTCTCCGTTTCCTGCGATGATATGTCTGATAACGACGATTACTTTCAATACGATGGCCTTGACGATTATGTGATGAGTCTTGAAACGGGCTTCATCGACAAAAGTCTATCTGAGAACCCACCCACTATGGCCTTTCCGGAAAACTATTCGGGCGATACAGACCCAACCTGGCAAGGGGTCTATTTCAAAGAGATTAGTGTCTCCATGCCATCATGGATAAAATCCTTTAACGATGATGGTGAAGTAGAACGGGTTAAATTAGAAGGACGTGATTTGCTGGTAGATAACAGTGGTTTATCCGGAGTTATATCCGGAAGTGGATTGCTCAACCCCGGAGATGGAGCTTTGAGCACCTGGCCCTTAACGGTAGATTCTGTCTCCATATCCATATTTCAAAACAGCCTGGCAGGAGCTTATTTTACGGGTGGCCTAAAAATTCCGGTAATTGAAGAACCATTTGAATATACCGCAGATATTCAAAACTTATTCAATGGTACTCATCACACATTCAACTTTAGTCCGGTAGGCGATTATTCATTCCCAACCTTTTTTGCCGAGACTACCATCAGTTCAAATAGCTTTATTGAAGTAGTTGCATCAACTGAAGAAACCTATGCCGAAGCCAACCTTCACGGCGATATCAGCTTTGCACCCGTTATCGGCGATATAGATAAAACAAGCCTTACAGACATTACCTATGAAAACATGATAGTACGATCTAAGCGCGATCCTACTTTTATAGAAATAGGTGAGTTTGGTACAAATCTAAGCCCACAAGCTCTGGCTGTAGCAGGGTTTGGAGTAGTTATAAATGAACTGGATTGGGAAGAAAATAACCTTCAGGAGTCTGGCTTACTTCTGGGGCTGGGACTGAATCTCGCAGGGGGAGTGGCTTCTATCTCAGGGGGAACGGAACTGTTTATTGAAAACTCAATTGAAAATTATGCAGATAGTGTAGACTTCACCTTTACGGGTACAAATGTAGAGTCTATTTATATAGAAGCAGAAACAGGTGCCGTTAATATAGTAGGAGAAGTGTCTTTCTTTAAAAATGATGCTGATTTTGGATCGGGCTTTGACGGGTCTTTGCAACTGGCATTTTTAGAGAGCATTACCATTGACGGTAAGGTTCTCTTTGGCAATAAGGAAGAGAACGGCGAAGAGTTTAATTATTGGTATGCCTATGCCATGGCCTATTTACCGTCCGCACCTGTGCCGATGGCAACACCATTGGATATTTACGGATTCGGTGGGGGTGTTTATTATAATATGTCTATCAATACGGACTTCCCAAATCCAGGAGCGGTTGGCGGTTCTAATGTAGACCCGCGAGAAGCTTTTAATGTGGAACAAGGATTTGCCGGTATTCAGGCATCCGTCGTTACGGGTCTTACACCTTCTTCTCAAACCTTTAATGCCGATGTTACTTTAACGGCCGAGCTCAATCTGAATACATTCGGGCTAAATTACATTGCGCTTACCGGGAATGGCTATGTAATGCAGGATATTGAAGAACCCGATAAAGAGTCTGCCATGATTTCTGCTACTGTGGCTATTTCCTATGATTTTCCGAACAAGACTTTTGCCGCAGACTTTGGCGTAGAAGGTAATGTGCCCGGTGATACTCCCTTATTGGTGTTTACTGGAGATATCAGTTTTTACCGATCGCCTACGCTCTGGTACTTTAAAGCAGGGGTTCCTACCAGCCCGCTTTCTACTACTTATGATTTGGGAATTGCAGGGATTTCAGCCGACGCCTATTTCATGACGGGGCAACAGCTTCCACCTCCCGTTCTGCCTGCTGAAGTAGAACAATTCTTTGACTTTGAATCTAATTTGATTAACAACACCCAAAATGGATTGGGTATTGGATTTATGGCCGGAGTTCACCTGGGTCTTAATGTGGACTTGTCGCTAGTAGGGACGGGCATTCAAATTGTTGCCCTTGCAGGTGTGGACATTGCCGTTCTCCATTATTACGCTGCCACCTGCAATGGAAGCGAAGACTTCGGGGTGAATAAATGGTATGCCATGGGTCAAGGTTACTTATACGGCTCATTCACTTTGGAAGTGGTTGGGGTTGAAGTAGCTGGACTCGAAGCGGGTGTTATTCTGGAAGGCGCCTTTCCAAATCCTACCGGTATTCAAGGACAACTGCAAGCTACAGTCACTGTGCTGGGAACAGATCACAGTGTTAATGAGTCGTTTTCTATAGGTTCATTTTGCGATATACAGCCCATGGCCAATATAGATGAAATCGTGGAGCGAAAAGAAGTGGAGTTGGAAACTTTGGATATGGTGGGTGTGGTAACACCTTCTAATGGAGCCACATTTGTCTCAACCAATGCTCAACCTACCATTCAATGGCTGATAGAAGATGAGTCAACCAGGCATTATACTTATGGCGATGGTCTTGGGGGAATTGTAGATAAAACCTTTAAATTTTACAATAGAGAATATTGGTATAAACAAACCGAGTCTGGTGGTTGGGCCACTATAGATTTTGATGTTGAATTTGATGAAGAAGATAATATCTCAACGCTTCGCGCCACCAATGCAGCCGGGCAACCATCTTTGCTTTTTGGTAATGCCGCCTACAAAGTCAAGGCTGAATCGGTCATTAAAGAAAATGTTGGCGATCAATGGGTGCCCGCACTTTACCTGGAAGGAGATCAAGAAGGAGAACCCATCGAAGAGATAGTTGAACACGTGTTTACAACCCAAACAAGTCTCACAGAGATTGAACCCTTATTTGTTGATTATACTTTGCCCTTTGGAAGGCAGAGATACTTTCCATACGATTACCTCCAAACCGGTCAAATGCGCTTCAATATAGATCACGAACCCAAGTTCCAGGACTTTGAGAGTTGCGGCTTTGAAATTCAGGCGGAGTTTGAACCACTGAATAGTGGAAACCCTGTAGTTATTCCTGTTACCCGCGAGAACTTGTTAAGAATTAATTACGGACTGGAAACACTGCAACCTTCCACAACCTATAAGGCTCAGATTGTTGCTCAACGATCTATTAGCAGTGAAGAACTGGAAAACGAAACAAATGAAAACTGCCAGGTGAATACGGGCAATACCTTAGCCGATTTGATGGATGGTCTGAATTTCGATGATGATTATGATGGTTTTGATGGAAATATAAATCTCGAAAGTATCTACCCCGGAGGAGTCTACAATACGGAAACATCTGGAATAATAGATTTTACGGAAACTCCCGATACGGTCATTCAACGAAAAGTACTCTATACATTTCATTTTAGAACCAGCATGTATGGAACCCCGCAAGAAAAGCTGGATGCCATGACCATTTCTGATGTAGAAGTAGTGCCCCAAATGTATTATAGCTTTCCCAGCCCTTATATAATTGATGATGCAATCGTTTCTGTTTCCTGTGGAGAAGGTTTTGACAAATACGATGTACTGGGCCACGATTATTCAGAGCAGGCCGGACTGACGAACGAATATTTTAGTTTTAGCGGTGTGGCATGTAATGCAGGCTTTGAATTAGGAGTAAACATGGATGTAACAGGCGAAGTTGAAGACTGGTACGATCAAGTTTGTGCAGAACTTTACAGTTTTGGTGGAAGCAATGCCTCAGGGCAAAATCCGGGAGGAAATCCAAATGACCCGTTTATTGCCAATGCCCAAATGGTAAACGATATGATAGCATCTGTTGATCAGATTTGGGAAGTATTTCTAAACCCGGATCCTTCTAACTATACGGGTTATGAGAATATTCAGCCCTTATTAAGTGATGAAGAGCTCGGACTGGTTCCACCGGCAGATAACGGGCCATTTGATCCTTCTAGTCTTGGGCTTTTTGGTCAGGAAGAAGATGATGATGATGACGAATCAGACTCATCCGGTGGCTTTGGAATAGGTTCATGGGGAGGAAGTGGATATGGCTATAATGAACCCATAGATGCGAGTGGAATTATGGATGATGAAACGAATTCAACGCCTTTATTGGGCAGTTTCTCCGGGTCTTCCGGAAATAACGCTTTACGGCTTAAGTACTCGCCTGATAGACAAGCTTACAATGCAAGACAGCAACTTCAAGGCATCCCTACCATTGGTGATTTAGGACCTCATATATCTCCTCCTTCCGGAATTTACCCGATGCGAATTGCTCTGTCTAACTTCACCTTAGATCCAGATAATGGCGCACCCACAGGTACAGATAGAATTTTTGACGTAAACATCCCCTTTTAATATGATGATCTCGCTTAGACAGGTCTGTCCGTTGATTTTGTTTCTTCTATTGACTCAGTTGAGCAATGGCCAGGTAAAAATTGAATCAAATTTACGGATAGCAGCCCGAGTAGTTGATGGGACTCAGGTATTTAAGATTCTCCCTGACTCAAAACCAGCCTGGTTTCTCGGAATGAAAAAAGGCTATAACATTGAATACGCTGTGAGAGAAGGGCAGGGGTGGAGCGATTATCGACAGGCCGCATCCAATCTCCTTCCCAATCTAGATAATATTTCGGGAAATCTTTCTATTTCGACATCTTATGCCGATGCTATCACCAATATTATAACTGACCAGGATTATGTTCCAAGAGAGCAAACATTAAATGAAATTTTACTCGCCGATAAAGACATGAGCCGTCATTACCTGACCTTTATCATGCTCTCATCTTATTCAGATGAAATATCGGAATCAAGTGGATTGCAATTCGCGCTGGAAGAAAACCTGGAAGGAATGGTGCGGTTTCGAATACGGATAAATGACCACCCCGAATATACATCCCTTTCTACGGTGAATACGGGCAATCTTTACAATAAAATACCACAGCCAAAAGCCAGGATTTCCGTTGGAGATAAAATAGTGAAGTTCATTGTGAACCATGAGATCTATAATAGGCAAATCGTAGCCTATCAGCTTGAGCGTTCAGAAAACGGTTCGGATTATCAAAAAATCGGAGCTCCGAGAGTTTTCAATCAACAGTCGGAAGCGGGAAAAGACGGATTGATCTGGATTCACGACTCCATTCCGGAAAATTATCAAACCTACTATTATCGAATTCGGGGATACGACTATTTCGGGTATCTATCAGAAGCACCGGAAGAGCCCATTATCATTGTCGGAAGAGATCAGACAGCGCCGTATCGTCCCTATGGTGCAAAAGTTGAGCAGACCGCACCACAATCTATTCGGCTGGAGTGGAATTATGATATTGAACAGGCCGATCTGCAAGGCTTTCAGGTAATCACTTCTGAAGATGAACAAGGTGTATACAAAAGGCTTCACAAAGAATTATTATCCCGGCAAAGCCGAAGTTTTGAGTATACTTTTCCGGCAGAAGTACCCAGGTTTTACCGCGTACTCTCAGTAGATACTGCCAGAAATGCGGCGGCATCGGATTTAGCTTATCTGGTAAAAGTTGATACCATCCCACCAAATGCACCGGACTTCGTCACTGCAGAAAGCGATACGAATCGGGTTGTAACTGTATCCTGGGATAAAAGCGCAGCATCAGATCTAAAGGGATACCGAGTTTTTAAGGCTTATCACCCTTCACATGGTTTTACCCCCCTAACACCAAAACCCCTCTATGATACCTTATTTGTAGACACGGTTGGAATGGAGAGGCTTGAAAAGAAGGTTTATTACAAAGTTGTTGCTCTGGACAAGAACTTTAATCACTCCAGTATGTCTGAAGCCGCAATTGCCCTTCTTCCAGATCATATCCCGCCGACTGCCCCCTTACTTGTTGAAGCTGATATAGACGATAATAAGATGCTCAGCCTTGAATGGAAACCCTCGTCTTCAGCAGATGTGGAGAGCTACGTGGTTCACCGTTATAATTTTGACGATTCGGTTTATGTATCCATGGGAGATAGCCTTCCACCGGAAACCAATGAGTCGCTGGTTTCCCTTGAAAATTTACACGATCAATCTTTCGCTGAAGTTTACCTGGTTGCTATAGATTCATCGGGAAATGTTTCTCCCAGATCAAATGGTAAGCGCGTACTAATCCCTTCCAAATTGGATAAAGAGATAAAAATCACTGATGCAGAGCAGACGGATGAAGGTGTGGTATTACAGTTTTCGCGCAATACACAAGCCGATGAAGAAGTTCTGATCTATCGAACAGAAGGAGGGGGGAAGATTAAAATTTTAGACAGGGTAGTTATAACCGATAATTACGTGGATGCTTCGATAAAGGAAGGACAAGAATACTCCTACCGGGCAAGCACTGTTAAGAAAACCGGCTTTAAATCTGCTCTTTCAGATCCCATAAAAATAGAAGTTCGTTAGGAAACTGCTTTTTCAGTTTTTTTAGGTAGGGCAGCCTGTACCATTTTCAGCTTGCCATAACTGTATTTTCCTTTGAATTTGGCGTAAATATCGCTGAGTTTGGCATCGCTATCTTCCAGGAACTTTTCGCTTATTTCTTTGATCTCTTTTTCTTCGAGAAATTGACTGGCTTTAATTTTCCCATCAGAAATACCGCGTGCAATATGGCCTTCAATAGTGGAAGTAGCCATCGATCTTTTAACGGCAATCTGGCGAACACTGAGTCCGTCATTTACCATTCTAAAAGTCTCCTGGTAAGTGGCACCCGTCTCGGTTTTCTTTGCTTTCTTTTTTCGCTTTCCGCTTGTGCCGGCCCCTTTTCGCGGATTGGCTTCTATTACGGCATTGACTTTCTCCAGGAAGGCATCGCGCATTTTATGGCGCTTTTCCTTGTCGTCTTCATCTTTGGGCATCTCTGTGCCCTGAAGGATCGACTCGCTTAACTGGCGTACCTTTTGAAGATTTGCCACGTTTCGCATGATGAGCTGATCAACTTCATTCAAGCCATTTACATAGGTTTTGGTTCGGGCAAACTGAGCCACATCTTCTTTGTGGAGAAGCACCTGGTAAAGAATATCATATGCGAACTTGATATAGTACTGACTTCCCTTTTCAATCCGCTCGTAGAGTTTTTCAAAATCACCCTTGTGAATGAGTGCGCGCATTTGTTTACCGAAAACCCGTGTGTTTTCCGCTTCAGATTCCAGGTTTTTGCGGATTAAAGGCAGGGCATTTCTGAGTTCTTCTTCTTCAAACTCCATTTTAGAAAGGCTCTTCCTTTCTACGTATTCAATTTGCTTGAGTATGGGTTTAAATTCGAATGTATTCAGTAAACTTTCTTCGAGGTATGAGAGTTGACCTGCGCGTAGTTCTTCATCAAGCGGGGTATCTGGTCTGTTCTTATTGAACTCCTGAATGCGGACATCCGTAGATATCCCACCCGGATTAATTTTCGTATTCAAAACCAATCCGTCCAGCGATCTCAGTCGCGAAAGCGCAACATACACCTGGCCGGGAGCGAAGGCCTTACCCACATCAATGGCGGCCCGGTCAAAAGTTAATCCCTGCGATTTATGCACGGTAATAGCCCAGGCCAGCTTAATAGGGTAATGCGAAAAAGTTCCCGCAATGTCTTCTTTCAGCTCCTTATTTTCGTCAACCTCGTATTTAATATTATTCCATTCCATGGGCTCCAGGTTGAGCTCCCGATCTTCGCCACTCATTTTTACGCGAATATGATCTGTGCCCAACTCAACGACCTTAGCCAGCTTCCCGTTGTAAAAGTCCTGATTCTTATTGTCGTTTTTGACAAACATAATCTGAGCTCCTTCTTTCAGCACTAATTCTTCGGGTAGGGGAAAGAGGTTTTCGGGAAACTCTCCCTTCACCTCGGCTTTAAACGTAAATTCCTTTTCATCCAGGGCCTCGAGCGATTCCTGGTTTATCCGATCAGCATCGCGGTTATGCGTAGTGAGCGTCACCGTATTATCAGGAATTTCCTTTTTATAGAACTGGTTGAGAAAGTCAATATCTTCTTTCTGGCAGGCATTGTTTCTCAGTTTGTTTAATACTTCGATGAATTTTTCGTCTTCCTGCCTGAATACTTTTTCAAGCTCCACATAAACGTAGCCTTGCTTTTTGAGTTCGCGCGAATTGAAAAAGTGCATGCTCGGATAATAAGCGCTGAGCACTTGCCATTCATCAGACTTTACAATAGGGGGGAGCTGAAAAAGATCGCCGATAAGCAGCAGCTGAACTCCACCAAAGGGCTTGCTCATATTTCCACGGGCTCTGCGAAGTCGGTAATCCATGGCATCCAGGGTATCTGCGCGAAGCATGGAAACTTCATCAATAATCAGCAGATCGATATCGCGCAATACTTGCTTTCGCTTTGAATTGAGTGGATTGCGGATGGTAAGTTGTTTGGGATCGTAAAACCGGCCCTGCATACTGGCATCAACCTTTCCGTTTTCGGGCAAGTAAGAACCCAGCGGCAGGAGAAACTGTGAATGGATCGTCACACCACCGGCATTGAGCGCCGCAATGCCCGTGGGAGCCACGATGATGTAGCTCTTGTGGGTATGCTTCGACAGGTTTTGCAGGAAGGTAGTCTTTCCAGTACCGGCTTTTCCCGTTAAAAATAAATGCCGATTGGTTGTATTAATGTAATCGGCAGCAAGTTTCGATAAATCAGTAGTCTCCAGGGTTGTTTCCATTGAATTTCCTAAAATAACAAATGAATTGCAAACTCTTAAATACTTACTGGAAATTCTT
>JGI12048J13642_10411098_pt1 | contig 10476 bp, 6 predicted proteins | sample ElkSlonscriptome_16_FD_13642 | JGI IMG/M metagenome (IMG submission 13642)
CCGACGTCCCGGGTCCAGACCCCGGCGGCGAGGCCGTAGATGGTGTCGTTGGCGATCTGGATGGCGTGGTCCATGTCGTCGAAGGGGATCACCGCGGCTACCGGCCCGAAGATCTCCTCCTGCGCGATGGTCATGTCGGGCTCCACGTCGGCGAAGACCGTCGCGGTGACGAAGTTGCCGGCGCCGTCGACGGTCGTGCGCTCGCCGCCGGTGACCAGTCGGGCCCCCTCGGCCTTTCCGGCCTCCACGTAGCCCATCACCCGCTCGAGCTGCTCCTCGCTGACGATGGCGCCCAGACGTGTCCCCGAGTCCATGGGGTCCCCGACAGTCATGCCCTCGGCCCGGGCGGCGAACTGCTCCAGGAAGTCGTCATAGATGGCCCGCTCCACCAGGATGCGACTTCCGGCGGCGCAGACCTCGCCCTTCCCGTAGAAGATCCCGGTGCCGGCGCCTCGGACCGCGCCCTTCAGGTCGGCGTCCGCGAAGATGACGTTGGGGCTCTTCCCTCCGAGCTCCAGCGAGACCTTGGTGAGGTTGTCGGCGGCCTCCCGCATCACCGTCTTCCCGACCTCGGTGGACCCGGTGAAGGCGATGGCGCCCACACCCGGGTGCTTCACCAGCGCCGAACCCGCCGTCTGCCCGAAGCCCGGAACCACGTTGAGGGCGCCTTCGGGGAAGCCGACCTCGGCGGCGAGCTCACCCAGGCGGAGGGCGGTGAGGGGGGTCTGCTCCGCCGGCTTGTGGACGACGGCGTTTCCGGTGGCCAGCGCCGGCGCGATCTTCCACGAGGCCAGGTTCAGCGGGAAGTTCCAGGGGGTGATGATCCCCACCACGCCTACCGGCTCCCGCAGGGTGTAGTTCAGGAAGGGGCCCGAGACCGGGATGGTGTCCCCCTCGATCTTGTCCGCCATCCCCGCGAAGTAGCGGAAGGTCTCCACGACGGTGGGGAGGTCCACCTTCCGGGACTCGAAGTACGGCTTGCCGTTGTCCGCCGTCTCCAGGCGTGCCAGCTCGTCGGCGTTGGCCTCGATGGCGTCGGCGAGCCGGGAGAGCAGGTGCGCCCGCTTGTGGGCACTCATTCGGCCCCATGCCTTCCCGGCCATGGCGGCCTTCCCGGACTCAACGGCCCGATCCACGTCGGCGGCCCGGGCCTCCGCCACCTCGGTGATGAGCTCGTGGGTGGCAGGGTTGGTGGTGGGGAAGGTGGCGCCGTCCTCGGCGTCCACCCACTCGTTGTCGATCCAGAGGCGATGGGGTGCGTCGCTCATGGGGCCAGCTCGGGGGTTGGGGGACAAAAACGACGGGGCCCGGAGCGTTCCGGACCCCGTCGAAGGCACATCGGCGGTTGCGGGAGCCTTACCGGCCCTCGAACTCCGCCTTCCGCTTCTCCACGTAGGCCGCCAGGCCTTCCTTGGCGTCGCTGGAGGCGAAGAGCTGCGCCTGCAGCTCCCGCTCCAACGCCAGCGCCAGCTCGAAGGGAAGCTCCGCTCCGGTCTGAACCGAGCGCTTGATGAGGCCCACCGCCTTGGTGGCCTTGTCCGGCGTGGTGAAGGAGCCGGCGTACTCCAGGACGGCGTCCAGGAAGGAGTCGCGGTCTTCGTGGTCGTAGATCTCGTTGACCAGGCCCAGCTCGTGAGCCGTGTCGAAGCCGAAGGTGGACCCTTCCGCCATCAACTGGATGGCTTTGGGCTTGCCCACCAGGCGGACCAGGCGCTGCGTGCCGCCGGTGCCCGGGAGGACGCCCAGCGCCACCTCGGGTAGGCCGACCTTTCCGGCGTCCTTGCGAGCGATGCGGATGTCCGCCGCCATGGCGATCTCCAGCCCGCCACCCACCGTGTGCCCGTTCAGGGCGGCGATGACCAGCTTGGGGGTGTGCTCCAGACGGTTCAGCGTCTCGTTGGCGTGGAGGCAGAAGCAGTACTTCCAGTCCGGATCCGCCTCGTTCAGCATGCCGATGTTGGCCCCGGCGCAGAAGAACTTCTCGCCGGCTCCGGTGAGGACGATGACCTCGGCGTCGTCGTCGAACCGAGCCCGGACGATGGCGTCGTCGAGCTGACGCATCATCTCGTGGGTGTAGGTGTTGGCGGGCGGGTCGTCCAGGGTGAGGAGGGCCACCTGACCCTTGACCTCGTAGTGGACCAGAACCTTCTCGGACATCGGCGCTCCGTTCGTATGGAGTGGGCTTCGTTTCGTGGGGAGAACGAACGGTACCCGAGCGCCCCGGGCGGGGTCAATGGCCAGGCGGGCTCATTGCGGCGTGCACGCCATTCAGGGGCGGTGGCGCGTTGGAGCCAGGCACGCCATCATTCAGGTGTGTCCGCACCCCACCCGTCCGCTCCCCGCCGCCTGGCCGTGATGCGATCCCGCCCCTCCCCCGTTCGCACCCGTGCGCCCTGGCGTGCGCGCTCGATGGGCCTGGTCCTCGGCGCCCTCGTGGCGCTGGTGGGGTGCCGGGATTCGCCCACCGACCCCATGTCGGGGCTGGTGGCCGGGGAGACCGACCTGGCGGCCCTGGCGCTGGAGCTCCCCCTGCTTCGACCCGGAAACGCCGGGTCCGCCGAGGGCGCCGACCCCGACGCCGTGTCGTCGTGGAGGGACTCGTGGCGGGAGCCGACGCTGGAGGGCCGCCGGATCCGGCAGGGGCTGTACACGCGGCTCGGCGAGCATCTCGCCGCCACGCGGAGTCCCGCGGAGCTGGATACGGAGGTGGGTCTGCTGGGCGCGGCGGTGCGTCGGGCGGGAGGCCTCGACCTGGACTCGCTCCCGACCTTCCTGTCGGCAGGAGTGGAGCGAGCCCGCGACGCTCAGCGGAGGGCCCGCCGGCACGTCGCGGAGGAGGCCTACGGGACGGCCTGGGCGGCGGCTCTGGCCGGCGCCGACGCCCTGCGCGAGGTGGGACCGGAGGCGGTAGCGCGAAGCGTGGTCCTCGAGCTGGAGGAACGCCTTCGAAGACTTCCGGCGGCGCATTCGTACTCGGACACGGAGCTGGAGCGCGTCCGGCACCTGGTCCGAGGCGGGAGACACGCGGTGGAGGAAGCCGACTGGGGCCGAGCGCTCCGGCGAGCGTTCTATGCACGGGAGCTCCTGGCCGGGAACGGCTGAGGAGCCCCTCGGTACTCTTCCGCACGCTGCCTTCATCCCTTCCGGGGGAACCATCATGGCCAGAATCCTCTTCGCCGTCGGGCTCGCATGGGCCCTGCTGGCGTCCTCGGCCCACGCCCAGGCCCCCGTCTACCGGGTTCCCGTCACCGGTGTCGTGGAGCTGGGACTCGCCCCCTTCATCGAACGAAGCCTTGAGGAGGCCGAAGCCGCGGGAGCGTCGGCGGTGATCCTGGACATGGACACCCCTGGTGGTCGGGTGGACGCCGCCCAGCGCATCGCCGACGCGCTGCAGGACAGCCCGGTGCCGGTCTACACCCTGGTGAACCGCAGGGCCTTCAGCGCCGGGGCCCTCATCGCCCTGGCCACGGACCGGATCTACATGCGTCCCGGATCGGTCCTCGGGGCGGCCACGCCGGTGGACGGCTCCGGGGAGAAGGCGTCGGAGAAGATCGTCTCCGCCATGCGCAGCGAGATGCGCGCCCTGGCCGAGGCTCGGGGGCTGGATCCCCGGGTGGCCGAGGCCATGGTGGACGAATCGGTGGCGTTGGAGGGGGTCGTGGAGACGGGACGCCTCCTCACCCTCACCACCGAGGAGGCGGTGGAGCTCGGGTACGCGCAGGGCGCCGCGGATCTGGACGAGCTCCTGGGCTCGCTGGGGAACGGGAGCGCGCCTGTGGTGAGCCAGGAGGTGAACTGGGCGGAGCGGGTCGTGCGCTTCCTCTCCAACCCGGTGGTGGCGCCCTTCCTCATGACGCTGGGCTTCCTGGGCCTCATCGTGGAGATCAAGTCGCCCTCCTTCGGGCTGGCCGGCATCGCTGGTGCGGTGTCGCTGGCCCTCTTCTTCGGGTCCCACTTCATCGTGGGCCTCGCAGGGATGGAGAGCCTCATCCTCTTCGGCGCCGGGATCCTTTTCCTGGGGCTGGAGGTCTTCCTGGTTCCGGGTGTGGGCATCTTCGGGGTGCTGGGGGGGCTCGGGGTCTTCGCCGGTCTGTACATGAGCCTCCTGGGCGGGCTGCCCACGGAGCCGGACTTCACCCGGGCGGGGATGGTCATGACCACCACCATCGTCCTGATCCTGGTGAGCGCCTGGGCCCTCATCCGTTCGTTGCCGGGGAACAGCCGCCTCACCCGGAGCGGCATCTTCCTCGGGGACCGCACCGATCGGTCCATCGGCTACGAGTCGTCGCGGCCGCGGGAGGAGCTCCTGGGGCTGCACGGACGGGCCCTGACCGACCTGCGTCCCTCGGGTACGGCGCTGGTGGGTGAGGAGCGCATCGACGTGGTCTCCGAGTCCGAGTGGATCCCGCAGGGCACCGCCGTCGAGGTGGTGAGCGCCGAGGGGTATCGGCACGTGGTGCGACGGGTGGACGGTGCAGACGCCGAGGTGGCTGCCGCGCCGGACCTCGACGAGCCTGCCGGCCGCCCCGGATCCGCCTGACGACAACGCCTGCAGCCCCCACCTCCTTCTCTCTCCGAGCTACGAGATCCGCATGGAACAGATGCTCCTGACGAACGCCATCCTCATCTTCCTGGCCCTCCTGGTGCTGGGTGTGGTGGGGTGGGCCATCCCGGTCCGTCTCTGGATCGAGGCCATCTCCGCCGACGTGAAGGTGGGAATCGGCTCGCTGGTGGGGATGCGGCTGCGGAAGGTCTCGCCGCCGGCGGTGGTCCGACCCCTCATCACCGCCACCAAGGCGGGGCTGGACCTGAACACCAACGCCCTGGAGGCTCACTACCTGGCCGGGGGCAGGGTGGATCGAGTGGTGGGTGCCCTCATCAGCGCCGACAAGGCCAACATCGAGCTGACCTTCAACCAGGCGGCGGCCATCGACCTGGCGGGCCGGGACGTCTTCGAGGCCGTGCAGGTCTCGGTGAACCCCAAGGTCATCAACACGCCCAAGGTGGCGGCGATGGCCAAGGACGGCATCCAGCTCATCGCCGTGGCCCGGGTCACCGTCCGTGCCAACATCAACCGGCTGGTGGGCGGCGCCGGCGAGGAGACCATCCTGGCCCGGGTGGGGGAGGGCATCGTCTCCACCATCGGTTCGGCGGATTCCCACAAGGCGGTGCTGGAGAACCCGGACAACATCTCCAAGACCGTCCTCTCCAAGGGTCTGGATTCGGGGACGGCCTTCGAGATCCTCTCCATCGACATCGCCGACGTGGACGTGGGCAAGAACATCGGAGCGGAGCTCCAGACCGATCAGGCCGAGGCGGACAAGCGGGTGGCCCAGGCCCGTGCCGAGGAGCGGCGCGCCATGGCGGTGGCCACCGAGCAGGAGATGAAGGCCCGGGTCCAGGAGATGAAGGCCGAGGTGGTGAAGGCCGAGGCTCAGGTGCCCCTGGCCCTCGCCGAGGCGTTCAAGGCAGGCAACCTGGGCGTCATGGACTTCGTCCGCTACCAGAACGTCGAGGCCGACACCGACATGCGGAAGGCCATCGCCGGAACCGACGACGACGCGCCGACACCCTCCACCGAGGGCTGATCGCCCATGGAGGAGCTGATCTTTTTCGGGGTGCTCGTCGCCCTGTCGCTCCTGGACATGCTGGCCAAGAAGGTCCGCAAGTCGCAGGAGACGGAGGCGGGTGGAGCGGCGGATGACGGGACCCCGCAGCTCGAGCTGGAGGAGGCACTGGAGCGGGATTGGGAGCGGGAGGTCGAGCGCCAGCGGTCCAAGGGCCGATCTGAGCCCCCGCGAGCGGGAGGCGCACAGGCGGACAGCCCGATGGACGCCTCCGGACGCGGTGCCCAGTCCCCCTGGGAGAGCAGCGAGTCCATGGTGCCCTCGGATGTCTGGGAGGAGATCGGCGCCCTGGCCCGGGGGGAGCGCGCGGAGCCGAAGCCCCAGCCGCAGGAGCCCCCGTCTCCTCCGTCCCCCCCTTCGTCCTGGGACACCGGCGTGGAGGAGGTCCGGGCCGCCGAGGCGGAGCGGGCGCTTCCGCCGGGATCACCGGTGCGGACCGGCGAGGTGGGACGCGGCATCCCCCGCCGCTACTGGCGGAAGAGCGAGGTGGGCCAGGAGGCCATCGGGGAGCACCCCATCCACCGGAGCCACGCCGGCTACGGCACCGACCCCTCCGAGCGAGCCCTACCGCCCCTGGTAGCCCCGTCCGACCGGAGCGCCGAGGAGGCTCGTGCCGTCCGTCGGACGCTCCGGCACGGCGATCCCGCCGAGCTCCGCAGGGCCTTCATGTTGCAGGAGGTCCTCGGCCCTCCGGTGGCCCTCCGGGACGAGGAGCAGTAGGGCGGGCGAGGGGTGGGCCCTACATCTTGCCCAGCGCCATGTTGCGCAGGACCGTGTTCAGGATCCCCCCGTTCCGGTAGTAGTCCACGTCCACGTCCGAATCCAACCGGATCCGTGCCTGGAAGGTCGTGGTGCTGCCGTCCTCCGCCGTGGCCACCACATCGACGGTGCCGCCGGGCTCCAGGTTCTCCTCGATGTCCCGGATGGCGAAGTGCTCGTGGCCGTCGAGCCCGAGGCTCTCGGCGCCTTCGCCGTCCGTGAACTCCAGCGGCAGGACGCCCATGCCCACCAGGTTGCTCCGGTGGATCCGCTCGTAGCTCTCGGCGATGACCGCCTTCACGCCCAGCAGCAGCGTGCCCTTGGCGGCCCAGTCCCGTGAACTCCCGGTACCGTATTCCCGGCCGGCCAGTACGATGAGGTCCGTGTCGTCCTCGATGTAGCGCATGGCGGCGTCGAAGATGGTCGTCTGTTCGCCGGAGGGGAGGTGGATGGTGTAGCCGCCCTCCTTGTCCTCCAGGAGGAGGTTGCGGATGCGCACGTTCCCGAAGGTGCCGCGCATCATCACCTCGTGGTTGCCCCGGCGGGATCCGAAGGTGTTGAAGTCCAGCACGGACACGCCGTGCTCCTTCAGGTACTGACCCGCGGGCTCGTTCTTGGGGATGGCGCCGGCGGGCGAGATGTGGTCGGTCGTCACCGACTGCCCCAGGAGGGCCAGCACCCGGGCGTCCTCGATGTCTTCCACCGGGGGCAGGTCCGTGGTCATGCCCTCGAAGAAGGGCGGGTGCTGCACGTAGGTGGACTCGGGGTCCCACTCGTAGAGGCTGCCCTCCTCGGGGAGGGGGAGCGCCTGCCAGTTCTCGTCGCCCTCGAACACCTCGCCGTAGCGCTGGGCGAACATCTCGGGGGTCAGAGCTTCCTCGACGGTGGCCCGGATCTCGTCCTGGGTGGGCCAGAGGTCGGCGAGGAAGACGGGCTTGTTGTCGGAGCCCCGGCCCAACGGCTCGTTGTAGAGATCGATGTCCATCCGTCCGGCGAGGGCATAGGCCACCACGAGACCCGGAGAGGCCAGGTAGTTGGCCCGGACCAGCGGGTGGATGCGGGCCTCGAAGTTCCGGTTTCCGGAGAGGACGCTGGAAACCACCAGCCCGTTCTCCTCCACCGCCTTGTGGATGTCCGCCGGCAGGGGTCCGGAGTTCCCGATGCAGGTCGTGCAGCCGTAGCCCACGATCCCGAAGCCCAGCTTCTCCAGCGGGTCCATGAGGCCGGAGGTCTCCAGGTAGTCGGTGACCACCTTGGAGCCCGGCGCCATGCTCGTCTTCACGAACGTGGGAACCTCGAGGCCCAGCTCCACGGCCTTCTTGGCCACGAGTCCGGCGCCCACCATGACGGAGGGGTTCGAGGTGTTGGTGCACGAGGTGATGGCGGCGATGACCACGGTGCCGTCGCTGAGCTCGACGTCGGTGCCCTCGTAGGCCACCGTGACGGTACGACCCTTCGCGGCGCGGACGGTGCCGGCCACCTTCACCGGTTCGTTGCCGCCCTCCGCCGCCCAGGTCTCCCCGGTGCGCTCCTCGTCCACCGTGGGGACGTCCTCGGTGTCCGGCAGGTCGAAGCCCGTGGGCACGAGCTTGGGCAGGTCGTTCTCGAAGGAGGTGCGCATGTCGGCCATACGGATCCGGTCCTGAGGGCGCTTGGGCCCGGCCAGGCTCGGCTCCACCGTCGAGAGGTCCAGCTCCAGGGAGGAGGTGAACTCGGGGTCCGGGGTGTCGTCGGTGCGGAAGAGGTTGAGCTCCTTGCTGACCCGCTCCACGCGCTCCACCAGCTTCGGCGAGCGGTTGCTGCCCCGGAGGTACTCCAAGGTGGCGTCGTCTACCGGGAAGAAGCCGATGGTCGCGCCGTATTCCGGCGACATGTTGGCCAGCGTCGCCTTGTCCGGCAGGGACAGGTTGGAGAGGCCGGCGCCGTAGTACTCGACGAAGCGGCCCACGACCCCGTGGGCCCGGAGCATTTCGGTGACCCGTAGGACCAGGTCGGTGGCGGTGGCGCCCTCCGGCAGGCGACCGGTGAGCTTCATCCCCACCACCTCGGGGAGGAGCATGTAGTAGGGCTGTCCGAGGACGACGGCCTCGGCCTCGATCCCGCCCACGCCCCAGCCCACGACGCCCAGGCCGTTGATCATGGTCGTATGGGAATCCGTGCCCACCAGGGTGTCGGGGTAGGCCACGAAGTCGTCGCCCTCGTCCGGGCGACGGTGCACCACCGAGGCCAGGTACTCCAGGTTGACCTGATGGACGATGCCGGTGCCCGGGGGCACCACCGAGAAGTTCTCGAAGGACTCCTGGGCCCAGCGCAGGAGGGCGTAGCGCTCGCGGTTCCGCTCGAACTCCTTCTCCACGTTCAGCCGGTAGGCGTCCGCCCGTCCGAAGTAGTCCACCTGGACGGAGTGGTCGATGACCAGATCCGCCGGGACCACCGGGTTGATGCGGGAGGGATCGCCGCCCAGCGCCTTGAGGCCGTCGCGCATGGCCGCCAGGTCCACCACGGCAGGCACGCCGGTGAAGTCCTGGAGGACGACGCGGGACGGCATGAAGGGCACGTCGGCGCCGGAGTTGGTGGGGCTCCAGTCCGCCACCGCCTGGACGTGGTCGGCATCGACGTAGCGTCCTCCGGCGTTCCGGAGGGCGTTCTCCAGCAGGACCCGTATGGAGAAGGGCAGGCGGTCCAGGGAGGAGACGACGCCCTCTTCTTCGAGTCGGGAGAGGCGGTAGAAGGCGGTGGATCCCTCCGCGAGATCCACGCTCTGACGTGCGCCGAAGGGATCGGAGGTGGAGTTGGCCACGCTGGCTCCGGGTCGGGGACTGAGAAAGGGCTTGCTTGGTATGGGGTTTCCGACGGACGTCGCAGGACGGCGCCGAGACCTGAAGAATAAGGAAACCCGGGGATGATCTGCAGGGGGGGAATGGACCGGGTCCCAGGCACCGGTTAGGTTCGCAATCCCTCCTCGCCGGGGTGGCGGAACGGTAGACGCGGCGGCCTCAAAAGCCGCTGTCCGAAAGGGCGTGCGGGTTCGAATCCCGCCCCCGGCATGCATCATGGCCACGGATTCGTGTCGGGAGCATTCCCCTGACGCCGATTCGTGGCCGTTGTGTGTCTGGCAGGCGCTGGGGCGGGGGCTCGCTCGGCGGCGGCGGTGGGGCTCGGTGTCACGGGCAGGCAAATCCCCACATGGGAGGGAGTTCCGGGCTTGGGACCCGGGTCGCTCCTGGGTATACTAATGACTCGGAATTCCCCAACTGCGCCGGACGCTGCGGCGGCTGCGCGCCTGACCCCCTGGAGCCCGCCTCGATGGCAGAGAAGCAGACCGACGGGAAGAACAGCCTTTCCATCCGCGACAATCGCACCGGTCGGGACTACGAGATCGACATCCACGAAGGGGATGTCATCAGTGCCATGGACCTCCGGCAGATCAAGGTGGAGGACGACGACTTCGGCATGATGTCGTATGACCCCGCCTTCAAGAACACGGCCTCCACCCGGAGCACCGTCACCTACATCGACGGCGCCAACGGCGTGCTGCAGTATCGGGGGTACCCCATCGAGCAGCTCGCCGAGCGGAGTTCCTTCCTGGAGGTCGCCTACCTCCTGCTGAAGGGTGACCTGCCGGATCAGGACGAGCTCGACTCCTTCGTGCACGACGTCACTTTCCACACCTACGTGCACGAGAACGTCATCCAGCTCCTGGAGGGCTTCCGCTACGATGCCCACGCCATGGGCATGCTCATCAGCAGCGTGGCGGCGCTCTCCACCTTCTATCCGGAGGCCAAGGAGATCGAGGACCCGGAGAACCGCTGGATCCAGATCGTGCGGATGGTGGCCAAGATGCCGACGCTGGCGGCCTACGCCTACCGGCACCATCGGGGGCTCCCGTACGTGTACCCGGAGAACGAGCTCTCCTACACGGCGAATTTCCTCAACATGCTCTTCCGGATCGGGGTGAAGGAGTACAAGCCGAACCCCGTGCTGGAGCGGGCGCTGGACGTCCTCTTCATCCTGCACGCGGACCACGAGCAGAACTGCTCTGCCACCACGGCCCGAGTCATCGGCTCGGCCCACGCCGATCCCTTCTCGG
>JGI12048J13642_10627689_pt1 | contig 10464 bp, 11 predicted proteins | sample ElkSlonscriptome_16_FD_13642 | JGI IMG/M metagenome (IMG submission 13642)
CGTGCGCTCTCCAACTAGGAAGTGCGATCGGAATGAATCATTTCTCACTGCTACCGGACAAATTTCTCTTGCATGAGAGGAAATAAAACCATGAAACGCCTAAAACAGACCCTACTTTTGGGTACGTCAATAGCGACTGCAATCTTAGCCTCGGCCACTATTTCCCCGACTCAGGCGCACAATCGGCTTTCAGGCACTTCTAACGAACCTATTGCCTCTATAGAGGCCACTCCGTTGGTGGCTGCTAACAACTGGGCCACTCTGGAATCGGAAATTATTGCTGAAATCAATCGGGTTCGTACCCATCCGAGCGAATATGCAGAACCAGAAACCTCGATCGACTTTGAGAAGTTAGCGCAAGAAATTTTCATTGAAACCAATCGCGCTCGTACTAATCCAGAGGCTTACGCCGAGGAGTTGGAGGCCCGAATTCCATACTATCAAGGCGAAAATGGAAAAATGCGGCCCGATGAGAACAATGCGATCGCTAAGGTTGTTGGGGAGTCCAGAACCACTTAAAACTTCGCTGAGAGTGACTCGTTCGGCAATATCACCCAGCGAAGGCAAAGAACGATAGTTAATTAAAATCTGATTGTTGCCATCATAGTTAGAGTTAAAAAGAGAATAGCCACCACCTCCATTCTCAAGTCCGGGCAATTTGATGTCTCCCAAATAATACCATCCTTGTTCGGTACGAGAAAGTTCGATATTGCGGTCTTTCAAGTATCTCATCGCCACGACCAAGCCTAATGATAAGGTTGCCGGACAATCCCCCGTAGAATCGGGAGGTAATCTGAATAAATGCCGCCGAATAATTTTATCGCCATCGGCAACAGCGTCGCTAAAACCCACTCGGCTTTGTAAGTGTTTGAACCGATCGGGGAGAACGTTTCCGTCGTCATCTCTTTTCAGTATTTCAGCAGGAGGAGAGAAACCGGAGGCTTTCACATTCTCAGATCCCAAACTGGGGACAGCTTGTTTGCATAACGGGACTAGACGATCGTTCTCTTGAAACGAATCAATTAAATATTGATGATTGGTAGCAATCGGGGTATTTCGGTAAACACTCAAGCCCATCACTTTCGGCGACCCTGCTTCTTCTAACTTCTTCAATAATTCTTCGAGATTCTCGTCATTAATAGATTCCTTGCTTCCTCCTGTGGGAAATTGTTCGCGAACGGACTCGGCATCAATTTCCACGATTAAAAGTCGAGGATCCGGGCCTTCGTCAGGACGCAGACGCATTAAATAGTCAAGTGCTTTGAGTTCAAAATACTCTAATCCGCCTAAAAAACGGACAATAATGACGAGCATAGCAGAGAGCAGGCTCGTGGCGATCGGTTGAGCGATACTCCCTCGTTTGAGTTGAGGTTTGGGCCAAACTGGGGGGACAATATCCCAACCTTGATAAATAACGGGCAACCAACTGGCACAGGGTAATTCTCCTTCTAAACCTTGTAGGCGATCGCGGGCTTCGCGAACGGAGAGTTCGATGGGTTTTCCTTCAGAAAAAGATTGCAGAAAATGTTTTAAAAACTCGTGCGCGACGCGATCGGGAACTCGTTCGCGCATGACAACCATTTGTGGAATTTGGAGTTCGTCAATTTTTCGGGTCAGTCCCAAACCGTCGCAGGAGTTGAAAATAGCCAATTTTAAGCCGCGATCGACCGCTTTCCTCAATCCATACCAAAGTTCGGAAATTTCCAAACTTTCCTGGGGGTTAATATAAATTTTTCCGGTTTCATTTTCGGTTTCGCTGTGTCCGGCAAAAAAGATAATATCCCAAGGTTGATTCCATAAGTCTTCACTAATTTGTGAGCGACTGGGCTCGACTAAAAATTTAGGGTTAACGTTTGGCAAATTTTCTAAGAAACGGCGATCTGCTTCTACATTAATTCCTTGCCGATGCCCTAAAATGGCTAAAACTTTAACTTGCTTGCCAAATGGTGAAGGTTGTCGATTGGGAGATCCGAAGTCGATGGGCGTAAAAGTGACAACACTTTGAGAATAGCGGCGAATTAAATCCGACTCTTCCCAGGGAAGTTTTTCCAAACTTCCGTCGTTGGATCGAATTTGAAATTGAACCGAGTCTTCTCGTCCGAGGGAATCTCGGATTTCCTCCTTAATTCCCTGGAATTCTTGAGAGTTTAACCACTGATTGAAACGATCGAGCAATTCTTTTTGAGATTGCTTGCACTCCTTAATCAATTGTTCGGGGTCTACATCCCATTCAATACTGACGGGTTCAATTTTACGAGAAGGAGATCCCAAGTTTCGATATTTTTCTTCCCAGTGAGCTTTAAGCAAACTCGATAAAGCTGCATTTGTCGGCAAGCCCCCTGTTTTTTCCACAGAACTGAGAACAGAGCCGTTGCTTTGCGATCGGACAATTAAACTGACATGAAAGCCTCTAGTGTCAAGGTTGCCAACAAATCTTAAAATTGCTTGTTTTTTCATGGTGTTTACCCTGATGGCTGAGAATGTTAAACTACGAATGATTCGGTCATTCCAAAATTGTTCCAACTGACCTGAAGGTCAAAACGATCGCCAGAAGAACAATTAAACTTTAAGCGACAATTGCTCCGTCCCTGGGATTTGGCTTGCATACAAACTTGTCCATCTTCATCCAAGATGGCAACTTCTAGAGTTTCTGGAAGTTGCAGACAATCGGGGGTCGGCAATACCAGCAATTCAACTTCATTTTTGTTCGCTCCTATAGGGGTAATAAAAACAGTTAAAAAAACGCGCTCGTCGCCTCCTTGTAACTGCGAACCTAGCAGCTTGGCTCGCGAAGCACTCGACGAACGAGAGTCCCGAAAGCGAAATGCCAGTTCCCGGTTGCCAACCAGAGAATCAAAGTTATCGAGAAGCTGCCACCCCGATTCTACAACACCTTCTAGCCAACGGCTCAAGGAAGTCACTGATTCGCCAAGTAGGTTGCACTCCAAGCGACTAAGCTGTTGCCGCCAGTGCTTGTTTTCTAGAAAAGCGCCCCATTTTTCAAAAGGAATGGCTAGACGAGTAACTACACTAGATTGACAGCCAATTTCTTGCATTAAATCTTCTGCTTCTTGTAAAGAACACTCGGGCAAGGATTGAACGCGAGCCTTCGTCGGCTCTTGGGGGCAAACTTGCCGTGCCACCGCCAACAGAATCGGTTCGACTAAATTTTCTTCGCTCGAGCAGTAAGCGCGATCGGTCTCATCGTATTCTCCTTGATTTTTTAACGTCTCGTGGGTTGTGTATCCCACAAGCTCGATCCACCCATCGTCAAGGTTCACTTGTACGGCTAGATAGTAATCGGCAATCCAACTCGGAAGGTCGATCCATTCTTTAGAAACGCGAAACTCGCGAGTATCGATGACCTCGCTAGGGACAATCGCCAATTCTGCTGTGCCGATAGATACTTTTGTGCCGGAAACAATCCCCCAAGCCTCTCGTACCACAGCGACATCCGGATCGATTTCTTCTTGCAGCCATGGTAAGATAGCGTTGGTGCAAACTCGATCGATGTAGTTTTTCCAACGAGCCCGAGCGCTGGCGCTAGATTCACTTTCAGCCCAGGCTTGTTTTAAGCCTTCTTCGGTTAATTCCAAGTAGATGCGACTGGTGTCATCACAGACAAATGGTTGTGTTTCAGGCATCATCGTTTTTTCTCCAATCAGGTGTGATGTAAAAGGGCGCTTTTTGGGGATTTGAGACGTAAAGCAACAAATTATGGTTTCCCCAGTTGTCTGTTGGCATATTTACATGATAAACAACTAAACTATCTATCGGATCGGCTAGTGGACAACGTGGAGACTGAACTATCCTTCAGCGTAGTTGGTAGACAGTTTAGGAATTGTCCAATTGGGAATTTGTGTTTTTGAAGTAGTTGTGCAACCATTCCTCCAGATAGGGTTTACATTCTTTGGTTAACCATTGTGAGTTAAGTTCAATGAGATTTTTTTCGCGCGTATATTTTGCCAAAGGGACTAGCAATTTTTGACTTAGCGTCCTGCTTATTTTTCTATGAACGGTACTTTGAACTTTCTGTAGCTGTCGAGCGATCTCGCTAGTTGTCAAACGAAGTCCATACCGTAGTTGAAGTATTTTTTTCTCTTCCTCGTCTAAGCGATTGAGAGTCTGAATTAAAAATGTAGTTAATTCAGACAAGTTTTCACTATTTCCCATTAAAACAGCTTCTGACTCGAATAAGTCTTGTCCGATAACATAATCAATTCGCTCTCCACCTGCATTTTTAAGCGGAACATTTAAAGACACTGTGGTAGGAGATAGAAATTTACGGACAATGGCAGCACACTCTTCAAGTATCTTTTTTATTTTATCTGGAGAAAGATGGTCGATGGAGAGTTTGTCAGAACTAAGACGTTTTACCTCTCGATCGTACAAAGAAGCAATATTTTCGAGATCGACTCGCTCCGGATCGGGAAGAGAACGACTTCCACTAAATTGCTTTGGGGTATAGACATCCTTGAAACATTTTAACACTAGACAATATTGCTGGATGGTATCGCTTTTAGAGTGGTAGCCATGCCACTCTAAGGCTTCTTGGAGTCTTTTGGTGCTGAGCCGACGTAAAAACCCCCATTTGCTCAAGCGAGACTCTCGATGCTCGTATATTTTGGATTTCAAAGAATTCGCTATAACTGTGCGGGCGTATCCTTCTAAATTAGACCCCTGCTTAGAACTGAACTTCTCAAGTACAGCATCAATTTGACTAACTGCTTCTTGAAAGCAACTTTGCAGGCTGAAAGATTCGCCAAAGTCACCACCTTGATTCAAAGTTGCGTAGCTTGAATATGCAACTTGCTTGCAGGTTTTTTGTAGATAAGCCCACAAATGATGGCGAGCTAATATATGTTTTGGTGATTTTTGTAGCCAATACGAAACACACAACTTTTCAGTTAAATTGGGGGACTGTTCTACCAAATGTTTTTGGCTTCTTTTTAAGTGTGGATCCTCGATTTCTGCCCATGTCGAGCGAGATGAGTCTGAAAACTGAAAAAATGTCCAAAATTTTGGATGCCAGTCAGTCATTACCTTCCTCCCATACTATCGTTAACGTTTGCCTGCCTGAGTAAAATCAATGCAGTGTCAGGGATCGCACTGCACCAAACCTAGATAGGTACGAATTCTACCACATTGTTAGAGTAGGTGCGGATCGCTCGATGTTATGCACTAATCCAAGAGCTTCATGTTTTAGAAAGGCTGAAACCCTGACAGTAAAAGCATTTTGGGTTCACAGGTCTCAAGCCCAATCGGGAGAGGATTTGACCGCCGTTATTACACATCCTCCAGCGCATTGGCTAACAGCGCCCGCACAATATCGGCTTTCTTCCGTCCGGTTTGGGCGGCTACGACAGATAGCTTGCGATGGAGCGTTTGGCTGAGATCGACGGTAAATCGAATGGTTGCCTCTTTGGGAGGGAGTTCGAGTTGGGCCATGATATCGACTTTTTTTGTAACAGCAGATGGTGAGGGTGCGGGTTGCGGTGTGGCGATCGCCTCGGTTTCTATATCCTCGGCCGGTTCCGAGGTGGGCGGTTTGGACTCGGATTGAGCCTCGGGCGATCGCGTTGGTTCCGGGGCATCAGCCTCTCCGTATACGAACTCTCGGGCCAGCGAGTCATCGAGGGTTTTGCGCTTTCTGGGACTCATAACAGCGATAGAATTTCGGTAAACAGCGTCTCAAACTCTTTGGCCGCATCGCGGGCTGGTTGCCCCGACATCTCCCAAACCGTAGCGGATTGTCCCGACGTATCCGCGACCACTTGGCGCTGGTGAACCACAGACTGAAGCAACGTAGCCCGTTCGATTTTCCCGAGCAGCGAGAGAGCTTCGTCTTTGAGACGAGTTCCTTTGACGGCACGGCTGAGGAACGCAGCCGCTTTCGGCAAACCCCCGCGCACGGATTGAGCCTGTTTGACCAGGCGCATGGCATCGGAAGCCGATCGCAAGTCAACCCCCGAAGGCTGCACGGGAATTACCGCCAAGTCGCAACGGAAGAGGATAGCGCGAGTTTCTTCGGCTAACCCTGCCGGGGCATCGACGATTGCGTACTCGTACTGCTCGGCTAGGTTTGGTAACTCCTCGAGCAGCGCGTCGGGGCCGCTCAAAACTTGGCAAGGAATCTCTGTCTCTTCCATCTCCATCCCGGCGAGCCACTGAGAGCTAGAGCGTTGCGCGTCCCCATCAACGACGACGACGTGCTTTTGGCGTTTCTGAGACAGCCAGTAGGCGAAATGAACCGCAGAGGTAGACTTGGCTACCCCACCCTTTTGGTTGACGAAAGCGATAACTGCCATACTGCAACACTGCATTAGTTACTGCATTATTGCAGTAAACAGCCATTGCTGCAATGAGAGATCGGGCTGTACGGCGATTTTAGATTCCGACTTAGTGCAGTATTTACTGCATCGCTTACTGCATTACTGCTAGCAATATTGGAGATCGTCCCCCTGTGTGGGGAAACAACCCTCCCGTTTTCCATCATCCGGCGAGATACATTGCGAGTTCTTCACGCAGTCCTTCAGTCCCTCGATCGCGGAGGATGGTTGAGTATTTTGGCATCTTTTCTCGTTTGGCTAAATCCCGTAGTTCGCGGCTTTTCAGTCCGCTTAGGTCGGGCATTTCGGGAGTGGTTTCTCCGGTTTCGGGTTGCGCCGCGATCGCATCGGTGATTTCCGGTTCGTTGGCAGCTTCCAGTAGCGCGGTATCGGTAGGGGCGATGGTGGGTTGGGTGGCGATCGCATCGGTTCCCTGTAGCGCGGCGGGCAAACCGAGAGCGAAATCAGCAGCCATCAGCATAACGAATCCGATAACGATGGCGTAGATGGTGGCGATGATAATGTTTTGCATGGTTCTAACGGTCTGTAGCGTTGTTCTGTAGCGGTCTTGAGGCGTTCTCTCACCTCACAATTTGGCTCGCGCAGCGATGCCGTCTCAGTGGCGTGTCGGGGGGCGATGTAGCGGTTTCTCTCCCCTCCACACTTACTACTATATCCGCGTTGTTATCCGATGTCAAGGGGCTAATCGATTAGTATTTCTTATCGGTTGTCAACGTGGAATAAGCAGGCGATACAGTCATCCAAGTCAGTCACGGCGATCGTCATGTAACTCATAAACGTGGTGCGTGGCATTCCCGGACGTTCGATATGCCCCAACCATTCCGAATACATTGAATGCTTCTCCGTTCGCAGTTTCTCCTCATCAGATAGCCTGTGCCACAGAATCGCTGCATACATGGCTCGCAAGCTGTGATAGTGGGCATTCTCGAAGGGTTTCATGGCATTAGTGAGGGCTTTACCGTAGCGCTTGTTAACGGCTCGCGAGTCGTTTTCTTGCACCTCTTTCGGTAGTCGCTTGCCCTGTAGTTTTAGCCATTCAAAGCCCCGCAATACGTCTTTAGCGGGCAACAGTGTCGGGATGATATAATCATCTTTAGCATCTTCCACGTCGCGGGTTTTTGCCTGTCCCGAAAAGTGTAACTGATAAGGGTCGTCAGTGGCTTCGAGTTCGCTGAGAGAATGAATCTCTACCGCCCGCCGTCCCGTCGCTATTGCCACTGCTACCGAGATATTTTCCCATCGTACCGCTTCGGCTGCCTTCAATTTTGCCAGAGAGTTTATCGCCAAGTCAAGTATCGGTTTTGCCTTCACCTCTACCGTCTTTTTCTTGTTAGCCGATTGTACTCGCGACTGGTATTCGCGGTTAAACTCGATCGACACCTCTTTTTGATAGTTTAACAGTTGTTGGTAAAAGAACTCCACCGCGTCGATCGCGTCATTGCGGAGCATCCCCGGTTCCCCTTCTGCCAGTGCGATTAGATGCTTGTGAATGTCAGTGCGGCGGCTGCGAACGGTCGCAAATTTGTAAGGCTCCGCTTCCACTTTCGCCACCTTAGCCACAATGGGTAAAATTCCCTCTTTGACCTCAGAGAAATTAGAAGACTTTGCTAGCACGTCGCGGATGGCGTTGTACGTGCCATTGCTGATGTCTTCGATGGGGATTCGATAGTTGTCGTTCGGCTCGGAAGCATTTTTAATGAGGTCGTCGCCAGTTTTGCCTCGATTCTCGTCTACATTGAGCCGCGCCCGCACGTTCTCTAATTCTTTCCAAATAGAGTCTAATAGCTCCCCCTTACGCATATACGAGTAGCGAGGGATGCCGATCTGTTTGGCGATCGTCCGTAGTTCGTCCCGCGTCCGCGCCTCTAAGGTCTCGCGAGATTCCCACCGAAGCTCTGAAATCGCGTCTATGACTTTTGTTGCCCGAATCATGCCCGTGTCCCGTACTTTATGTGTATCTCTACTGTATCCACAAACTACGGGCAACAGCAAGGGAGATAAGAAGATATCATCGCGGGAGTGGAAGCGGATAAGGGATGCTGATCGATAGCGCGTTGACATCTGATAGTCAGCCGGGTTATATTAGAGATATACGAGGGAGGACACAGACATGGCAACCAACTATCTCGATCGCTTTGGGTTTGATGAGTGGATCCAGCGAGTCAAAGCCGCCAAGACCCACGCCGAACACGAGGCGTTAGGGCGCGAAATGGCGGACAAGATTGAGTCGGCGTACTCTAACGAATCGACTCGGAAAAAGCCAATTGCTGCCATCCGCAAAGCGACCCTAGCCGCCTTAGACGGTGCAAGTTGCCCCTCCTATTTGGGGTTTTCCGGTCGCGGCGATGACGTTAGCGAGCAGCCGTTTGTGATGAATTTCTTGTTCGTTGGGGAGCCGGAAACCGAACGCGATCGCTACTGGGAAAAGCTAGAACAGCAGGGGCTTACCGATAAAGCCAAGCAAATGCTTATTGATGCCGTTAGTAGCGATAGCGATACCGTTAGCGCCAATGGTGAGCCGACAAAGCCCGCAGCCGTCTCCATCGAACCTGACTATACGGACGATGAGGCGACCGCCATCCGCACGGCGATGGACTACAAAGGCATGAGTCGCGAGGAGTTCCGTAAAGCGGCTGAGTTGTACTACGCCCGCAACATCATTTCTAACGCCGAGAAAAACCAGCAAGACCTCTCCAAAGTCTCCACTCAAGAGTTGATGGAGAACAAGGAATATCTCCGCATTAAAGGACGCGGCGAGGAGTTGGCTAAACGAGCGATCGCCGCTATCATTGAGTACAACAACCAACAGAAATCACCAGACGATCGCTGGTACATTTCGAGCCGTACTGTTGCCGATGTTGGGAAAGTGGGATTGCGGGCTGCTAATGTTGCCCTAAACGAGTTGGGAGGGCATAAAGAGATTAACAAACAGTGGGGATTGTCTCCCTACCATCGCCGGGGCGATACGCGACAGATTACAGAGGATATATCTTTAACCAAAGAGGAAACCGACAATGCAGCTTAATCCAGATCGAGAGCCGCTTTATCCCATTGGCTCAATCTTTCAATACTGGGGAGAGACGGTTACAGTTATCTCCCACAAATGGGATGCGTTCGCCTCAGAATACGATTGTATTTGCGAGGGAAAAAGAGCCGGGGAACCCCTACGGATTCCAGAGAGTTTAGTGCTGTCGGTGCGCCCCGATGCGAGTCGGAATTGAAGTGGACAAATGCGCCGGGACAAACCCTATCGGGGGCGATTCTCGTTCCGAGACGCTTCGCGAACGCATCCATGCGATACCGAGGCGGGTAGGAAGCCTAACGACAATGGCGAAAATGTAAAATACTAAAAAATTCGGAGACTATATCATGTATTGTGTCACAGACCCCGAAATTTACGCTCGCTGCTTTGAAAATGCAGGCAAACTTGTTTTGTACCAGTCATATAAGCTGGGGGGATTACCTTTTGCCTACTACCAGGAAACTTTTTTAAATACAGATGAGAACCAAGATTCTAAGTATGAAGATATTCGTTCTCTCGAAATTGTGCATCTAGTAGCTGATGAGGATGATTACGCGCACGCCATTATTATCGCTATAAATTGCTCAACTTTTGAAGTAGTGCGGATGGAATGCGTGCAACAGCAGTCAGGCAAATCAACTGCAACCGATGATTTCAACAAATGGATTGAGGCATACTTTCTCGAAGAGGATCGATCCCTTCTTAATGAAATAAAGCGTTGTCATCCTGATATTGTTGATTGGTTGCGCGATGAAGATGAATACTGATGGCTGAAGACGGGATCCCCCCGACGATCGTTCGTACTCATTCGATCGCCCGTTTGCGATGTTAGGAATACTCGATTGCCCTCTCCCTCGCCACCAACGAACTTAACGACGCTCATCTATTAGCGATTCCATCGAGATTGCCCTCGAACTCGACAAGTTTGCCTACCGAGCGCCTAAGACTGACTAGCGAAACGGAACGAGAATTGACGGTATCGAGTGCGCTTTTGTGACAAACCTCGGTATCTCCTACGCCACATCGCTCGTTGTGCCAATTTGATGTACCCCTTCTAAAACTTCTCGAATAGGGATTTTCTGTACCGCGATC
>JGI12048J13642_11394560_pt1 | contig 10460 bp, 10 predicted proteins | sample ElkSlonscriptome_16_FD_13642 | JGI IMG/M metagenome (IMG submission 13642)
AGAAGCCGCGCGGTGCGCGGCTTCTCCATCAACTATTGGTTTTTATATCAGCGCGTAGCACTATAGTCGTCAGGAAGGTCATCTTTTACAAATGCCTCAAGTCTCATGTACAGAACTCGTGGCGATCGCCCGCGAAGGAACCGGATTGGTGAGTTTCCCAACCGACACCGTTCCCGCTCTAGCGACCCGCCCCAACTGCGCCGAAATGATTTTTGAAACCAAGCAGCGCAGCAAGACAAAACCGCTGATTCTCATGGGAGCCACTGCCGAAGACCTGTGGCCCTACGTCAAAGGCAACTCCGAAGAAATTGCGATCTGGTCTAGTCTAGTGCAGCAGCATTGGCCGGGAGCACTGACATTGGTGCTGCCCGCGAGCGATCGCATTCCCACAGCAATGAATCCGCTCAGTCCGGATACGCTCGGCATTCGCGTCCCCAATAGTGCGATCGCCCGTCACATTTTGGCGCAAACTGGGCCGTTAGCCACCACTAGCGTCAACCGTTCTGGCGAACCTGCATTAACAACTCTGGAAGCCATCAACGAGACGTTTCCATCTATCTTCACGCTAACGTCAGATGAGCTGGAAGCATTGACCCTCGCACTCCCGGACTCTAGCCAACCTGCTCCTTCATCAGGGGTTCCTTCGACGGTGGTGAAATGGACTGGAAAGACCTGGGAAGTGCGGCGTCAGGGAAGTGTTCGACTGTGACTGATATTGATGGGCATCAACAACCCGCATTACCGTTGGCCCCAATTCTTTGCGGTGCTGACGAATGCGAGCCTGGTCTTCAGCATAAACGGCGATAAGGCGAGTTCCATTGGAGAAAATCCGCTCTAGGGCTTCATCTTGATTCACTAGCAATGGCCCATGCATCGAGCCCATGAAAATTTTGATGCCTGGGGTGGGATTGGCTGCATTCAGCTCATCGACGTTATCAACAGTTGCCCCAATAAAAAAGCTGTAGTTCACTAAGCATTTGGTGGAAGCGAGAGCTAGTTTTGCGGTCAATGCAGTCTGATCCGACGTGAGATGACTGGTGTTAGGCATCTCCAAAAACGAGGTGACACCACCTCTCGCACAGGCACTGCTAGCCGTGAACAGATCTTCTTTGTATTCCAACCCTGGCTCCCGAAAGTGAACTTTGGGGGTCAATCACTCCTGGCAAGACCGTCAGTCCTTGGGCATCAATTTGGCGATCGCCCGATTCTACCGGAGACGCAATCGATGGAGCGACCTCAGCAATCGTGCCATTGCGAGTGAGAATATCTCCCTGCGTAAACGAACCGTCGGGCAAAAGAATGCGAGCATTGCGGATCAAGACAGAAGGAGCCTGAATCATAGTAGGAGCCGACTCGTTCATCGGCAAAATGCATCAGGGTTAACTTATCAGGCTGTGGTATCACAACAGGCAGAATTTAACAGAGACTTTGGTCTCAGTTGTGCCGCAAGCAAGCTTGGATAGAGCGTGGCGATCGCCCAAAACTACTGAAACATCGTGCTTTCAGTCTCTGGACAAACCGTCACATCGGTATTTCATCTTCTCTAAATGCCGCTCTAAAATAGAACGCAGTACAATCTAAAAGGTGATGCAGTCGATCCGTGAAGCCACAGATTGATTCATCGGGTGATGCTTCAGCAAACGGCGAATTTGAGAAGCTTGATTCGCAACAACTTATTCGCAACAACTTATTAGTAGCGTGGTTGATGACAGAGTGACTGACAATAAAAGGAATGACGGCACCGTGGGTGATCCTAGCGCTAATAACCACAATCACAACGCCTCTTCCAACAACGGTTCAAAGAAAGAGGTCAACGTCCACTCAAAAAATCTTCAGGCTCAGCCAGGACACGATCCCGAGCCTGAAAACTTCTTCGTTGAGTTTGCTAAGATTCTCCTTCTTTCAATTTTCTTAGCCCTCGGAATTCGACACTTTGTAGCAGAGGCTCGATTTATTCCCTCTGGCTCAATGTTGCCAACTCTCGAAATTGACGATCGCCTGATTGTCGAGAAGATGACCTACCGCTTTCGAGATCCCGAACGGGGCGACGTCGTGGTGTTTCATCCTACAGATTGCGCCGTTAAAGGACAGCTAAGCTTTAATCGCAATGCTGTCAGCGCCCTAGAAAACTCTGACGATCCGGTAGCCGAGCGGGTAAGGCAAATTGAACGAGCAAGACGTGATGCGTTCATCAAGCGAATCGTTGGCTTACCTGGAGAGACCGTCGAAGTACGCGACACCCATGTTTACATCAACGGCAAGAAGCTTGTCGAAACATATATTGACGAGGCTCCGAACTATACGCTGCAACCTACGGTGGTGCCAGAAGACTCGTATCTGGTGTTGGGCGACAACCGCAACAATAGTTACGACGGTCATATGTGGGGATTTCTGCCCCGTGAAGATTTTATTGGTCGAGCCTCCGTTCGAATCTGGCCTTTCGACCGTTTAGGATCGCTGAACGACGAGCCTCTGTTCTCTTTCGACGAGCAGAACACCAGCGAAGTCACCCCTGTCAACGCTTCTGATCCTGAAGCCGCATGGAGAGAGGCATTTCCCTTGTGCGAAGAAGTCGAATAAATGGCTAGCAACACATAGAACGCAATACTGCTGAAACTGAGATCAGGCCCCCATGAGAATTTGCATTCTCATGGGGGTTAATTTTTTGGAGAGGGAAAGCGTCATTGCTTGACTCAACGACAACCCGCGATCGAACAGGAGAGTTCAAAACGAGGGAAACTGCCATCCGGAAAAGTGATTGACACTTCTGCAAGTGGAACTCCAGCTCGTTCAGGGGTTAGACGGAGCAATGACCCTATAAGAGCCTAAACGACAGGCTTTTCAGTAGATTTGCGCAGGCTGGTGATGGAGCACAATTGTTGCCGATCGCATGACAATCACGGAACTCCAACGAATCAAGCCAACATTCACAGCATTTTCGAAAACAATGAAATCAGTCCAGACCTGCACCTCTCGTCAATTAGAGAGCCAGACAAAAAAGGAGCCAGACAAAAAAGGAGCCAAGACTCGCCCTGTTGCTTATCGTCATCAATCACACACCATTCATAGTTATGAGTTGTTGATGCAACTAACTACAGGAACTTGAAACTCGTCTCCGAAATTCTGGTCAAACACTGTCTCGGTCTGGCTAAACCGATAACCCACCTACCTTTGACTATTCAGAGGCTTCAAAAATGATGACTTTTTCAATTCGTCGTTTCCTCGGCGCGATCGCCACTACTTCTTTTGCAGCAATGGGAGCCGTCTCTGCTCTCACTCCAGCAACAGCCGCCATCTTCGGGGAGAAAATCGTTGACCAAAACAAATTCGTCGCAGTTGCGGCTCCCTATGGTGTTGATTCTCACCAACTTTTGATTTTGGAACAAATTGCAGACAGTCAAGCGTGCTGGCGCGAATTTGGTAATGCTCCTGTGCAGGTTGATCCATTACTCGTCAACTTCGACTTTACTGGCATTTGCGGACGCAGCACCGACAGCAATGGTTACTCTGTCCGAGTCGATGGCGAAGACCTCGGTCTGAGATATCGCTTGCGCGTAGTAGAGCGCGACAACAAAATGGTTTTGCTTGGAGCGCCCGATGATCCGGCATTACCCGAGCTAGAGATCGGTCAGGCGGACGGTATTGGCGACGATTTCGTCAAACTCGATCTCAACTCCGGTTGGCGCTTTGCCAAACGCACCTACAACGATTCCACCCTTGGACACGTCTACCTCAGCTACAACAGCTCCATCCCAGGCATCGAAAATCCTAACTCTGGTGGTCAACCTGGCAACACGTTCACCTTCCCCGACGTTCGCGGTGACATCTACGCGATGGAAATTGAAGAAGCGGTTTCCATGGGATTCGTTGCCGGGTTCTTTGAGGACAATACGTTCCGTCCCCGTGAATCTCTCACCCGCGAGCAACTTGTATCCATGGTGCTAGAGTCCCTGAACCAGTTGCCCGATGCTGACCTCGACATTGAAACCAACGTTTCATCTAATCCTTATCCAGACGTACAAGCCTCTCGCTGGAGCGCAGCAAAAATCGCGTTTGCTCGTGACAACAACATTGTCAGTGGCTACCAAGATGGTCGCTTCCGCCCCAATCAGCAGGTCACCCGTGCTGAGATGATGGCAGTGCTTCGTCGCGCCGCAGAATATGGCAAGACGTTGCGTCAGCTCGACCCCACCCTCATGCCCCAGCAAGAAGTCCTCACCTTTGCAGACACTCAAACCCACTGGGCAAACCGCGTCATTGATCAAATGTCATCTTACTGTGGCGTTGCTTCTCCACTTAATGAAGTTGGAAACAACTTCGCACCCGATGGCATCACTCAGCGTAACTATGCGGCGGCTGCAACCTTGAGAATGCTCAACTGTGTGGGATCAGAAGACAGCGCTATCGAAGAAGCGGAAGAAATGCCCGCAGAAGATACAGGCGCAGTTCAAGGTTAGTCTGTATTTTGATACCCTCACTGAATCCCATGAGGGTCACTGCTTCGTACTTTCTTTGTGAATCAGTCGGGGTGTTGTGTCTTTTGTAGATTCATTCCTGTAGACAGCCACAACACTCAATGATTCTCTGTTGATCAGTCGTTTAGATTCCCTGTTGATTGAGAGGGCTGTCCTAAAAAAGGGCAGCTCTTTTTTTATAGTAAATCGCAGTCAGGTTGAGACCACTTGGAGAGCCACATCTCTTACGCAGCCAGACTAGACCTCTGGCAAAATCCAAAGTGTATTGCTGTGACAGGCTATTGGGACATCCCCTCTAGCCAATGCCCCCAAACATTGCCTAAACCCTGAGCGCCTCTCACTTTAAGCAGCGCTTTGGAGTAAACGCCAAACTTTCAACTGTATGGTTCATGCCGTCACCTAACAGCCCCCTAAACCTGCCAAAGTCGGTCATCCCGCGTTATTCCCACCCGCTCAAGTGCTTGTGACTCTGGAATATTCGAAAACCAAGTTTACCGACACTGGGTGGAAAGGCTTGTTATCTAGGTTCACTTGTCTGTTAGGATGACAACAGATAACGAATCTGTAGTTTCCAACACATTTATTGCTTCTTCTTTGTGTATGCGAAGCTTCTTCTTTCTGTATGAGAACCAGCCAGTTAGGCTGTTTGGATATCACTCTTTGTAAATTTGCCTCTACAAATTTGAGAGATATTCCTTGAGCATTCATCTTAATCTTAAAAGTAAGAATATCTTAAAAGTAACAATCAGCGGGTTTCGTTTGAGCCTAATTGCCGTTCAGTTCAATGGATCATCACGTGAACGATCATACTATTTCAGATTCTAAGCCAAAAATTCACGTTGAAAAGTTAGTCAAAATCTATGGCCCAAGTCCTCATCACGCGCTGGCTCTGTTGCGTCAGGGGGGCGATCGCCATAGCATTCAGCAGGAAACAGGCAACATTTTAGGCATTACAGACGTAACCTTCTCCGTTGCAGAAGGAGAACTATTCGTCATCATGGGGCTGTCGGGTTCAGGCAAATCGACCCTTGTACGATGCATCAACGGCCTCATTCAACCCACGAGCGGCCATGTTTTGATTGACGGTGAAGATGTCGCTCACGCGAACGAAAAGCGAATTCGCGATATCCGGCGCTCAAAAGTGGCAATGGTCTTTCAAAGATTCGGCCTGTTTCCTCACAAAACCGTAGCCGAGAATGTGGAGTATGGTCTCAAGGTTCAAGGGTTAGCGACAGACGAGAGGCGACAGAAAGCGCTGGATACCCTTGAAGTTGTGGGGTTGCGTCAGTGGGCTGATTATGCGCCCTCTTCCCTAAGTGGTGGAATGCAGCAGCGAGTCGGATTGGCTCGTGCCCTAGCGACGGATGCCCCGATTTTGCTGATGGATGAGGCATTTGGTGCCCTCGATCCCCTCATTCGTCGGGATATGCAAGACGAGTTAATTCGGCTACAAAGTGAGCTGAAGAAAACAGTCGTGTTCATCAGCCATGACATCCAGGAGGCGCTGAGAATTGGCGATCGCGTCGCCATCATGAAAGACGGATATATCGTGCAAATCGGCACACCAGAAGAAGTGGTCACCCAACCTGTCAACTCTTACATTCGCGATTTTGTAAAAGATGTGAATCGGGCTCAGGTCTTGAAGACGGGCACCATTATGCGGAAAACTATGCCGCTTATTTTAGGTGAAGTTAATGCTTCTGGGGCTCTAGATCTGCTGCGAAATCATCAGCGCAAACGAGCATACGTGGTCAATCGTCAGCGTCAGCCTGTGGGCTGGGTAATGCGATCGCAGCTCGAACATTGTGTTGAGCAAGGCAATGACGACATCACTCAGATGATGCACAGTCAATTTCCGCAAGTTTCACCAGACGTAAGCCTAGAGTCGGTTTTTCACCTCTGTCAAGACGGAGTACCCCTGGCTGTCGTCGGTGACGATCAGACCTTGAAAGGTGTAGTCGAGCAAGCCGATATCTTTGCCAACATTGGCATGATTGCAGCCGAGACCAATAGTGATAGAGCGATCGCCACCCCTGCAACCGCAGAGTCAGCTGATTCATCGTCTCCACCTACACCTAATGAATTATCGGGCGCGTCCTCATCGGAAGCATCTGACTCTGATCATTCTCAGCAAGCGGTCGTATAGGTATAGGCCATGAACGAGTTTTTCACCACTTTCATCAACTGGCTCATCTACAACGAGTCCAGTGAAATGATCCCGCTTGGAACCTGGGTTGAAGCTGCCGTCGAGTGGGTCGTCAGCAATTTTCGCTGGTTTTTCAATGACTTGATTAGCTGGCCCATTACCCAAGTTCTGAATGGAATCGAAGATTTCTTGCTAGCCACTCCGCCGATTATATTCCTGCTTGTTCTCATCTTGATTGCGTGGCAAGTTGCAGGCCGGGGGCTCGCCCTGTTTAGCCTCATTGCCATGACCTTCGTGGGGATGATTGGGGCTTGGCGCGAATCAATGATAACGCTGGCGTTGGTCGTCACAGCAGTTGTCCTATGTATCATAGTGGGCCTTCCCTTGGGCATTGCTGCCGCCCGAAGCGATCGCATGGAAGGCATACTGCGTCCTGTGCTTGATGCCATGCAGACCCTACCAGCCTTCGTCTACCTAGTGCCTGTCGTGATGCTATTTGGCACCGGAAAAGTGCCCGGTGTCGTAGTCACGTTTATCTTTGCAGTGCCTCCATTGATTCGCCTGACCAATATCGGCATTCGTCAGGTCTCGCGAGAAGTTGTGGAAGCTGCCCTCGCCTTTGGCTCAACGCCGCGACAGGTGCTGTGGGAAGCTCAAATGCCGCTGGCGATGCCTACCATTCTGGCTGGAGTAAATCAGTCCATCATGCTGGCGCTGTCGATGGTGGTCATTGCATCTTTGATTGCCGTTGAAGGACTGGGACAGATGGTCAATCGCGGCATCGGACGACTAGATGTTGGACTGGCTGCTGTAGGAGGCATTGGCATTGTTCTGATGGCGATCGTGTTAGACCGCATTACCCAGGCGATTGGTAATCCTCCCGGAAAAGGGTTGGCTTGGCATGAGCGAGGGCCTATTGGGTGGGGGCGGCGATTTTTCAGTTCAAGGCGATCGCCATCTAGTGCGTCATGATTCGGTAGCTCGACTTCTACCTTTATCTGACTTTTAGTGTGATTTGAAAGGAAACGTTTATGTTGAATATCTTGAAATACAAGCGATTAGCCTCTACGCTAACTTTGAGCCTAGCGTTAGCCAGCTTAACAGCCTGTCAACCCAACGCAGAGACATCGGCTCCCGAAGGCTCAGAAACAACTGGAGAACAAACCTCTGAAACTCCTCCAGGCGAGGGCGTAGAAGTCACAGCAGCATACTCCGTTCTAGAAGAACGATTTCAGACGGAAATCGTCAATATTGGGCTAGAGCAGCTGGGGTACACCATTGATTCTCCCAAAGAAATTGAATACGCGACTATGCACGTTGACATCGCCAATGGTGGCATTGATTACACGCCTGTGCATTGGCAGCAGCTGCACAGCGACTTTTTCGAAAATAGCGGGGGTGATGAAGAGCTTGAGCGCGTCGGCGTAATCGTCGATAACGTGCTTCAAGGGTACGCCATCGATCAAGCCACAGTTGAAGAATATGGAATTGAAACCTTAGAGCAGCTTCAAGATCCTGAAATTGCAGCTTTATTTGACACTGATGGTGATGGTCGAGCCAACCTGACGGGCTGTAACCCAGGTTGGGGATGCGAATTGGTGATTGAGCACCAACTAGATGAATACGGTCTAAGCGAAACAGTTCAACATGACCAAGGTCAATATTTCGCCCTCATGGCCGACACAATCACCCGGTTTGAGCAGGGCGAACCCATTTTTTACTACACCTGGACACCCTTGTGGGTTAGTGGTGTTCTAACCCCAGGAGAAGAAGTGGAATGGGTCGAAGTCCCCTACACGAGCTTGCCAGAAGAACAGGGAGAAGTGACCGAAGAAGACACAACCACTGACGGCACTAACTTAGGCTTTGCCGTTGACCAAATCATGGTTTTGTCTAACGACGAATTTGTGAATGCAAATCCTGTCGCTGCGACTTTCTTTGAGCTCGTCGAAATTCCTATTGATGACGTGAGCATTCAAAACCAACTCATGCGCGATGGCGAAGACTCAGTTGAAGATATTCGCCGCCACGCTGAAGAGTGGATTGCGGAAAATCAAGATACCTTCGATGGTTGGGTTGAAGAAGCGATGTCAGCAGGTCAGAGCTGATATCGCGATATCGATCGTGAATTGCTAAATGAGAGGAGGGGCGGGCTGTGCTCGCCCCTCCTCTTGCAAGAGATCTAGTAGCTCCGGGCTTCTATCTGCTAGATTCTGCGTCCTAACTTCGGCCTCCTGGCCGCTGTGTCCCCTGGCCGCTGTGTCCTAAATTCTGCCCTTTGCCATAGCGCATTACTTTTGAAACAAACTTTTGAAATAATAAGTTGTCGATGCATGATTTGCAGATCAGTCTCTCCAGAAACGAGAATGTTTGGGATAATGAGCGGGTTAGACACGTCCATAACTTTTCCTTACCGACCTTTTTCTCTGAAGCGATAGAAGTGTAAGTAATGGCAAGTTTGGAAAGGATATCAATCGGGTACACCATTCGTTATGACAAAGACCCCGGCTCATTCCCTGCCATCACGCACAGCAGCGAGACCCCCGAGTTTATCCATGCGTTTGATGTGGACAGGGTTGGTGATCACGCTGCTGTTTGTGGCGATCGCCCTTGCTGCGCCGCTTCTTCAGTCATGGGGAATTCTTCAAGACCCCCTCGAATCCCTAAGCAATCCGATTCATGAGCCGCCCTCTGCGGCACATTGGTTTGGCACCACACGCCAAGGCTACGATGTATTTTCGCGGACTTGGTTTGGGGCTCAGGCTGCGCTCAAGGTTGTGTTTTTGGCAACTGCGATGAGCGTGGTGGTAGGAGTGCCGTTAGGAATGGTGAGCGGCTATTTAGGCGGGCGTCTGGATCGAGTGCTGCTGTTCTTCATGGATACGATCTATACGCTGCCAGGATTGATGTTGTCGGTGACGCTGGCATTTGTAGTGGGTCGGGGTGTTATCAATGCGGCGATCGCCCTCAGCATTGCCTATGTACCCCAGTATTACCGAGTGGTGCGAAACCACACCGTCAGCATTAAAACAGAGCTGTTCATCGAAGCGGCTCAGGCAATGGGCGCTTCGACCTGGGATGTGCTGTCTCGCTATCTATTCCTCAACGTAATTCAGAGCGTACCTGTTTTGTTTACTCTCAATGCTGCCGATGCAGTGCTTGTGTTGGGAGGGTTAGGATTTTTGGGCTTGGGTTTGCCTGATCAAACTCCCGAATGGGGTCAAGATATGCGGTATGCCCTTGATGCTCTCCCCACCGGAATTTGGTGGACGGCTTTCTTTCCGGGCTTAGCGCTGACATCCTTAGTAGTGGGCTTGTCGCTGTTCGGAGAAGGGCTGAATGAATTTGTCAATCCTCTACTGCGCAAAGACTATATGCAGGGCGATCGCTAATTTCAAACACGCTGGCGCTCCAAAAAAGGCTGACATTCAGAAGGATGCCAGCCGTATGAGTTGAGTAACAGAGCAATTCCATCGAGTTTAGGCATCACTAGCCGCGATCCGGTCTCAGAAACTATGAGCCAAATTCACAGAGCAAAACCGTAGAGCGATCGATATCAACATTAATACGCAGAACTTCAGAGAAGACTAAACATCGCTCCCAAAGTCTCTATAATCTTCGTCTTTTCTTATGTTATGCACAAGATCAATATTTTGAAATATTGAGATCAACCCCAATGTTTCCAGCATTTCGAATCCTGAAAACAATTGCCTTATACTCAGCTGCCAGAGCGTTTGGGCGATCGCCCTTCCAAGAATTTTGAGCCTTGAGTTCGAAGTTACTGAACGCTTGAACCAAAGTTCATTATTCGTTTTGATATTCATCACGTCTTAGAGGAT
>JGI12048J13642_10041246_pt1 | contig 10456 bp, 10 predicted proteins | sample ElkSlonscriptome_16_FD_13642 | JGI IMG/M metagenome (IMG submission 13642)
GTGCGGCTGGACCACTGGCGTCCGAATCCTGGCGAGGAGGTGAGCGAGTGGTCCCCTCGCGTGGCCGTGAAGCGGTTCTTCGGCGGCGGGGACGGTGCCGTGAAGCTGGCGGCGGGGCGCTACACCCAGTTCCTCCACTCCCTCCGCGACGAGGAGCTCCCCCTGGGGCTGGACATCTGGGTGCTCTCGGGCGCCCGGGCGCCCCACGTGGTGTCGGACCAGATCCAGTTCGGGGTGGAAGGCTACCCCGGCGCGGGCTGGTTCCTCTCGGCGGAGTCCTACCTGCGCAACTTCGACGGGGTGGTGACCTTCAACGGCGCGGAGGACCCCAACGACCCCCGGGACGACATCCTGTCCGGGGAGGGCATCTCCTGGGGCGTCGACGTCATGGCCCGACGGGAGACGGGTCCGGTCACCGGCTGGCTGGCCGTCTCCTTCCTGAAGGCGGAACGTACCTTCCCCGACCCCTTCAGCCCCTTCGTCCCGGCGCCTGACGTCACCTTCGCTCCCATCTTCGACCGGCGGGTGGACGTGGACCTGGTCCTCCGCCTCCCCCTCCCTGGGGGCTGGGAAGGAGGCCTCCGCTGGAACGTGGGGACGGGCACGCCCTTCACGCGGGCCGTCGGCTCCTACGCGACCTACTCCCCGCGCTTCGTCCAGAACGAGGGGCGCCTGAACTGGGCCGGCGCCACCGAAGGCGACGACGGGTCCCACTACGCCGTCTACCTGGAGGACCGGAATTCGTCGCGTTACCCCACCTATCACCGCCTGGACCTCAGCGCACGGAAGAGCTGGTACCCCTCCTGGGGCACCGTCACGCCGTATCTGAACCTGGTGAACGCCTACAATCACCGGAACGTGCTCTTCTACTTCTTCGAGTATCAGGAGCAGCCCCCCACCCGCTCCGGGATCTCCATGTTCCCGGTCCTGCCCACCATCGGCCTCGAGATCAGGTTCTGATGGCGGACGTGGCGGCGCGCCGGGTCCGGTTCCTCCTCGCCCTCGTCCTGACGTGGGGCGCGGCGGGCTGCGCCCTGGACGAGGTCATGCTGGTGGATCCGGAGGACGTGGTGGTGGCGGAGGCCTACCTTCAGCTCGACGTGCCGAGGCTGGGAGGTGGGGTCGAGGATCGGCTCACCGTCTTCCTGCACCGCACGCTGGGTCCCGGGGGGACCTCCGACCCCGTGCCCGGCGCTGCCGTGCGCGTCGTGCGACCCAGCGATGGCTTCACCCTGGAGCTGGCAGCGTCGCCCCAGGAGGACTGCCTGGTGTCGTCGCCGGTGGACGGCGAGGGGAGCTGCTACGGGATCTCTCCCGAGGCGGTGGTCTTCCGGCCGGGCGACACCCTGGAGCTGGCCGTGGACCTGCCGGACGGCGGGATGCTCGAGAGCCAGAGCGTGGTCCCGGGTGGCTTCAGGTTGCGCCGATCCGACGGCCGTCTGCCAGTCCGGGATGTGTGCGCCCTCCCCCGCGGCGAGCCCGTCACCCTCGTGTGGAGCCGTTCCAGGGGGGCCTGGGCGTACGTGGCGGAGACGGTCCTGCACCGCGTCACCGAAGCTCTGGAGCCCCTGGGTGTGACGGTGGACGCGGAGAACGACCCCCTCTACCTCCTGGGCCTCTCCATCTCCGCCGCCGACACCACCATCAGCTATCCAGGCGAGTTCGGGCTCTTCGACCGCTTCGACCTGGACCAGGACCTGGCGTTGGCACTTCAGGAGGGCTTTCCTCCGCCGGGCCGGGGAGACGTCACCATCACCGCCGCCGACAGGAATTTCGTGAATTGGGTCCGAGGCGGGAACTTCAATCCGTCGGGCCAGGTGCGCGTTCCCAGCATCCGGGGGGACGGCACCGGCGTCTTCGGCACCACGGTGGTGCGCTCCCTCACCCTCGTGTCCGTGGCGGACTCCGACTCCGGATTTCGTCGCTGTCCCGGGACCTGACCTCCCTCCATCCTCCCCGACCTCCATGGCCGTCCGCGCCGCCGTCATTCCCGCCCCCGGTGAACTCGTGGAGATCCGGGAACTCCCAGACCCGGTCCTCGAGGAGGGGAGCGTCCTCCTGGAGACCGTCGCCTCCGAGGTCTGCGGCACCGACGTCCACCTCTTCCACGGTCGGCTGGAAGGCGTTCCCTATCCGTTGCTACCCGGCCATGTGAGCGTGGGCCGCATCCTGGAGTCCCGAGGGGTTCGGGCCGACGCCCTCGGGGAGCCACTCGAGGAGGGAGACGTGGTCACCTTCCTGGACGTCCACGAGGTCTGCCACGCCTGCTGGCACTGCCTGGTGGGACGGCAGCCCAACCGTTGCCCCAGTCGTAGGGTCTACGGGATCACCTACGGGGTGGAGGACGGGCTGCTGGGTGGCTGGGCCGAGCGGATCCACCTGCGCCCCGGCGTGCGCATCCTCAAGGTGCCCGAGGGCCTGGAAGCCGACGACGTCATCGGAGGTGGCTGCGGTCTCTTCACCGGCTTCGCAACGGTGGATCGGGCGGAGGTCCGTCTTGGGGAGACGGTGCTGGTGCAGGGGGCCGGGCCGGTGGGGCTCTCCGCCGCCGCCTTCGCCGCCCTTTCCGGGGCAGCCCGGGTCTGGATGTTCGGTGCGCCGGAGGATCGGCTGACCCTCGCGGTGGGGATGGGGGTGGACGAGAGTTGGGACATCCGGAAGACGACCCCGGCGGAGCGAGCCGCGGCGATCCGGGAGCGGACCGGGGGGCGGGGGCCGGACGTGGTGCTGGAGGCCACCGGAGCCCCGGTGGCCGTGGACGAGGGGCTGGACCTGGTTCGCGACGGCGGCCGGTACGTGGTGGCGGGGCACTACACCGACGCCGGCGAGATCCCGTTGAACCCCCACACCCAGATGAACCGGAAGCACGTGGAGCTGCGAGGGCAGTGGGGCACCGACTTCCATCACCTGGCGCGGGCCCTGGCGGTCCTGGGACGACACCGGGCCCACCTCCCCTTCCGCCGGATCATCGGGGGACGCTACGGGTTGTCGCGGGCCGGCGAAGCGCTGGCGGACGTGGAGGCGGAGCGGGTCACCAAGGCGGTGGTGGACCCCTCGCTGGGCTGACTTCGGTCGGGCCGGCGGAGGTCGGCCTCAGCTCCCGGCGGCGCCCGTCCGCTCCTCCAGGAGATCCCGGATCCGGTTCACCACCAGGTCCACCGCCACCCGGTTGTGGCCGCCCTCCGGCACCAGGAGGTCCGCGTGGCGCTTGCTGGGTTCCACGAACTCGTTGTGCATGGGCCGGACGGTGCGCTCGTACTGCTCCAGCACCGACTCGGCGGAGCGGCCACGCTCCCGCACGTCGCGCCGGATGCGGCGGATGAGCCGGAGGTCCGCCGCGGTGTCCACGAAGACCTTCAGGTCCATGAGGTTGCGCAGCCTGGCGTCGGAGAGAACCAGGATTCCGTCGAGCACCAGGACCCGGCTGGGCTCCATCCGCACCGTCGCCTCTCGGCGGGTGTGATTGGGAAAGTCGTAGGTCGGGATCTCCGCGGCGCGACCCCGCCGAAGACGCTCCACGTGCTCCACCAGGAGGTCGGTCTCCAGGCTCTCCGGGTGGTCGAAGTTCACGGTGGCGCGCTGGCCCCGGGGGAGGTGGGTCAGGTCCCGGTAGTAGGCGTCGTGGTGGAGGATGGTGAGGACCTCCTCGCCCAGATGGCGCCGGATCTCCCGCACCACCGTTGATTTCCCGGAGCCACTCCCGCCCGCCACGCCCAGCACCACCGGGCCTCCGGGGGACGTCCCATCGACGCCCGCCCCACCGCGGGGATCCGCCGTGCCGGGCACGCGGACGGCCTCAGGACTCCTGAGGCGCTACGAGGATGAGCCGGGCCAGCTCCTGGTGGATCGACCAGGAGGTTCCTTCGCCGCCGCCCACCCGGACGGCCACGGTGTCGTGGGTCTTCTGTCGGGCATCCACCACAACCCGCGCCCCGGGGAGCAGACCCTTGGCCTCCATGGTGCGGAGGTGCCGTGGGTCTTCGTCCTGCACGGCCCTGATCCACACCTCAGAGCCCGGACGGACCTCGTCGAGGGTGGGGAAATCGGTAGCCTCGATCTCGCCGGCGGAGGTGGGGATGGGCGCACCGTGGGGGTCGTGGCTGGGGAACTCCAGCGCCGCCGCCATGCGCTCGATGAGGGTGTCGGAGACGGCGTGCTCCATCCGCTCGGCCTCGTCGTGGACATCGTCCCAGGAGTATCCGAGCCGCTGGCAGAGGTAGGTCTCGATGATCCGGTGCCGCCGGAGGACCTTCAGCGCCTCCCGGACCCCGTCGTCGGTGAGCCGGACCCCACGGTAGGGCAGATGCTCGACCAGACCGGTCTCCGCGAGTCGCTTCACCATGCCCGTCACGGAGGCCGGCTGCACCTCCAGGATATCCGCAACCGCGCTGGTAGCCGCCGTGTCGCCACTCGAGGTGATCCGATAGATCGCCTTCAGGTAGTCTTCGACGGAGCGCGACAGGGAGGAGTGGCCATCGGTCATACCCGAAGCTATTTGCCGGGAAGGTCGGCGTCGAGAAGGATGGGGAATCCACCGGTCCGCGGACCCTCCCGGGTGGTGCTCGCCAGGGTGTGCTCGACTGGCCTCGGACGTTACGTTGAGCGTCCGACAGCGCTGGCGGTCCTCCGGTCCCACTCCAGCCCAGGAGCGACCTTTGGGCTCCCGGGCGGAGGAACCCTACCTTCTTGATAGCAGGTCATCAGTTCGTGCTCGGAATGTGCGTCCAACCCCCCATGGAATGAGCTCCGAGGAACCGGTAGGCCCCTACCATGCGAAGCCGGACGCCCGCGGCGAAGAGGCCGCCGATGCGGTGGCCGCCGTGCTGCAGCATGCGAAGGACCGGGACGAGGCGTCGAAGAGGAAGTCCACACCCAGGAAGCAGCCGAAATGGATGCTTCCCCTGGGCATCAATCTGGCGGTCTTTGCCGTCTACCTCCTCATCGCGCCGCCGGCCTGGGTGACGATGAATCCGGTGGCCACTCCGGACCTCCAGAGCCAGGAGCAGAGCCTGCGTGTGGCCATGTACCTGCAGGCACAGCAGGTGGAGGCCTACCGCCTGCAGAACGACGGGCTCCCCCAGAACCTCGAGGAGCTCGCCCGGGATCCGATGGCGGGCCTGGAGTACGTTCGGGACGGGTCCACCTTCCAGCTCATCGGCACGGTGGGGGACCAGGCGCTGGTCTACGATTCGGCGGACCCCGACCCGGCCTTTGCCTCCAGCGTGTCCGAACGCATGAGCGGGGCGGGAGGCTGATGGTGCGGACGACGCACGCGGTACGATCGAGCCGCGACCGGCGCCGAGGCGGCTTCACCCTCGTGGAGCTGCTCATGGTGATGGCCATTGTCGGCATCCTGGCCGGCCTGGCCGTCCCCAACCTCCAGAACATGATCACCCGGGCCCGTGCCGCCGAGCTGGCCGGCGACCTCGAGGTGGTCCGCATCGCCGCACTGAACTACCACGCGGAATACCTCACCTGGCCGGCGGAGACCTCCGACGGGGAGGTCCCGTCGGAGCTCACCGAATTCCTCCCGGACAACTTCGATTTCGCGGCCGAGGGCTATTCCCTGGACTACGAGAACTGGAGCCTTCCTGGAGGGCTCCCCGGCGATCCCAATACGACGACCCTCATCGGGGTCTCGGTCACCACCGACGAGGCCCTCCTCGGGAACGCCCTCATCGAGTTGCTGGGGCCGGTCATCGTCTTCTCCGTGGACAACACGCACACCATCGTCATCGACCGGAGCTAATGCGGGGTCGCCGAAGAGCTGTGCAATTCGGCGCCAGATGAATCCGCCGCCAGGCTCCGGTGTCCCGCCCTCCCCGGCGGGCCTCCAATCCTGGACGCGGCGGGAACCCTCCGGCCCGGTAGCGTAGTAGTCAGTATGACGACGCGATCCTACGAACAGGCGACCCAGGGCATCCGGGTGCGGGTTCTCCCGCGCTTCTCGCTCTCCGAATCCGATCCCGGGGAGGGCACCTTCGTGTTCTCCTACGAGATCGAGATGGCCAACGAGGGGGAGTCGCCGGCCCAGCTTCTCTTCCGGCACTGGCGGATCCACGATGCCGGGGGGGAGGACACCGAGGTGGACGGGGAAGGCGTGGTGGGCGAGCAGCCCCACCTGGCTCCCGGCGAGCGCCACGGCTATCGAAGCTACTGCGTCCTGCAGTCTCCGGCGGGCTACATGGAGGGGTACTACACCTTCGCCCGGCCCGGCGGGGAGACCTTCCGCGTCGCCGTCCCCCGGTTCGAGTTGACCGCGCCGGTCATGCCCGGAGAGGACCCAGACGATCCGGTGCTCCACTGAGGCGAATCCGGCGTCCTACGCCACCGCCTCGGCTCGCCGGTCCCGGCGCCGACTTCCCAGCCAGGCGCTCACCGCCACCACCGTCCACCAGAGGCCCAGCGCCAGGCCCATCCAGAAGAGGGTTCCGCGGAGGGCTGCGACCTGTACCTCCGGGGGGAGCGTGGTGAGGACCAGTACCGCCCCACCCTGCGTCCGACGGGAGAGGTAGACCGAAGGGCCGTCGGGCGTGACCACCGATCCCGACGCCGTGAAGGACGGCGGAGGGCTGGGGAGTGCCGCCAGGGCGTCCAGTCCACCCGAGAACGAGCTCCCCTCCACCCGACCGTCCCGCACCAGCGAGGCGTGGAAGCCGGTGAGGTCGTGGACGGCCCGGGGCTCCAGCTCCTCCCAGAGCGCGGAGGCAACAGCCAGTCCACGGGTGAGGTCCTGAGCCAACGTCGCCTCGGTCCGGTCCTGCAACGTCCGATCCACGTGGATGAAGAAGACGAGGGTGGCCAGCGTCGGCACCAGAGCAGGCGCCACGATCCCGCTGAGCGCCGGACTCAGGCGGTGGCGGTCCCGCCGAACGAGCTGGATCCAGCCGGTGAGGGTCCCGAAGACGAGGAGGAGCGCCATGACCAGGAGGACGGGGACCTCCAGGAGCGCCTCGTCCGCTTCCCCGGGAGCCGAGAGGGCCGCCAGCGCAGGAGGGCCGCCGGCGGGCACGTCCCGGGCGAGCCACACCCCCGCTGTGGCGTCCGCCCCTGCCGGCACCGCCTCCACCGGCCCGAGACGGCCCCTCAGGTCGTCGGGGATCACGGCGGGTCCGAAGTCGGCGGGTGCGCCCGTCCAACGGGTGCCGTTCCGGTAGAGGGCGGTCCGGTATCCGGTGAGTCCGCCGATGGTGGAGAGGCGCTCCTCGGGTGGGACCGGAGCATCGGCCAGCGCCATCCGGGCCACCCGGGCGTGGGAATCGTGCGTCACCTCCTGCCAGGCCCGCTCCCCCACGGAACGCGCTCCGACCATGGCTACCGCCGCCGGAAGCACCACGGTGAGGAGGAAGCTGATGAAGGATCTCTTCACGCGAACACCTCGGGGGGAGAGGAGGACCGACGCCTTACCCCGGACCCGGTATTGTACGATGTTACGGCATCAACACGCACCTTTTTTCGCGATCTCGGCTCCCGGAGGGATTTTCTTGAGTGACCCCGTAGCCATCGACGCCAAGCGCATCCTCCTGCGCTACGGCGCGCCCATCGCCATCCTCGACAAGGTGTCGGAGTCGGACCGGATCGACTTCGCGCGGACCATCGCGCTCACCTCCCTCCCGGAACGAGAGAAGAAGCTGAAGGAGCTGCTCCGGGAGAACGGGTACATGGAGGAGAAGGAATAGCTTCCTTCAACTAGCCTCCAGCCGAACCTCCAGCGTTCGCGGCCCGTCCAGGGCCACCTGCAGAGGCAGCACCACCGCATCGCCCTCCCGCCGGGCGTCCAGCTCGGCGTCGCGTCCGTCTACGTGAACGGAGGCGACCTCGCCGCCCCCGGCGATCCAAGGCTCGAAGACCAGGCTCACCGGCGCGCGCCCTTCCGTCGGCTCCACCCGGAATCGGTGGAGCGGACCCTCGCGTTCGTAGTCGAAAGTCGCGTGCAGATCGCCTACCCTCAGCCCCTCCACTCGGAAGCGGGTGAGGTGCGCCGGGAGGCGAGGAGCCAGGGTGGCCCGTCCCACCGGCGCGTCGGGGCGCCAGCCCAGGATCCCCCACACCAACACGGCCAGGAGGCGCCCGGTCACCGGAGCCCCGGAGACCTTCCCGGGCAGATCCCAGACACCCGGCCCCTGGATCCGTCCCTCCATCCCAGCGGCCAGGACCTCGCGCCACCCTCGCCACCCCTGGTCCACCCGGCCTGTGCGGAGGTGGACCCAGCTCGCGAGGAGGGGATGGGCCGTGCTCCATCCGGGGGTGGGTTCGGCCGGAGTACCCCCGGAGAGGAGGTGGGCCAGGACCCGCCCTCCCGGGTCGTTCACCGGGTCGCCGTCGGCATCCCTCCCGGGTCTCGCTCCGGCATCCGTTGCGGCCGGGCCCGGCGGATCGGCGTCGTACTGTCCCAACATGGGGAGCCGCACCGGTCCCCCCCCGGATCGCTCGCCGCCCGAGGCGGTGAGCTCCTCGGCCCGGCGCCGCAACGCCGTCACCGTATCGCCGGGGGCTCCGTGGCGGAGGGCGTCGGCCAGGTGGGTCAGGGCCGGCGCGGCGAGCGCGGCGTCTCGCTCGGGAAGGGTCCCGGGGCCTAGCGCCCGCGCCCGCCGGAGCGCCGCTCGGGGGTCCCCGGTGGTCAGCGTCCGCTCCGCCGCCAGCCAGACCTCCCGGGGGTGGAAGGCGGATCCGGACGTCGCCCCGACCGGACCCGGATCGACGCCGCCGGCCAGCGCACCGGCCCGGGTCCAGAACCGGTCCCACGAGGAGCGCTGGTCCACGCGACGGGCCGCCGTGGCCAGGCGAGTCCGGGCCCAGTCCACGCCGTCGTCCAGGGCGCGGACACCCGAGACCACGCGGAGTCCGTCGCGGGGCGGCTGGGCCGCCCCGAGGAGGTGGCCCGGGAGGTGGTCCGCGGCGCCGAGAGTCGCCGACATCCCCTCCGCTGGCGCGGCGGCGAGGACGAGGCCCACCGGCGACGCCGTCTCCGAGGCCGGGGCCGGGAAGCGCCCTCGGAGATGCACGCCCCCACCCGGTGCCTCCTCCACCTCCCAGTCTCCCGACCCCCACCCTCCGCCGTCGTGGAGGAGCGCCACCACCTGGATACGATCCCCACCCGCTGCTTCCCGCTCCCGGGGAGATCCCAACGGACGCGCCTCCGCCACCACGAGGCCTCCCTGTCGGCGGAGCGCGACCTGGTCGGCCTCGGGGAGGAGGACCAGCTCCACCTCCGAGGGGGCCGTGCGCTGGAGGGCCAGGAGGGGCAGCCGTCGGAGGAGGAGCGTCATCTCCTCCACCGGGGTGGCCTGGTCCACCGACTCCCTTCGGAGAAGGCCGGGGGAGACCACCTGGTTCACCGGCACCCCACCCGTCCAGCCCAGGGCGTCGGCCACCACGGTGCCGTCCAGGACGAGACGCTCCACCCCTCGCCGACCGCAGCGGGCCCACCCCCGCTCGCCGTCCAGGACGAGCGGCTGTTCCACCGGGCTGGCGCGACCCAGGGTCGGGTCCCGGAGGGTGAGCAAGTCCGGTCCGCGCGGACGGTCGGATCCCCCCCCGCGTGGTAGCTGGGGGAGGGCGAGCGAGGGGTCGTCCAGGAGGCGGGTCATGCGCCGGGGGTGGTCATCCCCCTGAGGTACCCGAGAAGTCCCCGGCCTTCACCACGGTGATGGCGTCCAGGTCCAGGAAGCTCCGCACCGCCTCGTTGATCTCCTCCACGGTGAGGGCCCGCACGGCGGCCTCCAGCTCGGCGTCCCACCCGGAGAAGGTCCGGTCGAAGTAGAGCCGGGAGGCCAACTGCGCTGCGAGTTCGGCGTCCTGGGCGCGGGAGAGCTGCCGCCCTTCGAGCCAACCCTGCTTCGCGGCCTCCACCTCCTCGGCAGCGAAGCCTTCGTCCAGGACGAGTCGGAGCTCCTCGTAGAAGGCGGCCTCCAGCGAATCGGCGTTCTCGGGCGCGTAGATGGCGAAGGTGAAGAACTGCCCCGCCGGATCGGTGGGGTGGGCCTGGATGCCGCCGGCGACTCCGTAGCTCAGCCCCTCTTCGGTGCGGATGCGGGTGGAAAGGCGGGAATTGAGGACGCCGCCCCCGATCATGTAGCCGGCCAGGGCCAGGGCCGGGTAGGCGGGGTCCGTCTCGGCGAGCTCGAGGTTCTGTCGTGCCAGGAAGAAGGCGTTCGCCTTGTCCGGAGTCTCCACGACGAGCTCCTCCGCCGGGACATCCTGGTAGGGAGAGGGGATGCGCTGGAAGGGGTGCGGGCTGGACCAGTCGCCGAAGGATTCCTCCAGGACGGCGCGGACCTCCTCGGCGTCGAAGTCGCCCACGACCACCAGATTCCCCCCCTGGGGTCCCCAGAAGTCCCGGTAGAAGGCCTGGACCTCATCCAGCGTGACGGCATCCAGTCGAGCCAGCGACTCGTCGATGGTGGGGGTGTAGTTGGGATGGTCCTCGGGCCAGGGATCCATGTGGCGGGCCAGG
>JGI12048J13642_11163018_pt1 | contig 10452 bp, 7 predicted proteins | sample ElkSlonscriptome_16_FD_13642 | JGI IMG/M metagenome (IMG submission 13642)
AAGAGCCTCGCCGGGTCCTCCACCTTCTCCTTGACCGCGACGAGGAACTGCACGGCGTCGCGACCGTCGATGAGGCGGTGATCATAGGATAGCGCCAAGTACATCATCGGGCGCACGACAACGGCGCCGTCCTCGACGACCGGGCGTTCCTCGACCTTGTGCATCCCGAGAATCGCGCTCTGCGGTGGATTGAGGATGGGCGTCGAGAGCAGCGAGCCAAAGACGCCGCCATTGGTGATGGAGAAGGTCCCGCCGGAGAGCTCTTCGTAGCTCAGCGTGCCACCCTTGGCCTTGCCGCCAAACTCGGCGATCCCTTGCTCGATCGCCGCCATGGAGAGCTGATCGCAGTCGCGCAGGATGGGCACGACCAGGCCACGCGGCGAGCTCACGGCGATGCCGATGTCATAGTAGCCGTGATAAATGATGTCCTTGCCGTCGACCGAGGCGTTGATCACCGGAAAGCGCTGCAGCGCCTCCACCGTCGCCTTGACGAAGAAAGACATCAGCCCGAGGCGCACGCCATGGGCCCGCTCGAAGCGCTCTTTGTAGTGACGGCGCAGGTCCATCACCGCCTGCAGATTGACCTCGTTGAAGGTCGTCAAGATCGCCGCTGTCTGCTGGGCCTGCACCAATCGCTCGGCAATGCGCTCGCGCAGTCGCGTCATCGCGACGCGCTGCTCGGGCCGCCCCGCTTCATCGGTCAGCACGGGTCCGGGTGTGGGTGGCGTTGACGGTACAGCCTCGGGATCCACGGCGGGCTCATCCTTCTCGCGGCGATCCAGGTAGGCGATGACATCGGCCTTGTGGATACGCCCCGCGCGCCCAGTGCCGAGGATCTCACCGGGGTCCAGCTGCATCTCCTTGACCAAGCGGCGAGCCCCCGGCGCCAAGGCCGGCGCTGGGGCATCGGAACTTGAAGGCGGACTCGGCTGAGGCGCGGGTGCCGACCCCTGCGGGCGCTCAGCGGCCGGCTCGGAGGCCGGCTCGCGAGCCCGATCGGGGGCCGCCGCGCGACCGGCCTCGATCTGCGCCAACACCGCTTCTGCCTGGACCTCGTCGCCCTCCTGAGCCAGGATCTCACCGAGCACCCCATCGGCTGGGGCGGGAACCTCGAGGACGACCTTGTCGGTCTCGAGGTCGACCAGGTTCTCGCCGCGCTTGACCTCTGTACCGGACCCCTTGTGCCAGGTCAGCACCCTTGCCTCGGAAACGGATTCGGGGAGGTCGGGAACGCGGACTTCGGTACTCATCAATGGATCCTTCGATTCATGCTCGGGTTGATTCGACCGGTCAGTGCCTCGTCGATCAGGCGCTGCTGCTGCTCGACGTGCACGGCGCGATGGCCAACCGCCGGCGCGGCCGAAGCTGGGCGACCCACATAATAGACAGGCTTGCCGTTCGGCGACACCCGGTAGAGGCGATGCTTGATCTGGTCCCAGGCGCCCTGGTTTTGCGCCTCCTCCTGACACCAAATGATCTCCCGCGCCGCACCGAAGGCGCCGACGCTAGCGGCGAGCCCCGCTTTGGGAAAGGGATAGAGCTGCTCGATACGCACGATGGCCACGTTGGTTAGGTCCAGCGTTCGCCGCGCCTCGAGCAGATCGTAATAGACCTTGCCGCTGCAGACGATCACCCGCTCGACGGCCTGCGGATCGATCTGGGTCTCCTCGCCGATCACCCTTTGGAAATGACCGCTGGCCAGCTCTCCCAGCGTCGAAACCGCGAGGCGATGGCGCAGCAGACTCTTCGGCGTCATCACGATCAGAGGCCGACGGTCGGGACAAAGCATCTGGCGTCGCAGCAGGTGGAAGATCTGCGCCGGCGTGGTCGGCACGCACACGCCGATGTTGCGCTCGGCAGAGAGCTGCAGAAAGCGCTCCATACGCGCCGAGGAGTGCTCGGCGCCCTGCCCCTCGAGCCCGTGCGGCAGCAGCATCACCAGCCCACAGCACAGGCCCCACTTCGACCCCGCGGAGGTGATGAACTGGTCGATCACGACCTGTGCACCGTTCGCGAAGTCCCCGAACTGCGCCTCCCAGAGCGTCAGCGTATTCGGCTCGGCCGTCGCATAGCCGTATTCGAAGCCGAGCACCGCCTCCTCGGACAGGATCGAGTCGATGGCGACGAAGGCACCCTGCGTGTCGCTCAGGTGTTGCAAGGGGGTGTAGCTCCAGCCGGCACGCTGGTCATGGATCACGGCGTGCCGGTGGGAGAAGGTGCCACGCCCACTGTCCTGGCCAGACAGACGCACCGGAATGCCGGCGTCCAGCAGCGTGGCATAGGCGAGATTCTCGGCGAAGCCCCAGTTGAGATGCTGGTCGCCATCGGTCATCTTGCGCCGCTCGGCCCAGAGCTTCTCCACCCGCGGGTGCGGGACAAAGCCCTCGGGCCAGGACAGCATCTGCCGCGCGAGGCGCTGCAAAGTCTCTTGCCCGGCACCGGTTGACCGGTCCTCTTCCCAGGCGTGGTCACTGCAATGGCGCCAGTCGACCTTGAACGGGTTGTTCAGTCCGCAGAGCACCGGCCGCGCGACCACTACGCCCTGCTCGATGGCACTGCGGTAGTCCTCGACCATGCGCTCGCTCGCCGCGTCGCTGAGGACCTCGTCATCGATCAACTGCCTGGCGTAGAGGGTCCGCGCCGTCGGCCGCTCGCGGATCTTTTTGTACATCATCGGCTGGGTCAACGACGGATCGTCGGCCTCGTTGTGACCGAGACGCCGATAGCAGACGAGGTCGATGATGACGTCCTTGTGAAAGGCGTTACGATAGTCGAGCGCCAGGCGCGTCACGAAGATGGCGGCCTCGGGATCGTCACCGTTGACGTGGAAGACCGGTGCCTGAACCATCTTGGCGATATCGGTGCAGTAGAGCGTCGAGCGGGTGTCCAGCGGGTTGCTGGTCGTAAAGCCGATCTGGTTGTTGATCACGATGTGGACGGTACCGCCGGTCGAGAAGCCGCGCGTTTGCGACAGCTGCATCGTCTCGGTGACCACGCCCTGGCCGGCGAAGGCGGCATCCCCATGGATCAAGACCGGCAAGACGAGGTCGCCGGTGCGGTCACAGCGGCGACGTTGTCGGGCGCGGACGGACCCCTCAATGACCGGATCGATGATCTCGAGGTGCGAAGGGTTGAAGCCGAGGGCAACGTGCACGACGCCACCGGCCGTGTCGATGTCGGTCGCGAAGCCCATGTGATACTTGACGTCGCCAGCCAGTTCGCGCCAGTCGACGTGGACGCGGCCCTCGAATTCGTCGAACAGGTCCTGGGGAGGCTTGCCGAGGATGTTGGTCAGGACGTTCAGCCGGCCACGATGGGCCATGCCGATAACGATCTCCTTCTGACCGACGCGCCCGGCCCGCTGGATCAGCTCGTCGAGCAGTGGGATCAGCGTTTCGGCACCCTCGAGCGAGAAGCGCTTTTGCCCGACGTAGCGCTGGTGCAGATACCGTTCGAAGCCCTCGGCGGCGGTCAGCAGGGTCAGCAGCCAGCGGCGCCCCCGGTCGTCGATCTCCGGGCGCGAGCGATAGCCCTCTAAGCGCTTCTGGATCCAACGCTTCTGCTCGGTGCTGGTGATGTGCATGTACTCGCTGCCGACCGGGCCGCAATAGATCCGCTTGAGCAACGCGAGGACCTCACGCAAGGTCAGGCGATCTGCGGCGCAGAGGCTGCCGGTGTGAAAGACGCGGTCGAGGTCGGCGCGGCCCAGATTGTGGTAGGCGGGGTCGAGGTCCGCCACCGGCGGCTTCTCGCGCAGCGCCAAGGGGTCGAGATCCGCCACCTGATGCCCGCGGTAGCGATAGGCATTGACGAGTCTCAGCACAGCGGACTGCTTCTCCGCGGCGCCCTGTTCCAAGCCGACGTCCGAGCCGTGACGACCGCGCGCCCCGCTTTCCTGAGCGAGTCGCACGAAGCGCTCCCGCACCGGCCCGTGCGGGACCTCGTTGGCCGCCTCGCGGTGCAACGCATCGAAGTGCCCGCGCCAGGCCTCGGGGATGCTCCCCGGGTCCTGCAGATAGCGCTCGTAGAGATCTTCGATGAAGGCGGCGTTTCCGCCGTACAGCGCGGTGGAGCGACGAAAGAGCTCGAGTAATGCAGTCATTCTGTTATGCTCGGTTGTTCTGGCAGTCTATCATCCGGCGCCCTGCCTCGGACGCCGTCTCGGCACGACACCATGACCGAGCTCGAAGCAGATCGCAAAGCCCTCGAACACCGCCGCCGACGTCGCACGCGGGTGGCACGCCTCGAGTCCGACCTGGCCTACTTCCAAGCCCGCTTGGAATTCATCGGTGAGCCGGGCAGTGCCAATCAACGCGCCCAGATGAAGGCCTTCAAGCTTCTGCACCAGCAACTCGGCAGCAAACTCCTCAGCGCCAAGGCGCCGCGAGCTTCTTGACTGCCATCAACTCGGCGGCGGACCGGCCGCTGCCGCCGAGCGCGACCCGGGGCGCGCGCCTGCAGGCCGCGTATACACTATGTCGCCTATCCGACGCACTCCGTACGATGAAATTCGCGCAGCGCGTTCGCTCCCTCGCCCTCCGGGAGAGGGTTGGGGTGAGGGAAGGATCAGGGGCGAGACGACATTTCATCTTCCGGGGTGGCTCGGCTCGCCCCATGATCGTTAGTAAGTCAGCACCTTCGGCAATTGCTTCGCCTCCGCCACCCAGTCGGTGACCTGAGCCGCGGTCGGCGGGCGCTGCGTGAGACCGGCAGCGCTATTGGTCTCGACGAGCTTGGTGTGCAGGTGATCGGGCCTGCGCATCGCCAGCTCCTTGACGGTATCGACACCAGCGTGCTCGAGCAGATCCGAGTAGACGCCAGAGACGCCCTTGATGCGCGCCAGGTCGGCACGATTGGCGAGTTGCAGGATATCCTTCGCATCGCAGCCGCATTCGGCTGCCAGGGCCTTGCGCTCCTTCGGCCCTGCGGCGGCTTCGACGAACTGGAGGTTGTTGGTGATGTGCTTCGCCTTGAGGACTTGCGCGATGGCCGCAGTCATGCCTTTCAAATCGTTCACTGCCGTGGTCATGGGACCCCCTCAGTGGGTTGCTCATCTTCATGGGGATCCGGTTTGCGTCTGGCAACGCGGACGCTCACCCCGGCCCCCGCGGGATCACGTTTACAAGTATTGAGTGTAGCCTGTCAGCCGCGTTCGATTCGCCCGGGCAATGCACACGCCACCCTCCTGGGAGCAAGACGATGACACAAGACAGGATCAACAAGGTCGTGCTGCTATTGCTCTTGGCCGGCATCTCGTTGCTCTTCGTGATCATGATCGAGGAGCTGCTACTGCCGATCTTCCTTGCCGCCCTGTTCGCCGCAATGAGCCATCCCTTCTTTACGGGACTAACCGAACGTCTCGGCGGCAGGCGATACCTGGCCGCTGCGCTGACCCTGTTATTGCTGTTGATTATGGTGCTGCTGCCGCTGGTGCTGCTGATCGGCATCTTCGTCGGGCAGGCGATCGATGTCGGCCAATCCTTGGTGCCGCTGGCCACCAAGCTCATCAAGGAACCGAGCGGGGTCTCCGAGTGGCTGCATGGCCTGCCCTTCTGGGATCAGCTCCTGCCTTACGAGGACGAGCTCCGCGACCGGGCCGCCGCATCGATGGAGGCGCTCGGCAAGCTGCTCGTCGGCGGGCTCTCGTCGGTCGCCGTCGGCACCACCAGCTTCCTGTTCTCGACGTTGGTCTTCTGCTACACGATCTTCTTCTTCCTCCTCGACGGTGACAAGCTCGTCAACGCGATCCTCTACTACCTGCCCTTGGAGGACCAGGATGAGCGGCTGATACTCGAGAAGTTCACCTCGGTCACCCGCGCCATGGTCAAGGGCACCTTGGTGATCGGCTTCCTGCAGGGCACCCTCGCCGGCCTCGCCTTCGCCGTCGCCGACGTCGGCCACGCGGTCTTCTGGGGAACCGTAATGGCGGTCCTGTCGATCGTCCCGGGCATCGGCTCGGCGGTCGTCTGGGTGCCGGCCGCGCTGCTGCTGATGGTCCAGGGCAACCTTGCCGCCGGCGTCGGACTCTTCGCCTTCTGTGCGCTCGTCGTCGGCGGGGTCGACAACCTCCTCCGCCCGATTCTCGTCGGCAAGGACACCAACATGCACGAGCTGATGATCTTCTTCAGCACCCTTGGCGGGCTCTTCACCTTCGGCATGAGCGGCTTGCTGATCGGCCCGCTCATCGCCTCGCTGTTTCTGACCCTCTGGCAGATCTATGGCGTCGCCTTCCAAGACGTCCTGCCGCCAGTCGGAACGGCCGCCAAGGACGCCTCGCCGGTACGATCCGATCGCGATACCTCGCGGCTGCTCGATGATGCTGGCCTGGACCAAGACCACCCGCCCGATGGCCGGGACGAGCCCCATCGGTAGCCGCGCGCCGGCAGGCCCCGCTCAAAGGGCATCGAGTGCCTCCTGTAGGACGCGCACCGGCACGGCCTCCAGCCCCGCGATGCCTTGCTTCGGGCAGTTCTTCTCCGGCAGGATCGCTCGGCGCAGCCCGTGCTTGGCCGCTTCGCGCAAGCGCTCAGGTCCGTTCGGGACGGGGCGCACCTCGCCGGACAAACCCACCTCGCCGAAGACGACCAGGTCGCTCGGCAGGGGGCGGTCGCGGTGGCTCGAGACCACCGCGGCGATCACCGCTAGGTCGCCGGCCGTCTCGCCGATGCGCACACCGCCGACGACGTTGACGAAGACGTCGCGATCGAACATCGCGATACCGCCATGGCGGTGCAGGACCGCCAGCAGCATCGCCAGGCGGTTCTGATCCAGGCCCAGGGCAACGCGGCGTGGGTTCGCGAGCGGGCTCTCATCGACCAGCGCCTGCACCTCGATCAGCAGCGGCCGGGTGCCCTCACGGGTGACCATGACGACACTGCCCGGCACCGGCTCGTCGTGCCGCGACAGAAAGATCGCCGAGGGATTCTTGACCTCGCGCAGACCGCGGTCGGTCATCGCGAAGACGCCGAGCTCGTTGACCGCGCCAAAGCGGTTCTTGACGGCGCGCACCAGGCGATATTGGCCGCCGGCCTCGCCCTCGAAGTAGATGACCGTATCGACCATGTGCTCGAGGACGCGCGGCCCCGCCAGCGCCCCCTCCTTGGTGACGTGCCCGACCAGCAGGACGGGGGTTGCCGAGCGTTTGGCGTAACGCACCAACTGCGCCGCCGTCTCGCGTACCTGGGCGACCGAGCCCGGCGCCGAGCCGAGTGCCTCGGTGAAGAGCGTCTGGATCGAGTCGATGATCAGGACGCCGGGCCGCTCCCGCTCGGCGACCGGCAGGATATCCTCGATACAGGTCTCGGCGAGCAGCTGGATGCCGGTCGCACCCAGCCGCAACCGCTCGGCGCGCAGGCTGACCTGCGCGGCGGACTCCTCGCCGGTGACGTAGAGCACCGACCGATCGCCGCCGACGGCCGCGCTGGCCTGCAACAGCAAAGTCGACTTACCGATCCCCGGATCGCCGCCGAGAAGCACAACCGAGCCGGCGACCAAGCCACCGCCGAGCACCCGGTCGAGCTCGCCGATGCCGGTCCCATGCCGAACCTCGGCGACGGCGCTCACCGCGTCGAGACGCTGGATCCTGGCCGCGGCGCCGGCATAGCCGCCCCCGCGGGCACCCTTGGCCTTGCGCTCGGGCAGGTCCGGGACCTCGACGAGGGTGTTCCACTCACCGCACTCCGGGCACTGCCCACTCCACTTCGGCAGCCCCGCGCCGCACGCCTCGCAGACATAGGCCCCGCGCTGGCGCTTGGCCGCCGCGCTCATTGCCGAAGCCCCGCCGGTTCCCCAGCCGTCTCGGGCAGATGTTCCAGATGGACGCGGGGCGAGATGCGACACAGAAGCTCGTAGGGAATGGTCCCGGACCGGGCGGCGATCTCCTCGACCGGCAGGCCACCGCCCCAGAGGGTCACCGAATCGCCGACCGTCGCCGCCGGCTGCGGACGCAGGTCGATACTGATCATGTCCATCGAGACGCGCCCGATGAGCGGCACCCGGACGCCGCGAAGCAACACGGGCGTGCCCGTCGGCGCATGGCGCGGATAGCCGTCACCATAGCCGACGCCGACGACCCCGACCGGCATCGCCTCGGGACAGACATAGGTTCCGCCGTAGCCGACCGCAGCACCGGCTGCCAGGTGTTGGATCGCCAGCACACGCCCCTGCAGCGTCATCGCCGGCGCCAGGCCGAGGTCTGCACCACAGCCCGTGACGAACGGCGAGGCCCCGTAGAGCATGATCCCGGGCCGCACCCACTCGGTTCGCGCCGCGGGCAGGGCGATGAGGCCGGCGGAGTTCGCGATGCTGAGCGGCAACCCGCGCCCGGCGGCTAGGGCCTGCAGCGCGCGGCACTGCTGCACGGAGCTGGTGTCCTCGGGGACATCGGCGTTGGCGAGGTGGGTCAGCAAGCCCGCGAGCCGGACTCCACCGCAGCGGTGGCCGAGGACCTCCAAGACCCCCGGAACCGCGGCCGGTGCAAAGCCGAGGCGGTGCATCCCGGTATCGACCTTGATCCAGCAGGCGAGAGGGGCCGGCGGCGCGGCCTCTTCGAGGAGCGCGACCTGGCCCCGATGATGCAGCGCCAACCCGAGCTGGAACCGGGCCGCGACCGCCAGCTCGTCGGCGCAGAGCGCGCCTTCGAGGACCAGGATCGGCCGGCTCACGCCGGCCTCGCGCAGGCGCACGCCCTCCTCGACACGGGCGACCGCGAAACCGTCCGCGTCGGCGAGCGTCGCGGCGGTCTGCTCCAGTCCGTGGCCATAGGCATTGGCCTTGACGACGGCCCAGACGCGGCTCGTCGGCGCAAGGCGGCGGGCAGCGCCGAGGTTGTGACGCAGCGCCGCGTGGTCGATCAGGGCGCGCGGCGCCGACCAGGTCAATGCGCCTCCCCGCCGTAGACGTCGGTGATGAAGCTCTCGAACTTGGTGTACTTGCCGAGAAAGGTCAGCCGCGTCGTCCCGATCGGGCCATTGCGCTGCTTGGCGATGATGATCTCGGCAAGCCCTTTGTCCTTGCTGTCCTCGTTGTAGACCTCATCGCGATAGATGAAGACGATCAGGTCCGCGTCCTGCTCGATCGCCCCGGACTCGCGCAGATCCGACATCACCGGACGCTTGTTCGGGCGCTGCTCGAGGCTACGATTGAGCTGTGAGAGGGTGACCACCGGCACGCTGAGCTCCTTGGCCAGCGCCTTGAGGGACCGGGAAATGTTCGAAAGCTCGGTGGCCCGATTCTCGCTGGAGCCGGGCGCCTGCATCAGCTGGATATAGTCCAGGACGATGAGCCCCAGATCGTCGTGCTCGCGCTTGAGGCGGCGCGCGCGGGCGCGCACCTCGGTCGGCGTCAGGGCCGGCGTGTCGTCGATGAACAGGGGCGCATCGGCAAGGATGTGTACCGCCGAGGTCAGGCGCGGCCACTCATCGTCGTTCAACTTGCCGGTACGCACCCGATGCTGGTCGATGCGCCCGAGCGAAGACATCATCCGCATCGCCAAGGCATCGCCGGGCATCTCCATACTGAAGACGGCGACCGGCCGACGCGTCTTGATCGCCGCGTGCTCGGCGATATTCATCGCGAACGAGGTCTTGCCCATCGAGGGCCGCCCGGCGACGACGACCAGGTCGGCCGGCTGCAAGCCCGACGTCATCAAGTCGAAGTCCTGAAACCCCGTCGCCAACCCGGTGATCGGCTCGTCGCTTTGGAAGAGTTTGTCGACCCGCTCGACGGCCTGGCGCAGCAGGTCCTTGATCGGCTGAAACCCGCCGCCGCCCCGCGACTGGCGTTCGGCGATTTCGAACACCCGTCGTTCGGCGTCATCGAGGAGATCCGTGACTTCCCGTCCGCCCGGGTTATAGGCGCTGTCGGCAATCTCGGTGCCAGCCGCGATCATCTCGCGCATGACCGCATGCTCGCGCACGATCCTCGCGTAGGCCTTGGTGTTGGCAGCGCTCGGCGTATCCGTGACCAGGCTACCGAGATAGGCCAAACCGCCGGCGTCTTCGAGCTCATTGCCGTGGTCGAGGGCCTCGGCCAGGGTGACGACGTCGAAGGGCTGATCGGCCTCCGCCAACCGCGCGATGGCGCGAAAGATCAGCCGGTGCTCACGCCGGTAGAAATCGCGCTCGACGACGCCATCGGCGACACGCTCCCAGGTCGTATTGTCGAGCATCAGGCCGCCGAGCAACGACTGCTCGGCCTGGCTATTGTGCGGCGGGAGACGCAGGGTCTCGTCCATTCAGGGGGCTCCAGTGTCGCGACGTCGGAAGAGACCGGTGCAGGCGGCGGGCGGCGCCGGGCGTCGAGACAGGGCACGCCTCGGCGGCGCCGGAGGGAGATTGTCTTACCTGCCTCGCGAGAGGGCAACAGGGATGCGCGAGCCCGGCGGCGGAACGCGGCGACACGAAGAAGCGGCGGCCAGGGCCGGGACGCCGGCCATCAGGCAGCGAACCAAGC
>JGI12048J13642_10007787_pt1 | contig 10450 bp, 9 predicted proteins | sample ElkSlonscriptome_16_FD_13642 | JGI IMG/M metagenome (IMG submission 13642)
CCTCGTCTTCCTCGACGACCGCGACCTCGGTCCCGCTCCCGTCACCGTGCGTCGACCCGCCGGAGCCTACGCGTTGCGGGTCGAGCGGGAGGGCTTCGACCCGTATCGCTCCGAGCTCCAGGTCCGCGCGGGCGAAGACGCAGCCCTTCGCGCCGACCTCGCGCCGGACGAGCCGCTCTTGGTGGAGCAGTGGTGGTTCTGGAGCGCCGCGGCGGCGGTGGTGGCCGGTGCGGCCGTGGGGACCTACTTCCTCGTCCGCAGCGACCCCGATCCCGTGCGTCAGCCGGTGAGCGGGGGCTCGCTCGGCGTCGAGTTCGAGGCGCCATGAGCCGGCTCTGGCCGCTGCTCCTGCTCGTCGGGACCGGCTGCGCGCCGGAGGCCGAGGTTTTGCCGCCTCTTGGCGAGGCGGTGGTGGTCGTCGACACCGACGCGCCGGTGCCCCAGCTCGTCTCCCAGCTTCGGGTCGACCTCTACGAGCTCGACGGGACGTGGGTGCGCACACTGGAGGTTCCCCGAAGCTCTCGTGAGGGATGGCCGCTCAGCTTCTCGATATTCACCTCTGACCAAGCCCGGGGGCGCGAGCTCCTGCTCCGCCTGCGGGCCTTCCCCGACAACAAGGTGCGCGACTACCGCGGCGAGCGTTTCGTGCCGGTCCCGGCCCCCGATGCCTACCCGGATCAGTGTCCAGGCGCGCCCCCGGAGTACACCGAGAACAAGCGCCTGCTGAGACGAGACGAGGCGGGCGAGCTCGAGCTCGACGAGGCGGGGGAGCCGGTCGACGTCACCCCGCTCGAGGAGCCGCTTCCCGACCTCACCATTGACCGGCTGCTGCACGTCCGGCTCGAGCCGGGGGTGGCCGGCGGCCTTCGGGTGACGCTCCACGGCGCTTGTGTCGGCACCGAAGCCAACCTCTTCGACCTCGAGACGTGTGTCGACGCCGCCCAGGTCTACGTGCCGGTAGAGCCGCAGGTCGGCAGCGATGATGCGCAGCTCGGGCCTACCCAGGCGGGCACCTGGCCGCCCCCGGGGCCCTGCGATGCCGTCCCGGACGACGACGAGGTCTGCGTGGACGGCGGGGCGTTCATCCTCGGCGACCTCGGGGTCTTCGGCTTCGGGCGCTTCGACGCCTTCCCGGAGCGGGTCGTGGTGTTGCCTCCGCTCCGCGTCGATCGTTTCGAGGTCACGGTGGCCGACTTTCGCGCGTGGTGGACGGCCGAGCCCCGCGATCTGCCCGCCCCGAGCGCGCCCGAAGACGACGGAGCCGTGAGTCCCTTCTGTACCTGGAGCGAGACCGAAGGCGAGCGCGACGGGTTTTCGCTCAACTGCGTTCCATGGGTCACGGCCCGCGCCTATTGCCTCGATCGGGGCGGCGATCTGCCGACCGAGGCCCAGTGGGAGTGGGTGGCCGCGGCGGCGGGCCGCTCGCAGCAGGACCGCTATCCCTTTGGCTCCGACCAGGCCGCCTGCGACCTCGGCGTGCACGCCCGGGCGGATAGTCCCGCGGTGGGGGCCACCGAGTGTAGCGCGCTCGGCTTGGGGCCTCAGCTCGCGACCGAGCCGCGCGGCGACGTCACGCCCGTCTACGGGATTGCCGCGATGGGGGGCAATCTGCGCGAATGGGTGCGCGACGAATACCGCGCCTACTGCAGCAGCGGGTGGGCGGCGACCACGTGGGACAACCCACAGTGCGCCGCCACCGGAACCGAAAATCGAACCGCGCGAGGCGGCGACTGGACGGTGTCCTCCGAGCTTCTGCTCAGCGCCATTCGCGAGCTGAGCTTCGGCCCCGACGAGCGCAGCGACCGGGTGGGTTTTCGTTGCGTTCGGCCCGGGTCACCGTCCGACGGCGGATGACGCCCTCAATTCTGATGTCGAATAAATCCGAAGCGATGTCGAAGACGAAAGGTATCCGTACAGTGCTTTGGCTCCACGCGCGAAACCTCTTGCTCACGTCGGCCCTGATGGCGGCCCTCACGGGCTGTACCGACGACCCCGAGCTCCTGCCGCCGGTCGGCAACCACCAGCTCTACATCGACACCGACGCCCTCGTGCCGCCGGCCCTCGGCTCGGACGCGACGACCGACGTTCCGGCGCTCTTCGACCGGCTCGAAGTCAGCGTGCTCGGCAAGGACGGTGAGCTCGCTTGCCCGAGCTGTGCGCGCGAGTTCGATGTCGACGTGTCGTCCTTCTCCGAGGGCGGAGCATCCCTCGCCATCGTACCCGCGACGGGGACCGCGCCCGTCGCGCGCGTGCGACTCTTCCGCGCCGAAGCTCGGCTCGACGGCGTGCTTCAGCCCGAGGCGGTCATCGAAGTCGTGGTGCAGCTCCCTGCCACGCCGGCCGAGGGTACGGTGGAGACGACCGTGTTCCTTCCCACCGAGGCGGTGGGCGTGCCGCGCGGCAGCCTGGCCGTACCGCTCCAGACCGAAACGAGCGAGCTCGTGACGGAGGGCGCGCCCGGGGCGTCCCGGGTGGGCACGTGGGCCTTCGCAAACCGCACCACCTGCGCCGATGCATCGCCCGATGGGGCGGCTTGCATCGACGGAGGTCCCTACTGGATGGGAAACCCGCTCGTTCGCGGGGCCGACTTCGCCGAGTCGGACCGCCAGCGTCTCGTGGTGCTCTCGCCGTTCTTCCTCGACGAGGGAGAGGTCACGGTAGCGGAATTCCGCGGGTGGGCTCAGTCTCAGCCTGACCCGGTCGAGGTGCTCGAGCGCGTCGATGACCCGACATCGGAGGCCTTTTTCTGCACCTACACTGCCGATCCAACCGCCTCCGACGCGCGGCCGGTCAATTGTGTCGGGTACGAAGCGGCGGCTGCTTTTTGCGAGGCGCGCGGCGGCACGCTGCCCACGGAGGCGCAGTTCGAATACGCCTCTGGCGATCTGCGCTCGGCCCTCTTCGTGTGGGGCCAGGACGAGTTGGCCTTGTGTGAAGGTGCGGTCTGGGGCCGCGGCGACCGCAACGGCACGTCGCTCGAGAACGTGGGCGTCGACGCCTGCCTGCCGGCGGAGGTCGAGCTCGACGGCCCAGTCGCCCTCACGGCCGACCCCGAGCGCCTGGCGCAAACGCGACTCACCGACCGGCTCACCACCGGCACCGGCGAAGTCGTCTTCGACCTGGCGGGCAACCTGCAGGAATGGGCGCTCGACTACTACCACCGCCAGGATGAGTCCTGCTGGGTGAGTTCCGAGACCAACGTTTGGATCGACCCGATCTGCCACGAACCTGGCGAAGCCGGCAGTTTCGCGGTTCGCGGCGGCGCTTGGACCCAGGACCGCGCTTTCCTCCGGGCCGCCTACCGCACCACGCGGACTTCGCTCGACGATGCGCCCTATCAGGTGGGCTTCCGTTGCGCCTACCCCGCGGTGGCCGCCGAATAGCGTCGGACTAGGCTCATCATCATGGCCCGAGACCGAACGGGGCCATCTCCGGCCCAGGCCCCGGCCCGTAGGTTCCCCCGTTTCCACGCCCGCGGCGGCTCTGCTACGTGCTGACCATGATGGATTCCGCGCGCGCGCCCAGCATCGAGACGTCATCGTGAAGCGCGCCCTCGTGGTGCTCGGGGCGATCGCGATGCCCGCGATCAGCTACGCCTCCAACCTGGGCGCATTCGGGCCGGACAACAAGACCATCAGTGGCCGCTACCCGACCCTGCTCATCGCTGCCGGCTACGCCTTCAGCATCTGGGGGATCATCTTCCTCTTGGCGCTCGCCTACGCCGTTTGGCAGGCCCGGTCCGCCCAGCGTGACGACGCGGCACTGTCCCGGCTCGCGCCGTGGACGGCCGCGGGCTACGTCCTCACCGCCATCTGGAGCCCGCTCTTCTCGCGCGAGTGGTTCATCGCCTGCCTGCTCGTGATCTTCGGCGCGATGGGTTGCATGCTCTACGCCGCCACCTTGGCCACCCGGCTCGAGGTCCCGCCCTGGGTTCGGACCGCCCTGTCGCTCCATGCGGGGTGGCTATGTCTCGCCGCCTTCCTCAACGTGGCCCAGACGCTGGTTGCCCATCGCCTCTTCGTGGACCTCATGTTGCCGGCGAGCCTCGCGCTCTTCGCCTCGGCCACCGTCATCTTGGTCGTCGCCAACCACCGCATGCGGGGAAACGTAGCCTTCGCGACGGCGGCGGTGTGGGCGCTCGTGGCGGTGTTCATCAAGCAGCGCGCCTCCAGCCTCGGGGGCAGCTCGATCGCGGCGTGGACGGCGCTCGGGATCGCCGTGGGCCTGGTCGCCCAAACGGCCGGCCTCCGTCTGCGCGCCCGGGTCGCCACCTCGGCTTGACGGGCGTGCGCCACTCGGTGCGATGTGCACCCGAAGCTGCAAGGAGCTCGACGACTGCCCCGTCGGCTCCTCCTGCATCGAGGAAGAGGGCGGGATCTGCATGCTCGAGTGCGGCGCGGCTTCGGACTGCCGCGGCGGCTACGAGTGAAAGGATGAAGACCGCGAAGAGGGCGGTGTGGCCCTCGTTGCAAGGACTGAGCGGCCGAGCCGATTGTTCCCTGCGGGCGACCCGTCACGGGTTGTCGTCCGGCTCCCGAACATCGTACCCCAAGGTCTTGGCCTTTCGCCGCTTTCCCTGGCTGACGGGTGCACCCGTCGGCGTCTGATCGCGCGTTGCGGACATGCGGTGGAGGGTGGCCCCCGCGCCGCCCTTCGCGGGGGGGAGCGTATCGGCGTGACTCTCCCGCTCGATGAAGTCGACCACCTCGGTCATCACGGCAAGCCCTCTCTCCTCGCCCAGCACCTCCGCTGCGGCCCGCCGAAACGCGCCGACGACGAAGTGGCGCAGTGAGGGACCGCCCCGAGGCACCTCGAGGACGCCGGCGTTCCGAAGCGCCGTATCCATGACGACCACCCGCTCGCGAACCGTGGTCGACCTCGACATCAAGTCGAGCATGAGGGTGGTGCCAGGATCCTGCGCCATGCCCCCAGCATAGCGCGTGGCGAGCCGGCGGGAAGTGCGCCCCCGTGTCCTGTGCCGATCGAAGGAGGGTGACCCGAGCTCGAAGCGCAGCCCGTCACGACGTCGCGCCGTCCGGCGAGGTCGAGCCCCTCGGTGACCTGCTCCGCCGTAGGGGTTGTGGACGCAGATGAGGGCCAAGGGCCTCAACCAGCGGCGAAGGAGACCTCGAGGCGCTTGATGCGGCCCCCCTCGACGGTGCACACGTCGATGCCCTTCATCGGGCCGGGGAAGGCGGGCGACCGACAGGTCCACTCGCTGCGCACCACGTCGCCGTCGACGTCGACCCGGTCGACCTCCAGGGTCATCTCCGGTGGGGCGTCCTTCCAGCTTTTCTGCACGCATGCCTTGATGGCGTCGAGCCCTTCGTGTGTGTGGCGCTCCCCGGTGGGGGCGCCGCTGAAGGGCTCGATGTAGACGGCGTCCTCACGGAAGAGCGAGAAGAGCGTCTCGGCCCCGTCGGGGCCGGCCTGCATGGCCTTGAAGTATCGGTCGACGACGTCGGTGGCGTTCATGGCGCCGACCCTATCTAGACCCCGGCTGCCTCACCATCCATCCTTGGATGGATGCAGCTCGACGACGAGGCCCTCCAACGCTTGCGGGCCGCGCTCGCGGCCGTGCACGCGACGCGGGGCCGGGAGGTCCCGCGCGGGGCCCTCGCTCGGCTCGGCGCGGCCTTGCCTGAAGGGGTCGGGATGACGATCGACTTCTCGTGCGTCGACGTCCTCGGCCATCCGCTCGTCGTCCTCCGGCCCCAGGCGACCGAGCCGGACCCGGGTCTCGCCTCGCTGACGCCCCGTGAGCGGGAGGTCGCGGGTCTGGTCGCGACCGGCCTCCGGAACAAAGACATCGCCCTGGCGCTCGGCATCACGGTGGCCACGGTGAAGGACCACGTACACCGCATTCTCACCAAGACCGGCCTCGACAGTCGCACCGGCGTGGTCGCCCTGTTCCGCTGACGCGCGGTTGCCGCAGGGGCAAGGCCAACGGGAGCGTGGTGGCTCCTGGCCATGGCCTCGTTCGTCAGTCGCAGGGGGTGGGGCTCGCCGCGGTGTCTTCGGCCACGTTGTCGGCGACGCTCTCCTCGCTGAGCACGATGCGATCGATGAGGTGGAAGTCCGCGCGGGCCGACATCTCGAACGTGACGACGCCCGGCGCGTCGACTTCGATGAAGATGTCGTGGGCATCGTTGTCGCTAGTGCGGGTCGACCAGCGCCAGTCGTTGGCCCCCGAGGAGTAGATCTTCATCCAGCCGTCGCTGGACGATCCGTTGGGACACCCCGCGCTGGTGACGTCGGGGTCTTGCTCGACCATTTGCATCAGGTTCGCGTCTTCGCAAGTGGGCCGGGGGAAGCGACGAGACTCGTTGCCGGGATTGCGCATCCCGTAGTAGCCGGTGGCCGGAAGCGTGGGCCAGCGCAGCCAGGTGTCGTTGTGCTCGGTGGTGTTGGTGCCCATCCCGATGCGATTGCGCCAGCGCCAGCGATAGCGTCCGGCGACGGGGACGTAGACGTCGACGGAGATCGTCCCTTGGCCGGGGTTGTTGTTCTGGCTGTTGCCCGTCCAGACGATGTAGCCGGCGCCCGTGAAGCCGGCCTCGGCGCTCGCCGTCTGCCAATCGGCGGAGAGCGGGAGGTCCTCGGCCTCGATGACCATGACCCCGTTGTCGACCTGGTAGTCGCAGACGATGGGCGCGCTGCCCCCACTGCCCCCGTTCCCGGTGTCGCCCCCGCTGCCGGTCTGGCCGCCGGTCGACGTCGTCGCATCGCCGCCGACGCCTTGGCTGGAGCTGCTGCTGGTCCCGGCGCCGCCCGCCCCGCTGGTGGTCGAGCTGCCGGTCGCTTCGTCGTCACTGCCACAGGCCACCAGCCCCGCGAGGCCGATCAGCGCTCCCCATGTCATCCGCTGCATGCACCCAGTAGACCGGACTGGCGCCCGTAGCTCAAGCACGACACCGGCCAGAAACGATTCCGCGTCATCCTTCGCGGCTTCGGGGGCGACGTGAGGGCGCCGGCCGGACCTGCTCCAGAGCGTGCTGGCCCGGCGATGGGTCCAACGCATAGACTGATGGCATCGAATGTCGCGGGACGCGTACTACCGCACGATCGTCGAGAACTTCCCGAATGGGATGGTGGCGCTATTCGATCGCGAGCTCCGGTACGCGTTACGTCTATGCGTCGGGCGCGGTCCGCCGCGACGAGACCGGCGCGCCGAACCAGCTGGTGGGCGTCAATCTCGATGTGACCGAGGTCGTCCAGGCGCGGGCGCAGCTCGAGACCACGGAGGCCCGTTACCAGCGGATCTTCGACCAGAGCCTCGACGGTCTCGTCGTCATCGACGACGACGGGCTCGTGCGCGACTGCAACCGTGCCGCGGAGGCCCTCTTCGGCCGCGCCGCGTCGGCGTTGAAGGGCGACGACGTCTGGGCCCTCGTGGCGGCGGCCGACGACACACCCTCGCTCGGGCCGCGTCTGGCCGTCGAGGGCAAGCTCGGCGGCCCCGTGATCGTTCGCCGTCCCGACGGCACCACGCGGCACGCCGAGCTCCTCGCCGTGCGTGATCCCGAGGCGGGCCAACATGCCCTGAGCATGCGCGACGTCACCGAGCAGCGAGAGCTCGAGGCGGAGCGGGCGCGGCTCGATGCCCGGCTGCGGCAGTCCCAACGCCTGGAGTCGCTCGGTCAGCTCACCGGCGGGGTCGCCCACGACCTCAACAACCTGCTCCAGGTGCTGCTGAGCCAGACGGAGGAGGCCCTCGAAACCAAGCGCGCCGAGGCTCGCGATGTCGCGCTCCGCGAGGCCCTCGAGGCGATCGCGGTCGCGCAGGGGCTCGTAGCGCAGCTGCTCGACTTCGCGCGTCGCGACAAGGTGAGGGCAGCGCCCTTGAAACTAGGCGATGCGATCGCTCGCTGCCTTTCCCTCATACGCCCGCTCGTCGAGCCGAAGGTCACGCTCGACTACGAGGCCGCTGGGGAGGAGATGGTCATCCTCGCCGATGCCGTCGCTGTCGAGCAAGTGTTGATGAACCTCTGCGTCAACGCGCGCGACGCGATGCCATTCGGCGGTACGGTCACGCTGCGTACCCGGTCGTCGAAGGACGACGACGGCACCTGGGCGGAGTTGGTCGTGAGCGATACCGGGGTTGGGATCGCCCCGGAGGCCATGGACCGTATCTTCGACCCCTTCTTCACCACCAAGGAGGTCGGACGGGGCACCGGCCTGGGGCTGGCCACCGTCTACGGCATCGTGAAGCGCCACGGAGGGACCATCGTCGTCGATAGCGAGGTCGGGAGCGGAACCACCTTCACCGTACGTTGGCCGCTGAGCCAACGCCCTCGAGTTGCCCCCCTCAGCTCGGACTCGCGCCGCGGGCTCCTGATCCTCGCCGACGATGATGCGCTCGTGCGCAACTCACTCGGCCGCTACCTCGAGCAGGCCGGCTTCGAGGTGGTGGCGGTGGTCAATGGCCGGGAGGCGCTCGAGGCGTTGGATGACCACGGCTCTCGTGTCTCCATGATCGTCCTCGACATTCGCATGCCGGTGATGGACGGCGTGACCGCCTACCGCTCTTTTTGCGACGCGTGGCCACGGCTTCCGGTCCTCTTCATCTCCGGGTACCACGAACAGGAGATGAGCGAGCTCCTCGACGAGAGGATCCCCGTGCGCCTGCTCGAGAAGCCATTTCGGCGCGATGTGCTGCTCGAGACGATTGAGGACGCCCTCACCATGGCCAACGCCGGTGAGGACTGACGTGTCGACCGCGCCTCGGTCAAAGACCGTCGGGGGCGGGGCAGGACGAAAAGTCCGCAGTCTTCGCCGACAGGGTGGCCTCGGAGCCCATCTTGATGGGCGAATCGGGGAGTCGAATGGGCGCAAACCCTTCCGCGACGTCGCCGCGATATGCAACATGAATCGTCACTTCGGGATCTAAGGTTCCGACCCGCCAGCCCTTGCCTTCGAGCTGAACGTAGAGGGGCACCGGCCCCGAGCAGGCGTGAACGGAGACGGGCTTGCCGGGACCGAGTGGGCCGCGTCCGCTACCGAAACCCATGCCGCCCGGGGTGCGCTCCACCAGTCGGGCGGCGGGAACCCAGCCGCGAACGTCGTAGCCCGACCCGCGGATGAACACCTCGCGGCGGCCGCTGCGCTCAGCGCCGACGCGCACCAGGGAGCCGATCTCGGTGTCGATCTGCAACGCCGGCTCGGAACCGTCGGCGGAGGCGAACAGTGCAACCGCCTCGGAACCGCGGTCGAAGGTCAGCTCCTCGTCGAACCCCGCGGGAACCGGAGGGGCCTTCTCTCTGGGTCGTTCGAGGCGCACGGTGTCGCAGGACGCGGACGCCGTGACGACGGTCTCACGAAAGAGCCGCCCGAGCGCGAAGGTGAGGGAGACCCCGTCGTCGACAACTCCACCCCAGGTGAGGCTGCTCCCCGGATGCACGGTGACCACGGGACCGAAGGCCGTCGGAGCTCGTCGGTAGAGGCTGAGGCTCTTGGCCTCTGCATCCGTCTCGATGCGAACGCCACGGGCGTGGAAGTCCACGGCCACCCGCTCGGCGCGTCCGTCCTGCAGGCGCACCTCGTAGGCGCCGACGATGTTGGACTTGAACCAGCCCCAGGGTTTCGCGGGGCCGTCCGCGACCATGAGCGCCACGCGGTCCCCGAGTCGTTGGCCCTGCACCCCACAGCTCGACGGCGGCGCGGGGGTGGGCGCCGGTGGAAGCGCGGTCGTAGCCTGCACGGGCTCCGGCGACAGCGAGACCTCCACGGGCTGCTTCGACGTCGGGGGCGAGCACCCCACGGTCCCGACGACGCTCCACAGGGCGATGCGTTTCCTCATGACGCCATGCGTCTTAGCACCTTCGTCGCGTCGGGAGACGCAGGCGCACCGGGGGGCGGACGAGCTCAGCCGATGAGCTCGGACACGGTACCGGTGACCTCGCCGAGCTCCTGGTTTACCCCCACCGCCTGCATGGCGGTGTTGATGCACTGGACGGGGTGGGCACGATTGGTGCGAACGTGCTTGCCGCCGCTCTGGTTGAGGCCGCCCGCTTTGCCTGCGACGAGCACGGCCATGTTCTCCGAGGAGTGGGCGCTGCCCTGGTTGCTCTGCTCGGGGTCGAAGCCCCAGCCGCCCTCGAACAGCAGGACCATAGCCGTGTGATCGAGCAGGTTGCTGCCGTCGAGCTCTTCGGTGTCGCGGAGCTTCTGGGCCAGTCGTCCCCAGTGCTTGACGTGCCAGGCGATCCCATCGGCCACGGCGTTGGCGCCGGTGTCGCCGCCGCCCACGCTGTAGTGGCCGAGCTCGTGCAGATCACTCGGGTAGCCATAGACCGGGTTCATGTTCAGGAAGCACTGGGCGTAGCTGAACATGAGCGAGGCCGAGCGCGACAGATCGCAGGCGAAGGCCATGTGAATGAGATCGACCATGATCTCGGCCCGCCGCTCCTCGTCGCTCCAGGCGCCGTTGCTGGCGTAGCCACCGGTGTCA
>JGI12048J13642_10887876_pt1 | contig 10449 bp, 8 predicted proteins | sample ElkSlonscriptome_16_FD_13642 | JGI IMG/M metagenome (IMG submission 13642)
AAAAACCAGCATTAATCAAGCTGATATCAAAGCCATCGGCCGAAAACACATCACAAAAAATCACATCTGTTGCACTTGCAGGTGCCGATTGCAGGTATTCCTGAGCATCGCTAAGGGTAACGGGTATCTGCTCGTTTGAGGGAAAGCTGAAGAATTTCCGCGCCACCTTAACCACCCGGGCACGCAATTCGACTACCGCAATTTCTTTCAGTCCTGAGTGAATCCACAGGCAATGAGCTAATGACCCACCACCGAGGCCAAGCAAAGTGGCATGCTGAAAGGGCTCAAACAAGGTGGCCAGCATCATGGCCCGGCTGTATTCATGCACCAGGTGGGTAGGGTCAACGAGCAACTGACAACTCTGCTCATCGTCGTTGCCAAAGGCGAGAATACGCTTTTGGCCCTTATCTAACACCATGATCGGGCCAAATTCGTCGTAGGTTCGGAAAATCTCCTTACCGAGCAAGGGAGAATGCCCTATACCCCGCTTCACTCAGCAGCCCACAAGGCTATCTCGGCCCGCAGGGCCATCATGCAACACCGGGGGGATACTGGCCAAACAGGGCGCCCACTCATATTAATCGCACATTGATCACGTGATCGACTTCGTTAATATCAGCCAGAATTTCACTGGAAACAGGACCTTCCACATCAAGGATATTGTAAGCCAGCTCATCACGGCTCTTGTTCAACATATCGATAACGTTCACCTGCTGGTTTGCCAGCACTGACAATACATTCCCCAGCACGCCAGCAACATTTTCATTACTAAAAGTCAGCCGGGCGGCACCGGCAGTGCGCTCCATACTGGCGAGAGGAAAGTTGACGGAGTTTTTGATATTGCCGTTCTCAAGAAAATCCCGCAATTGCTCAGCAGCCATCACCGCGCAGTTCTCTTCTGCTTCTTCGGTACTGGCACCAATATGAGGGGTGAGAAACACATCGTCTCTGCCGATCAGCTCGGGCACCGGAAAATCAGAAGCATAGGCCTCCATTTGGCCAGAATCCAATGCGGCAATCGCCGCCGCGGTATCCACCACTTCTTCACGGGCAAAATTGAGCAGGCGTAAGCCAGGTTTGGCGGCTTTCAAAGCGTCTGAGTTGATCAGGTGATGGGTCACGTCCAATGCTGGCACATGAATTGAGACAAAGTCTGAGCGGGCCAACAGAGAGGGCAGGTTTTCCATTTTGCCCACCTCACTGGACAGACGCCATGCCGCTTCAACAGAAATGGCAGGATCAAAACCGATCACCTTCATGCCCATCGCCACGGCCATATTGGCCACCATCGAACCGATCGCTCCAAGTCCAACTACGCCAAGGGTTTTGCCAGCAATTTCACTACCTTTAAATTGCTTTTTCTGTTTCTCAACCAGCGCAGCCATGGCACTGGCATCCATGCTCTTGTCGAGGCCCTGAGAGAATTGATTGCCTTGACTAATACCTCGGGAAGTCAATAGCAAACCTGCCAGTACCAGTTCCTTTACCGCATTAGCATTGGCACCGGGTGTATTGAAAACAACGATACCCACTTTACTGCAACGATCCACCGGCACATTGTTAACACCGGCTCCCGCTCTGGCAATGGCCTTCAGCCCTTGTGGAAATTCTTCATCATGAAGTTTCTGACTACGCAGTAGAAACGCATCGGGATGGGTAATCTCGCTGGCCACCTCGTAAAGCTCCCGTGGAAATTTATCCAGGCCTTTGACGGCAATGGCATTATAAGTACGGACTTTATAGTTCTGCTGAGCGCCAGCTGAACCGGGTTGATTGCTTGACACATTGAACTCCTGAAAAATTTTTATATTTGACTATCCAGCGCTGCCCTGCCGACGGCATTACTCAATCAACATGGCTCTTTGTTCAAGAAAGGCCAACCTGAGCCATTAGCCTGTGGACCTGAAGCAAGCCAGTGCTGATCATTATTTGACTTGCTGATAAGCCCAGTCGAGCCATGGCATCAGAGCTTGCAAATCAGTAGCTTCTACCGTGCCACCAGCCCAGATACGGATACCTGCTGGCGCATCCCGGTAAGCTCCAATATCGTAAGCAACTCCTTCATCGGCCAGCAGTTTCACCAGTTTCTTAACCGCATCGGCAGGCAGATCGAGCGTCAGACAAACGCTGGTGTTGGAGCGGGTGGTGGGATCGGCGGCCAAAAAATGAATCCAATCCTTAGCGGCTACAAATTCTTCAATCACTTGCAGATTGGCAAGAGATTTATTGACGCCGGCTCCATAGCCTCCTAATGATTCAATCCACTGCAAAGCGTCGAGGTAATCGGCAACGCAAAGCATTGACGGGGTATTAATAGTCGCCCCTTCAAACACATCGGCCATCAATTTGCCTTTCTTAGTCATGCGGAAAATTTTCGGTAGTGGCCAGGGGGGTGTATAGGATTCTAGTCTGGCCACGGCACGGGGGCTTAAAATAAGCATACCGTGAGCGCCTTCGCCACCCAGTACCTTTTGCCAACTATAGGTAATCACATCCAGCTTTTGCCAGGGCATATCCATGGCGAACACCGCTGAGGTCGCGTCGCAAATCGTCAGACCTTCCCGCTCATCACTGATCCACTCGCCATTAGGCACTTTAACTCCAGAGGTTGTGCCGTTCCAGGTGAATACCACGTCATGCTCTGGCTTGGCTGCATGCAGATCAGGGAGCTGGCCATAATCCGCTTCATGCAAGTGGACATTATCCAGTTTAAGTTGCTTAACAATATCAGTGACCCAACCACTGCCAAAGGATTCCCAGGCGAACACATCCAACGGACGTGCTCCCAGCAGTGACCACATGGCCATTTCCATCGCACCCGTGTCCGAAGCAGGCACCACTCCTACCAGATAACCTTCTGGTAAACCGAGAATGCGGGCAGTTTCGGAACAGGCCTTGCTTAATGCTTGTTTACCCAGAGAAGATCGGTGGGAACGACCCAGGGTAGAAGTATCCAGATTGTCTAGTGAATAGCCCGGCCGCTTACTGCAAGGTCCGGAAGAAAAGTGAGGGTTGGCTGGTTTTAGCGCAGGTTGTGAGGACATAGCGATTGTGGTTCCAATACTCGATGGTGTTGACTTAAAGGTTACGCCCGTTGTTGATACACCCGGTAGAAATCTGTACAACGCAAACGAATCAGTTTCCTGTTCAGAGCGGGATTGATAGGCAGGTAGAGGGTTCAACCCGTGCTGTTCTGATGAACAGGATATAACGCTGCTGAACGCCGCCCGCAAGCATCCAGCAATATTATCCTTTAGTCAATAGTTGTGTGGATCCAGTTGCCACATCAGCTTGCGAATAATAGCAAAAATTTTTATGAATGGGCGTAGCCAAGCCGTTCGCTTACCTAAAGAATACCGTTTTAACTGTGCTGAAGTGTTGGTCAGAAAACAAGGTAATGAGGTCATCATCTCACCCAAGAAAATCACATGGGACGACTTTTTCGATTTGCCATCGGCATTCGATGATGATTTCCTGCAAGACCGGGAAGACAGTGCTGCAACAGTGCTGCATATAGCCGTTTGCATTAGCTCAATATAGTGAATACCAGGTAGCCCTGGCTTTCCCATGACGCTGGATGCGTCCCTCGCTAACCAACTCGCGCAATCTGACTTTCAGCGTATTCTGATTGCCACCGGTAAACGCTACCATTTGAGCAATAGTTAACCGCTCGTGTTCCTTCAGCAAATCCAGTATTCGAACCGAGAGCAACGGCAACGAAGTGTCGCTGGCGTTTTTTTCGTGCTCTACTTTCTTAGCAAGATTGGCCTTTTGTTTTTTCAAACAACGCAGAAAAAATTCCAACCAAGGCTGCCAATCCGGTTCATCACTACTCAGCGTGGTTTGCGTGCGTCGTAGTGCTTTGTAGTAGAGATCCTTGTTTTCTTCAACAATACTCTCCAGCGAGGCATAAGGAACATATTCGTAACCAGCGCGCAACAGTAGTAATGTGGTCAAAATACGGGAGAGCCTGCCATTACCATCCTGAAACGGATGGATGGCCAAAAAAACCACATTAAAAACAGCAATGACTAACAGCGAATGCATGCTCGATTCAGTAATGGCCTTCTCTGCCCAAGCCACCAAAGCTTGCATTTTCATTGGTGTATCAAATGGCGTTGCCGTGGCAAACACCACACCTAATTCACGTCCATCTGCGTCTTTCGCTACAACATGATTAGGGTTTATTTTGTAAGCACCACGATGCCTCTCATCTTTGCTACTATGACGAAGCAGAATCTGATGTAACTGGCGGATATGATTTTCGCTCAGGCTCAGGTCCTCATAAGCCTGATACACAAGATCCATTGCTTCGGCATAGCCAGCGACTTCCTGCTCATCGCGGGTTTTGAATGATGTTGAGCTAAGATTGGAAAGCAGGGTTTCTACTTGAACATTGGAGAGCTTTGCCCCTTCAATGCGGGTAGAAGAGCCCACACTTTCAATCGTTGCTATCTTACGCAACTGCTGCAACCGTTCTGGCGAGAGTGTTCTTAATGCCTGCCATTGGCCTTTGAACTCATCGATTTCAGCGATCAGTTGCAGCATACTTTGTCCAACAATGATTTCTGGCTCTTTCATTCTTGGCTTTGTTCCTTGTTTTGCTCCTGATTGATATATAGTGGACGATACCCGATTTTCATACCTGATTATACCCGATAATATCTGCTAATCAGATTTCGCCTTGCCAGAAATTCCTCACTTATCCACGCAATGGACAGTCACCGTCAATTCCGCTGCCAGACAATCTGGCACAGAGCAATATTGACCGACACATGGAAGATCAGGCGGCTGTACTAAGGGGTTAAAAGTATTGGAGACTAAGGGAATAAAAAAGCTAAAAGGGAACTCGGGTATAGCAGGGTTAAAGGAGTTAACAGGGTTGAAGCAGTCAGAAAATCACCGCTTCCGGGCCACCAGAAAAAACAACGGGAAGCGTCTTTTCTCCCCAGACGCAATGGTTTTACTAATGGTGTAATAATCCTGCACTGAAACCACATCGAAGCCCGCTGCTCTTAGGTCATTGGCCAAGCCCTCGATAGCAAAACCGTTATGTCCATCAAACTCACTATTGTGGCTATGAAACAAGCCATTATCCGGGTACAAATCAGCAATCATCAATGCTCCCCGGCTTTCAAGTAACTCAGCGGCACCTGCAAAGAAGCGGGCGGTATCCGCAATATGATGCAGCGTCATCAAAGTTACAATGGCGGAATAAGAGTCGTTCAACTCGTTGATATCAGCATCAATCAACTGGGTGTGAATATGACTAAGACCTGCCTTTGCTATTTTCTGCCCAGCCATCTGCAGCATGGCGGGTGAGGTATCAGCGATGGTGATTTGCTCAAAATAATCACTCAGACACACACTCAACAGTCCGGTGCCACCACCAAAGTCCAGCAGATGGCGGCGACTGTCAAGCAACACCTGGCTGCAGCATTCGGCTGTGGCCATCGCTCTGTCCACTTTCATGGGATCTTGATCCCAACTGCCCGCGACGGCATCGAAATAATTGGTCATGATGTTAACCCTCATATCCGTTTGTTTGTAGGCACCAGTCAACACTAAGTACCAACTGATAAGCAGATACCCATCAATTAAGTAGGCACCTCTTAACGAAACCATTTGCCTGGGCAGACATTTATTCCGCGCTTAGCTAGTGCTCATCCAGAAACGCCAGTTTTTTATGGGCACTAACGCAGTACAAGGAAGTACTGCTAAAATCGATCGCCTAAGCGATTGATTTTTTGAGCAAAGTAAAATCGACATTTTACTTTGCGACTCCGCGAAACGGCATGGAAGCCGTTTCAGGATGAAAACTAGCTATATATACTTACCGAGAACACCATACTAACTCATCTAACGGCATCCGTAGAGCCCTTTGTCTTTCTTACAGTGGTGATCTCACCACTTGTTAAAAGCGTAGGGAGTGACTGTCTATCAATACGATAAATGCCGTGAATATAGAAACTGAAGCCGACTCCTGCAGCCAAGGCTGGCAAACCCTTAACAAATGGTTTGAGTCAAAGCGTTGGCAAATGACGGACTTTCAAAACCGTGCTGCCAGCGCCTATTTAGCCGGGCGATCCGGCCTTATTCACGCGCCCACTGGCAGCGGCAAAACGCTGGCCGCTATTTCAGGTCCATTGATCGAGGCTATGCAACTGGCAGTCTCTCCACAACGGTCAGACTCTCCAAAACGGTCAGACTCTACACAATGGTCATCCCCACCGACAGCATCACCGGCTATTACTGGCCAGTCAGCGCCTGACAATGCCGCCACTAAGCAGTCATCTCCTGCTAACCGACTTACCAAACAAACCGCGGTGGGACAAGGAAAGAAAAAGTTCTTGCAGGCTCAGCACAAGGCCCCACCGATACGGATTATCTGGATCACTCCACTGCGAGCATTAGCACAGGACACCTATCAGAATTTAGCCACAGTGCTGAGTGATTTATTGCCTCAGTGGACCATCATGCTACGCACTGGCGACAGCAGTTCGGCTCAACGCAACAGCATGCGCAAGAAACTACCCAGTTTACTGGTTACCACGCCAGAAAGTTTGTCTTTATTACTGAGCTACGAGAGCATCCATGACCAGCTTAAAAGTCTGACTACCGTCATTGTCGATGAATGGCATGAGCTACTGGGTTCAAAGCGAGGGGTATTACTGCAACTCAGTCTGGCGCGATTGAGAACACTCGCTCAGCCGCGGATATGGGGGCTATCAGCAACCATTGGCAATTTACCGCAAGCACTAGAGGTNTTACTCGCCGATCAAGCCAATCAAGGCCAACTGATTCATGCAGCAGAAACCAAGGCCATTACAATAGAAACCCTGCTACCGCGCTCAATAGAACGCTTTCCCTGGTCAGGACATCTGGGTTTGTCCCAGCTCCCACAAGTCATTGATGCCATTGAGCGGGCTGGTTCAACCCTGATATTTACCAATACCCGGAGTCAGGCCGAACTCTGGTATGAAGCGATTATCAAACAACGCATGGATTGGCTGACTCAAACGGCCATCCATCATGGCTCGCTGGACCGCAATTTACGTCGCAAAGTGGAAGCTGGCCTCCGCGAGGGGCTACTGAAATGTGTGGTTTGCACCTCTAGCTTAGACCTCGGCGTTGATTTCAGCCCGGTCGAGCAATGCATCCAGATTGGCAGCCCCAAAGGGGTAGCCCGGTTGGCCCAGCGGGCCGGACGCTCAGGCCATCGACCGGGAGCAGCCAGCAAAATTCTATGCGTTCCCACCCATGCTTTTGAACTGCTGGAAGTGGCTGCGGCCCGGTCGGCTTTAGTCAACCAGCGCATTGAAGACAGAGCTCCACCCACCCAGTGCCTTGACGTATTGGTCCAACATTTGACTACCCTGGCTCTCGGCCCCGGATTCCGACCCGAGCAGGTGCTGCCTGAAGTACGCAGTACTCATGCCTACCGCGAGCTGTCAGACGGGGCATGGCAGTGGGCGCTCGACTTTATTCACCGCGGTGGTCAAGCCTTACAGTATTACAGTGAGTTCAAGAAGGTAGTCATAATCGACAATGTCTGGCGCGTCAGTAGTCGTCGTATCGGCCAACGCCACCGCATGGCGATTGGTACAATTACCAGTGATTCTATGATGCGAGTGAGTTTTCAGCGCGGCGGCTCCTTAGGCACTATTGAGGAATCCTTTATCAGCCGTCTGCAGCCCGGGGATGCCTTTTTGTTCAATGGCCGCGTTCTGGAATTGTTACGAGTGAAGGATATGACCGCTATGGTGAAACTCAACGCCAAAGCCAAGCGCATCGTGCCCCGCTGGAGTGGCGGCAAAATGCCCCTGTCCACCCAATTAGCGGATGCCCTGCGAGAGCAGTTCTCTCTGGTCCTACCACTGCTTGAGCTAGCGCCAATAACTCCAGCATCTGAACTTGCTTCGGCGCTGGACACAACAAGTGAATCATCACAAGCCAAAACAAAAAGAAAAACAAAAACAGAGAATAGTGATATCAGAGCGAAACGTAGGTTCCAGCCGGTCCCAGCAACAGACGGGAGCAGCGAAGAAATAAAAAAACTACTGCCGCTGCTTCAATTACAACATAGCTGGTCTGGTTTACCCACGAAGCAGCAATTACTGGTGGAACAGATTAAAACCAAAGAGGGTTATCACTGCTTTATGTATCCAATGGCGGGTCGTCTGGTCCATGAAGGCCTGGCGGCATTGGTGGGTTACCGGCTGGCACAACAACAGGCTATGACCTTGACCATGACGGTAAACGACTATGGCATCGAGTTCTTTTCAAGGGCTGATTTTCGATTGGATAAAACCCTGCTAAAGGAACTTTTAAAGCATGACAATTTACACAGGGATTTACTAGCCAGCATCAATCAAAGCGAGTTCGCCAAAAGACAGTTCAGAGAAAACGCCCGTATCGCCGGTTTGATTTTCACCGGCTATCCCGGTGCGCCAAAATCACTGCGTAACCTGCAAATGTCATCCGGCGTCCTCTATGAAGTGCTGGCCCAATACGATAAAGACAATCAGTTAATCCAGCAGGCGTTGGCTGAAGTGTTGCAACAACATATGGACTATCGCCGTCTCTCCGCAACACTGACTGCCATGACAGCTGTAACTCCATGCCTGACCTCTCCACCCCAGTTGACACCCCTGAGTTTCCCACTTTGGGCGCAACGGATCAGGGAACAAGTGGTATCCACGGAAAAATGGCAGCAACGAATCAACCGCATGGTGAATATACTGGAAACCAAAGCGGACAAATCACCTTGAGCGATGACCGCAGCCATACAGTACCTGCTACCTATCACCTGCTACCCATATGTCAGCAGAGGTTGCTATGGCCGGATTAGATATAGCCCTGGCCGGTGAGCAATTCGTACTGTTACCGGAGCGGGCGGTATATTGGCCTCGGCAACATCTGCTTATGTTGGCCGACGTTCACTTTGGCAAAGATACTCACCTGCAACGATCAGGCATCTCAGTCCCCGCCATAGCGGATCAGCAGGATATGCTCAGGCTTTGCAGACTACTTGAACAGACTCAAGCCAAAACCCTGGTGATCCTGGGTGACTTGTTTCATGCCAAACCTTCCGGTCAGGAAGCAGCAATAAAACTCTGGCAACCGCTTTGCGAGCAGTTTCCTGCCACCGATATCGTGGCAGTAAAAGGCAATCATGATAAACAGGGCGCGATCCAGCAACTGCCTTTGCAATGGATAGATGAATTACAAATTGGCACCATTCGATTCAGCCACGAACCTCCTGCAAGCAAACCAGCTAGCTACTACACCTTCTGCGGCCACCTGCACCCCTGTTACCGCTTGCAACGCGGCCGCAAAGAACGGGTGCGACTGCCGGTTTATTGGATCAAACCACATTATTGCGTGTTACCTGCGTTTGGATTGTTAACCGGAGGCATGAACATAGAGCCAAAACCAGAAGACCGCTTGGCTCTGATTACTCCTGAGGGCGTATTCCCTGGTTACGGATGACATCAGCGTCCCATCCAATGTTCATCATTGGGCGTTCACTGGACGTTAGTCTCTGAGACAAAATAGGTTTCTAAGAACTGATTAATCCACTGCCAGTATTCTGGAAAGTTAGAAATATCATTATGACTGGCACTGGATATAGTCTCCACTTGATGGGGACCGGCCCAGGCCTCCATCAATCGGCGACCATGCTCAGGGGGAACCACCCGGTCCTGACCAGCCAAAATAGCAAGCGCTGGGTGTTTGATTTCCGCTGCCCGGTCTACCGATTCAAACCGGTGTTTGAGCAGCCAGTTCACTGGCATCCACGCATAATGCCGTTTGGCTACCGCTGTCAGGCTGTCAAAGGGTGTAATAAGCACGACACCTCCAACCTTGCGCTGACTGGCCACCCAAGTTGCTACACCTGACCCTAAACTACGACCCATTAACACGATGTGATCGGGATCAACGCCCTTGGCATCCACCATAAAATCAAACAGCGCCAGAGCATCCTCGTAAAGAACCTGTTCACCGGGCTTACCCGCACTGTCGCCGTAACCCCGGTAATTCATTAGCAGGAAGGAACGAGTGGAGAGGTTTTCGAAGCCCCATACATTCCAGGATACCTCTTCGCCGTTACCACCGTAGTAGATGATCAAGGGTTGCTGGTCACTTGGCTTGTCCAACTGCAGCCAACCCTGCAAGGTAATAACATCTTCGGTCTTGCTGTCGATCACCGGAAACTCGAAGGCTATGGGTGCGAGTTGCTCACGGGCGCGAGGGTCCACCGGCTGGGGGTGAAAAATGAGTGTTTCCTGCAACATTCCCAACATCAGTACAGCACCTGTAAATCCAATGGTTAAAGTGGCTAAAAAAGATATCATTCGAGGCATGATCCGCATGGCTTAACTAGTTTTCATCCTGAAACGGCTTCCATGCCGTTTCGCGGAGTCGCAAAGTAAAATGTCGATTTTA
>JGI12048J13642_10678825_pt1 | contig 10441 bp, 9 predicted proteins | sample ElkSlonscriptome_16_FD_13642 | JGI IMG/M metagenome (IMG submission 13642)
TTCGACTCCTGACGTGCGAGCCCGACCGCTTCCGGCTTCTGTGGGTGTGGACCGGGCCCGCCTCGCGCCCGGCGGCTCGACCCGCCCTGCGGACCCGCGCCCGCGTGGAGGCCGAGGCCCGGGTGAGGCAGTTGGACACCGCCGGGGACGGGCGGGAGACCTGGGTGGTGGCGCTCGACCCCGCCGACGAACCGGCGCCCCCGGGGCGCGCTCGTCACGGGCTCCGGGAATCGGTGCGCTGGATGGGCCGCCGGCTGGATCCCCGGTCGGCTCGGGCCGTCAGTCGCTGGTACCGGATGGTGCTGGCGGAGCGGAAGGCCCGCCGGGGCCTGCGTCCACCGGCCGCCTGAAGAGGCGGCTGTGCCACCCTTCGTCGATGTCCCGAGCGTACTCCGTGAAGCCACGCCCGGCGACCACCTTCCCCAGAGACGCGAGGTCGTCGTGCTGAAGGCCGGAGACCACCAGCGCGCCGCCGGGCGCCACGCCCCCGAGAAGGTGCTCCATGAGTCCCCGGAGCTTCGTCCATTCCACGTTGGCCAGGACCAGGTCGTGGGGTCCGAGCTGCTGCAAGAGGGTGGCGTCCGCCCATGCCTCCACGACGCGCGCACGCTCCGCCACCGCGTTGGCGGCCAGGTTCTCCCGGAGCGCCTCGCAGGCGAGCTCGTCCCCCTCCACCAGGGTGGCGGAGACGGCCCCCAGGAGGAGGGCGGCGATGGAGAGGATCCCCGACCCGGCGCCGAGATCCAGGACCGTGGCCCCGTCGGGCTCGGCGGTGTCGAGGAGCCGAAGGGCGCCCCGGGTGGTGCCGTGCTCCGCCGTCCCAAAGGCCATCCCGGGGTCCACCACCACCACCTGCTCCCTGGGACCGGCCTCCACCGGAACCCACGAGGGCGTCACCACCAGTCGCGGCGTGATGCGCCGGGTCCGGAGGCCTCGTTTCCAGGTGGTGGCCCAGTCTTCGTGCCGCTGCCATCGATGGTCCAGCGACAGGGGCTCCCCATCCACCCACGCCTCGAGATGGCGTCGGGCCCCGGCCAGGAAGTCCTCGAGCTCCTCCGGCTCGGGAAGGTGGGTCAGGAAGGCGCCTTCGCGCTCTTCCACCGCCCGCCCGCCCAGAGCCAGGAGGCCCTCGGCGAGCCGAGGGTCGGGCTCCGATGCGCCGGGGCTCCCGACGCGCAGCTCCAACCAACGCCGGGTCCGGCTCATCCCCCGGTGAAGACCTCCTTCACCTTGGACCAGAATCCCTTCCGCGGCTTGCGGTCGATGGAGTCCGGCGCAGGCTCGCCGAGCTCGCGGAGCTCCTCCAGGAGCCGGACCTCGTCGTCGGTGAGCTTCTGGGGCGTCCAGACGACGACCCGGACCAGGAGGTGCCCTCGGCCCTGGCCGTGGAGCTCCGGAAGGCCCAGGCCCCGGAGACGCAACGTCTCCCCGCTCTGGATCCCCGCAGGGATCTCCATCCGGGCGGGGCCTCCGTCCACGGTGGGTACGTCCACCTCGTCCCCCAGGGTGGCCTGGACGAAGGTGATGGGGAGCTCGTAGCGCAGATCCGCTCCGTCGCGCTGGAAGCGCGGGTCGGGCTCCACCTCCAGGAGGACCACGATGTCGCCGCGGCTCCCGCCTCTCGGGCCGGCGTTCCCCTGCCCCCGGAGGGTGAGGAAGTTCTCGGAGGAGACGCCGGGCGGCACCTCCACCTCGATGTCCCGCTCGTTCCGGACCCGACCCTCGCCGCTGCACTCGGTGCACGGCGTTTCGATGACCCGACCTTCGCCCCCGCACGCCCGACAGGGTTGGACGCTGACGAACTGCCCCAGCGGCGAACGCTGGACGTGGCGTACCTCGCCGGCTCCTCCGCACTGGCCGCAGGGAGAAGGGGTGGAGCCTGGAGCGGCCCCGGAGCCATCGCAGGTCTCACAGTTGTCCAGGAGGGCGACCCGGAGCTTCTTGGTGACGCCGCTGGCCACCTCCGGAAGGGTGAGAGAGAGGCGGAGTCGGGCGGTCTGGCCCTTGGCGGAGCGGGACGACCGTCGGGTCTGGGCGCCACTCATCCCGAAGAGGTCCTCCAGACCCCCCATGCCCCCACCGCCCCCGAAGTCGCGCATGAAGATCTCGATGGCGTCGGCGAAGTCGAACCCACGGGCGCCTCCCCGAGCGCCGGCTCCCCCGACGCCCTGCTTCCCGTAGCGATCGTAGGCCGCCCGCTTCTGGGGATCCTTGAGCGTCTCGTACGCCTCCGTCACCTCCTTGAAGCGCTCCTCCGCCTCCTTGGAGCCGTCGTTGCGGTCCGGGTGGTACTGGAGGGCCAGTTTGCGGTAGGCCTTCTTGATGTCGTCGGCGTCGGCATCGCGAGAGACGCCGAGCAGATCGTAGTATTCCGCCATCGATTTCAGTGGGACGAGGGGAGAGGAGTCCAGAAGGGTGGAGGTCGTGGGACCTCCGGGTGGTCAGGGGTGCAGCACTCGGGTGATGACCGACGAGGTGTAATCGACGATGGCCACCACCTTCTCGTAGGGCATGCGGGTCGGTCCGATGACCCCGAGGACCCCCTGGAGCCCTCCCGCCTCGTATTCGGCGGTGACGAGGGTGAAGTCCGAGAGCTCGGTGGGGTCGTTCTCACCCCCGATGGTGATCTGGAGCTGGCCCCGGTGTTTTCGTCGCCCCACGACGTCCGCCAGAAGCTCTCGCTGTTCGGTGAGCTCGATGAGGCCCTTCAGGCTCTCGCCGCTCTCGAACTCGGGCTGGGACGCCAGGACGCTGGCGCTTCCCAGATGGAGGGCGTCGCTGTCCAGCTCCTTGAGGTCGAAGAGCTCGGCGCCGGACTGGACGAAGATGTTCAGCAGCTCCCGGGCGCCGGCGTCCTGGGGGCGTGCCCCCTGGAGACGCTCGGGGAGGGTGCCCCGGATCTCGCTCAAGGTCTGGCCGGCGAGCCGTTCGTTGAGGATCACGGTGAGCTGCACCAGGGCGTCCCGCGGGACCTCCACCGGAAGGTCCACGTAGAGCGTGCGGATGACGCCCGACTTGATGGTCGCCACCATGAGCACCTTGTTCGTGGAGACCTGGACCAGCTCCACCTTCTCCAGGATGGCGTCCTTGAGGCGAGGAAGGATGGCCAGCCCGAGCTCATTGGAGATGAGGCTCAGCGCCTGCGCCGCCTGCCGGACCAGACGCTCCACCGCCGAGGGGGCACCGTCGCCGCCCACCTCCCGGTGGATGGTCTGCTGCTCCGCCAAGGTCAGGGGGAACGGCTCCATGAGCCGGTCCACGAAGAAGCGGTAGGCCAGGTCGGTAGGCACACGGCCGGCGGAAGTGTGGGGGTGGGTCAGATACCCCTTCTCCTCCAGGTCGCTCATGGTATTGCGCACCGTCGCCGGTGACACGCCGAGATCGAAGCGGCGCGCCACCGTGCGGCTGCCCGCCGGTTCGGCGGTGTCCACAAAGGTGCGGATCACCGCCTCGAGAACCTGACGTTCCCGATCGGTGAGCTCCCCGCCGGTCAGAACCTGTCGCTCCACGTCTCCCATAGCCTTTGAAGATCAAAGGGCCTCGTTCGAAGCTCAACCCGCCTGGGCCTCGTCCAGCGCCACCGTCAACTCATCCAGTCGGAGCCAGCCCCGGGGCGTCAGGCGGATTCGGCCACCAACCTCCAGGGCGAGCCCGCGATCCACCCACCCCTCCATCACCTCTCGGGCCCGCGAGCCCCGCGCCTCCTCCAGGGCCCACCCCCACCGCGTCCGCAAAGCCAACCAGATCCGCTCCAGCCGGAGAGCAGCGGCGTCCAGGCGTTCCCGCGCCTCTTCCGGCGATCGTTGGGCGAGGCACCGATCCCTGTAGGCGGCCCAGTCCGTCAGGTTCCAGCGGCGCACCGGAGGCGCGAAGGAATGGGCTCCGTTGCCCAGCCCCAGGTACGGGCGCCCCTCCCGGTAGCCCGCCTCGTGGCGAGCACGCCGACCTTCCCGGGCGAAGCTCGACACCTCGTAGTGCAGGTAGCCCGATTCGGAGAGGATCTCCGCCGCCTCCAGATACTCGGCGTCCCGGCGGTCCTCAGACGCAGGCGCCTCCCGGCCCGAGGCCACGGCCCGTCCCAATTCCGTGTCGGGCTCCACGGTGAGCCCGTAGAGGCTGACGTGGTCCGGCCCCAACCCCACCACCGCCTCGACCTCGTCCCTCCAGCGGCGGCCCAGATCTCCCGGCAGACCGAAGAGAAGGTCCAGGGTCAGCTCACGGATCCCCGCCCGTCGGGCCGCCTCCACCGCGCCCCGGGCGTCCCGGGGTTCGTGCCGGCGCCCGAGCCAACGGAGCGAGGGAAGGTGGAGGCTCTGGACCCCGAGGCTCACCCGGGTGACTCCGGCCTGGGCCCATCTTCCCGCCAGCTCCGGAGTGAGGTCCTCCGGGTTCGCCTCGGCCGTCCACTCGAACTCCGGTCCGCCGAGACGTCCCCGGCCGAGGAGGTCGGCGACGGCGTCCATGGCGGTCGGGCCGAGGTGCGAGGGGGTGCCCCCTCCGACGTACACGGTGTCCAACCGTTCCGAGAGCCGGAGCCCCTCCTCCGACCGTAGGAGGTCCAGCTCGGCGCCGATGGCTTCGACCCACGCCGGGAGCTCGTGCCCCCCGGCCACGGAGACGGCGTAGTCGCAGTAGGGGCAGCGGCGGGCGCAGAAGGGGGCGTGGAGGTAGACCGATGCGACCGGATCGTGCTCCGTCCACATCTCCTCACCCCGCACGACGAAACCGCTGCCCCGGGAGGCGCGCCACCTGGCCCAGGAGCTCCAGGCGGGTGAGGATGGCCAGCGCCCGCGCCGTGGTCACCCCGGCACGCCCGGCAACGGACTCCACCTTCTGGTCCCCCTCGGCCAGGGTGGCCAGGACCGCCGCCAGCGACGGATCCGCCTCCAAGGCCTCGGCAGGAACGGCCCGGCCCGACGACGAGTCCCTCTCCTCGTCGGGCGAGCGGTGTCGAGACGACGGGGAAGGACCTTCCGGATCCCGGCGTGCCTCCCCCGCAGAGGTCCCGGTCACCTCGGCGACGAACGCCTCCACCGACACCAGCGCCCGCGCCCCCTCCGTGAGGAGCTGGTTGGACCCAGCGCAGGAGGGGGTGTGGATGGGTCCTGGAACCGCCCACACGTCCCGCCCCAGATCCAGGGCGTGGTCCACCGTGATGAGGGCGCCGCTTCGCTCTCCCGCCTCCACCACCACCACGGCCCGGGCCAACGCCGCGACGATCCGATTCCTCCTCGGGAAGTGGTGGGGCCGAGGCGGTGTGCCGGGAAGGAACTCGCTCACCACCAACCCCTCCGCCAGGATCCGGCGAAAGAGGGTGGCATGGGACCTGGGGGAGGCCCGATCGGCGCCACCGCCCAGCACCGCGGTGGTGGGGCCCGCCGCCGCCAGTGCGCCCGCGTGGGCAGCACCGTCCACCCCCAGCGCCAAGCCGCTCACCACCGTCACGCCTCGGCTCGCCAGACCGGCACCCAGTCGCCGGGCCACCTCCCGGCCCCGATGCGTCGCCCGTCGCGCACCGACCACGGCCACCCCTGGACGCTCCAGCAACCCCTCGTTCCCACGGAGGAAGAGCACCGGGGGCGGGTCGGCAAGATGGGTGAGGCAGGCCGGGTAGCGCGGGTCCGTCCAGCTCCAGACCCCCATGCCCAGCTCCCGGGCCCGGGCGAGTCCCCGGACCACCTCGGCGCGAAGCTCCGGATCCCGTCGAGCACGGGCCGCTCCGGCTCCTCCTGCCCCTACCGCCCCCGCGAAGGCCCTCGCCCCGGCCTGCAGCGCCCTCTGCCCACTCCCGAACCGCTCCGTGAGGCGTCGGACCGTCCTGGGCCCCACCCCGGGGAGCCGATCCAGGAGGAGGAGCGCCGCGACCTCACGCCTCAGGGCGTCCACCACTCCTCGTCGGACTCGTCCGTGGCGTCGGCCTCTCCCTCCTGTTCCTGGCGGCTCCGGGTCCAGAGCCCCTCCAGGAGCTCGTCCACCCCGGACCGGGTCACGGAGGAGATCAGGAACCGCCCCCAGGCCTCCGGGGCCTCCACCTCCGGCACCTCGTCCGGCGCCAGCAGGTCGGCCTTCGTGAGGACGAGGCAGTGGGGCCGCGCCGCGAGCGCCGCGGAGTACTCGGAGAGCTCGGTGCGAAGGGCATCGTACTCCTCCTGGGGATCGACGGCATCCACCGGCACGAAGAGGGCCAGCGTGCGGGTCCGTTCGATGTGGCGGAGGAACTGGTGCCCGAGGCCCTTTCCTTCGTGGGCGCCCTCGATGATCCCCGGCAGGTCGGCGAGAACGAAGCTGCGGAAGTCGGAGAGCCGGGTGACGCCGAGGTTCGGGGAGAGGGTGGTGAAGGGGTAGGCCGCCACCTTGGGCTGCGCCGCCGTCACCGAGGCCAGGAAGGTGGACTTCCCCGCATTGGGCTCTCCGACGAGCCCCACGTCGGCGATCAGCTTGAGCTCCAACCGGAGGCGAAGGGACTCCCCCTCGTCTCCGGGCTCCCAGCGCCGGGGAGCCTGGTGGGTGGACGAAGTGAAGCGTGCGTTTCCGCGTCCCCCTCGGCCGCCCCGGGCCACCACCAGCCGCTGGCCGTCATCGAGGAGCTCGCCCAACAGCTCGTCGCTCTCGTCGTCGTAGGCGACGGTGCCCGGCGGTACGTTGATGACCCGGTCCTCCCCCGCCCGCCCCGTCCGGTTGCTCCCCTCGCCGTGCTGCCCCCGCTCCGCCCGATAGTGCTTGCGGTAGCTCACGTCCAGCAGGGTGGAGAGCTGCGCGTCCACCTCGAGGATCACGTCCCCGCCCTTCCCCCCATCCCCCCCTGCGGGACCTCCGCGGGGTACACCCTTCTCCCGACGGAAGGCGTCGGAGCCCGATCCACCGGTGCCGGCCTTCACATCCACGACGGCGCGATCCACGAACATCTGGCTACTCCCCTCCCTTCTGCGTCCAACGGGTCCGAACCGCGTCCCACACCTCCCGGCTCCGTGAGGCCACGCCGGGATCATCACCGACCTCAGCGGCCACGCCCACAGCCTGCTCCACCTGCTCCGGCGAAGCGCCGACCTGCAAGGCTCCCCGCAGGTGCGAGTGCAGTTGGCGGGGGACGTCCAGCGCGGCCAGCAGGGCCACGATGCAGAGCTCGCGGCGCACCAGCTCCAGGCCGGGGCGCCCGATGACCTTCCCGTATCCCTCCTGGACCATCCACCGTTCCATGTCCGGGTGGAGGGATCGGATGTTCTCCCGGAGGCCTTCGTACTGGCCCCCGTACACCGCCTGGCAGACCTCCGCCCCCCGGCGCGCCCACTCGTCCGGATCGTCGGGTGCGGGGGCTGCGGCCGGCCGGCCGGTGAGCCGTCGCCAGAGAGAAAGCCCGTTCAGCGCCGCGGGGTAGCCGAGGAACAGATAGCCCTGAACCAGGACCTCCTCCACCCGATGCGCCAGATCGTCCCGGTCCGCCACCTGGAGGGCGGCCTCCAGCGCCGCGTCGTCCCGAGCGCCCATGGCGGCGGCGATGCGAAGGAGTGGGGCGTTCATGGGCGCGCGAAGGTGGAAGGCATGGGTGAGGCGGAGTGGGAGCGACGTTCGGGCAGGTACCACGGATCCGGTCCGACCGCCTCCAACAGAAGCCGCTCAGGAGGGCGGCGCCATGGGTGGACGGGTCCCGACGCCTCTAGCGCCCCTCCGGCACCGCCCCCACGGACCCGGAGTCCGCCTCCTGCCCACCCCCAGCGGCTACCTGGGCCCGTTGGACGGCGGCCTCGGGGACGCGGGCCCCCAGCGCGAGGAGCTCGTCGGTGGAGCGGGCCTCGCGGAGGAGCTCCAGCGAGCGCGTCAGCGGACGGTCGTAGCGCCAGGTCTGTCGGAACTGGCCGGCGTCGCCCCAGGCCTGCAGCGCGATCTCCCGCTCCAACTGGTACTCCACGAAGCGGCGGGCGTCCTGGAAGTCTTGCCGGTTCACGTCGATCTCCCACTCCGGGAGCGCCTGGTAGAAGGCCTCGAGGTCGGCGTCGGTGAGGCGGAAGCCGGTCGCCAGACCCGGGTGCTCGCTCACGAACCGCACGGCGAAGTTGAAGAGGGCGATGTTGAAGCGGCCCGCCTCCCGATAGATGGAGCGGACGGCCACCTCTTCGGTGTCGGTGAGGGTGTCGGGAAGGACCAGGACATCCGGAGTGATCCCGCCGCCGCCGAAGAGGGTCCGGCCCGCCATGGAGGAGACGGTGGGACGTCCCTCCAGCTCCGGTGCCGTGGTGATCTGCCCGGAGAGCGCGAGCGCCGGGTGGCCGTCCTGGACCTCCTCGGCCCGGTCCTCGTCCTCCTTGTGGATGGAGCGGCCCACCGGCGTATACCAGCGGGCCGTGGTGAGGCGGAGGACGTTCCCACCGCTGAGCTGGAAGAGGCTCTGGACGACGCCCTTTCCGAAGGTGGACTCGCCCACGACAAGCGCCCGGTCGTGATCCTGCAGCGCTCCCGCGACGATCTCCGAAGCCGAGGCAGAGGCGCCGTCCACCAGCACCAGCACCGACAGACCGTCGTACCGATCCCCCCGGCTGGCCCGGTAGGTCTCGTTCTGGGTGGCAGCGCGGCCACGAGTCTCCACGATGGCCGCGCCGGATTCCAGGAAGAGGTCGCTGACGGCGATCCCCTCGTCCAGGAGGCCTCCGGGGTTCCCGCGCAGGTCCAGCACCAGCTCCTCCATCCCCTGATCCCGGAGGGAATCCACCGCCTGGCGGATCTCACCGGACGACGTGCCCAGCACGCTCTGCAGGGGGACGTAGCCGATGCCCTCCTCCAGCATGGTGGCGAAGGGCACGGCACGGAGCTGGATCTCCTCCCGGTTGAGGGTGAAGGAGATGGGGTCCTCCACACCGGGACGGAGCATCTTCACCGACACCGGCGTGCCGGGTTCGCCGCGCAGGAGGTCCACCGCCGTCCCCGACGCCATGGTGTCGGCGGGAATGCCCTCGATCTCGAAGAACTGGTCGCCGGAGCGGATCCCCGCACGCCCACCGGGGCCGCCGGGCATGGGGGTCACCACCGTGACCCATCCGTTGCGCTCGATGACCTCGAGCCCAACCCCGCCGTAGTCCCCCTCGGTGCGGATGCGGAGGTTCTCGTAGTCCACCGCCGGGAGATAGGAGGAGTAGGGGTCGTCCAACTCCTCCAACACGCCTTCGATGGCGGAGTCGTAGAGGTCGGGAAGGGCGACATCGTCCACGAAGGAGGACTCCACCCGATCCATGACCTCCTGGAAGAGGCGGACCTTCACGTACACGTTCTCCGCCCGATCCACCCCTTCCTGGAGGAGCCACCCACCGGTGCCCACGGAGAGCACCACAAGCAACGCCGGGACCAGGATTCCTCGCCTCATCGACACCTCACCTCACTCGGGGATCGCCGCGGGAGCCCGCTTCGGGTCCCTGCGACACACCAAGGCACTAAACCGCGCCATCCTGGAAGGTTTCCGGGAACTCGGCCTGGAGGACGGTCCGGATGCGCTGGTGGACGGCCTCGGGACGGTCGCCTCCGGGCACCACCCGGACCCCGGGCTCGGACTCCGACAGAGCGACGTAGCCCTCCCGGACCCGGCGGCGGAAGTCGCCTCCCTCCCCCTCCATCCGGTCCGGCGCCGTGCCCTCACGGGCCTGCCGCCGAGCGCCGACCTCCACCTCCACGTCCAGGAGCAGACAGAGGTCGGGCTCGAGGTCTCCCGTGGCCAAGCGGTTGGCCTCCCGAATCTCGTCCAGGGGCAGGCCTCTTCCATGGCCCTGGTAGGCCAGGGTGGAGAGGGCGAACCGGTCGGCCACCACCACCCGCCCCTGCGCCAGGGCCGGTCGGACCACGTCCCGGACGAAGGCGGCACGGGCGGCCAGGATCAGGAAGAGCTCGGACACCGGCGGGATGTCCAGATCCGTCCGGTCCAGGACCACCGACCGGATCTCCTCGCCCAGGTCCGTACCCCCGGGCTCCCGGGTGACCACATGGTCCACGCTCGAGGCCTTCATCCAGGCGGAGAGGAGGGCGACCTGGGTGCTCTTCCCGGCGCCCTCCCCACCCTCCAGCACGATGAAGCGTCCCCGCTCCGGCACGGCCCGTCCCCGTTCCCGGCGCCTAGTCCTGGTAGTACTCGGTGCCGAGGTGGGTGATCTCGTCCTCACCCATGATCCAGCGCAGAGTGTTCTTGAGCTTCCAGTGCTGGATGAAGATGTCGTGCTCGGGGTAGAGGCCCGGCGCGGTCTGGGGGCTCTTGAAGTAGAAGGAGAGCCACTCCTGGATGCCGCCGAATCCGCAGCGGGAGGCGAGGTCCAGGAAGAGGGCCAGGTCCAGCACGATGGGCGCCGCCAGGATGGAGTCCCGGCAGAGGAAATCGACCTTGATCTGCATGGGATATCCCATCCAGCCGAAGATGTCGATGTTGTCCCATCCCTCCTTGTTGTCCCCACGGGGCGGATAGTAGTTG
>JGI12048J13642_10287606_pt1 | contig 10437 bp, 1 predicted proteins | sample ElkSlonscriptome_16_FD_13642 | JGI IMG/M metagenome (IMG submission 13642)
CATTGCTTGGCGAAGACCTGCGACAATGACCGATCCCACCTCGTTGCGCTTCACAGGCGCGCTGATTTTTACCTTATGAAAACCTTATCCTTGCGCTTAAAAGCGTGACTTGGGACTCTTTTTCCGCACAAACGGGCTACAACACGTTAGTCGTGACAGTTTCTTGATCAGGCGGGGCACTTTGCCGTGAATGAACAATCAGGTGGATCGGATGCACAGCTTGCGCGATTTGCGCGGCGCATCGACCTTGCTCATCATGCGGATTTCGATCTGGGGGTGGTGCGGGTGAAGCCAGGTCTTCGCCGGATCAACGGTCCGAATGGCGACCAGATGCTCGAGCCCAAGGTCATGCAGGTGCTGATTGCGCTCAGCGCCCCGATCGGCGCCGTTCTTTCTCGTGATGACCTCATCGAGCGATGCTGGGAAGGCCGGGTTGTCGGCGACAATTCGATCAATCGGGTAATCTCGCTCTTGCGCAATGCGCTTGGTGAAGTCGCGCAGGACCTGGTGATCGTTCAGAACGTGCCAAAGGTCGGCTACCGGCTGATCGTTAATGAACCGGCTCGGCAGGAGGAGCAGCCTCCTGCCGGCGCAGGCGGCGCTGAACGCGGCCTTCCCGCCTCTCCCGAAACGCATGCTGACAGTTCGCGGCGCGGCCTTGTCGCGGGCGCAGCGCTGCTTCTCGGGCTCGTTCTTGCAGCTGCCTTCGCGTGGTTGCGCCCGCTCGATGAAGCGCCACTGTCCAAGCTGCAGATGGCCATGCTCCCGCTCGAAATAGCCGAAGGCGTCGATCCCATTTATGCAGCCGGCCTTGAAAGCGAGCTGAGGGCTCAGTTTGCGCGGGTGGGATCAATGCAGGTGACCGCCGGCGAAAGTGCGAGCGTGCTTCTGGAAGAGGGACTTTCTCCTGCTGAGATCGGGAAGCAGCTTGGCGTGGATTATGTCTGGACTGGCGATTTCGAGGTCGAGGCCGAACGCGCAGCGCTCAATATGGTGTTGATCGATGTCGAGGCCCAGAAGGAAACGCGGATCGAAACTGTGCGCAGCGCGCCTGATGATGCGGAGCATCTCCCTTTCCGCACGGCACGCGCGGTGACGCAGGCACTCGGACGCCCGGTCCGGATCACGCCGGCACAGGAAATGGTGCCTGCGGGCGATTTTCGCCTCTACCTCGTCGCGAACGGCTTGCTGAAAAGCCGAAACAGCGAGCAGGTGCGCGCTGCGCGCGAGATCCTTTCAAATATAGTCAACCGGAATCCGGAGTTTGCCGAAGGCCTGGGCTCGCTCGCAATGGCCTATTTCCTTTCGCATTCGGATGATCCCGCAACAATCGAAGCCAATCAGCAAGAGGCCCGCGAAATCGCTGAGCGCGCGGTGGCGCTAGACCCCGATACAACAGGGGCGCTGAAGGTATTTGGCATGTCGGCAAAGGATGCAGATGCCGCACTTTCGAACCTTGGCCGAGCGGTTGCGCTTGATCCGGGCGATTCGGAAGCGTGGTACTGGCTGGCGATAGTGCAGAAACGCTTCGTCCTGGACGGGGGCGATCCTGTGGAGAGCGCTCAGAGGTTGCTGGAAATCGATCCGCTCTGGCCCGCTGCCTGGCAAGGCCCGGCATTGGCAGCCGAATTTGGCGACCTGGAGCGAGCACGAGAAATGGAAAAGCTGATCCTGGCCGCTTCGGTCACTCCTTCACAACGCCTGTTGGTCGAGGCGCGCCTCGCGAGGCTCAACGGAGATCTTTCCGAATTCTATCGCCTCTCCCAGCGCGCGGCGCAGACCACCACGACCACGGAACGCATGTTCAGTCACACATTGCTCGACCGTTCGATCCGCATCCTGCTCGATCTGCCACCGATCGAGGGCAGAGCATTGCCCCTGCCAGGAGCGCCGCAGACAATCATGCAGAAGCTCAATCGCGAAGTCCTGGTGAACCGCCGCGAACTGGCCGTAGCGGGTCTTACGGGCAAGAAAGCATGGGATGATCCAACCTTCATGGCCGTTGTCATGCCGCTCTATCTCAGAGCTGGTCTCGCGAACGAATTGCTGGCGGACTACGATGCACGCTTTACGAGCCATTCCGATTATCTGGCCTACACTCGGGAGGCTAACGAGCCAGATGAACTCATCAGCAATTTATCGCCCTATCTTGTTCTCGCATTGCGTCAGGCAGGTCGCGAGCGGGAAGCGGGCCAGCATATGGCTTCGATCGAGAAGGCGGTTAAGCAGATGCGACAGGTCAATCGAGCGTGGCTTGAGCTGACACTGGCCGAGATCAAGCTCGCTGCGCTCAACAATGATACCAAGAAGGCAATCGCGATGGTCGATACACTGCCAGCATTCGGGTGGCCCTATAGCGTGGCGCGGATCAATCCCAACGCCATCAACCTTCTGCGCAGCGATCCTCTCTTCGACGACATTCGCACCCTTCCCGAAATACGTGCTGTCCTCGATCCGATCCGGGCCAATCTGGAAAAGGAGCGAAAAGAGGTGCTGGAAGTCGGCGCTGCCTGAACTGCCTGGCCGACATTGCCCACAGCCGGGTGCCCCTCGCCTTGTTGTATGCGGGCACCATCACGGCGGGCAAACGAACCGCCGACCTGCCTCGCGCAACGCGAGAACAAGACAAGGCGATAAATTGCTGATCAGCTCATCGGGCTACCTGGCCGATGTGTCCAGATAGCGCGCAGCAAGACAGGCTCCATAACCAATCGCCTCGAGGCTGCCGGGCCCTGGCGGGCGCGCCACGACGGGGTTCCGGTTGTCGTCCGCAGTCTGTCCGCCCAGCATATAAAGGCTGAGCCGCGCTTGCCCGAAACATTGGCAAACCGCCAGCGATTAGCCGCCGGCTTGGGCCAGCCAAAGACCCGTCATTCGGCAATCGGTGGTTATTCCCGCGCCGCTGCGCCGGGAAGCGACAGGCGCATTGAGCTGCGCAGCACGCTGGGCGTCTCCGGTGTTCCCTTGCGCGCGCGGGCCCTGGGGCACCGCCCGCGCGCTGCGGGTTCATGCAAACAGGCCGATCCCGCCCCCATCATCGAACGGCGTGGCTGAGGGCAGCACGAGCGCAGCCTCGGGCAGCGGCTCAAGCATTGCCACCGGCTCGCTCGGTGGCACCATGAGCGGCACGGGCGTTTCCTCGATGATCTGATCGCCGATCACGAAGCCATCGCCGTTTGCCACCAGCTGGCGGTCGCCGTCGCTGAAGCGCAGGGTTATCCCGACCACCCCCATCGGGATGCTGACCGAGCTTCCCAGGCCTTCGATCAGGACGGTCGAGCCGCCCGTGCGCACGGCGGTGTAATCGGCGGCCGCGCCGGGCAGGACGAGGGTATCGCCCCCCTGGTTGAACGAGGGATCGAGCACGATGGTGCTCGCGACATCGGCAAGAGTGATCACGTCAGCCGCGCCCGTGCCAAAGATCGTCGCATCCCCGCCGATCGTCAGTTCGGGGGCATCGCCAAGCAGGATGACCTGCGCCGGGGCGCCCGGATCGTCGGAGAGCGGGGCCGCACTGTCATTGGCGGCGGACAGGACCGGCTCGGCAGCGCTGCCGAACACCTGATCGCCGAACAGATAATCGCCATCCTCGAAGAGCAGCGTGCGCGAGGCATCGGCAAAGCTGGCGGTGAGCCCGTTGATGCCGATCGGAATGGCTACGAAGACACCGTCATTATCGGTGATGAAGGCGGTCGAGCCGCCCAGGCGGCCGATGAAGTGATCCTCCACCGGATTGGTGAACCGGATCACATCGCCCCCGCCATTGAACGAGGGATCGAGCGTGATTTCGCCCGAAAGCACGGTCACGTCCTGCGCCGCATCGTTGCCGATCACGAGACCGTTGCCGCCGACCGCGCCGACCCATCCATTGGGCGCGACGAGCACGAAGGATTGCGCCTCGGGCTGATCCTCGTCGATCGCGATCTCGATTGTCTGCGTGGCGGTGGCCCCGGCGGGATCGCTCGCGGTCAGAGTGATGATGTCGCTCCCCGCTGCGTCCGGGAAGGGCGTGTAGGTCAGCACGCCGCCGGTGTAGCTCGCGGTGCCCTGCTGCGGCGAGCTCACGGTGTAGACGAGGGTGTCGCCATCAACGTCGCTCGCCTCGGTGGTCAGGCTCGTCGCTTCCCCGGCAATCGCATCGAGCGTGAGCGTGCCGGGCGCGAACACCGGCGCATCGTTGATCGGGAGCACGCTGAGCGTGAAGACATCGCTGACACTCGTCTGCCCGTCGCTGGCGCTCACCCGGATATCGAGCGAGCCATTGAAATCGAGCGGGGGCTGGCCGGTGAAACTGCGGCTTGCAGGATCGAACTGCAACCAGGCCGGCAGGGCTGAGCCGCCCGCCAGCGTCGCGCTGAAGGTGAGCGGATCGCCATCAGCATCGGTGAAAGCGTCCGCAGGCAGCGTGAAGGAGACGGGATTGTCTTCATCGACCGTGCGATCCGCGAGCGGCGAAGCGAGCGAGAGGGGCGCGTTCGCCGCTCCGATGGCCAGCGTGACCGTTGCCACATTGCTCTGTCTTGATCCGTCGCTCGTGAAATAATCGAAGCTGTCAGTGCCCACGAAGCCTTGATCGGGCGTGTAGGTGAAGCTGCCATCTGCGTTGAATTCGAGCTCGCCATTGATAACCCCGCGCACCAGGGTTGCGGTGAGTTCTTCGCCCGCGCCTTGCTCGTCGTTGATCAGGACACCGGCGCCAGCGAGGACAGCAAAGCTTGCATCGGCGATGACCGAATAGGCGTCGTCGTCTGCGACCAGATTCTCGGCCGGCCCGTCTCCGCCACCCTCGTTCACCCCAGTGACCTCGATCGACACGGTGACGGGATCGCTGGTGCGATCACCATCGTCGGCGACGTAGGTGAAGGTATCGGTCCCGGAGAAGCCGGCATCTGCGAGATAGACAAAGCTGCCATCCGGGTTGAGCGTGAGATCGCCATTGCTGACATCGGTGACGAGGCTTGCGGTGAGATCGTCGCCATCGGGATCGCTGTCATTGGCGAGCACGCCTTGCTCGGCTGCAATCGCCAGCGCCCCTGTCCCTCGCACGAGATAGCGATCCTCAACGCCGATGGGCGCAAGGTTTGGCGGGTTCACATCGATCGTCAGGGTGTTTGGCGAAGTGGCGAACAGATCGCCATCGTTCACCGAGAAGGTGAAGCTCGAATAATCCTCGCCGAACTCTGCGGCCCCGGGAGTGAAGACGAGCAGGGGAATGTCGGCTACCGCGATGACATCCAAGGCATTGACCGGGTTGCCATCGAGCTCCAGTGAGGCATCGGGATCGATCTCGAGCGTGTCGATCCGGACCGAGGTGAAGGGATCGTCTTCGACATCGGAATAGCCGAAATCGGCTGCCTCGAAGGTGATCGGCGTGTCGACGAGCGTGTCGAGCGTCGTGTCCGTCCCCATGGGCGCATCGTTGACCGGTTCCACGTCGAAGGTGAGTTCTTCCGGAGATACAGAAAAAAGCTCACCGTCATTCACCGAAAAAGTGAAGCTCGAATAGTCCAAGCCGTTCTCGTTGAGGCCGGGAGTGAAGACGAGGAGGGGGAGCTCGGCCACCGGGATCACATCGCCCGCGCTCACCGCTACGCCGTCGAGCTCGAACGTGGCATCGTCATCGATCGTCAGGGTATCGATCCGGACCGACGTGAGGGGGTCGTTTTCGATGTCGGAATAGGCTAAAGAGAACACATTGCCGAGACCGACAGAAGTGTCCTCATTGATGTCAACAAATACGAAAGAGCTGGTCGGCGCATCGTTCACTGGCGTCACGTCGACCGACATCGTGCGGGCCGTCGCATCGAAATCGAGCCCGTCGCTGACCGAGAAGGTGAAGCTCGAATAGTCCAAGCCGTTCTCGTTGAGGCCGGGAGTGAAGACCAGCTGGCCGATATCGGCGACCGGGACCACCTGGCCGGCGCTGACCGGATTGCCGGCCAGTTCAAGCGTCGCATCAGGGTCGAGCGCGAGCGTGTCGATCCGCACAGCCTGCAGGAGGTCCCCGGCATCGCCATCGCTGAAACCGAAATCGACCGCCTCGAAGGCGCGATCGGTGTCCTCGTTGGTGATGACAGTGTTGTCGGCGCCAATCGGGAGCGTGTTGGGCACGACATCGACGGTGGCGAGGATGGCGGGCATGCTCGTGTCGACGCCGCCATTGGCGGTGCCGCCATCATCGGTGATCGAGGTGATCGTGAAGGTGCGTTGCCCGGCGCTCGGGTCGGTGCTGTCGTTGATATAGTCGAGCGTGTCGATAAGGTTCGCGGCAGTCATAGGCGCGAAATCACCAGTGAAGGTGACCGTCGCGTTCGATCCGGCTACAACAGTCGTGACAGTGGCAACGCCGATCGTGGTGGTGTCGTTGCTGTCGAGCGAGATCGGGAGCCCGGCGAGCCGGAGCACTTCGCTGCCGCCGCCATCGAGGCGGCCCGAGACCGACAGGACGATCTCGGTGATCGACTGCCCGGCCTCGATTGTGTCGGCAGTGATATCCGAGAACAGGTCGACCGCCGCTTCGCCCTCGCGGAAAGTGGCAAGAGCGCCGGTCGCGGTGAGTTCGGGGGCGTCGTTTATCGGAGTGACCGTCAGCGTCGCGCTGTCAGTGCTGGTGTCCTGCCCGCCATTCTCCATGCCTCCGCCATCGACGAAGGTGAAGGTGATTTCGCGCGGCCCCGCCGCCGGATCGTCGCCCGTGTTGAACGCGACATTTTGAAGGACGCCCGGAAGGTCGTTCAGCGCGAGATTGGTGAAGTTGCCAAGCGTGAACGAGGTCGCATCGAGCGCGGTTACGGTGTAGCTCGACAATCCCCCCAGAACCGACGGAAAGGACTCGGTTCGGCCGACCATGAGCGGTCCGTTGGCGGTTCCGAAGAATTCGCCCGGCTGCAATCCGCCTTCGAGCTCGACCGTGAGCGAGCCGCCATCGAATTGCGCGTTGTCGTCGAGGATGACGATGAAAGCGTCGAGCGCGACTGGCGTGTTTTCGTCAATGGTGACCGGAAGCCTCGGGTCCAGCTCCGGCGCATCGTTGACGGGCGTCACGTCGATCGTCATCGTGGCGGGCGCGGCGCTGAACGCGGAGCCATCGCGGACCGAGAACGTGAAGCTCGAATAATTGGTGCCGTTCTCGTCAGTGCCGGGGGTAAAGACCAGATCGCCGATCTCGGCGATCGGGATTTCCTGACCGGCTATAACGGGAGAACCGTCCAGCTCCAGGCTCGCATCGGGATCGAGCGCAAGCGTATCGATCCGCACGACCTGCAGCATGTCGCCCGCATCGGGATCATCGAACCCGAAATCGTCCGCGCCGAAAACGAACGGCGTATCCTCGAGCGCGGTCACCATGCTCGCGAGCGCCTCGGGCGGCGTATTGGGCGCGACATTGATCGTGGCGACGATGCCCGCTGGCATGGCCGTGTCGGCGCCGCCATCATCGGTGCCGCCATCATCGCTGATCGAGGTGAGCGTGACGATGCGCTCGCCCGTCGTCGGCGCGGCGCTGTCATTGCTGTAGGTCAGGGTGTCGACGAGCGTGGCGGCATCTTCGGGCGCAAGCGAGCCGGAGAAGGTCACGGTGGCGGTCGAACCGATCGTGACGACGCTCACCGAAACGCCGCCGGCCAGCGATGCCATCGTGCCATCGCTGAGCGAGATATCTGTCCCGCTTGCTGTGAGAAACTCATTCGGTCCGGCCAGATCGAGCAGGCCATCAACCGTCAGGACGATCTCGGTGATCGACTGCCCGGCCTCGATCGTGTCGAAGACAACGGTCTCGAACAGATCGACCGGCGGATCATCCCGGCGGAAACTGCTGGCCACACCGTTCGCCATCACGTCGGGCGCGTCGTTGACCGGGGTGATGGTGATCGTGGTGGTCGCAGGAGCACTGTTGTCGGTGCCGTCGCTCACTGTCCAGGTGATGGTGCGCGTGGTGCCCGGATCATCGCTGTTGGAAGCAAAGTCCAGATTGCGAAGAGCGGTTTGGAAGTCGGCTTTGTCGCTCGCGACGTCCCCAATCTCGGCTTCACGCGTAAGGGTATAGGTGCCTGTCCCCGCGTCGAAATTTCCGGCAAGTCCGAGCGCTGTAAGGTCGGTCCCGGAGCCTATGCCGATCGTGTCTTGTCCCGTCAGATACCCGCCGGTGATCTGCACCTGCGCGCTCACGATCCGCTCGCCATCGGCGTCGGAAATCACCGTGAGCGGCGCCAGAACGGGCAGGACCGGCTGCTGCTCGGTGTAGTTCGCCGCATTATCGATCCCGGTATCGGGACCGTTGAGATCAATCACCGGAGCGGTGTTGTCATCGTTCAGGATGGTCGCGGTCGACTGGTTATCCGGGGCCGCGGCGATGCTGACGCCGCCCGTCTCGGTGCCGGCGAGCATCGTGGCTGCGAAGACCTCGTCGAGCTCGGCCAGGGTGTCGCCCTGGATCTGGACGGTGACGGTCTCCTGCGTCTGCCCGTCGGCAAAGGTCACCACTTGCTGCGCGGGCAGCACACCGCCGACGAAATCCGCGGCATCCGCATTATTGGGGGCGCCGGAAACCGGCCCGAAGCCCACCGTCACCCCCACTTCGCCCGCGCTGCCATTGATGCGGTTGATCGTGAAGGTAACGTCAGTGGCGCCGGCATCGCCTTCGCTGACCATCGGGTCCGCCCCGAACACCAGCTCGCCCGCCGGGAAAAGCGCTTGCAGGGCGGCATAGGCCAAATCCGCCTGGATCAGGCCCGCGCCGCTGGTCACATCATTGCCAACGCCGACCGCGGGGCCATTCTCGCGGTTGGTGATGTCGATCGCGGTGCTTTCGAGCGCGAATTCGATCTGGTCGGTCGTGGCAGCGGGAAAGGCCTGCTTGAGCAGGGCGATGACAGCGGCGGCGGTCGGCGCGGCGGCCGAGGTGCCGAAGAAATTCGGGAAGCTGTCAGGATCGGCGGCGGAATCGGACCCGAAAAAGGTGTTGTTGCCGCCATCAGTCGACGTGAAGTCGACATTGTCGCGGATGACCGGCGCGGCCAGGCGATTGCCCGCTGTGTCGAACAGGATCGGCGTGCCGCCCTTGGACGAGAAACTTTGGAGCTCAGGCGGGTCAACGCCGAATTCGGGCGTCTGAAGATTGAAGGCCGCGCCAACCGAAAGCGCGCCCTCGGCATTGTTGTGGCCATAGGACGTGCTCGAATTGGTATCGAACTCGTTGAAGTCGCCAAAGCTGCCGAAATGGGTGAGCTTCATCAACCCCGGCTCGTTGCCGGGCGCATCGATCGTGCCGATCGCAAAGTCGAAGGTACCACTCCCGTTGAGGGATACGAGCTCGACCGGATCACCACCGAAGTTGGATATATCGGACACAGCGATCACGGTGTTTGTGCCCGGAAATAGCGTGATCAAGGCGAGATCGCTGGTTGATCCCGTCGTGCCATCGACCGAAAAGAAGCTCTCGTCCCATTGCAGGGTGTACGTGGTCGGGCCCAGCTGAGAGGCAGAGAGCCGGGTATCAACGCCGGTGCCGGGATCGAAATCATGCAGCCGATAAGTCAGCGCGCCGAAAGCAAGGGTCTCGCCTGAATCGTCGAAAGCCGATTCGTAAGACCCATCATCCTGGTTTCCAGCCGAGGAAAGATAGGGAATACCCATCGCAGCAACCATGTCGACCGATTGCGCGATGATACCATCCTGGAACATCGGCTCGGCAAAATAGATGATGTCATCGACAATGATGTCGGACCCGGCAGCGGCGAGATCGAGGATCCCCTGGGCAAACACGGCCTGCCCACCGAAGGCGGTGTGAAACTGCAGCGCGGCCTCTGGCGCGATATCGTGGATGAGCTGCGCCATGGCGCGGCCCTCATCGATCGTGCCTGCTGTGAACGTGTCGTCAATCAGCAGGACGTCGTCGGGCAGGTCGCCGCTCAATATGTCATCGGCATAGCTGGTGGCAGCCGTTATGCTCGTGTCGAAACTGTCGGAGAGGATGCCGATCGTCAGCCCCGTGCCATCGAGCCCGAAGGCCGACGAGATGACGTCGGTCTGCAAGGCGGGCGCATCATCCGCGGTCACCGAACCGACGTGGCTTGCCGCATAGGCAGGGCGTGCGAATTTAACGCCTTCGAGCGCGGCAAGATCGTCGATCGCATCGATCGGCAAACGCCCGCTGACGAGCGGGCCCGCGCTCGCACCGCCCTCAAGGCCGAGCGCCTCGAGGCTCGCGAGAAGCGCCGCTCCGTCCCCGCCTGTGGCAGCGGCATCGATCGCCACAAAGCCGGAAGCGACCGGTGCCAGGGTGTTGCTGGAAACGAAGGAGGAGAGGCCGGCAGTGCGCGCCTCACCCTGCAGCGCGCCGATCGCTTGCTGCGCCTCGACAAAGAGCTCGCCGAGCCCGAATTGCAGCTTGCTCCAGTTGGCGGCCGCGTTGGCATTGGCCAGAACCGCTTCCGGGAG
>JGI12048J13642_10311989_pt1 | contig 10430 bp, 7 predicted proteins | sample ElkSlonscriptome_16_FD_13642 | JGI IMG/M metagenome (IMG submission 13642)
CGTCAATAAACAGCTCGCACAGCTCCGCGAAGCTCAAAAGCCAGTAGGGCACCTCGAGATCGCGCGCATCCAGGCACCGCACCTTGTTTTCCGGAAACGGCGACCGGGCCATTACGCCCATCTCCTTGTTCCCGTATTCGGCGTGCATATCCATAATAATGATGTGCGCGGAAGGCATGGTGCGCAGGGCGGACTGGATCATGCTTGTGACGGTCCAGGATTTACCCGAACCACTCTGACCGAGAATCGCCGCATGGCGACCAAAAAACTTGTTGGCGTCGAAAAACACATCTATGGATTTGGACGCGCTGAGCTTGCCGATCTTGTATCCGCCTTGCGCGTTATCAGCAAAAATACGTTCCAACTGCATGCTGGACATCGCATGGATTTCTGCGCCAGGTGTCGGGTAGTTGGCCACACCGCGCCTGAACTCACCGCCCATTTCCATCTCGCCCATCGGGCTGAGACGGATCATGTGCTCAACACGACCGTCGGGATCACGCTCCTGCCAGGTGCCCTCGACCATCGTGATCACATCATTGCCGTGCTGGCTGACCTTCAGGTATGAGCCGACCTGGCCGATACGCACTTTGTGCATGCCTACCATACGCTCGGAAATAAATTCGCCGCTGCGGCTTATGAGCCGACCAACGAAGGCTTCCCCATCGACCTGCACAAGCCGGCCCACAAGGGTTTCACTGGACGCTGATTTAGCCTTGGCGGAGCCCCGTTGGGCTTCCTTGTCTTTCTCTGACAGCACGATGGCTCTCCTTGCCTTGGGGCTTCAGAAGCGCTTATCGCGCTCGTGGAGCGTAAAGATTACTTTTTTGAAGGATTTAGCGCAACTTCCTAAAGAGACTCGCTAGAGCCCGTTTTTTTATGCGCAGTTTCTCTAGCTGCGCATCTTACTACTGCCGGCTGGCTCGGTGTGGCAGCGCGGAATTTTCCATCGCAGGCGCAGGCCGGGGCCTGTGTGAGCGCTCATCCGTGACCTTCGTCACTACCGAAAGCCTGCGCTGAGCCGTAGCCTCTCTCCCGCACCACGCAAACTGCTGTAGACTTTGCGCCCACGGCCGCGCCCCCCCGCGCCGGCCACTAATCACAACCACCCCAACCCAGGGAGTACCCATGGACAGACGGGATTTTGTCAAGCTCACCGGTATTGGTGTCGGCGGGCTCATGCTGCCTATCACCGGCCGTATCGTTTCAGCCTCCGAACTGGTTGGCGCCAATATGGATTTCGCCGCCAAGAAAGCCCTTGCGAATATCGCGCTTGAGGCGGCAACCAGCGCCGGCGCAACCTACGCCGATGCGCGCGTTGGCCGCTATCTGAACCAGTTCATTACCGCCCAGGAAAAGCGTGTCGACAACATCGTTAACACCGAATCTGCGGGCATCGGCATTCGCGTTATTGCCAACGGCACCTGGGGCTTTGCGGCCACCAGCGACATGCGTCCGGAATCAATTGCGAATACGGCGCGCCAGGCGGTGGCAGTGGCCAGGGCCAACTCAAAATTCCAGACTGACCCGGTCCAGCTTGCGCCGGTACCCGGCGTCGGTGACGTGGAGTGGCAAACCCCGATCAGGGTCAATGCGCTGGAAGTTCCGATTAAGGACAAGGTTGATCTGCTCATGGAGGTCAACAATGCGGCGCTGGACAACGGCGCAAGTTTCATCACCTCTGTACTCTTCCAGGTCAACGAGCAGAAATTCTTTGCCTCGACGGAGGGCTCTTATATCGACCAGGACATCCATCGTCTGTGGGCCCCGTTCTTTGCCACCGCGGTGGGTGCTGCAGGCTTCAAACAGCGCCAGGGCCTCGGCAATCCCGTGGGCATGGGCTATGAATATCTTGATGGCGATCCGGCTGAGCAGATTTCCGTGCAGGGCGCCAACGTGGGTTATCGCTGGTCCTATGACATGGTCAAGGACGCCACAGATGCAGGCAAACAGCTACAGGCCAAGCTGAAGGCGCGCTCTGTTGAACCCGGCACTTACGACCTGGTGCTTGACCCGCACCACCTGATGCTGACCATTCATGAGTCGGTTGGTCACCCGCTGGAGCTTGATCGCGTGCTCGGCTATGAAGCCAATTTCGCCGGCACCAGCTTTGCCACCCTCGACAAATGGCGCAGCGGTAATTTCCAGTATGGCTCGGACATCGTCAACCTGTTTGCTGACAAGACCCAGAAGCACACGCTCGGCTGCGTCGATTATGACGACGAGGGCGTTAGGACCAAGGAGTGGGATCTTGTAGACGAAGGCATCCTGGTCAACTACCAGGCAATCCGCGACCAGGTACACATGATCGACCAGGACGAGTCGCATGGCTGCTGTTACGCGCAGAGCTGGGCAGATGTGCAGTTCCAACGCATGCCCAATGTGTCCCTGCGCCCCAACACCGAGGACCTGAGCGCGGATGACATTATTGCCGACGTGGAAGACGGCATTTACATTGTCGGACGCGGCTCCTTCTCAATCGATCAGCAGCGCTATAACTTCCAGTTCGGCGGACAGCTGTTCTATGAAATCAAGGACGGCAAAATCACGGATCAGATTGAAGACGTGGGCTACCAGTCAAACACCCAGGAGTTCTGGAATTCCTGTGTGGCAATGGCCGGTGAGTCCGACTACCGGGCAGGTGGTTCATTCTTCGATGGCAAGGGCCAGCCCTCTCAGGTGAGTGCCGTTTCGCACGGCTGCCCGACCACGCGCTTCAACGCCGTAAACGTGATCAACACCGCCCGCAAGGTGGGCTAACCGCCCTCCTGGCTAACAGAATTAAAGAGGATTCATCATGTCTATCTATACAGAACAGGAAGCCCGGGCGCTGCTGGAAAAAGTACTGTCCTTTTCCACCGCCGACGAGTGTGAGTGCAATCTCGACGGCTCCACCGCCGGCAATATTCGCTACGCCCGCAATACGGTCTCTACTGCCGGGGAAGTGGACAATGTGACTCTGAGCGTCCAGTCCGCCTTCGGCAAACGCATGGGCACGGCCACCATCAATGAGTTTGATGATGCCTCCCTGGAGAAGGTGGTAAGACGCTCCGAGGAAAATGCGCGCCTGGCGCCGGAAAACCCGGAGCACATGCCATTACTCGGGCCCGCCGAATATGTCGAAGTCAACAGCTGGCACGACAGCACCGCCTCAATGACGCCGGAACAGCGTGCGCAAATGGCCCAGAACAGTATTGCGCCATCCAAGGAAAATCAGCTTGTTGCCGCTGGCTTTCTGAATGACAGCAAGGGCTTTTCTGCGATCATGAACAGTGAGGGTATGTTCGCCTACCACCGTGCCACAAACGTGGACTTTACCGTCACGATCCGCACCGAAGATGGTCGCGGTTCCGGCTGGGTCACACGGGACTATAATGACGTCAGCCAGCTCGATACTGCCACCGCCTCCGCCATTGCGATAAGTAAAGCCAAGGGCTCGGTGGATGCCAAAGAGATGGAGCCTGGGAAATACACCGTCATTCTTGAGCCTGCAGCCAGTGTTACCTTGCTGGGTAATATGGCCGGTGCCATGAGCCAGCGTGCCGCCGATGAGGGGCGCAGCTTTCTGAGCAAGAAAGGCCCGGATGGCGCAGCCCCTGCTGAAGGTGAACCCACGAACCGCGTTGGTGAAAAAGTTTTTGGTGAGCAGGTCACAATCTCGAGCGACCCGACCAACCCGATTGTACCTACCCCGGCGTTTGCGGGCGATGGCGCGCCCGTGGGCAGGACTGTCTGGATCGATAAGGGCGTGGTCAAGACCTTGCCAAACTCGCGGTACTGGGCAGACAAGACCGGTGTTCCTTACCAGCCGACCGCCTATAGCGGAGGCGGACTGTTTGGCGGTGGCGTTCAGCTGATCATGGAAGGCGGCGACAAATCCCTGGAAGAAATGATTCGTGATACGCGCCGCGGCGTGCTGGTAACCCGCCTCTGGTACATCCGTCAGCTCGACCCGCAGACCCAGCTGTACACGGGCCTGACCCGCGACGGCACGTTTTATATCGAGGATGGCGAAATCAAGTATCCGATCAAGAACTTCCGCTTTAACGAATCGCCGATCGTGATGCTCAACAACATCGAGGAACTGGGTAAGCCGGTGCGCATCAACGGCTCCATGATTCCCCCGATGAAGATTCGTGACTTTACCTTCTCAAGCCTTTCGGACGCCGTCTGAACGCAGTCTTATGAACCGCAGAAGCCTGCTGCAAGGTGTTATCCTGAGCCTGCCGGCCCTGGCGTTGCCACGGCCGGTCCTTGCCTCCGACTTCTACATAACGCGTCTGAGTTATGAATCCGGAGACTGGGATGTCGATGAGCGCGCGCCGTCGAATATTCTCAATGCACTGATCGAATACACAACGATTCGCGTCGACCTGCGCGAACGCGTTATTGCCCTGGCCGACCCGGCCATGCTGGCTTCACCGTTCTGCTACCTGGCCGGCCGCCGCCTGCTGCGTTTCAATCACGCGGAGCGGCAGAATTTTGAGCGCTATGTGCGCAACGGCGGATTCGTCTTTGTGGATGACTGCAACCACGATATTGACGGGCTTTTTGCAACCAGTTTTGAAGATCAGATGGCAGAGATTTTCGGGCCCGAAGCCTTGCAGAACCTGCCCGACAATCACGCCCTGTACAGCAGCTTTTTTGAATTTGACGGCCCGCCCCGTACCGGCCAGGAACTAAACGGCTGGGGCGACGGGCTGGTTCACGAATACCTCAAGGCCATCGAGATCGACGGCCGCATCGCGGTTCTCTACAGCAACAAGGACTATGGCTGTGAATGGGATTTCGACTTCCGCAACAAGCGTTTTATGGTCACGGACAATACGCGGTTCGCGGTTAATATCGTCGTCTACGCCATGACCACCCCCGCCTGAGCCAATCACTGATGGCGCCCGAATCTACCGAGGAAATTGTTATGCAGGATCAACAGCTTTCCGAAACACAAGTCCGCGGGCAGCTCGAAAAGCTCGCCCGGGTGCGAGAGGAAATTGGCCAGGTGATTGTCGGCCAGCACAAAGCGATCGAAGAGATGCTGCTGGCCATTCTGGCCGGCGGGCACTGCATTCTCGAAGGGGTTCCGGGCCTGGCCAAAACCCTGATGGTGAGCACGCTGGCACGCACCCTTGACCTGGGCTTTCGACGCGTTCAATTTACCCCTGACCTGATGCCCAGTGACATTATTGGCACGGAAATCCTCGAGGAAGATCACGCCACCGGCAAACGGTTTTTCAAGTTTCAGGAAGGCCCGGTGTTTACCAATGTCCTCCTTGCCGACGAGATAAACCGCACGCCGCCCAAAACCCAGGCCGCCCTGCTCGAGGCGATGCAGGAGCATGCCGTGAGTTATGCCGGCGAGCGTCACGCTCTGCCGGAACCTTTTTTTGTGCTCGCCACCCAGAACCCGGTGGAACAGGCAGGCACCTACCCCTTGCCGGAAGCCCAGCTCGACCGCTTCCTGCTCTTCATTCGCGTCGCCTATCCGAGCCGGAACGAGGAGATCGCGATCCTGGAGCGCACCACGGGCGGTGCAGGCAAAGGTGTGGAGCAGGTGTTGAACGGGCAGGAGTTGCTGGCACTTCAGAAGCTGGTGCGCTCCGTGCCCCTGTCAGAGCCGCTGCTGCATTACGTGGCTGATCTGTGCCGGGCGACGCGGCCGCAGGAGAGCGGTCTTGCGACCGTTCAGGAATATTTGCGCTGGGGCGCTGGTCCGCGTGCAGGCCAGGCGCTGATTCTCTGCGCCAAGGCGCACGCCGTGCTGCACGGGCGCTTCGCAGTAACCCTCGAAGACCTGCAGGCGGTCGCTTCCTCCGCCCTGCGTCACCGCCTGTTGCGTAATTTTCAGGCCGAGGCAGATGGTGTGAGTACGGATGACATCATTCAGCGCGTGCTCGAAGAGGTCGCTACACCCCAAAGCTCCATCAGCTGACGTCCAGCCCTGCCATGGAACGCTTTATCGATCCCCGTACCCTGGCCAGGGTCAGTGATATGCCGCTGGTGGCGCGCACGGTGGCCGATGGCTTTTTGCACGGGATTCAGTCCAGCCACCAACGCGGTGTGGGCATCGAGTTCAGCCAGTATCGAAGCTACGAGCCGGGTGACGAACCGGGCAGAATAGACTGGAAACTGTTCGCGCGGTCCGACCGCTATTTCGTGCGCGAAGCAGAGCGGGAGAGCGAGATTGCGATCTGGGTAGTGCTCGACTGCAGTCAATCCATGGCTCAGCGCAGTTCGCCGGGTGTCTGGTCAAAGTTCGACTATGGACGTTATCTCGCCGCCACGATTGCTTACCTGGCCCAGCGCCAGGGCGACATGGTCGGGTTCCTGACGCTTTCCAGCAACACTCAGGAATTACTTCGCCCGCAGACCGGCGAACGGCAATGGCACCGGATTATCAAGAAATTACACGGCGTGGCACCTGGCGGCTTGATGCCGCCGGTGTCGCGCGTGCAGGCGCTGCTGGGACAATTGCAGCGGCCCGGCCTGGTTGTCGTGATCAGTGATCTGCATCAGGCCTCAGATGAAATCCATGCACTGCTGCGGCGCATGTCCACCCGGCACAACGAGGTCACCTGTCTGCAACTGCAGTGCAACGATGAACTGACGTTTCCCTGGCAAGGGCCAACACGCTTTGAGGACCTGGAAACCGGCGAGCAGCTGCTCGTTACCGGCCGGTCTGCCAGGACGCAGTACCTGTCTGGACTTGAGGCGCATCAGGAACAGCTGGACCGTTCGCTCGGCCTGCTGGGGATCAGCGTGGATAAAATCGACATTGACCAGCCCATGGATGTCGCGCTGCACGCCTTCCTGACCCGTCGCCAGCGTCGGCTTGGCTCATGAACGGTTGGATGCTGCTAACGCCCGCCGGGCTCATCGCCCTCGCGGCGCTTGCCATACCGTTGCTCATTCACCTGCTCAGCCGCAGCCGTGGCCAGCGGATACTGGTTGGCAATATCGAACTGTTCCGCCAGGTTCAAAGTCAACGAGCCAGCCAGATTCGACTGGTTCAGTGGTTACTTTTGATACTGCGCCTGTTGATGCTCCTGACGGCCGCGCTGTTGCTGGCAGATCTGGCGCGCCAGGGCCTGGCGCCACCCCTGGAGAACACTGCGTATATCACGCCGGCCCGGCTGGCAGCGGCCGAACGTGGCGAAGCGCCGCTGCCCGATGACCAGGACCGTGCCAGGCTGGTCAGCCTGGACGGTGGCTGGGCCCAGTTAGCTGAAGCGCTTGCCACGCAACGACATGAGGGTGAGGTAACCGTTTATACCCTCGCAAGCGCCGCAGACCAACCCGCTGGGACGCTGCCCCTGTCGTCACCAGTGAGCTGGCAAAGCGCCGGCACTGGAACCGCCCGGGCACCATCTGTCCTCAACGTATTGCTGGTTCATGACCCCGCAAGACTGGTGGATGCACGGGCGCTGGAAGCGGCGCTCATGGCCGTAGCGCAATTCCGCGACCTGTCGGTCAATGTCCGCGCGGTTCCGGCCGAAGCCGCAGCACTGTCAGAACCCAGCCTGGCCGCCGGGCACGCGCTGATCTGGCTGAGTGATCAGCCTGTACCGGCTCATACTGACGCGACCGTCCAGATTGATGATTCCGTGGCTGATGTCGTGTCACCAGACCAGTTTGTAACCATCGTGGAATGGCCAGGGCTGAGTTTTCTGGCCGACGGCAACACTGCCGATGTCGCGCCGGAAAACGAAGTCCTCTGGCGCGACAAATCGGGGCTGGCTTTGCTGGTGGAACAACACCCACCCGGTCAACGCCGTCTCCACTTCACACATCGCCTTGCGGTGGATGCCGACAACCCGATGGCGCAGGACGCTTGGCCGGATATGCTGGCACGCCTGTTACTGGGCGAGACCGGCTGGCAGTCGGGAACCGCTCATGCCACCCTGCCGTTCGGGGAAACGCCACCGTCGTCACCACTGCTGACCCGGGGTCAACCGGCACGCTCGCTAGCTCCGCTGTTGTCACTCTTGCTCGCCCTGCTGTTTATCGCTGAGCGTTGGCTTGCCGAGCGCACCGGCACCCGACCGGACGCTGATGAATAGCGAAATGACAGAGCGATCATCGCCATCTGCAGGATCTTCCGCGGAACTGTCGGCCAGCGCAGCGCTTAAGCTGCTGCGCAAACAAATATTTACGAGCACGCTGCTCAGGGCGACTGCGCTGACCGCACTGTTGGCTGCCATCAGCGCCTTGTTTGTTGACAAGCCGGCGCTGCTCATCATCATCAGCCTTACGGCGTGGCTGGTCCTGATGGCCAGTGGGCTTCTCAGGTCGGGATACCGGGAGCTTGACGGGGCCAGGCTTGCCGGCCATCTTGATCGCTGCTTCCCGGAGTTTGAAGAAAGCGCCGCCTTGCTGACGCTGCCCCCCCAGCAGCCCACGACGCTGCAGCGGCTTCAGCAACAGCGTATCGCGCCGCGCTGGAACCACCTCCTGATACAACGCAAGCGCTGGTTACCTGTCTTGCGTTGGCAGGGGCCGGTGCTGATGGTGCTGTGCGCGCTGTTGGTCTTGCTCACTGGCAGGGTGCTTGATGGTCAGGTAACCGGGCCGCACACCGGTAAACCGCCCGCTGTGTCAGGCTCGTCCAGCCCCTCCGCAACAGCCAGACCGGAACTGCTGGCCATTACGATTACGCCACCGGTCTATACGGGCCTGCCGGAAAGGCAACAACAAGCGTTTGACCTGGAAGTTCCCGAGGGGAGTTTGCTGCGCTGGTCCCTGCTCTGGCCGGACGCCCAACAGCCTGAATTAGTGATTAATGACGGACAGGAGCGGCGTATTGGCGCCGTTGATCAGCAGTCAGGACGCATTACTTTTGAGCACCGCGCCGTCCGGACCGGCCTCTACAGACTGACCGACGTTTCCCATGCCGGCGACCCGGACGTTGCTGAGTCTGGTGATGGTTTCCATACCCTGTCGGTCCAACTCGATGCGGCACCGGTTTTGCGGATTCTCGAGCCAACGCGCAGCACCGTGGAGCTGCCCCGTGACGGCTCACCAGGGTTTAGCAGCGAGGTACAGGTGCGAGATGATTATGGCGTCACGTCCGTTGAGATCCGCGCCTCCGTAGCCAAGGGCTCAGGAGAGGGTGTCAAATTCCGCGACGAGACGTTTCAGTTTGATAGCAGCATGATTGAAGATGATAGCGTCATTTACCGCCTTGACTGGTCGCTAGAGCAGTTGGGCATGGAGCCCGGAGACGAGATTTACTTTTTTGCTGTGGCCCGGGATAACCGTCAGCCTGAGGCCAACGAAGCGCGCTCCGATACCGTGGTGGTCCGCTGGCTGGATGAAGCACAACCCCTGGAGATTTCCGATGGCCTAGGCATCAGCGTGCTCCCGGAGTACTACAAGAGCCAACGGCAGATCATTATCGAAACAGAGCAACTGATTGCCGACCGCGATGCCCTGGGTTCAGACCTGTTTGATGCTACTTCCCGCGAACTGGCCCAGGCGCAAGCCGCACTCAAGGAGCGTTACGGCCAGTATCTTGGCGACGAGTTTGACGAGGGCGACGGCGCCTCATTTACGCCGCCTGAGTCAAGCGACAGCGCGTCGGAGGAAGAGGCTGATGAGGACGGCGGCAGCCATGCCGGTCACGACCATGCCGACGACGACCACGGGGCCACTGCCGGCCGGGTTGACACGCAAGGCAGCGCAGCGGAGCTGATTGAGCGATTTGCCCACAATCACGGTGCAGCGGAGATAGGACCCATTACGCGTCGCAATCCAGTGGGCCTGATGAAGCGTTCGGTCAGCAACATGTGGCAGTCAGAACTTCACCTGCATCTGTCAGAACCGGAAAAGGCGCTGCCGTTTGCCTATGAGGCCCTGAAATACCTTGATCTTGCACGACAAGCAGACCGCATCTACACGCGGCGCCTGGGCTTTGAGCCGCCACCGGTTTCAGAGGAACGGCGACTGACAGGCGAGCTGGACGACATCAGCAGCCGCGTGCGGCGCCAGGTACCTGAGCCGGATGAGGACCCGCAACTGCTGGCCGAAGCTTTGTTCACACACCTGGGTGCATTAAAAAACGACCAGCCGATCCCGCCGTCGACCCGCAGCTTGCTTCGCCGCGGCGCCGATTACCTGACCACGCTGTCACAGCAGCGCCCGGCACTCATTCGCCAGGCAGCCCACATTGAGCGCTTATTATTGGCCGACCGCATCAATCCTGTGGGCTGCGACAGCTGTCTCGCCGAGCTTCGCCAGACAGCCTGGGCGTTGAGCGGAAATGCCGGAGCAGCACCGGACCGGCGCTCACCCAATCCGGCAACCGCATTGCAGTTGCAGGCCTCTGCACAGTACCAGGAAGCACTGCAAAGACTTCGCGCAGAGCAACCCCGACCATGACACCGTTGTTCAACATCACGGGGCCGGCCGGCCTGAGCTGGTCTCCCGGCCTGCCG
>JGI12048J13642_10478780_pt1 | contig 10430 bp, 3 predicted proteins | sample ElkSlonscriptome_16_FD_13642 | JGI IMG/M metagenome (IMG submission 13642)
CTCCCCCCGGTTCGCGCTATCCCATGGCGACCCAATCTGGGCGCGCCGAAACGCATGAAAAGGTGCATGATCCCCACGGCACACCTCGCGACCCCAGGGTATCCCATGCTAGACCATGCTGGACCAATAGCCATGGACAAAACTGGAACTGGGGAGCGACATCAATCATGGTCAAGGTGTTTTCCATCGACGGGGTGACGCCCGTGGTCCATCCCACCGCTTTCGTGCACCCGCGCGCGGTGCTGATCGGCGATGTCGTTGTCGGACCCGGCTCTTACGTAGCGCCGTGCGCGTCCTTGCGCGGCGACATCGGGCGGATCGTCGTCGGCGAGGGCGCCAACGTCCAGGACAGCTGCCTGTTGCACTGCTTTCCCAACGCCGAATGCGTGATCGAGGACTGGGGCCACGTGGGCCACGGCACGGTCATGCACGGCGCCCGGGTGGGCCGCCACGCGCTCATCGGCATGAACTCGGTGCTGATGGACGGCTGCGTCATCGGCGAGGCCGCCTTCGTGGCCGCCATGTCGTTCGTGCCGGCCGGCTTCGAGGTGCCGGAGCGGACCCTGGTTGCCGGAGTGCCGGCAAAGGTGCGGCGCGCGCTGACCGACGAGGAAATGGCCTGGAAGCGTTCGGGCACGGAGGAGTATCACCGGATCGCGGCGCGCAGTCTCGCGACCATGCAAGAAGTGGACGCATTGACCGAAGAGGAAGCCAACCGTCCAAGCCTGCGGGTAGAGACACTCCACCCCCTGCACGTCACAAGGGGCGGTAAATCCTAATCGGCACGTTGATGGGTTGGCATCGCCGGTCCCTGACGGAGGCGCAGACGACGGGACGGAATGGCTTTCCCGCTTGGCGAGGGTAGCCGGCGGCCGTCGCGCAGGATCTCGGTGAATTCCTCGGCCGGAACCGGTTTCGAGAAGTAGTATCCCTGCATCATCTCACAGCCCCGGTCGCGGAGAAACCTGAGTTGCGCCTCTTCCTCCACGCCCTCGGCGATGACGTTGAGATTGAGCCGGTGGGCCATGGCGATGACGGTGTCGGCAATGGCGGCTGCATCGGGGCTGGTGGTCACGTCGAACACGAACGACCGGTCGATCTTGAGGGTGCTCAGCGGCAGCCTGCGCAGATAGCCGAGCGACGAATAGCCGGTGCCGAAGTCGTCCACGGAGATGGCGATGCCCATGGTATTGAGCGTGCGGAGCGTCTCCGTCGTCTGCTCCAGATCGGCGAGAAACGCGCTTTCGGTAATCTCGATGCCCAGGCTGTCAGGCGGGAGGCCCGCTTCCGATAGAGCGGAGAAAATAGTGGAAATGAGCCGGCCGCGCTGGAGCTGGCGGCTCGACACATTGACCGCGATCCGCAAGGCGTCAAACCCCTGATCGCGCCAGGCCCTGTTCTGGCGGCAGGCGCGGCGCAGCACCCATTCGCCGATAGCCTCGATCAGACCGCTCTCCTCGGCCAGGCCGATAAATTCGTCCGGCGGAACCAAACCGCGTTGCGGGTGGTTCCAGCGCAATAGCGCCTCCGCGCCCACCACCTGGCCCGATCGCAGATCCACCACGGGCTGGTAGTGCAGGTCGAACTGGTCGCGCTGCAGGGCGTGCCGGAGATCCTGGCCCAGACTGATGTATTCGGCGGCCTTGGCGTTCATGCCCGTCTCGAAGAATTGGAACGTATTGCCGCCCAGTTCCTTGGCTCGAACCATGGCTGCGTCGGCATTCTTCAGAAGAACGAACTCGTCCCCGCCGTCTTCGGGGAACACGGCGATACCGATGCTGGCATGAACCAGCACCTCCTGGCCGTCCACGATGAACGGCTCGGCCAGGATATTGAGGATCTCGGGAACAACGGCGGTGGCGTGATAGCGATCGCTGCCCTCGGTGAGCAAAATCGCGAACTCGTCGCTGGCCAGCCGCGCCACCGTGTCGGCGGGGTCGATCCATCGTGACAGCCGCCCAGCCACCTGCCTGAGAATCTCGTCGCCGCCGCTGGGGCCAAGACCTTCGTTGATGTGACGGAAGCCGTCGAGATCAAGGAACATCAGATTCAGTGACCAGCCGTCGCGCCGCGACATGGCGAGAGAGCGTGTCAGCCGGTCGAAGAACAGAGTGCGATTTGGCAGGTCCGTCAACTGGTCGTGGCTCGCCTGATGCTGCAGCCGTTCCTCGAACAACCGCCTGGCCGTCACATCCTCGCAGACCGACAGAAAATGGGTGATTTCGCCGCCGGGGGCTCGGATCGGAGAAATCGACTGCGCAACCCAGAAATTTTCGCCGCTTTTCTTTACGTTGCAGACCTCTCCGCGCCAGGGCTCGCCTGTCCGGACGGCATCGGCGATGGCGCGGAGATCTTCCTCGGAGGTCTGGGCAGATGCCAGGAACGCGGGGGTCTGACCGAGCACCTCGTGGCGCGCATAACCGGTCACGTCGACGAATTTCGGATTGACGTACTCTATGCGGCCGCGCGTATCGGTAATGATGACCAGGGCGGGGCTTTGCTCCACCGCCTGCGACAGTTTGCGAATGGTTGCGTCGGCCTCGTGGCGCCGGGTCATGTCGCGAACCACCGACAGCACGCAAGGCTCGCCGTTCAATTCCATCAATCGAGCCGACAGCGAGCCGAACCGGGTGGCGCCGTCGCGGGTTCGAAATGCCGACTCGAAATCGCGAACTTCACTGTGTTTCAACAGCTCCCGCATCACCATGCGTTCCCAGCTGCGTTCGCTCCAAAGGCCAAGATCGGTTACCGGCCGCCCGATCACGTCGCCACGGGAATAACCCGTCAAGCCGCCAAACCCCTTGTTGACCTCAAGCACCACGCCGTCGCTAACCCGGGTAATGACGATGGCGTCCGGGCTGGTGTGAAAGGCCGTCGCGAACCGCGTCTCGCTGGCGCGCAGGATATGGGCGCTCCGTCCGCGATGAACGGCGGCGCCGATAATGCCGGCCGCCGCCCGCAACGCCTCGATTTCGACGTCGGCCCAAGGAGCCGAGGGGGAGAGCCTGTCGAATCGCAGAAATCCCCACCATAGATCGCCGGCAAACACCGGTACCGCAAGTACCGAGTGGACCGCTTCGCCCGACAGAAATGATTGTTCTTCCACGGACAGGGTACTCGTTTCCGCCGCCACCACGGCGCCTTCGCGCAGCTGTTGCTCCCAACCGCCGAAGCCGAACGCCTGCAGCGGCATGTCACGATGGAGCGGACGGGGTCGGTTCTTGATCACCCGAGGGTGAGACCAGTGGAACCGGTTCTTCGCGCAGGCTTCGCCGGCAGCGTTGGTCACCGCCTCGAACAGATGGAGCCCGTGTGTCCCGGACGCCTCGCCAAGCCGGGCAACCACGTCGGGCATTTCCGGGCGCCAGTCGGACGCGGCGAGGAGAACGGTGGCGGCACGGCTGATGGCCTCCAGCACGGCATTGCGCCGGCGCAGAGCTTGTTCCGCCTCACGACGTTCCGTTACGTCCTCGGCGGTTCCGCGGTAGCCGAGGAAATCGCCGGTCTCGAGGGAGAACACCGGGGTGCCGCTGAGCAGAAAATGACGGGGCGCGCCATCGTGGGCGATCACTTCGCACGGGACATTGCGAAAGGGCGTTCGGGATGTCAGTTTGCGAACGGCACCGCGCGCCCGGGACAGTGTGACAATCTTGAACAGCGGGCGGCCGCGGAATACGCTGGGGTGATGGCCGAGCACATCCAGTACCCGGTCCGAGACGAATGTCACATTGAGGTCGGCGTCCGTTTCCCAGATCCAATCGGACATCAGGCGGGTCAGATCGTCCAAGCGTTGGCGAAGATCCACGGCCGAGGACGGCGTGGATTTTTGAGTAATGCCGGCTCCGTCCGCGATCGCATTCGGTGATTTGACATCAGCCTTAACCATGGAGCCCGGCTTTCCGTTTCAGTTCCCTGACCGCGACCATGTAATCGGCAGTGCGCTGCCATTTTTTCAAAACGATGGAGGCGGCCGCGCGCGGCGTGGCATCGAACAGCGCAGGCGCCGACTCACTTGGTGCGCCGGCCCGGGTTTTACCGGCGGGGCGCGCCTTACGGCTGAGGTCGAGCAAAGAGCAGAATGCCCGGCGGTTCAGACCCACGGCCTTGCAGGCGACGGCAAGTCCTTCGCCCTTGGCCTCGAACAACAGGCGCAGGACCATATCCCGTTCCAAACCGGTGATCCGCCCGAACATCGAGACGAACAGATTGATTTCGCCTTGCGCCATGGCGTCGATGAGCATGTCCGGCGTAATCTTGCGTTTCTGTTCCAGGGTCTCGGCGAGTGCGTCGGCGCCCGATGGCTCGCTTCCAGAGCCGGGATCCTCCAGTTCACGGGCCGCGGCCTTCTCGAGCAGCGCATCCACGGTGGCCTGATCGAATGCGAAATGATCGACGATGAATTCGCGGAGGGCCGTGGAAACCCATAAAAACATGCGCTTGGCAAGATCCGGACCGAGTTCATGTCTGCGCAGGAGGGGTTCGCGAAAGGTATCGACACGCTTGGATTCCTCGACGAGGTAAGCAACCGTGGCCTGGGACAGCTTCGCATTTTCGTTGCGCAGCAAAGCCTCGACGATGGTCGGCCGGCCGCAATTTACCAGCGCCGCGCTCACATCCTCGCTGACCGAATAGCGCATGGCGATGGCAAGCTGATGCTCAAGCGCCCGGTTCTGGACGATCTCGATGAGATCGGCATCGCGGAGAACGGGGCTACGGGTCAGGATCGGATGGGCGACCTCGATGTCGTCATCGGCCAACAACCTGATCAGGGCGGGAGGCGCGTCGGCAACACCGGCAAGGCTTTCGCTCAAGGTCTTGCGAACCGACATTTCCACATCGACAACCACTTTGTGAAGAATGTCCAACATCAACGACCGCTCGCGGTCGGTCCAGACACCGGGATCGCCAGCCAGCAGTTGCTCGGCGATGTTCGATCCCAAGACCTTCCGGCTTTCGGGCGTATGTTGGTGGGCAAGCGCCACCAGATACTCGCAGACACTCGCAGGCATAGTTCCAGAAACCGACCCTAGGGGCCACGACGGCCCGATATTTCTGCAGATCCCCCCGAGGGATATGCGCCACAACTCAATGCAGCAATCACAGTAAACAAAACTAGTTAAGCGGGCATTACCACGGATTGAACGGTCTACTCCCAGACATGAAAGAAGAAGCCTGCGTGGGGTCGAGCCCGCGAAAGAACGGGTGCCCGGGGTGCGTTCACCAGCGGACCGCAGCAACGAAAAAGACGCTGCTGGACCCCATCATTCCCGGTATCCTGGCATTTTTATAAAAAATCGGTTAAATTGAACAATTGTAAATGTTTCTCTCGTGAAACGAGTAGATCAAACTAACAAATCTGGGAGGATCGAACGGGATGCCGCGGACGACCGGCGGTGCACTGGGCCCGAACCGATCTGGCGACGACGTCGACGGTAACACCATCCGGCTTCCGGAGGGTTTTGTGCTGGCGGATGCGCGTTTCGCCCAATCCGGCCCCGATCTGCTTGTCAGCGGAGCGGATGGCCGAGATACGGTGCTGCACGGATATTTCGATGCAGACGTGCCCCCTGACCTGGTTTCGACTGCCGGCGTTCAGGTGGCCGGCCGCATGGTGGCGGCGGTTGCCCGAGACGAGGCCGCCGTGCCACTGGCGGAAGCGCTGTTCGGCGCTGGTGCCGGTCCGATTGGCACGGTTGCGACAGTCAGCGGAACGTTGAACGTGATCCGCGCCGACGGAACCGAGGATACATTGCAGCCGGGCGATCCTGTATACACTCGGGACATCTTGGAAACGGATCCTGACAGCACCGCCAGCATCGCCATTGGCGAGAACACGGCCTTCAGTCTGGGAACCGGCGCGCGGATAATCCTCACCCCCGGCGCTCCGGATGATACGGTGAGCGCTGATCCGTTCGCCCTGGCGGCCGGGCCCGGCGAATATGCATTCGCCTGCGGCGCGGCTCCGGACTCAATGATCATCGACACACCCGCAGGACGGATTCACGCCGATGGCGCGGAACTGGTGCTCACGTATCTCGCGGACGGCGGATTGCGCTTGGTCCTCATACCCGGAGCCGACGGATCCACCGGCGGCATCTGGGTCGAAAACGAGGCGGGCTCCCTGCACATGACGGTACCCTACCAATTGATTCTGGTAGAGGGCGCATCAATGGCACCGGACGCGGCGGACATGCTGAACAGTGAAGCCATTGTCGCGGGTTATGGCCGGGTCCTGAGCAGTCTGCCGGACGCGTGCGCTTCCAACCCGCTCGTCGCCGCGGCGCGCGCCGCTGATGGTGACATGGCCGACTTGCCGGAAGACTTGGCCTTGGATTCCGGTGACCTCGGCGAGGAAGGCCTTCGAGCTCTGGCTGAGTTCGAGACGGCTGCCGGAGACGAAGCCGCCGGCGTAACGACCGGCGACGCCACGTTTACCGACGCCAAGGTCGTGGTAACCCAACAGGATCCTCTGAGCGGCGATAGCAGTGATACCATCACACCGACGGCGGTCGCCATCGACGCCTGGGCGCAGCCACCCGGCGGTCCGGCCAGTGACGGAGCCGGCACGGGCAATTCGAACGAAGCGATCATAAACAGCCGCCTAGAGGCACGAGGGCAGGATACGCAGCGCATCACCTTTCCGGAACCCCCCGGCGTTCGTCCTCCAAAAGTAGAAAACCTGCGCATCGACGACTGGGATCCGGGATTCAAAAGCTGGAAGGTATTGGTCCCGCAGGAACCCTCTGAATATTCAAAAGACGTCTTCTACTTCCAGTCCGAGGACTATTACGAGCCTAAGCCTTTCGCGTTTATCCGTTTAAACTCCGAGCGCGAACCCGACGATATGGAAAAGGTCGTAAGGACTTATTCCGCGGTACCCGGTGACGATGGCGAAGCAGGCGACAACACGATGCTGATTTTGTCGCCCGGACCGGCAACCGGTTTCAAGGAAACAGGGAGAGGAGCAGAAATCGAGGATATCTCATCCAATCGTTTCGGATTTTTCGACGTGCCGCTCAACGAGCTGCCTCAGGACACCGATGGTTCCATGCCGGTCGATGGCGCGGCGATCAAGACGGCGAGCGCGATGCGGATCAATGCCGGCGAAACGAAAACCATTTCCTTCGATTGGGCGTTTGACGCGCGAGATCAGGACACGTTCGACGCGGAAAAATACGATCCAATCGAAGCGCAAAGTAAAGGTGCGTTCAATGATTACGCGATACTCATCGTGAACGGTGAATGGTTCAAGCTCTCGGATACTCGGACCACGGGCGACTTCGGGTCCTCGGGATGGCGTCGATCCGAATTCGAGTACACCGCCTCGACAAGCGAGAACTTGACCATCGGTTTCGCCGTTATCAACGACACCGACGACGCGAACGAACCGCGGCTCCTCATCGACAACGTTCGCGTGGACGACCCTATTCCCGCCGCCTACCAGGAAATCGACGAACCGGTGGAAAGGGGCGGAACGGCGTTGCCGGGAGAAGCCGAATTTCGAACCTTCTCTCCGCCACCGACGGCAATACCCGACGCGATATCCACAACGGAGGACGCATCCGTCACGATCGGCGCTGCCGATCTGCTTGCCAATGACGTCGACCCCAATGCAACCGGCGGGCTCTCGGTTACCGATGCCTCGAATGACAGCGGCACCCTGGGGACAGTAACGTTCCCGGATGAGGGCCCGGTACAATACGATCCCAAAGGCATGTTCGAATGGCTGGCGGAGGGGGAGCAAGCTACCGACAGCTTCGAGTACACCATCACCAATCTCTCCGGCGGAAGCGATACGTCGACGGTGACAGTCACCATTACAGGCGTGAACGATGAGCCAACGGCGGTGAAGGACGCAGTCGCCACGGCTGAAGGCGCACGCTTCGTGCGCGCACCTTCGATCCTTGCCAATGACAGCGATCCCGACACCAGCGATCTCTTGAGCCTAACCGCGGTGAACGGCTCAGAGGCCGATGTCGGCGCCGAAATCACGTTGGCTTCGGGTGCCTTGCTGACGGTTAACGCTGACGGCACGTTTATCTACGATCCGAATGCCCGGTTCGAAAGCTTGGCAGCGGGGGAATCCGCCCTCGAAACCTTTACCTACGCGGTGGCGGATGGCCATGGCGGGACCGACACGGCGACCGTCGAGATGACCGTCCTCGGCGAGAACGACGAGCCGACGGCCAACGATGACACTATCCGTGTGGATGAAGACACCGTGCGCATCGGACCCGTCTCATTGTTGCGCAACGACAGCGATCCCGATACCAGCGACACGTTGACGGTGACATCGGTAAACGGAAGCACCGCGGGCGTCGGCACCGCCATCTTATTGGCTTCGGGCGCCGTGCTGACCCTCGAAGCCGACGGCAGCTTTTCCTTCGATCCGAACGGCCGGTTCGACGGCCTCTCCCTGGGGCAGACCGCTCCCGATGGCTTTACCTACACGGTCGACGACGGTAACGGCGGAACGGATACCGCCTCCGTACTGGTGGAGATCGTCGGCGCCAATGACAAACCTACCGCCCGAGCCATCACCCGAACCACCAACGAGGACGCGGGCACATTTAGTATCGATCTTCTGGACGGCTCCGTTACATCCGACGTGGACCTCGGCGACACTCTTGTGATCACAAGCGTCACCCAGGACACCGCCGCTAGTGATAGCGACCTCGCGGACGCTTTCAACTTGAATGACGGGGTGCTGTCGCTCGACATAACCAGCTTCGACACACTGGCGGAGGGTCGAAGCGCCACCGTGGTCTTTAATTACACCGTCGACGATCAACGCGGTCAGCCCAATAGCACCGCGTCCAGCACGCTCACAGTCACAATCGAGGGCCGGAACGACGCTCCCGTCGCCGGTGACGACAGTTACACGGTATCGGAGGATGATGCCGTTGCGGAAGATAACGATGATGGTTTGTTGGCCAACGATGCCGACCCGGACATGGGCGACGGGTTTACTATTTCAGCAGTCAACGGCATTGCGGACGCTGTCGACAGCCAGCTCCAATTAGCATCGGGCGCATTCATCACCGTCAGCAAGGACGGCAGCTTCGTTTACGATCAAAATGGCCAGTTCAACTACTTGAAAAAAGATGACGAGCCCGAACCCGACACCTTCGAATACACTGTAACCGATAGGTACGGCGGCACCGACACCGCAACGGTAACCCTGATGATTTCCGGGCAGAACGACGCCCCAATTGCGAACGAAGACACCCTCACCATAAGCGAGGACGAGGTTTCGCCGCCGGCGGCGTCCCGAAGCGTTCTGGCCAATGACAGCGATCCCGAGGGCGACCCACTGACGGTTACGGCTTTCGAGGGAAAGAGCGCGCTCGGCGCCCGGGTCGTCATGGCGGCTGACGGCACGTACACTTACGACCCGACCGGCTCGGCGGTCATCCAGGCGCTGGGTGACGATGATGAGTTGGTGGACACATTCACCTACGATGTGACCGATGGCAGTGACGGCACTGCCACGGGGACTGTGACGGTCACCGTGCAAGGCACCAATGATGCGCCCGACGCCTCAGACGTCTCCTACCGGACATTCAAGGCCTCCGCGCTCAAAATCGATGCGGCACGTGGCGTACTGCTCAACGACACCGATGTCAACGAAGGCGATGTGCTCAGCCTGACAGCGGTTAACGGCGAAGCGGCGGATGTGGGGTCCCAGGTCCAGCTGTCCTCCGGCGCGCTGCTAACGGTCAATGCCGACGGGACATTTTCCTATGACCCCAACGGCAGGTTCGATGGCCTCGGCGATACGGAAACGGCCACCGACAGTTTCAGCTATACCGTCTCCGATAAAGCCGGCCTCACCGACACCGCCACGGTGTCCCTGACCATCACTGGTTTTGAAGAACAGGTGGTGGGAAGTTTCGATGAGAACGACCCGCCGGGCTGGAACAGCGCCGGAAACGTTGAAAGCATCGTCCGCCATCGGGATCCCGAGGATGACGCAAGCCGGTACGATCCGACCGACGGGCCAAGCATGGAAATCATCGCGGGGGAAGGCGCAAACGTATCGGATATTAAATCGTCGCTCGAGCTGGTCTCGAGCCCGTTGCCGAACGATACGGGTTCGACCAGTCAGGCGAAAGGAGCCGCCACATGGACCAAAGTCCTCGTCAAGACCGGCGACGAGATCTCGTTTGACTGGAATTTCGACGCAGGTGAGACCGCGGCGCCCTCGGGCGCCAACGACTATGCCGTGTTTACGGTATCGAACGGGACCACTTCCAAGGTGTTCAAATTGTCGGACGTTAGGGAGATTGGCGATGCCGGGGCCTCCGGCTGGCAAACCTTCTCCTACGACCCCACCCAGGATTTCGAAATCGATACCGGCGGCCAAGTGCTGACTTTGGGGTTCGCCGCGGTCAACGATCAGAACGACCGAAACCCCTCGCGTCTGCTCG